>Ga0164241_10003018_pt1 | contig 17489 bp, 15 predicted proteins | sample OricomyardsoilBY_FD_108780 | JGI IMG/M metagenome (GOLD analysis project Ga0164241, IMG submission 108780) | Backyard soil microbial communities from Emeryville, California, USA - Original compost - Back yard soil (BY) | ecosystem: Environmental > Terrestrial > Soil > Unclassified | place: USA...
CCACGCCTGCCCCATGCCATCGTCAGTGCCGTAGCCGTGTTGATCGTCGCCTGCCCATGCGCGCTCGGCTTGGCGACACCAATGTCGATCTTGGTCAGTACCGGGCTGGCCGCACGCGCAGGAGTACTATTCAAGAACGCGCAAGCGCTCGAGCTTCTGAGCCAAGTGAGCACGCTCGTCGTCGACAAGACGGGCACCTTGACCGAGGGCACGCCGCGACTGCTGCACCTCACCGCGAGCCCCGGTGTCGACGAACGAACGCTGCTGCGCTGGGCCGCTAGCGTCGAGGCGCAAAGCGAGCACCCGCTTGCGCGAGCCGTGCTCGAAGCAGCTTCGGACCGCGGAATTCAGCTCGCACCGCTGAGCGCCTTCGAATCGCTGACCGGTCGCGGGATCCGCGCAACCGTCGAGGGCGAGTCAGTAGCGCTCGGCAACCGGAAATGGCTGGAGACGCAAACCGTCGACTTCGGGGAACTCGCGACGCGAGCCGAGGAGCTCGAGGCCCAAGGGCAAACCGTGGTCTTCGTGGCTCGCGCGGGGAAGGCCGCGGGCATCCTCGCCATTTCCGATTCGATCAAGGCCAGTACGAAGTCGGCATTGCGCGCGTTGCGTGAGGATGGTCTGCGCATCGTCATGCTCACGGGTGACGCGACCGCTACTGCACAACGCGTGGCTCATGAACTAGGCATCGAGGACGTGATCGCCGGCGTACTGCCCGATCAAAAGGCGCACGAGATCGCGCGTCTCCTCGACGCTGGCCAGCTCGTCGCCATGGCGGGCGACGGCATCAATGACGCTCCCGCGTTGGCCCGTGCCACGGTGGGCATTGCGATGGGAACAGGAACCGATATCGCCATCGAGAGCGCTGGCGTCACACTGGTCAAAGGCGACCTCGCATGCATTGCGCGCGCGCGCCGAATCAGTCGTCTTGCGCTGCGCAACATTCGTCAAAACCTGTACTTCGCGTTTGGCTACAACGCTCTCGGGATCCCGATTGCTGCGGGCGTGCTGTACCCGACCTTCGGCGTACTCTTGAGTCCGATGCTCGCCGCTGCTGCAATGAGCCTCAGTTCGGTGTCGGTGATCGGCAACGCGCTCAGGTTGAGGCACGCGGCAAACCAACAGCTGGAGTAGCATTCGCCGAAATTCCCTGCGTTTTGCCAGGTGCGACAAGCACCGAGAGACACCGACGACGTAGGACGGGCGCGCAGGCAAGCCGAGGCGCGCAGACACCCTGACACTCAAAATCAGCATCGCTCCGGCGCAAAGTAGCGGACATCGAGCAGCAATCTGGGTTGAATGACGATCCTCGAAGCTCGGCGGTACACCCCATGGATGACGATCGCAGCTGGCTCAAGAATCCGACCCTTCCTCGCCCACCGGCCGTGCCGCACTTTTCGGCGGCCGAGTTGAGTTTGGTAGACGACGAGCGCCCATCAATCGTGCGCGCCACCGCTCGCAAGGAACGTGGCCCGCGGGCTCAAAGCCGACGGCGGGCGAGCGGTGCCAGTCGCGTTCGATCCTTCACTCCCGAGAGTGAAGGAGTCCAATCGCGACGCATCGCCTGATTGCATGCAGTTCGACTCACGTCGAACACCTCAATCGAGGCGGCAGTTGGAAGGCTCAGAAGATGTAACGCGCCCCAGCACTCCCCATGCCGACGACGGGAGTCCAGGGACTGACTTTGGGATGTTCGGTGCTGGCTTTGGGTGTGGTGAGCAAGAGGCCGAGCCAAGTGCCGATGCCGGCACCGCCAACGACGAACCCAGCGGCGGAGATCGTGCGTAGCGTGCGAAACGCCGAATTGTCCTCGGGGTACGGAGGGCCCTCGGTGCAGCGATTGGCTGGACAATGCGCCTCTGCGCGTGAGTAGCGAGTGCTGGCGGCGATCCCCGTCACGGTTCCGATGCCGAGACCCGTTGCCCCGACAGTGAGCGCGACCACACCCCAGGTGCGACGAGCCGACGAGCCACCGACGAACAGCTCGGCTTTCTTTTCTGCCCGACCATTGAGCGAGCTCCACGCCATGCCCATGGTCTTGGTTTCGCCCTCGCCGATCTCGAACCCGAGCCGGGATTGTTCGCCGTCGATGTCGCTCGCGACTACTTCGTGGCGACCGGGATCCACCTGAGTCGGCACGCTGGCAGAGATCGAGTGTCCGTCTAGCGATAGTTTCAAGTTGCGCGAGTGCTGCTCCGCGTCGCCCAAGGCGATCTCGATCGACGGAATTCGCGGCCTGAGTTGCGCGAGTTCGTCGCGGGCCTCAGCGAGGGCACGCCGTTCGTTCGAGCCGGCCTCCACCGCGCCCGCGCCCCTCAGGGCACTGCGGTAATCGGCCGCGGCCTCCACGAGCTGGCCCAGCGCGACACGCGTCCGAGCCAAATACAACCGGACGCTCAGACTCGGAGCGCTGACGGCTGCGCGCTCGAAAAGCGCGAGCGCGGCCACATAGTCTTGGCGCTCGAACGCCCGGAACGCGCTCTTCACCAGCGCTCGGTCTGCCGCTCGAAAAGAGCTGTCGTCCGGGGCTTGCGCTCTTGCGGAGAGGGACCAATAGAAACAGATGAGCAACAGCGCGACCGAACGAATCACCGTCTCCCACGTAACGGGAGTTCGCGCGTGCTGTGAAGTCTTTTTCGCAACACGGAGTGAATCAACTCGGAGTGCGGACTACGCCCACTTACATTCGCAGTCGCGCGCGCGACGCGATGGCCGACGCTACCGCATTGAGAAGTTGTGGAATGTCGTAGGGCTTTTGCAGAAACGCGAAAAATTCCGGTGAATCGTCAGTAATCAGCTCGACACTGTAGCCGCTGCTCAAGACCGTCGGCACGTCGCTACCTGTCGCCCGGATCTGGCGTAGTGCCTCGATGCCGCTCATGTGCGGCATCGTCACGTCCATCACGATCAAATCGAGCGAGCTGCCGTGTTGTTCGAAGAGCCGCAACGCGTCAGCGCCGCTCGAAGCGACAATCACGCCGTAACCTTTTGCGGTGAGTGCACGACGCACCACCAGTTGCACGCCGTTGTCGTCGTCGACCACGAGCACGGTGCCCCGAGAAGCAGTGCCCTGCTTAACTTCGGCAACACTTTCGTCCTTCGCCGGCAATAGCACACGCACACGCGTCCCGACTCCCTTGTGACTGTCGGTTCGAATCGCACCACCGTGACCCCGAACGATGCCGAGTACAGCGGCCATACCGAGGCCGCGACCTTTGAACTTCGTCGTAAAAAATGGGTCGAACATGCGACGGCGCGTCTCGTCGTCCATGCCTGAGCCTTGATCGGTAACCTCCAAGCACAAGAACCTTCCTGGGGTTGCCGCGTGCCCTGGGTATTCTTCTAGGTCCTGCGCAGAGACTTGCATTTGCTCGACGGCGATCACGATGCGCCCACTGCGCTCCGCCATCGACTCGGCCGCATTGGTGATCAAATTCATGATCACTTGGCGGATCTGGGCGGGATCCGCCTCGATCGGGCGCAGTCCCTCTTGGACTTGGTAGTGCAGCGCGACGTTCGGCGGGATCATCGCCCGCAACAGGCCCGCCATCTCTCGCGCGGCCTCGGGTAGATCGAGCGACTGGAGCTTGAACTTTCCCTGACCAGCATATTCGAGCATCTGGTGCGTCAACTCGGCGGCCCGTCTTGCACCGAGTTCGATCTCATCGAGCAGTGGCAACAGCGCGGGGTCGGTGCTGACCAGATTCTTGGCCAACGACGCATTACCCAAGATCGTCACGAGCAGATTGTTGAAGTCGTGCGCGATACCGCCAGCGAGCACACCGAGGCTTTCCAGCTTCTGGGTGTGCATCAGCTTTTCTTCCAATCGCTTGCGTTCGGTGATGTCGATGAACGTCGCAATCGCCCCGTTCACCTCCTGCGTTGCCGGGTCCCGCGTGGGAACCGCCCGGAAAACGGCCCAGGAGATCTCCGAATTTGGCTTGGTCACCCCGAGCGTGAGCGCGGGCTGTGGCAGACCGGTGATGATCGCCTTAGCCACCGGGTAGTCCGACACGTCAGCGGACGAACCATCCTCGAAGATCGTGCTGGGGGTAAAGTCGCTGATGTAGCGACGCGCTATCTCGTCGTAGCTGAGACCGAGAATGCGCAACGCTTCACCGTTGGCGCGCAGAATCGAGCCGTCTTTGGCCACGTGCACCACACCACCCGGCAACGCGTCGATGAGGCGCTCGTTCAGCTCTTGGCTCGCGCTCAGCGCCACCTCAGCCGTGCGCCGCTCGGCGATATCGCGCTCGAGTTGCTGGTTGATCAACGATAACTCCTGCGCGCGCGCCTCTGCACGGCGCTCGAGCTCCAGGTTTGCGCTGACCAGTTGTTGATCCGTACGCTTGCCGAAAAAGCGCTGAATCTCGTAGCGAGCGATGTTGGTCGAAAGCTCCGGGTGCGCGTGAATGTAGCTTTGAATATGCGCTTCGACCCGCCCCGGCGGTGCCATCACGAAGCGACACGCAGCATCACCCTTGGCACGGCACAGGATCTCGACAGCCACCAGTGGGATGCCGAAGCATTGCTCGCACCACCCCGACGAATAGCCAGAGCTCATCACGCACACCGGGCTCTCGGTCTGACGACCTGCGCTGAGCCACGAGTCGGACTCGAACGAATACGGATGATCGTATAGCAGGTAGTAGTCGTCGTCCGGAGTCGGGCTGCTGTCGGGAGAGATGTCGACGAATGCCCAACCCGCGTGAGCAAAATGCACCGGACCGGCCGAGAGACACGCGACGGGATCGGTCACCCCCATGCGCTCCTTGAAAGTCTTGGCGTCAGCCATGCCCATAGCGTGGGCAATGTCGAAGAGCAGACCATGTGCGACTGCGTGCGCTTCCTCCTCGTTGCCGTAGAAGCGGCGAACCATGTCGGAGAATTCGACGGACAGCGATGCGGCGCGCACGAGGACGTAGCGCTGCTCGCAAATCTCGAGCGAGCCGCGCTCCGGCTCCGAGCGTTGCTCAGCAAAATAGCGGGCGACGTACTTCTGAGCTTCTTCGAACAGAGGCGCGAATTTGTCGGGGACGCGAACGGTGGTGAGCATCTTCCGCCAGTGCCCTCACACTAGTGCATTGTCTTCGAAGCCGCGCACGCCAGCCCGCGCGCACTCGAAAAACATCGACATTTGGTTGGGATCAGGGTCGCGTTCTCCGGCAAGGGTTCCGACTCGAGGCGAATATTTCTCAGAGCGCGCCCGTCGCCAGCACGCCTGCCGCGCGTGACGCGAAAACGCCTCACCCAAGGGAGCGCGCGGCTTGCTCATGCTACGTTTCGCGGCGATGCCGCACCTTCGCTTGGTTCGCGCGAAAGAGCGCGTGCAACGCCGAATGTTCCTCAAGGCTCTTGCCCTCGGCATGGTCGTGCCGGCGGCGCTACGGCTAGCCCGCACCGCTACCGCCGAGAGCGCGGCTCCGCCCAAGCGCTTTTTCTTGTTTTACATGCCGCACGGCGTGCCGGTCGAACACTACAACCCGCGAGTTTCCGACAGTGACCGTAGCGACTTCGCCCTCGACCAGACCAACCTGAGCATCTTGGCCCCGCTCCAGAAATATCGTTCGTACGTGAACGTGTATCAGGGGTTCAAGTACCCTGGCGGCGACACACACGACGGCATCGTCAACTGCCTATCGGGGCTGCAGGGCACGCCAGACGAATCGAGAGCGCGTACGACGCTCGAACATGCGATCGCGCGTGACCTGGGCGTGAAGCCGTTGGTCCTCGGAGCGTGCGCGCACATCGCGACCAATTTCGACAAGAACGGGAAGCTATTTTGGGACGGCACACCAGTCGAACCGCAGAAGAGCCCGGTCGTCGCTGCCGACTCATTGTTCGGCGGCGCCGCGTCGATTCCGGTGTCGAACGTCGATGCCGAGCTGCGCAAGGACTTGCTCGGTCTAACCGCTAGCGAAATCCAAGCACTGCAGGGGGCTCTCGTCGGTCTAACGACGGAGCAGAACAAGCTCCAGAGTCATCTGACGGCGATTCAAGGCATTCAGAGTAGCAACGTCGACCGAGGGAAGTCGAGCTGCGTCGGAGCCCCTGCCTTGCCCAACGTCGACCAAGTGCGCGCCGCAAGCGCGGGCAACGTGGTCGACTCGAGCGGCGGCAACGACTACTTCTACCAAGAGCAAAACTTCCCGCAGCTCCTCGCCGCGCAACTGGAGCTCGTGGCGCAAGCGCTCGTGTGCAACGTAGCGCCCGTTGCCGCGTTGATGCCGATGTTTGCCAGCTGCGATTTCAGCTTCAAATTCACGAGTCCGGAAGCAGCCGAAACACCCGCAGGTGGTTGGGCACACCACTCGGGTCTCTCGCATACCGACTACCTGGCCACGGCTGGTGCAACCGATGGTTCGCCGCTGTCGATCGACAACTTCGATGCCAAGAAACGCGAAGCGTTCGCGTACGCTCAGCGCTGGTTTGCCGAGCAACTCGATACACACCTCTTGCAAGTGCTAGCCAACACCGACGACCCTGCTGCACCCGGCAGCAAAGTGCTCGACAACACGATCGTTTATTGGATGAGCGAAATCGGTGACGGCGCTGGTCACACGACCCGCAGCGTCGTCGAGTATCCGCAGGTGCCCGCATATTTGCCGCTGGTTTCCATCGGCAAAGGTGCAGGCGCGCTCAAGACCGGACAAGTCGTCCGCTTCGACACCGATCGCCCCGCGGGCGATCTCTATTTGACCTTGACCAAGGCAATGGGGGCAAGCTCAGCGACGTTCCCAGATGCGACGGGGCCAATCGCGGAGCTACTTACGTGAAGCAATGGTCTTGGTTCTGCGCGCCGCTACTGATCGCAGCCTGTGGCTCGAGCGGAACGCCTGAGCCTACATCGCACGCGGGCGGCGGGAATGCCGGTGGCAGCAGCGCGGGGACAGCTGGAACTGGCAATGAAAGCCCCACGAGTCCGACGTCGTTTCAGTTGAGTTGCGCCGCGCCAGAGCTGGGCAGGCCAATGCTCCGCGTGTTGAATCGCGAACAGTTCACGCGCACGGTCCGCGATGTCTTTCCACAAGTGAGCGGGATGTGGAGCAGCACGCTGCCGAGCGATCCGCAATCCAGCAGTGGCTTCGACAACGACGCGAGCACCCCGGTCGGCCCGCAACTCGCGCAAGCCCTACTCGACACGGCGAGCGCGGTGGCAGCAGCCGTCACGGGCTCCGCACTAGCGACGATCCTACCGTGCTCGGCTACCCACGCGGACCGCGAGTGCGCCGAGCAATTCATCACCCAGTATGGGCGACGGCTGTTTCGGCGAGCGCTGACGCCAATCGAACGCGACCGGTATCTGACTTACTTCGACGGCGCCGTAAAAAAGGCCGATTTCAAGACCGCAATCAAATGGCTCACCGTCGGCCTGATTCAATCACCGAACGCGGTGTATCGAAGCGAAATAGGCACTCTCATCGGTGATACCCGGCAGCTCGATCGCAACGAGCTGGTGACCGAGCTCGCCTACACGTACACCAACACGACCCCGAGTGAAGCACTATTGGCTCAGGCGGAACAGCGTACGCCGCTCGATGCAGCCGCGTTGGCCAAGACCTTGCTTGCTAGCAACGAAGGGCATGCGACGCTGCAGCGCTTCTTCGAGAGCTATTTGGATTATCCGCGCGTGGCGTCGCTCGAGCGCGAGGGCATCGCGCAATGGGGCGCCGTGCGCGGCCCGATGATCGACGAGACGCGCAGCTTCATCGACCAGATCGTGATCCGCAACGGCGGCGGCTTGAAAGAGTTGCTCACGTCAGCGACCAGCAATCCTTCGCGTGACCTCGCCGCGTATTACGGATTCGACCCACCGGAGACGGACAATGCCTCTACGCCACGCGCGAATGGTCGAGGAATCGGTTTGTTGGCGCAAGGTTCGCTCCTCGCGAGCCGGGCGCTGCCCAACGGGTCTTCCCCTACCCAGCGCGGGCTCTTCGTGTACACGCGGCTCTTGTGCAACGCCAAACCAAAGCCCCCCGGGAACGTACCGGGAATACCGAATCCGATCCCAGGACGAGCAACCACGCGGCAGCGTTATGAACTGCAGCACGCCGCAAATCCGGCCTGCCGCGGCTGCCATCAGCTCTTCGATCCGATTGGTTTCGGCTTCGAACACTTCGACGAGGGCGGACGCTACCGCAACACGGACGGAGGGCTGGACATCGACACAGTCAGTGAGGTGCCGACCGACGGTGGCACGCCCTTGTTCCAATTCCAGGACCAAGAATCCCTGGCTCGGGGCCTTGCCGAGGAAGCCGTGGTTTACCAATGCTTTGCCGCCTACTTGGCCACGTATGCCTTCGGTACCAGCGACGCTTGCCTCGGCGCAAGCCGTGTCGCTGATTTGCAAGCCGGCGCGCTCGGGATTGCCGACTACTACAGTTCTCTCGCGGCAGAGCCGCACTTCACGCGCCGCTCGAATCGCTAACTTCGAAGTCGAGCACGCGTCGTTCGATGCGCGCAGCGGCAATCACTCGCGCCGCCTCGAGGTGCGCTGGGTGAACCTGGTAAGCCTTGAGTGCCTCCCAGTCGTCGTGAGTGGAGATCAGGACCACGTCCCCGAGTTGCTCGTCGCCTCCCGCACCAATCCCGACTTCCAAGCTCGACATCCCGGGGACGTTGCCTCGAAGGCCTTCCAATGCGGTACGTACCCTTTCGGCTTGGTCGCGCCGCTCTTCCGAAGACGTACCGCGAACCCGCCACATGACGACGTGCTTGATCATGCACGCGACTCTAGCTTGAGCTTCGTTCGGAAATCACCAGGATGTCACCGTGTCGACACGCCGCGAACCCAGCCAAAACAGGCGCGGCCAACTTTTATTCCCAGACCGACCCACTCGAAAATATTTGGCCGAACTCGGGACAATCCGCTCTGCTGGCCGTTGACAGACCTGAAATCGAAGCCCATGCCTGAGGGGGTCAACGTGTCTGAGGAACATCCACAAGTGCGCTTCGAGCAAGAGGGCTCGCGCCTGACGGCGATCGAGATCACGCGTGAACAGCGCTCACCCGTGATCACGGTGCTGCAGCGTACGCTGTTCGCCCTAGGCGTGGTCGTTTCGTCTTATCAAGCCCGCGCCCGCGCGACTCGGCTCGTCGAGCGCATCGTGATCGAACGTACTGACGGCGGCTCGATCGACGGCTCGCTGAGCGTCGCTACGAAAGCGGCTATCTTGCCCATCGCACTGGAACAAACGGGCGAGCGCCCATCAGAGGTGTGAGCGTGGACCGCCGTCGAGCCGGCGGCATGACACTTTAAATGGCAGCTCCCTGCGGGCCTGCAACGCACTCGAAGCTGACGCGCCTAGCAGGATCATGCGCAAGCTTCCTGGTTCAGATCGGTTCTGGGATCTGCTCGCGGGCGCGCCATTCACGGAGCAGCCCAACGCGCGACCGTGGCAAGCGCGCCGCCAACGTTTGCCACGAGGCGATGCGATCGGCACGGAAAGATCGAAAGTCCTCGCGAGTTTCGCACCATGCAATCAGGAGCCGCGCGCGCTGAAAGAAGCCCAGACCGAGCGGCCAGATCACGCGAGTTGTCACCGAACCGGGCTCGCGCTCATATACGATGCGAGCTTTGCGCTGTTCACGGATGGCACGCCTCAGCTCGGCCAAATCGACCCTCTCCACCGGAAGCGCGAGGGCGGGCCCAGCCGAAAGCGCGATCTCGTCCAGCAGCACACGCAGATCCTTCGGCAGCACGGCGCGCAACTTGGCGACGACTTCGCCTGCTGCTCGCTCGAGGCCGGCGTCGGCATGCACCGCGGTCAGTCGCAAACCGAGCAATAGCGCCTCCAACTCTTCATCCGTGAACATGAGTGGTGGAAGCAGGAACCCCGGGCGTAGTACGTAACCTACGCCTGGTTCGCCCTCGATTGTTGCTCCCTCCGCGCGTAGCGTCTGTACGTCGCGATACACGGAGCGAATCGAGATCTCGAGCTCGTCTGCCAGTCGTTGGGCGCTGATCGGCTGCCGGTGACGGCGCAGGATTTGGACCAGGCGCAGTAGGCGATCAGCGCGGGACATTCGCCGATACTGCCAAGATCTCGCGCCGCAAACGAGCGATTTTATCGCTAAATCGTGACTACTGCCAGAATTTGGCACGAGCGCCGAGCAGTCTCGCAGCATGTTCAATCCCAACTTCATCCTGCTCTACGTGGCCAGTCCCGACGCCAGCGCGGCATTCTATACCGACCTACTCGGGCGCGCCCCCGTCGAGGCCAGCCCGACCTTTGCGATGTTCGCGCTCGATTCCGGCGTGATGCTCGGCTTGTGGTCAAAACACACGGTCGAGCCGGCCGCCCCAGCTCACTTCGGCGGCAGCGAGCTGGCCTTCACAGTGAGCGACGTGGACGCCGTGCGAGTGAAGCATCGCGAATGGCTGGAGCGCGGCCTGCCGATCGCGCAGGCTCCGATCGACATGGACTTCGGGCATACCTTCGTCGCGCTGGACCCTGATGGGCATCGTTTGCGCGTGTTCGCTCCGCACCGTGAGGTAGCTCCGAGAGCGAGCCTCTAGACGCACTCCGACCGTCGTGCATGGATGGGCGCCGTGCTGCCCGCGCCCCTCTACCCAACTCCGGTGCACGCTTGCCCCGAGCTAAGCAACGCGCACGCCGAACTTTGGCTGAAGAACGACGGCCTTACGCACGCGATCTACGGTGGCAACAAAGTGCGCAAGGCCGAACGTTTGGTGGCCGAGGCCGTGCGACGCCGCGCAAAGCGCATATTCAGCTTCGGGGCCGCAGGCAGCCATCACCTCCTCACTCTCACGATGTTCGCCCGCGCATCGGGCCTGGAAAGTGCCGCGCTGGTCTTCCCGCAACCCCGCACGACTCACGCCCTGGACACGTTGCGCGCGGCAGTTGGGCTCGGACTCGAACTGCACCCAGTGCAACACGGGGCGCACGTTCCCTGGCTGCTTCCGCGCGTGCTGCGCCGCGGAGACTATCTGGTGGCTCCCGGCGGGTCGAACGCGATCGGCGCACGAGCCTATGCCGACGCAATCGACGAGCTTGCCATTCAGAGCGAACGAGGCGAGCTTCCGGTCCCTGATCTGATTGTCGTGCCCCTGGGTTCAGGAGGAACGTGCGGTGGTCTCGCAGCCGGCATCGTGCGACACGGATTGCCGTGCAAAGTGCTAGCAGTTCAGGTCGTAGGCGGGGTTGGGCCGCGCCTCTCGGCGCGTTACCTCGCGACACGGGTGCTGCAGCTTTCGGGCGCGGGAAAACACGTTGGGCGGCTGGAAACCCAGTTGAGCTTCGATACCTCAGAGGCTGGCTATGGCTATGGAACTAGCAGTCCGGCTGGCGCGCGCGCAGCCGCCGTCGCAGGAGCTCTCGGGCTCGTCCTCGACCAAACCTACACAGCAAAGGCGTTCGCTCGCGTGCTCGAAGTCCTAGGCGCAGCTTCGCTCCCCGAAGCCGAGCGGCTCGGTCGTCCGCAGCGAATCCTCTATTGGCACACGTTGTCGGCAACACCGATCGAGCAGCTGCTACGCACCGCCCCGGGCCAAGACGAACTGCCCGGGGCGGCACTGCGACTCTTGCGCTAGGGTAGATGGCTCACGATGCGTGACGTGCATTCCGTCAGTGCGTCGTAGTAGTCGTTGTCCAGCGACTGATAGCCGTTGCTCATGGTGCTTACGAGTGAGCTGAAACCGTGGAACCCGAACGTTTTGCACGAGCGCCAATAGCTGCGCTTTTGACTCTGCACGCCTTCGCGCGGGAAAACCTGCATCGTCAAGGTGCACGACTTTGCCGCCTGATTGCAGGTCAGACGACGGAAGCCAAAGTTGTAGTCTCCGCTGCACCAGGTGTCGCCACAGATGTCATCGATCAGTTTCAGCGCGATCGCCGCTTGCGCCGGACTCAACGCATTGCCCGACAGCGTTTCTTCCCGCGTCTCGACCGGACCGCCGTCCCCGACCTCAATCGTCGGTGACGCACCCGAACCCGCACTGCACGCTGGTAGCAACAGTGCACTCATCCCCGTTAGCAATATCCCCAGAAACGTCTTCATCAGCAATCCCCAAGAACACCCGCTGGCGGCCACTCCGCAGCTTCGGTTCCGGGCACTCATCGGCCGGGGTTCATCGCAAGTGCGTGAATTCGTCCGCGAAGCGTGACGTTTTTTTCGAAGGTACCTAGTCCTCGGTCGACGGAGGCTCGCTCACGATTTTACGCGGCATCTGCGTCTGCGCAGGCGACCCATCACTCGGCTGGGGCCCAACCAGAAACCATGTGCGCATCACCCCCTTGCCCTTCACCGTGATCTCACCACGCGGCGTCAAGACGTACAGTTCCTTCAGCAACTGCCGCGTCTCTTGCGTAACGTGAACCGTCCCTGGTTCGCCATGCGATTCCATTCGGCTCGCGGTGTTCACGGTGTCCCCCCACACGTCGTAGATGAACTTGCGCTTGCCGATCACGCCGGCCACCACCGGTCCAGTGTGGATGCCAATGCGGATACTGAGCGCCTCTCCGAACTCGCGGCCGAACTCCAGGGCACGGCGCTGCATTGCCAATGCCATCTCGGCGATCGTTTGCGCGTGATCGTACTCGTGACTGTGCAGCCCGCCTGCAACCATATAAGCGTCGCCAATCGTCTTGATTTTCTCGAGCTTGAGCTTGTCGGCCAGGTCATCAAAGCTAGAAAACATCCGATTCAAACGATCCACGAGCTCAACCGGGGAAATCCTCTCGGACATCTTCGTGAAGCCAACGATGTCGGCGAAGAGGACGGAAACATTGGCGAATCCGTCGGCAATCGGGCGTTGCCCGCGTTTGAGTCGCTCCGCGATAGTCGACGGCAACACATTCAGCAGGAGTTCCTCCGCGCGAGCCTTCTCCGCTGCCAAAGCGACTACCTGACGGTTGATCAGCCGACGTTGCAAAAATCCCAACCGAGCTTGTTGCTCTTGACGATAAGCGATCAGCGCACCGAGACCGCCGAGCGAAAGCAACGTGCTCGCCACCGACAAGCTGATACGCAGCGGGCAGTGAGCGATCGCACGATCCAAACATGCAAACGTCAGCAAAGTGAGCAACGTGTAGGCGAGCTGGGCAACCACACCCAAACGCGCCACGAATGGCCCCAAGGTAACGAACGCGATGGCAAACGAGGTATACAAGAAATAGCCACTCTCGCCGGCAATCGCACCGATGTAGAGGACGATGAAGCTTGCGGCTCCCCCGTAGGTCAGCATCATGACCTGCGAAAATCGCAAAAGATGCCGCGAATTCAGAAGCCAGAACACTAAGGCAGACACCGGAAGAAACACGCCAAAGCGCACTGCCCACGCCTCGTTCCTAACGTGAGGGACCACCAGAGCATCGTGCGCAGCGAACGCGAAGAACGTCAGCGAAGAAAGCCCCACACTGAAGCTCAGGAAGCGCCGGAGCGGCTCGAGGTCGCTGCGGCAAAACGCTTCCTCGAGAGCTGGATCGACGAATTGGCCAGTCCAGGAAAGCTGCGCTCGATCGTTCTCGGCGGCTCGTTCGGCATCGCTCACCAGGGGCACCGGACGCATGGTACAAGGTTGCGGCCGCGAGCGCAGGCGCAAACAGTGTCTTAGCGGTCGTCGCTCCCGTAGCCGATTTCCAGCACCTCGAGCTCCTCACTCGAACGTGGCGTCTGCAGAACGGTGACATCGCCGACTCGCTTACCCAAAAGTGCACGCGCAATCGGAGCGAAAAACGCGAGGCGGGCGGCGCTCGCATCCGCCTCGTCTGCGCCGACAATGCGATACCGTGCCTCCGTGCCCGATTCGTGACGCACCCGAACCGAAGCTCCGAAGCGCACGCAGTCACGGGGCTGTGCATCCGGGTTGACCAACTCCGCGCTCGCTAGACGTGCTTGTAGTTCGGCGACTCGCTGATTGAGAGCGCTCAACCGTGCTGGGCGATCGACTGCCTCGGATGCCTCGAGCTTCACTCGTTCTTGCTCCAGGACGACACGTTCGGCCTGCAGCTGGCTCAGGCCCCGCGGCGTTACATAGTTGGGAGTTCCGCTCGGCAGCGGTGGCCGGGGAACGACCAAGAGCTCAGCGCCAACGTCGTCTTCTTTGGTGAATGCGCGGCTCACGGCCGCTGTTGTTCCAACGAGGGGTCACCGTCTCCGAACGCGCACCCACCTACGGACCAGGCCGCTGCCCCGTTGCTCGCTATGCGCAGCACCGATTGGGTGAAAGTCATGAGCTCTTTCGCGACGCCGTGCGTTCGCTCGCTTCGCTGGGAGCGGAGTCTTCGGGGCCGGCCTTAGCGAGTCCTGGTTGGACCGGGCGCGCCGCGCCTTCGCGCATTGATGCCACGACCTCATCGAGTTCCTGAGAATTCAGTTGATTGCTTGGTAGCGTGAGCCGAGCGATCGATGGTTCGGTGCCAAAGTAGTGCACCGCACAGCTCGCGTGAATCGTGCCAATGGCGTTGAAGCGCCCTTCCTCGAACATTTGGAGCGCGACGCGCCAAGCGTTCACCTCGATCAGCTCGCGACAATGCCGGCAGCGCGCTCGTCCTGACGAAGCGCGTTCTGCTCGTAAAATTCGACTCAAGCGTGGCTGACTGACGCTGCCGCGAGCCAGAGAAATCAGCTCAGAGGCATCATCCGGCGCCGCGTGCCCCTGATCAAGAACAGGTAAGAGCGCTTCGGGCCGTGAGCACGCGGCACAGCGAAGATGAAACCAAAAAAGGCTGTCGCCTTCGCCGTACGCATTGGGCAACGCTTCCCCAAAACGCTCCTCTCCCTTGCCAATCGCTTTGCCACACGTCCTGCATTTTGCGCGACCGCTTGCTGCCCGCTCAATCACCGAACCCATAGACAAATTTTGGCGGAGCGCGCCCCGAACCGTCAAGTTCCCGCTCAATTCCCCCAAAAACAACGGATCCCCCCACAACCAGGGCGACCGGGGGAAACAGCAATGAGTGGGTCAGGAAGCTAGGCGAAGCTGTTGAGATCGTTCATGAATATTGGGTGTTCCGACAGGGGGCGCAGGCGTGGCCGCTTGGCCAAGGGTTGGGCGAAATGGGGACCTGCCGACGGGCATCACGGCAAAGCGCGCCCGTTACTGCGAGGCGGCCCTCAAACCCCAGCGATGGGGTTGGATGGTAGCGTCAGCGCCATGGTGCTCGAGTCTCGGACGGGTAATCTAGAAACCATTTTGCGCGGGCAGGCTCGCGACGTCGACGGTTTCATGGTCTCGCGCGTTTTGCCCGCGCTGACGCGCAAGCGTTTGGGGCCGTTTTGCTTTTTCGATCACTTGGGTCCTAGTGATCTGCCCGTGGGACGCGGCCTAGACGTGCGCCCTCACCCGCACATTGGCTTGGCGACGGTCACTTATGTGATCGAAGGCGAGATCGTGCACCGTGACAGTTTGGGCTTCGAGCAGCCGATCCGACCGGGCGCGGTGAATTGGATGACGGCGGGACGTGGCATTACCCATTCGGAACGCACGTCGAGCGAGTTGCGTCAAAGTGGGTCGAGGCTCCATGTGGCGCAGCTCTGGGTCGCCTTGCCCACCACGCATGAAGAGATGATGCCGGAATTTCATCACCATCCGGCAAGCACGCTGCCGGAAGTGGACGTTGGCGGAATTAGAGTGCGTGTTTTGGCTGGCAGCGCGTATGGCGTGACGTCTCCTGTGCGAGTTTTCTCATCTTTGTTTTATGCAGAGGCGGAGCTCGCGGCCGGGGCTTCTTTTGCCTTGCCGGAGGGGTACGACGAGCGAGGGGTCTATGTCCTGAGCGGCGCGTTGTCGCATGGCGATCAGCGTATCGAGGAACGCTCCTTGGCCCTTTTTCACCCCGGCGGCGCCCCCTGCGTGACGGCCACTGAACTCTCCCGGGTTCTAGTCCTGGGCGGCGCGCGGTTGGAGGGGGAGCGATATATTGAGTGGAATTTCGTGTCGAGTTCGAAGGAGAGGATCGAGCGAGCGAAGCGGGATTGGGAGGCGGGGCAGTTCCCCAGAGTGAGGGGCGACGAGCTCGAGTTCATCCCGCTTCCGGCAAAGAAGTCGTAGGGCGTCGGTTACCGCTCCTGCCGGGCTTCGGGCAGCTTTTTCAGCCGCTCGGGGGGACTAACAGTGGGTCGAGTTGACAGGCCGGGCAGAGTGACCAATTTGCTCGCCGTAACCCGGGAAGAACTATGAGCGAAGCTACGACCCATTCCTTCAAAGCCGAGGTCAGCCAGGTGCTGCACCTCGTCGTTAACTCTTTGTATAGCCACAAAGAGGTGTTTCTGCGCGAGCTGGTCTCCAACGCTTCGGATGCGCTCGACAAGCGGCGATTCGAAGCCGTCACGCATCCTGAGATGGCGGCGAACGGTGACCTCAAGGTTCAGATCAGCGCCGATGCTGCGGCTTCTACTCTGACCATCTCGGACAATGGCATCGGCATGAGCGCGGCCGAGTTGGAGCAGAACTTGGGGACTATCGCGCGTTCTGGAACTCGCGAGTTCTTGAATAAGGTGGCGAAAGCGCGTGAGGCCAGCGACCAAGGCTTACAGTTGATCGGGCAGTTCGGCGTTGGTTTCTATAGCGCGTACTTGGTCGCCGATCGTGTGGATGTGATTACGCGCCGTGCTGGTGGCGACGCTGCGTTTCGCTGGAGCTCGGACGCACAAGAGTCCTTCACGATCGAGCCGGCGGAGCGCGCGGAAGCAGGCACCACGCTGGTGCTGCACATCAAAGACGAGCAAAAGGAATTTCTCAACCCTGGCCGGCTGCGCGAGTTGATTCGTCGCTACTCGGACTACATTGGCCATCCGATCGAGCTCTCGATGCCCGCGAAAGAGGCGGGAAGCGAAGCGACGTTCGAGCGCATTAACCAGGCGAGCGCACTCTGGCAACGCCCCGCGAGCCAGGTGACCGACGAACAATACAGTGAGTTCTATCGGCACTTGAGTCACGACTTCGAGGCACCGCTCGCGCACCGCCACTTCAAGGTCGAAGGCACCCAGGAGTTCGCTGGGTTGTTGTTCTTGCCGAAGCGCGCACCCTTCGATCTGTATGACCCGGCCGCGAAACATGGCATTCGACTCCATGTACGACGCGTATTCGTGATGGACGATTGCGCTGAGCTCTTGCCGAACTTCTTGCGCTTCGTGCGCGGAGTGGTCGACAGCGAAGATCTGCCGCTCAACGTTTCGCGCGAAATCCTGCAAGATTCCAAGCTAGTGCGGGTTATCAGGAAGCAGGTCGTCAACCATGCGCTTTCGATGGTCGAAGAGTTGGCGGGCAAAGATGCAGAGCTGTTCGCCAAGTTCTGGAAAGACTTCGGCGCGGTGATCAAGGAGGGTCTGCATTTCGAAAGCGAGCACCGCGACCGCATTGCCAAGATCGTACGCTACGAGTCTTCGACCCAACCCGGCCTGACGAGTTTGGGCGAGTATGTCTCGCGGATGAAAGAGGGGCAAAAGGCGATTTTCTACGCCACCGGTACGTCGCGTGAGTTACTCGGCGCGAGTCCACACCTCGAAAAGCTCAAAAAGCG
>Ga0164241_10003019_pt1 | contig 17487 bp, 15 predicted proteins | sample OricomyardsoilBY_FD_108780 | JGI IMG/M metagenome (GOLD analysis project Ga0164241, IMG submission 108780) | Backyard soil microbial communities from Emeryville, California, USA - Original compost - Back yard soil (BY) | ecosystem: Environmental > Terrestrial > Soil > Unclassified | place: USA...
ATGGCGGAGAAGTACTACCCCGACTACGCCGGCCGGGTGCCGCTGATCCTCAAGGTCAACGGCAAGACCGACATCCCCTCCTCGGCCAAGGCCTTCTCCAGCTGCAACGCCAGCGTCGAGGACGCCGTCCGGCTCGGTGCCGACGCGATCGGCTACACGCTCTACGTCGGCTCGCCGCGCCAGGACGAGGATCTCGCCCAGCTGCGCCAGGTGCGCCAGGACTGCGACCGCTTCGGGATGCCGCTGGTGGTCTGGTCCTACCCGCGTGGGGAAAACGTCGATGCCAAGGGCAGCGCCAACTCCTTCTACGCGATCGACTACGCGGCGCGGATGGCGATGGAGATGGGCGCCGACATCGTCAAGCTCAACATGCCGAAGATCGACGCCAAGAAGGACAAGGACGCCCCGGCTCCGTACAACGAGATGGAAGTCGATCAGGCGGAGGCGATCCGCCAGTGCGTCGAGTCGGCCGGGCGTGCCCTGGTCGTCCTCTCCGGCGGCTCCAAGACCGACGACGACACCGTGCTTACCAACACCCGCGAGGTGATGGAAGCGGGCGGCTCCGGCGTCATCTTCGGCCGCAACGTCTGGCAGCGCGAGTGGAACGAGGCGCTGGCGATCATCGAGCAGATCAAGACGACCCTGCTCGCCAACGTCCGCCGCACCCCCTAGCCCCTTTATGTAGATGAGCCCGGGTAGATGAGCAGGGGCTCCTTGGGCAGCCTGCTGCTGCTCGCCGTCGTTGCGCTCCTCATCCTGCGGCCGTGGGATGGGGAGCTCAGCGCCGGCGACGGCGGGCCGGCCGCCGAGGAAGCCCTGGTCTCCCGGGTGGTCGACGGCGACACGATCGAGGCGCAGATCGGCGCCGAGGTCGAGGACGTGCGCCTGATCGGGATCGACACGCCGGAGACGGTCAAGCCCGAGTCCCCCGTCGAATGCTTCGGCCCGCAGGCGTCGGGCTTCACCCACCGCCTGCTCGAGGGGCGCCCGGTGCGGCTGGTCTATGGGGCCGAGCGCCGGGACGTCTACGGGCGCCTGCTCGCCTACGTGTACATCGATCACATGTTCGTCAACGCCATGCTCGTCCGGCGCGGCCTCGCCAGGACCCTGCCGATCCCGCCAAATACCCGCTACAGAGCCCTTTTCGACCAGTTGGAGAAGACCGCGGCCCGGGCCGGGCGCGGCCTCTGGGGCGCCTGTCCGCCTTGAACCGGCTCTTGCAGCTTTGCTACGGTGCCCCGCGGCCTTTTTGGCCCACCTCTATGAGAATGCGACAGAGCATCTCCCAGTTCGAGAACGCCTTCGAGCAGGAGACTTCACTGGAGCGCCGCCGGCGCGAGCAGCTGCGCCGACGCGCCGCGAACCGCTCGCGGGCGCGCAAAATCAACCGCACCGAGCAGGAGGGCAAGGTCCGCTTCAGCGTCCTTGCCGTCTGCCTGACCGTCACCGTTGCCGTGGTCGTCGTCGCCATGTTCGAGGCGCTCGCCTTCCTGATGGCCTAGCCGGCCGACGGCACTCCGCGAACTACCGCCCCTCTTGAATAGACTCGCGCGCCGATGGCCAGACGTTCACTGAAGCCGCAGCTCAACCAGATCCGCGCCTGGGTGCACCAGGGGCGGACCGATGCCTGGATCGCCCACCAGCTGGAGATCAGCGCCACCGAGCTGCGCGAGTTCCGCAAGCAGTACGACCTCAGCGCCGACGACGAGAACGCCGGCTCCAGCGAAATCGACCTCCGCGACGAGATCGAAGCGGAGATCGAGGCGGCCGCGGCCGAGCAGGAGGACGTCGACGAGGTGGACGACGAGGACGAGGACGGCGACGAGGGGTCCGAGGGCTCCGGGTCCGACGCCGGCGGATCGCGGCCCAAACGCAGGCGCCGTCGTGGCCGCCGCGGTGGGCGCAGCCGTCGCAAAGAGCTCGAGGGGACCTTCGATCACGGCGAGAACGACGGCTACGGCCTCTGGCTCGACCCGTCGGTCAAAGACAACCCGGTCTACACCGAGCACTGGGCCGGCAAGCGCGAGGTCACGGTCCGCATCGACGCCGACCAGATCGTCATCCGCCGCGCCGGCGCTCCCGCACCCGAGTCAGACGACTCCGGGTCGGATTCAGACGAGTAGCTGCTTGCCGCCGGCGAAGTCGCCGGCGCCGCGTAGATAAAGCCAGAAGGCGGCATCCGCAAGCGACTGCGCATCGCTCTCGATCGCCGGAGCGACGTCGAGCGCGACCTGCTGGCACCAGTCGGTGCCGCGTCCGTAGAGCTCGGCCAGCTCGGCCGCGGTGAAGGTCGGCCCGATCCGCCGCCGCAGCTCTTCCCGGACCGCGTCCACGACCCGGTCGGCCAGCCGCCGCGCCCGCGGGTCGCCGAGCGCCTGCAGCTCGCGATAGCCCTCCTCCCACTGGTACAGCGCGTTGGCGAGCGGGTATGCCATCGGCCGAGGTTAGCCAGTGCCGGTATCGGGGATTTCCCGCAGGGGCGCGTTGGCGGGGCCGCAGGCAGTCGGATCCAGATCTCCCCGCACCTTCCAGACGGTCACCGGGCCGCTGCGCAGGGTCGGCGCCACCGCGTTCTCACCGCGCAGCCAGCGCGCCTCGGGAGAGGCGATCGGGTCGCCGGGATGGAGGAAGTTGAGGAAGGGGGCGGTGACCAGGTAGTCGAGGTCGGCGGCGTTGACCGCGGCGCGGAAGGCGCGGCAGGTCGGGATCGCGTTGAAGGCGCCGTGCGGGCCCTCTTCGCCGAGGTAGACGACGCGGTTGGAGAGATCGGTGCCGTAGAAGCCGTACTGGGCGAAGCCGGCGGTGGTCCCGGCCAGGCCGATGCGGGCGTCCTCGACGCCACGCGCCCAGCGGTAGGCGGAGTCGAGATGCATCCCGGGGATGCTTTCGTCGGCGACCTGGTTGCGGAAGCGCTCGTCAAGGTAGTGGCGCTGGACCGGGTAGCCGAGGGCGACGACGACCAGGGCCAGGACCGCGAAGCCGGCGGCGACGAGACCGCGGCCGGCGCCTCGCCCCCGCGCCAACAGCAGCGCCGCCGGCACCAGCACCGCGACGAGGATCAGGGCCAGGGCGAAGAAGCGATCGGGGTCGCGCAGGACCGCGTCGCCGCGGTTGCTGAGCAGGAGCACCGCCAGCAACCCACCCAGCAGCCACCAGCGGCGCGATTGACGGTCGAAGAAGCCGGGCAGCGGCGCCAGGGCGAGGCCGGCGAGGACCGCCGCGTAGACGTAGCGGATGTTGATCCCGAAGGCCTCGGGCGCCCCGTCGGCGCCGGCGGCGCTGAGCGGCGTGAAGAGGTAGGCGAGGAAGGCGAAGAGGACAACCGCGCCCGTGGCCCGTATGACGCGATCGCGGCCACGCAGCAAGGCCCAGAGCGCCGCCACGACGGCACCCCCGATGACCAGCGGCCAGAGCGCCCCGAAGCCGTTGTGGAGCCCCGGCGCGAAGTATTCGCTCCAGACCCCGGTGTCGGTCGCGTAGTGGGCGATGCTGAAGTCGGGGCGGCCGATCTGCAGCCGCTGCGGGTGCGGCAACGAGATCGGCCCCAGGCTCTCCACCGCGGGCAGCGGATTGCCGGCCACGACGAGGTTGCGCAGGTACCAGAACCCACCCCCCAGCAGCGCCGGTACGAACCACCAGCCGGCGGCGGCCCAGCGCCGCCCGACAGGCGCCAGCACCAGCACGGCGACGCTCAACGCCCCCGCCATCGCCAGCGCCGTCACCTTGGTCCCGGCAGCCAGCCCCACAGCGAGCCCAGCGACCGCCAGCGGCCACCCCACCGGCAGCGAGCGCGCCTCCCCCCCGTCCCGGCGCAAGGCCCAGGCATTGACCAGAATCGCGATCGCCGCGAGCAGCAGCGCAGCCGCCATCAAATCGTTCTTCGCCGCCCCCGGCTCGCGCACGACCAAGACGTGCGCCTCCAGCAGGATCGCCGCCGCGACAACGCTCAGCGACCCACGCCCATACGGCCGCCCGATGCACCAAGCCGCCAAGAACGCCACCGCCAACCACCCATAGTTGAGGAAGATCGACAGCGTGTCGCGTCCGGTCAGCGACATCCCGACCGCATGGAGCAACTCGGAGTTCTGCGGGTAGAACCAGTTCGTGAACACCGTGTCGACGTAGTGCATCCCCGTCACCGAGTGGCTCTGCACCATCTCCGCCGCAAACGGCAGGTGGTACCAGAGCGAGTCGAAGTTGAAGATCCCTCTGTCCAGCGCGCTCTTCGTCGTCAGCGCCCAGTGCCCGACCACGAGCGCAATCACCCCAACCATCACCAGCAGAGACCAGGCGCTCTCTCCGGCGGGTGGCGCCGTAGGGGGTACCGCCCCTGAGGAAGCTTTAGCTACCGGAAGGGGCGGTGGGTCCCCTGCGGCGACAGGCCCCGCCGGCCAGAGCACCACCGTCCCTGCAACCAAAACGCTGGCAGCCAGCAACGTCCCCGAGTACAGGAGCGCAAAAGTCCCAAGCACCTCGGAGATCCAGATCAAAAACGCCACCGCCACGATCGCCTCGACCAAGCGCGCCGGTGCACCCTCCCAAGCCGGCAGCAGCCGCCTTCTCAGCCGATAGGCGCTGAAACCCAGCGAGAACGCCGCCACAGCCACCTGCAAGGCCCCCAGGAGGTAGGAGCCGAGGCTAAGCAAGGGAGACCCTCGAGAAGCTGCTCAGCCGCCGAGGCCGCGGACGACGACGGGAGTCTCGCCTTCGGCGACCATCCCCTGCCCGCGGGCCAGGCGGTTGACGACGAGCGGGTCCCCTGCCGACTGGATCCGGCTGTGGAGCCGGGTGTTCTCGTGCTGCAGCTCGTGCAGCTTCGCTTTGGCGTCCGTGGTCGCCGTGTAGGTCTTGACGAAGTCGATCGCCGGGTTCAGGTACGAGTAGAGGACGGCGGCGAGAACCAGGGTCAGCGCAATCCGGCCGACGCGGTCCCAGTTGACCCGAGACTGGCTCCGTCGCGCCGCGGGACGCCTGCGGGGTGCTGGCCGTCTTGCCACTCGCACTCCTTTGAGATCTAACCACGTTCTCCTCCCCGCTGGGGGCGCGCGTGGCCGAGCAGATCAAGGACGCAGGGAGCGCCGTGTGCTCTGCACACAAGCGACCGAGGACGCCGATATGCGAAGTGCCACGCGCGTCATCCAGCCTGGACGAATGCCTGCAAGCCCGGGAACTCCGCGGCGGAGCCCAGCTCCTCCTCGATCCGGAGCAGGCGGTTGTACTTGGCGACGCGGTCGGAGCGCGACGGCGCGCCGGTCTTGATCTGGCCGGCGCCGGTGGCGACGGCGAGGTCGGCGATGGTCGTGTCCTCGGTCTCGCCCGAGCGGTGGGAGATCACGGCCGTGTACCCGGCCTCGCGGGCGATCCGGATCGCCTCCAGGGTCTCGGTCAGGGTGCCGATCTGGTTGACCTTGACCAGGATCGAGTTGCCGACGCCGAGCTCGATGCCCCGGCTCAGGCGCTCCGGATTGGTGACGAAAAGGTCGTCGCCGACCAGCTGCACGCGCTCGCCGAGCTTCTCGGTCAGCAGCTTCCAGCCCTCCCAGTCCTCCTCGTCCATCCCGTCCTCGATCGAGACGATCGGGTAGCGCGAACAGGCGTCCTCCCAGTAGGAGGCCATCTCGGCAGGAGAGAGGCTGCGGCCCTCGTGCTCGAGCACGTAGGCGCCGTTCTCGAAGACCTCGCTGGTGGCGGGGTCGAGGGCGATGAAGACGTCGGTGCCGGGCTCGTAGCCGGCCGCTTCGACGCCGGCCAGGACCGCCTGCAACGCCGCCTCGTTGGAGTCGAGGTCGGGGGCGAAGCCACCCTCGTCGCCGCCGGCCGTGGAGAGGCCCTGGGAGGAGAGCGACTTCTTCAGCGCGTGGTAGACCTCGGCGCCGACCCGCAGGCACTCCGAGAAGCTGGAGGCGCCGGCCGGGACCACCATGAACTCCTGAAAGTCGACCGAGTTGTCGGCGTGGGCGCCGCCGTTGAGGACGTTCATCATCGGCACCGGCAGGACCGTAGGCTCGCCGCCGCCGTAGAGCTCAGCGAGGTAGCGGTAGAGCGGCTGGCCGGAGTCCATCGCCGCCGCCTTCGCCGCTGCCAGGGAGACCCCCAGCAGCGCGTTGGCCCCGAGGCGGCCCTTGTTGGGAGTGCCGTCGAGCTCGATCATCGTGCGGTCGAGAGCGCCCTGCTCGGACGCCCGGGCGCCGGTCAGCGCCGCCGCGATCTCGCCGTTGACGTTGGCCACCGCCCGCGAGACCCCCTTGCCGGCCCAGGCGCCGCCGCCGTCGCGCAGCTCGACCGCCTCGAACTCGCCGGTCGAGGCGCCCGAGGGCACGGCCGCCAGGCCGCGGGCGCCCGACTCGAGCGCGACTTCGACCTCGACCGTCGGGTTGCCGCGCGAATCGAGGATCTGGCGCGCGTGAATGAAGGAGATGACGCTCACGGGCGCGCCAGTCTATTGACCGCGACGGAGGGAGGCAGCGCTATTCGGACGGCGGGGCCGCGCCGGTGGGGACGCCTGCGGGAAGCGACACGGCTCCTTCGGCGGCTTCTTTGAGGCCCACGGGCCGCGGCCGCTGAGGAAGCCGTTCGCCCTGCGGTTTGAGCAGGCTGGTGCTGCCGGGCAGGGCGGGTGCGACCTGGGCCACCGGCGCCGGGCAGTCTTTCGGCAGGCCGCCTTTGGGATCGGCTTCGTAGCAGGCGGGCGGGGCGGCGGCCGGGTGACCGGAGCCGACGTAGTTGGAGCAGCGTTCAATCGTGAACCCGTCGGCGCAGAAGGTGCGCGCGGTCCACTTGCTTTGGAAGTCGGAGACGAAGTCGGAGAAGACTTCCTGGGCGAGCTGCTGCGTCAGCTGGCTTTTGATCTGAGCTTTCACTTCGGCCAGGGTCTGGACTTTCTCCGGATTCAGTTTCTCGACCTCGACGACGAAGAAGCTGCCCGCGACCTCGACCGGGCCGGCGACCACCCCGGTGGGGCTGCCGAAGACCGCCGCTTTCAGCTCCGGCTGGCTCTGCAGGGTTTCTTCGGTCAGACCCGCCTGCAGGCCGCCTTTGCTTTTGGTCGTCGGGTCGGTCGAGTATTTCGCCGCGACTTTTTTCCAGGCGGCCGCCGAGCTGTCTTTGCCCAGCGCCGCTTTCGCGGCTTCGGCATCGGCTTTGTCTTTGGCGACGACGATGCGCACGTCGCGGGACTCGCCGGTCGTGAACTGCGAGTCCCGGGCGGAGTCGTAGTAGGCCGAGATTTCGGATTCCGACGGAGGCGGCGCCTGTTTCGTGATCATTTCCTGGATCTGCGTGCTGAGCAGCTGCACCCTGACCCGGCTGCGGACGTCCTCCATGGTGAAGCGCGAGGTCCTGAGGAATTTCTGGAATTCGGCAGCGGTTTTGAAGTTCTGTTTTTTGACCAGCGCGAGTTCGGTCGCGATCTGTTTCGGGGTGACCGAGATGCCGAGTTCTTCCGACTCTCCCTGGATCCAGGCCGTGTCCAGCAATTCGCCGACCGCGTTGTCCCGCAGTTCTTCGTATTTGCTCTCGCCCGGTTTCGGGGCTTTTTTCAGCCCGCCCTGGGCGGCCTGCTGAAGCAGAGCGCGTTTGAAGTCGGTTTCGCTGATCGAGCCGACGTCGTCGGGAACCTGCTCGACGAGAGCGATGTCGCCGGAGGGGACGCTGGGGCTCCCGATTCCCTGAGCGATCGCGAAGCCGGCGAAGAGGACGACGAAAAGCGCAGCGAAGAGAACGAGCGCAAGGCGCTGTCGGCCCAACTTCCTGCTCTGCCCCGGTTTCGCTCCCACGAAGCGGGCAGCATAGTCAAATTGGTTCGCGCTGGGAAGAGCGGGGGTGGATCAGGCGGCCGTAGCCTCGCTTGCGCGGCGGGCCTCGCGCAGCCCGGCCGCCATCGCCAGGACCGCCGCCAGGCGCTCCTCCGGGTCCCCGGCGGCCCGCACCGCAGCGGTCTGCTCGCGCCATTCGTACAGCGCCCCCTCAACCTGCTCCGACAGCACCCCGGCCCCCGCGGAGTCGAGCTCGACCCCGGTGACGCTGAGGCGGCCGCCGCGGAACTCGACGCTGCGGGCCCCGGCCAGGCCGAGTTCGATCCGCGCCTGCTGCAGCCTCAGGAGGTTCTCGGCCGGCGGCGGCAGCTGCCCGAAGCGATCGCTGAGCTCGTCCCGGATCGCCCGCAGCTGACCGGTCTCGCGGGCGGCGACGATGCGGCGGTGGACGTCGATCTTGGCCGCCTCGAAGGGGACGAAGGTCGCCGGTAGGTAGGCGTCGACCGGGACGTCGAGGCGGACCGGCTCCGGCGCCTCCTCGCCCTCCCCGTCCTCGCCGGCGCCCTCCGCCACCGCCTCGTCGATCATCTGGCAGTAGAGCTCGAAGCCGACCGCGGCGACATGGCCCGACTGCTCGTCGCCGAGCAGGTTGCCGGCGCCGCGGATGTCGAGGTCTCGCATCGCGATCCGGAAGCCGGAGCCGAGCTCGGTGTGGTCGGCCAGGGTCGAGAGCCGGGCCGCCGCCTCCTCGGTCAGCGCCTCCGCCGAGGGGTAGAGCAGGTAGGCGAAGGCGCGCTCGCGAGAGCGGCCGACGCGGCCGCGGATCTGGTAGGCCTGGGAGAGGCCGAGCTGGTCGGCGCGCTCGACGATCAGGGTGTTGGCGGTGGGGATGTCGAGACCGGACTCGATGATCGTCGTCGTCACCAGGCAGTCGGCCTCGCCGCGCAGGAAGCCCAGCATCGTCTCCTCCAGGGTGTGCTCGTCCATCTGGCCGTGGGCTTCGGCGAAGCGGGCGCCGGGGACCAGGCCGCGCAGGCGCTCGGCGGTCTCGAACAGGGAGTCGATCCGGTTGTGGAGGACGAAGGCCTGGCCGCCGCGCTCGACCTCGCGCTGGATCGCCTTGCGGACCAGGTCCTCGTCGTAGGGGCCGACGTAGGTGCGGACCGGGCGCCGGCCCTCGGGCGGGGTCTCGATCACGGAGATGTCGCGCAGGCCCGCGAGGCTCATCTGCAGGGTGCGGGGGATCGGCGTCGCCGAGAGCGAGAGCACGTCGACTTTCAGTTTCAGCTGCCGCAGCAGCTCCTTCTGCTTGACCCCGAAGCGCTGCTCCTCGTCGACCACGACCAGGCCCAGCTCCTTGGCGCGAACGTCGCGCGAGAGCAGCCGGTGGGTGCCGATGAGGACGTCGACCTTGCCGGCCTCGAAGTCTTTGAGCACCGCTTTCACCTCCGCCTGAGGGCGCAGGCGGGAGACCCCCTCGACCCGGAAGGGGAGATCGGCGAGGCGCTCGCGGAAGGTGCCGAAGTGCTGCTGGGCGAGGATCGTGGTCGGCACCAGGACGATCACCTGCTTGCCGTCGCCGGCGGCCTTGACGGCGGCGCGAAGGGCGACCTCGGTCTTGCCGAAGCCGACGTCGCCGCAGACCAGCCGGTCCATCGGCCGCTCCGACTCCATGTCGCCCTTGACCGCCTCGATCGCCTCCAGCTGGTCGGCCGTCTCGCGGTAGGGAAAGGCCTGCTCCATCGCCAACTGCCACTCGCCGTCGGGCGAGAAAGAGTGACCGCGACGCTGGCGGCGCTCGGCGTAGAGGTTGAGCAGCTCCCCGGCGAGGGCGCCGGCGGCCTTGCGCGCCCGCGCCTTCATGTTCTGCCAGCGTTTGCCGCCCAAAGCCGAGAGCGACGGTTCGCCGCCGGCGCCGACGTAGCGGCTCAGCTTCGCCAGCTGGTCGGTGGGGACGTAGACCCGGTCCTCGCCTTTGTATTCGAGGTAGAGGTAGTCGCGGGTGACGCCGCCGACCTCGCGGGTCTCGAAGCCGGCGAAGCGGGCGACGCCGTGGTCCTCGTGGACGACGTAGTCGCCGACCCGCAGTTCGCTGAAGGCGAGGCGGCCGCGACCGGCACCCGGCGCCGGCTCCTCGGTGCGGCGGCGGTGGACGAGGCGGCGGAAGGGGTAGACGGCGAGTTTCAGCTCGGGGCTGACGAAGCCCTCGCGCAGGCGCGCCTCGGCGAAGGAGAGTCCCGGCTCCGGCGAGAGGCGGCCGCCTTCGAGCAGGCGGGCGTCGAGCCGGTCGAGGCCGTAGCGCGCGCGCTCGGCCTCGCCGCGGCTGTCGAAGGCGACGACGGTGCGATAGCCGGAACGGACCAGTTTCTCCAGCTCGCCCTCGGCCTCCTTGACGCTGCGGGCGGGCGACTCGGCGCGGGCGGCGCGGAAGGCGTCCTCGTCGTCCTCGCCGGCGCCGCTCAGGGCCAGCGCCGCCCGCTCGGCCAGCGGGACGGCGACGTCGACGTAGAGGTGCTGGGCGTCGTCGGCGTGCATCGAGGCGGTCGCGTCCTCCCAGTGGTCGCGCAGGGCGGGCTCGATCTCCTCGGCGGCGGCGAGGATCACGGCGGCGCTGTCGGGGACCAGGTCGAGCGGGGCGCGAAAGTGCTCCAGCGGCAGCAGCTCGGCCAGGTTGGCGGGCTGCTCGTCCCCCTCGGCGGCCTCCATCGCCGCCATCTCGGCCAGCTCCCGGTGCTCGGCGTCGAGCTCCGCCGCCGGCGCCAGCTCGACCCGCTCGGACTCCCCGAGCGAGCGCTGGGTGAAGGTCGAGAACCAGCGCATCGACTCGACCTCGTCGCCGAAGAGCTCGACCCGTACCGCCCGCTCCTCGGTCGCCGGGTAGACGTCGAGGATGCCGCCGCGGACCGCGAACTGGCCCCGCTCCTCGACCTGCTCGACCCGTTCGTAGCCGGCGCCGACGAGATCCTCGGCAACCGCCCCCAGCTCGATCTCCTCGCCCTTGGCGATGGCGAAGCCGGCGGGGCGCAGCGAGGCGTCGGGAACGGCCTCGGCGAGCGCGGTGGCGCTGGCGACGACGACGGCGTCGGCTTCGGAGCCGAGCGCGTCGAGGGCGTCGATCCGCAGGCCGACGAGATGCGGCGGCGGCGTCACGTGGGAGGCGTAGCCGGTCCCGCGCGAGGGGTAGAAGCGCACCCGGCGCGGCGCCAGGTAGGCGCGCAGGTCGGCGGCGAGATCGCGGGCGGAGCGGTCGTCGGCGCTGACCAGCAGCACCGGCCGGCCGGCGAGGCCGCGATCGTCCTCGAGCAGCGCCGAGAGCAGCAGCGGCCGCAGCATCGTCGAGGCCCGCACCGCCACCGCCTCCCCCCCGGCCGCGGCCTCCCGCACGCGACCGGCGAGCGCATGCACGCGCTCATTTTCGGTAGCGATCTCTACAAGTGGGCGGAGACTCATGGGGCGGCTTCTGAGGTTGTCATGCGGCGTCCTCGGTCGGCCGCCCGCGGGTCACGCACTGAAGTGCGCTCCCTAGTCCGGCTGCGGGAGACCAGGACCGGTTCTCGCCCACTCGACCTGGCCGATGCCCTCGATCCTGGAGCGGCCCTCGACGTCGTCCCACTGGTGCAGCATCCGCTTCAGCTGGGCGAGCGCCTCGGGCGGGTGGGCGGTGACCGCGGCGGCCAGCTCCAGGGCCGAGGCCTCGGTCGCCGTGGCGGGCGCGACGCGGTTGACGAGCCCCAACCGCAGCGCCTCGTCGGCGCCGACAGTGCGGGAGGAGAGCAGCAGGTACTTGGCGGCCGCGAGGCCGCAGAGGGTGACCAGGCGGGCCGGGCCGACGGGTACGCCGAGGGCGGCGCCGGGGAAGCGCATGCGCAGGTTGGAGCCGCCGACCCGCATATCGCAGGCGATTGCGATCTCGGCACCGCCGCCGACGACGTCGCCATGGCAGACCGCGATCGTCGGCTTGGGGAAGGCGACGATCGCGTCGTAGAGATCGGCGAACAGCTGCATGCGGCGGACGCTGCCCTCTTCGTCGAGCTGCTCGCGGACGTCGGCCCCGGCCGAGAGCCCGAGGTGGTCGGCGGAGCTGATCACGAGGACCCGCACCGCCTCGTCGCCGCGCGCCACCGCCACGTGCTCGATCAGCTCGAGCAACATCTGGGTGTTGATCGCGTTGCGGGAATCGCCCCGCTCCAGGCGCAACAGGGCGATGCCCTGTTCGTCGACCGCGTAGCCGGTCAGCTCGTTCGCCTCGCTCATTCGCCGGAACCTAGCCGATCGACCGTAGGCCCGGGTGCGACCGGGGGCACGCGTGACCGAGCAGATCAAGAACGCAGGGCGCAGCCTTTGGTGGTGCCAAAGGCAAGCCCGAGGACGCAGATATGCGAAGCGTCACGCGGGTCATCCGGGTGTGCACGGGCCTACGGTCGATCGGCTAGCCGTTCGACGAGCCGCTCGGTCTCGTCGGCGGCGGCGGCGATCAGCGCCTCGACCTCGGCCCGGGGCTCGCGGAAGCGGCCCAGCACATAGGCGGAGACGATCTCGGGATCGGTCGAGTCCGGCCGCCCCACCCCGACCCGGACCCGCCAGAACTCGGCGTCGCCGAAGCCGCGCTTGAGGCTCTTGAGGCCGTTGTGGCCGGCGAGGCCGCCGCCGAGCCGGGGCTGGATCTCGCCGAAGGGGAGATCGATCTCGTCGTGCGGAACGACGACGCGGTCGAGCGGCACCTTCAACGAGCCCCGGGCCGGGCCGGCCGCGTCGCCGGAGGCGTTCATGAAGGTCAGCGGCTGCAGCACCGCCACTCGCGGCCCCCCGGGACGGGTCCGGCCTTCGGCGATCAGCCCGCCGAACTTCTGGCGCGGCCGCGCCAGCTCCCAGCGCCGTGCCAGCTCCTCGGCGACGGCAAAGCCGACGTTGTGGCGACTGCCGGCGTGCTCGGGACCGGGGTTGCCCAGCCCGACGATGAGGATGCGGTCGCCCTGCTCGCCGCGGTCGCCGCGGCGGCGGAACAGCGACAGGTGCTACTCGCCCTCGGAGTCGCCCGAGTCGCCCTCGCCGGACTCGCCCTCGGACTCGCCCTCGCCGACCAGCTCGGTCTCCTCCTCGACCTCGGGCTCGGGCTCTTCCTCGACCCGCGGCGGCGAGAGGGTGACGATCGTCACCTCTTCGGGGTCGTCGGCGACAAAGGTGATCCCGCTGGGGGCGGGGATGGCGGCCAGGGTAAGCGTGTCGTTGATTTCCATCGCCGAGACGTCGGCGACGATGCGATCGGGAATATCGGTCGGCAGCGCCTCGACGGTGATCTCGCGGGTGACGTGCTCGAGCACGCCGCCGCCCTTGACGCCGGGTGCGGTGTCGGCGCCCTCGAGCTCAATCGTGACCTCGGCTTCGATCGCCTCGTCGAGCTTCACCGCCTGCAGGTCGATGTGCTGGAGGCTGCCGCGGACCGGATGCAGCTGCTGGTCCTTGACCACCACCGGCACGGCTTTGGCCCCCTCGATCTCGAGGTCGAAGAGCGCCGCGCCCTCGCTGATGACCGCCCGCACCTCGCGTTCGGAGACCTGGAACGCAGTCGCCTCCGAGCCGCCGGAGTAAACGACGCCGGGCACCAGTCCCTGACCGCGGAGGCGGCGGGAGGTGCGGGAGCCGAACTCCGCGCGGGGAGCGACCTTGAGGGTTGAGCGTGCGCTTGCCATCGGACGGGAGAGAATAGAGAACCGAGGCAAAACGGAACCTGTGGCACTCTTCGGCCGTGGCTGACGACTCCAAGATTCCGAAGGGAAGGGTGCGCCGCTCGGCGAAGCTGGGCTCGATCGTCGGGGTCCAGGGAGCCCGCTACGCAGGGACGAAAGCCGCCAACGTCGGGCGTTCGGAGGAGGGCGGCAAAGAGGCGCTCGAGCAGCGCCATCTGGAGACGGCGATGAAGATGGTCGGGGCGCTGGGCCAGATGAAGGGCGCGGCGATGAAGCTTGGCCAGTTCGCCTCCTTCATCGACACCGAGTTCATCCCCGAGGAGTACCGCGAGATCTACCAGGAGCAGCTGGCGAAACTGCGCACCGACGCGCCGGCGATGCCCTGGGAGAAGGTCGTCAAGGTGCTGGAGGACGAATACGACGGAGAGCCGCTTTCGGAGCTCTTCGCCGAGATCGAGACCGAGGCCTTCGCCGCCGCCTCGATCGGCCAGGTGCACCGGGCGGAGCTGCTCGACGGCCGCCAGGTCGCGGTCAAGATCCAGTACCCGGGGATCGCCGAGGCGCTGGAGGCCGACCTCCGCAACGCCGGCACGATCGTGCGCCTGGCGCGGGCGATCGCCCCCGGCCTCGACGCCAAGGCGATCGCCGACGAGCTGCGCGAGCGGATCATGGAGGAGCTCGACTACGAGTACGAGGCGCAGAACCAGCGCTCGTTCGCCCGCGCCTACCGCGACCATCCCTTCATCTACGTGCCCGAAGTCGTGACCCGGCTCTCGCGGCGGCGGATCCTCGTCACCGAGCTGGTCACGGGGATGGACTTCGAGCAGATCAAGGAGCTGCCCCAGGAGGAGCGCAGCCGCTTCGGCGAGATCGTCTTCCGCGGCAGCTTCGGCTCGATCTACCACCTGCAGCACTTCAACGCCGACCCCCACCCCGGCAACTACATCCTGATGGAGGACGGCCGCGTCGCCTTCCTCGACTTCGGGATGACGAAGAAGCTCGACCGCGAGCAGATCCTGCTCGAGCAGCGCGCCTTCGACGCCGCCTCCCGCAACGACCCGGAGGCCTTCCGCCAGGCCCTGCACGACCTCGGCTTCGTCAAGAAGCCCTCCAAGCTCGACGCCGAGCGGCTGCTGGAGCACATGCGCGCGGTCGGCGGCTGGTACGTCGAAGACCGCGAGATCGAGATCACCGGCCGCCGGGTGATGAAGATCATCGAGTCCACCAACGACCCGCGCTCGGAGTACTTCGACCTGATGCGGCGCGAGTCGATCCCGGCCGACGAGCTGATGGGGCGGCGGATGGAGATCGGCGTCGTCGCCGTGCTCGGGCAGCTGCGGGCCAAGCGCAACTGGCACCGGATCGCCCGCGAGTGGGTCTACGCCGATCCGCCGGCGACCGAGCTCGGCGTGCAGGAGTGGGAGTACTTCGAGGAAAGAGGGGTCAAGCGAACCCCGGGCCTGGCCGAAGCCACTTGAGACCGCAGGCCGCACAACCACCAGAGGAGAGACGATGAAGAGGATCAAACGCGGTTGGGGCCTGACCAAGAAAAGCTGGGCCCTGCTGAACGGGCACCGCGAGCTGATCCGCTTCCCCGTCTACGGCGCCGTCGCCACCACCCTGCTGGCGATCGTCTTCCTCGGCCCCGGCCTCTACCTGCTCGACGACGGCGCCCTGGCGGGCGCGATCCCGCTGCTGGTGATCGGCGTCTACGTGCTCAGCGTCGTCGGCTTCTACTTCAGCGTCGGTCTCGCCGCCGCGGCCGACAGGATCTTCCGCGGCCAGGAGGCGAGCGTCGGCGACGGTCTCGCCGTCGCCCGCGAACGCTTCAGCCAGATCTGCGGCTGGGCGGCGATCTCGACCACGATCAGCGTGCTGATGGGCGTGCTCGAGAACCAGGGCGGGATTCTCGGCGACATCGCTGCCCGCCTGGTCGGGATGGCCTGGACCCTGGTCACCTTCCTCGCGGTGCCGGTGATCGCGATCGAGGGCACCGGTCCGGTCGAGACGCTGAAACGCTCGGCCTCGATGTTCCGTGAACGCTGGGGCCAGCAGATCACCGGCAACGTCGCGATCGGCGCCGCCATCTTCCTGATCGGCGTGCTGCCGGCGGCGATCCTGATCGGTGCCGGCGTCCTGCTCTGGTCCTCGGCCTCCTTCCCCGCCGCCCTGCTGATCGTCGTCGGCGCCCTGGTGCTGGCGATCTCGATGCTGATCTCGCGAGCGCTCAGCGGCATCTTCGGCGTCGCCCTCTACCGCTACGCGCTCGACGGCGAGGTCGTCGACGGCTTCACCAAAGAGGAGCTGGAGTCGGCGGTCCGGGTGAAGAAGGGCGGCCGCAACGCGCCGCCGACGGCGACGCCCGGCACCGTCTGACCGCGCCGTTCGTGCGATCGACCACACCCCAGTGTGGTCGATCTAGCGAGCGGCGCGTTGTCTCAGAGGCGCGCGAAGAGGCGGGGGTCGTTGGAGCAGAGGCCGGTGACGCCGGCGTCGACGAGCCGGCGCATGCGCTTCTCGTCGTCGACCGTCCAGGCGATCAGCTCGACCCCGGCGAGCCTGCAGATCCGGGCCAGGCGGGAGCTGACGAGCGGGTGGTAGACCCACATCGCCTCCACCCCCAGCTTCGGCAGCTGTTGCGCCGCCAGGCCGGGCAGGCGGTAGCGCATCGCGGCCAGCGCCACCGGCATCGCCGGCTTCGCCCAGCGCTTCGAGGTCCAGTCCTTGGTCACTTTGGGATAGGTCCAGCCGCGCCGCAGCTCCGGTGCCAGCTCGAGGATACGGCCGAGCGAGTACAGCTCCATCGTCGAGACCATCGCCCGCCGGCTGAGGCCGCGCTCGCGCAGCGCGTCCACCAGCTCCTCCTCGCGGCCGGGGAGCTTGATGTCGAGGTCGAACTCGACCTGGTCCAGGGGCGGCTCGAGGAAGGCGTCGAGGGCCTCGGCCAGGGTCAGCGGCGTGCGGCGCTCGGCGTCGGCCCAGTCGTGGGCGACGACCAGCGGCGCCCGCTGCTCCAGCGGCAGGTGGGCGTCCTGCAGCCAGAGGACGTCGAGCTCGATCGTGTCGACACCGGCCTCGACCGCCGCCCGGAAGCTCTCCAGCGTGTTGCCGGGGACGATCAGGTCGGCCCCCTTGTGGCCGACCCGGCGCAGCTTGGTGGGTGCCTCCGTGGACAGGGCGCTCAGCGCCTAGAAGAGCTGGTTCTCGCCGGCGAAGATCTCCGAGACCGAGTCGTCGGTGAAGATGCGCCGGATCGAGTCGGCGAAGGTGCCGGCGGTGGATAGCACCGAGATCTTCTCGGGGGCGCCGGGGCGCAGCGGCAGCGTGTCGGAGACGACGATCCGCTCGATCGCCGAGTCGGCCAGCCGCTCGTAGGCGGGGCCGGAGAAGACCCCGTGGGTGGCGGTGGCGATCACCCGCGCCGCGCCCTCGTCGAGCACGGTCTGGGCGGCCGCGCAGAGGGTGCCGGCGGTGTCGATCATGTCGTCGACCAGAACCGCGGTCTTGCCCTTGACGTCGCCGACCACGTAGCCGATCTCGGCCACCTGCTGGGCCGGGCGCTCCTTCTCCATCACCGCCCAGTGGGTGCCGATGCGACGGGCGAAGTTGCGCGCGGTCTTGACCCGGCCGGCGTCGGGGGAGACGATCACCAGGTCCTCGGCCGGGTACTGGTCGGCGAACCACTGGGTCAGCATCGGCATCGCCGTCATGTGGTCGACCGGGACGTGGAAGAAGCCCTGGACCTGACCGGCGTGGAGGTCCATCGTCAGCACGCGGTCGACGCCGACGCCCTCCAGGCACTTGGCGACGATGCGGGCCGTGATCGGCTCGCGCGGGGCCGACTTCTTGTCCTGACGGGCGTAGCCGTACCAGGGCATCACGGCGATGATCCGGTGGGCGGAGGCGCCCTGAGCCGCGTCGATCATCGTCAGCAGCTCGATCAGCGAGTCGTTCGGGGTCATGTCGCTCTGCTCGCTGGCGCAGGTCGACTGCACGATGAAGACGTCGGCGCCGCGGATCGACTCCTCGTAGCGGCAGTAGACCTC
>Ga0164241_10003020_pt1 | contig 17485 bp, 12 predicted proteins | sample OricomyardsoilBY_FD_108780 | JGI IMG/M metagenome (GOLD analysis project Ga0164241, IMG submission 108780) | Backyard soil microbial communities from Emeryville, California, USA - Original compost - Back yard soil (BY) | ecosystem: Environmental > Terrestrial > Soil > Unclassified | place: USA...
GCGCGCGACGAGAGCCTCGAGCGCGGACCGAATGCTGGTGGCGGGGAAGCGCACGGTCGTCGCGACCTCGTCGAGTCCGAGGCCCGTGCTGCCGCCGCGTTCGTACAGGCACAGCAAGACCTCGAACTCCTCGAGGTCCTCGACGTGCTCGAGCAGAAATTGGCGGAGGTCGGGGTCGCTGCCGTGGCTCACGGAATGAACCCGGAAATGTACGCCTAAATGATTTGAGTTCAAACTATTTACAACGGCGCAGCCCGGAAGGGCGGCCCGCAGCGGCGGGTCATTTCGCAGCGCTCCACGCGCGCCCGTCTCAAGCGCCAGGCGTCGCAAGTTTCCCGTAGGCGCGCGTGATGGCGCGATCGTCGACGCAGCCCAGGAGGCGATTTCCCGCATCCACGACGGGCAGCTCGCGCAGGCCGCTGTTCAACATCTTCTCGAGGACTACCCCGAGCTCGTCGCTGGCTGCCACGCTGACGGGCTCCCGCATCAGGTCGGAGGCGGTCGTGAGCGGGACGAGCTCGCTCGAAGCGCCCAGGAGCGCCAGATCGTCGGGCGTGACGATGCCGAGCAGGCGCCGTTCGGCGTCCACGACGGGATAGACGCGCTTGCCTTCGGGGTCGCGGCAGCGGAGCAGCACCTCCTGGCCGGACATCGCGGGAGAAAGGGCGACGAGACCGGTGCCGTCCAGCAGCGAGAGCGCGTGCTGCGGCGCCACGGCCGTGGCGTGGCGCAGGTGGATGCCGTCCTGCTCGAGCAGCGCCTCGTAGATGGGTTGCTGGCGGAAGCGGCGCGCGATGACGTACGCCGACATGTTGGCGATCATGAGCGGCAGGATCAGCGAGTAACCCCGCGTCATCTCGATGATGATGAGCACCGAGGTCATCGGGGCGCGGACGACGCCCGCGAACATGGCGCCCATGCCCACGAGGGCGAAGGCGCCCACGGGCTCGTCGACGTGCCCGAACCAGTGCGAGTTGATCGCGCCCACCGCACCCCCGAGCGTGCCGCCGATGAACAGGGTCGGGGCGAAAATGCCGCCCGCGCCGCCGCTCGAATAGGAGATGACCGTCGCCGCGAGCTTGAGCCCGCACAAGCCGAGGAGCACCCACCACACGAACTCGCCGTTCAACGCCTGCCCGAGCGCGCCGTAACCGCCGCCCGTCACGCCCGAGGAGTGCAGTACGACGAGGCCGACCACGGCGAGCGCGCCGGTCGCCCCGCCGCCGATGGCGGGATGCGCCCAGCGCGGCAGCGCCTTGATGCGCCGGATGCGCGCTCGCAGGCCGAGCAGCGACTCCGAGAAGACCGCGGCGAGGACGCCGCTGAGCACCCCGATGCCGGCATACAGCACGAGCGAGGACGCGTGGCGGAGCGCGTAGCTCTGCGGCACGTCGAAGACCGGATTTTCGCCGAGCAGGCCGCGTTCGATGACGGCGGCGAGCGCGGCGGCGACGATGACGCCCGACAGCACCGCCTGGTCGAGCGTGCCGACCACTTCCTCGATCGTGAACGTGACGGCCGCGATCGGCGCGTTGAACGCCGCCGCGATGCCGGCGGCCACGCCCACCGGCAAAAGCCGCCGCTGCGTCTTCGGCGAGACGCCCACGACGCGACCCAGAAAGCTCGCGATGCCGGCGCAGATCTGCACGGTGGGCCCCTCGCGCCCGAGCGACGCGCCCGAGCCGAGCTGCAGTGAGCTCACGCAGAATTTCCCGAGGGCGTCGCGCAAGGGCACGACGGGCGGTGTCGCGGCGAAGGCCTGCTTCACCTGGGGAATGCCGCTGCCGCGCGCCGCGGGAAACACGTATTCGAGCAGGGCCCCGCAGGCGAGGCCGCCGAGCACGGGCGTGAGCAGCGTCCAAGCGATGAAGCTTTGGCCCGCGGCGTGCGCGGCGCGCTCGATCAAGTGGCTCTCGAAGAAGTCGATGGCCAGGTGGAACGCCACGGCGCCGAGCCCGCACGCCACGCCGATGGCGAGCGTGAGGAGGAAGATGCGTTGCGACTCGGTGGGCGCGAACCGGAGCTCTGCCTTGAGCAGGTAGAGGCGCCAGAGACGCGCGGCCCGGCGCGCACGCCGTTCGAGGAGGACCCGGAAAGGGACGCGGCGAGCGCGGGCAGGGGCCGGGATCGGGGTCGACAGGCCTTCCGCGGGTACCACTGGAAGGTTTGAGCTTCAAACGTTGGCCCGCGTCGGCGCGCGTCGGCGGTGGGGCAAAGAGGTCGCCAGAGCCGGCGCACGGGTCGGCGCGCGGTCGGCAAACGGGTCCGGCGCACGGGTAGTCAACGTCGCCGTCTCCGTGCATGTTGGAGGTCGGACGAGCAGCGCATGACCAGTCCCGGCTCCTTTCACGAACGGCTCGCGCGCGTGTGGCCCCGTATCGCGCTGGTTCTCGCGCTGATGGGCGTCGCCGTTCCGGCGCAGGCGGAAACGCTCGCCGCGCCCATCGGCGGGCAGCCGATCCCGCTCGGCGAGCGCGTCGCGTGCGGAGCTCCCACGGGGGGATGGTCCCTCGTTCCCGGTAGCCGCGCCGTCCGGCCGCCCTTCAGCGAGGCGGCGGTCGGGAAATCGGTGGACCTTGCCGTGGCGGCCGACGCCGCGGCCTGCGCCAAAAACCGCACCAGCGTGACGCTTGCCGCGACGGCGCGCTTTCCGAACATCGACGCGGCGAGCGTCGTGCTCACCGCCGACCACGCGCGCGTCGAGGCGCGCGGGCATCGCTTGAAGGGGGTTGCCTTGCGCTGGCGCAGCCCGAGCGCGTCAGGCGTGGACGTGTGTCTCGATCCGAAAGCGACGGACGCGGGCGAACGCTGCACGTGGACGGTCGGGCGCGATCTCGGCGCGAACCCGCCGAGCGGCGCGCTCGGCTGGCTCCCCGCGGGCACGCCGCTCGGCGCCGACGTGAAGCTCTTCGACCCCGACGGCACGCTCGCCGAGACGGCCACGACGGAGGTCGTGCCTGCGAAGATCGTGATTGGGTCCTTGGTGCAGCCCGACGCCGCCATCGACCTGTCGGAGGGCAGCAGCGCCGTCCCGCTCACGCACCCCGAGGCGGTCGTGGGGGTCGATTGCGCGCCGGTGCGCTGCGAGGTCGCCAACGGCCGCGTCGTCGTGCGCACGCTCGCTCGCGACATCACGTCCGTGAACGTGAAATTCAAGCTCTTACCGCGCGTCATCCTGCAAAAAGAGGGCGCCCCCGAGGCCGAGCCGCTCGTGCGGCTGCCCGTGCGGCACTGCCCGATGACGGTGGTCTCCGGGCCCGTGCTCGCGGGCGTCGCGGACGCGCGCGTGGTCGTCGCGGCCGAGCGCGGCTGCGGCCAGGACGTGAGCGCGTTCCTCTTCCGCGTGAACGACCGGACCGCGCGGCTCGTGACCACGGAAGTCGACGGCCAGCGCACGGCGTTCGTGGTCGAGATCGGCAACGTCACGGGGCCGAGCGTCTTACTCACGGCGACGATGCAGGCCGATCCAGAGCTGATCGTCGCGGCGACCGAGGTCCCGGTCGCTCCCGCGCCGCAGGTCCGCTCCACGCTCTCGATCCCGGGTTACAAAAACCTGGGGTTCATTCCCTCGAACCGCCCGGCGACGATCCACCTGCCGAAGCTCCCGAACTCGGCCAGGCTCGTGCCCGTCTCGGTGGACGGCGTGTACCAGGCGGTCGGCGTCGACCGCGTGATCGGCGACGAATTCGCCGCGGGCCTCACGGCCCTGCGCTTCGGCTACCGCGTGAGCACGCTGCCCGGGCGTTTGAAGGACACGGATCTCGGCACGCTGGTCGATCCGCTCCAGCGCAGCATCCACGAGGCGAACGTGCCGGCGCCGCTCGCCATCCAACCCGGCGCGCTCGTCGAAGTTTTGTGCGGTGCCCCAGGGCACGCGCGGGTCGTGATCCCCGGCCGCCCCACGCGCCTGCCGTTCAGCCAGCGCGACGGCTGCCGCATGGTGCTGCACCGCGAACGACTCCGCAAAATCTACGGCACGCAAAAGCTCACCCTCAACATCGAAATCACCGATCTCGACGGCGTTGCGCGCTCGAAAGGGCGCGTCTCCCAGACCATCGTCTTGCGGCCGGGCACGCTGCCGCTCACGGCGTGGATCGGCGGCGTCGTGTCCGCGTTCGACCGGGCCGTCGTCAGCATCGCCCACGCCCCCGACGAGGCGCACTACGTTGACGCCGCGGAGATGGCGACGGGCGCTCCGGAGGTCCAGTGGACCATCCTGTTCGGGACGAGCCGCGCGCGCTGGTACGCGACCACGACGATTCCGACCGGCCTTTATCGGTTCGGCGGCGAGAGCAGCAGCGGCGTGCTTTCGCTCAATTTCGGCATCATTTCGCGCTTCACCTGGCTCGACTCCGAGGGCCACGAGGGATTTCTCGGGCTCGAAACGGGCGTGATGGCCATCGGCCTCACGAACGACAAGAGCGCGACCGGCGAGTCGCTCACGCAGGTCGGCCTCGTCGGAGGCATCGGCTTCGCCGTGCCGATCGCCAACCGTTCGACGCCGACGCAGGCGTCCATCAACTTGCACGGCTGGGTGGAGAAGGGCCTGACGGGCGACCAGTCGCTGGCGTTCATCGTGGGGCCGAGTATTTCGATCGGTAACGTGGGGGCGAATTTGTGACCAGCGGTGGGCATCGCTTCGCGCGCCGCCCTGTCTCAATAAAACGCGAGCCGCACTCCGAAGCCCCAGCGCACTTGCTCGTGATACACGTTGAAGCCCTTGCCGTGGCCGATTTCCAAGGCGTTGAAGACTTGGATTTCGCCGACGGGGCCGGGGAATGCGACCCCCGTCAGGTTGCGGACTAGGTAGTTGTCCGGCACCTGAACGTTGCGGCCGTCGTCCCAGATCGTCTGCCGGCCGAACAGGTACTCGGCGAACGTCGCCGAGAACGGGACCAGCCACTCCGAGAAGTTCCAGCGCAGGATGGCGTCGCCGCCGGGCCCGACACTGTAGGCGCGCTCGCCGAGCCAAAGCTTGGTCTGAAGCCGGAGCTCGAGGTCGAAATCGCCGAGTGGCAGCCGCACGCCGGCGTCTGCCATCAGGAAATTGCCGATCATGGGCAGGTCGCCGTACTTGGGCTCGTCGCCGCTCGTCGACCCCGTGAAATGTTCGCTTTCGTGGCGCAGCGAAAGACACACCTCGAACGCGCCGCGCTCACCCAGCGTTTGGCGCGCCCAGCGCTCGAACGACGCCGCGAGCGAATAGCCGCCGTGAGCCCGCCAGAACGCCGAATTTTCGCGCGGGATGAAGTCTTTGGCGTCTCCCTGGTACGGCCGATCGGACTCGAGCTCGAGCAGGCCGAAGAAGCCGAAACGCAGGCTCACGGGCGCGAGTTTCCATTTCAAAATCGCGACGTCCGCGCCCGCGCTGAGCACGCTGTACGGCGTGAGCGCCCAGCCCATGGCGCCCGTGTCGCGCGACGCCGAGTGGGCGTGATTGATTTCGCGAGACGCCCCGGGCAGCACCTCGAGCGCCCGTTCGGGACGGGGAGGCGATGCCGTCGCGGGCGCTTCCGCTTGAGCTCGCGCCGGGAGCGCGGCAGAACTGGCCGCGATGGCCGCTGCCGTGCCGACCCATCGACGGAGCGCCTTCATCGGAGCACCGCCTCGACCAGATGCAGCCCGGGCGCCGCAGGATTGTCCGTGTGGTAGCCGAACACGAAGCGCCGGCCGTCCGCGCTCCCCAAGCCGGGATGCACGTCGACGCGACCAATCCAGTACTCTCGAGGAGCAAGACCCGTCGTGAGCACGACGGGCTCGCTGAAGGGTCCGAACGGCTCCGGCGCCGTCACGAAGTACACGCGATTGCCGAGAAATTCCGAGTAGACGAGCACGTAGCGCCCGAGCGCCGTGCTGTAGAACCCCGAGAGGTTCGTCGCGCCGCTCACTACCCAGCTGGCTCGTTCCACGCGGTCGGACCACTCGCCGTCGAAGTCGTAGTAGGCGTACGCGTCCGGCTCGGCGACGTGCTCCGGATCCACCCGCGCCACGCGGCACCCGACGTCGAATGCGGCGCGCTGGTAGCAGCCGTACACGTAAGCCAAGCCGTCGTTGCCGAGCAGCGCGCCCGTCGCCCAGTCGAAATTCGGCGCGACCCAGGTGAGCAGCGGTTCCTCGGCGTCGCGTTGGACCGCCAGGCGTTCGGCCGGTTCGCCCGCTCGAATCCGCGCCACGCCCGTCCCCATTTCGGCGACGTCGAAGTAATCCGCCATCGCGACCTTCTGATAAAAGACGTAGCCCGTGTCGCCCGCGGCAAACCCACCCCGCGGCCACAGCGCGGTCCGGCGCCCGTCCGTTCGCTCCTCATCGAACGCCCGCTCTTCCTCCGTGAGCGCGATGGGAACCTCGAGCGCTCCCGCCGCGTCGCGCTGGTAGTCGAATGCGCACGGCTTTGCCGCATCTGTCACGAGCGCCGCGGTGTTTGGCAGGAACGCGACTGCGGCGTCCTCGGTGACGATCGTGTCGCCGAAGAAAAAACTGCTCCCCGCCGGCAGCGCGAGTGAAAGCGCGGTTCCCTGGCTGACTCCCTTGGGCGGCGATTGCACGCAGAGCTCGCGCACGTCGGCGAACGCCGGGCTCAGATCCTCGAGGTGCTCTTCATCCAGCGAGAGCGTGCAGCCCGAGCTCAGCAGGCAGAGCAAGAGGCAGTGGGGTCGTCCGGCGGTCACGAGCACTAGCTAACTTCGGAAGCGGCCGCGGGGATGTCAAAGAATTGTGAACAGGCGCCATGCCCGCTGGTTTGTGCTCTGCTCGCGGCAAGAAGCGCGATGGCTCGACTGCTCGTGGTGGAAGACGACGTCCCGCTCGCCGAGCTGCTGCGCGACCAGCTGAGCCACGCCGGTCACCAGGTCTGCGTGGCCGAAACGGGCCCCGAGGGGCTCGCGGCCGCCCTGGCGTCGCCGCCCGAGCTCATCGTCCTCGACCTGATGCTGCCCGGCCTGAGCGGCTTCGACCTTTGCCGCCAGCTGCGCGCGTCGTCCGCCGTGCCTCAACCCATCGTGCTGATCCTGACGGCGCGCACGAACGAGGAAGATCTGGTGCTCGGCTACGACGTGGGCGCCGACGATTTCGTGCGCAAGCCCTTCAGCATCCGCGAGGTGAACGCGCGCGTGAACGCCCTTCTCCGCCTGCGTGCTCGGCCCCAAGCCGGGCCAGCAGAACGACAGCTCGGCCGACTCGTGCTCATCCCGGCCGAGCGCAGCGCGCGCGTCGGCGCGCAGCAGCTCGAGCTCACGCCGCTCGAGTTCGATCTGCTCGATTATCTGGCCGAGCGCGCGCGCCAGGTCGTGACGCGGGACGAGCTTTTGTCCGCGGTTTGGGGCTATTCGCACAACGGCTACGCGCGCACCGTCGACACGCACGTGACGCGACTCCGGCGCAAGCTCGGCGCCGCGGGGCTCGATGCCGGAATGCTGCGCACCGTTCACGGGGTCGGTTACGCCTTCGAGCCCGACGCGGTCGAGGCTTGATGCGAGCGCGCGGCGTCATCTCGCGCATTCGGCGCTGGGTCGCCTGGCTCCTCTTGTGCGTCGGCGTTCTCCAGCTCGGCGTCGCGCTGAGCTTGATTGCGCACGAATCGAACGCGCTCCGCGAGACCTTGCTGAGCATCGGCCTGCGAACCACGCGGCTCGCGGCGCGTGGCGAGCGCTTCGATCGAGAGACCTTGCAGCGTGAGTTCTCCGCATTCGAGAGCTTCGCCGTCGTCGCCTATGACGCTCAGGGAGCTCGGCGCGCCTCGAGCCGGGACGACGTCGCGACCGTGGCGCAGCTCGACGCCGCCCACCTGCGCGACGCCCGGAGCGCACCGAACAGCGTCGTGTTCCTCGAGCCGTACTCGTTCGGCCACGACAACGTCGGCATCCTGTACGCCGGCGCGCCCGGCGCGGAATACGTAGCGATCTTCGACCGTTGGGCGACACGCCGACTGAACCACGCCGCGCTCCTCGGCTCGCTCGGCGGGCTCTTGGTGTCGGTCGTCGCCGGGAGCTTCGCGACCCGGCTCATCGCGCGGCGCCTGCAGCGCGCGCTCGCCCGCGCCGAAGCCACGGTGCATCGCATCGCTGAAGGCTCCTTCGACGAGCGCCTCCCCACGGGTGGTGACGACGAGGTCGCGAGGCTCGCCGCCAGCTTCAACAGCATGACTTATCAGCTCCAAGCGCGCATGCAAGAGCTCCGTCGCGAACAAGAGACCCGGCGCCGCGCGTTCGCCGACTGGAGCCACGAGCTTTCGACCCCGCTCTCGAGCGTCCTTGGCTACCTCGAGTCGCTCGACATCGGCAACGTCCCGGAAGCCGATCGCGCGCGCTATATCCAGACGGCGTACCAACAAGCGCTCGCGCTCAAGGCCTTGAGCGACGACCTCAGCAGCATTGCTCAGCTCGACTTCGACGGCTTCACCCTGGATCGCAGTGATTTCGAGCTCACCGACCTCCTGCGGGCCGAGCTCGACGCCCTGCGCCCGCAGGCCGAACAGCGCAGTATCGAGCTTTCAGTCCGAGCCGTAGGTTGTCGCCTGAACGCCGACCGCCAGCGCTTGGCCCGCGTGCTGCGCAACCTATTGACGAACGCCCTGCGCCACACGCCGGCCGGCGGGGCCGTCGTCGTGGAGAGTGAAGTGAGTACGGCGGGGATTCGGCTTTCGGTCGCCGACAACGGCGAGGGCATGAGCGAAGAGCAGTTGGGGCACGTCGGGCAGCCCTTCTTTCGTGTGGACGAATCGCGGAATCGGAAGACGGGCGGGCGCGGCTTGGGGCTCGCCATCGCGAAAGGCGTCGTGGAGGCGCACGGCGGAGCGCTGCGCATCGAGAGCACGTTGGGGGTGGGAACGCGCGTGAGTGTGGAGTTGCCGAGTCGAGGGGTGGCGCCGCTGGGGCGGGGCGTCACTTAGCGCCAGCGCCGTCGAACCCGGGCACGGGGACGGGCGTGTTCTCGTGCTCCCAGCAGCTCAGGCTGCCGTTTTTCCGCAGCGCGCACGTTTGGCTGTAGCCGCCGGAAACGTCGACGGCGTCGTCGATGCCCGGCACCGTCACCGGTGAGAGACTGCCGGCCCAGTGGTAGTCGCCCCAGCAGTGAACGGTCCCGTCACCGAGGACGGCACACGTATTGAAGCCTCCCACACTCATATTGACGACGGGAGCCCCCAAGCCCCGCACCGTCACGGGGCCTGTGACGTCGTCTTCCGTGCCGTCGCCGAGAGCACCGTTGTAATTAGAGCCCCAGCACTGAACCGCCGTCTGATCGGGTGCGATCGCGCAAGCATGCGTGTAGCCGACCTCGAGCCCGCGCGGCGTCGTCGAAACGCCGGGGATGGTCACCGGCGGCGCCGTGTTCGGCACCTTGCCGCCGGTGAGGACGCTGCGCCCGGGGAAGTCGCCCCAGCATTGCACCGAGCCGTCGAGCAGCACGGCGCAACTGAACGCCGCGCCCTTGGCCGAGACGGCAGTCGCTCCGTTCACCGCCACCACGGCGCCGGGTAGGGGTTCCGGCGAACACGTGGGTCCGAAACAAGACGTGGAGCTGAGACCGAGCTCGCCCCAGCGATTGTCGCCCCAGCACTCGACGAAGCCGTCGCCCGTCAGCGCGCACGCGTGCCCGTTGCCACCGGTGACCGCGACCATCCGGCCGAGCATGCCAACCGTGACGGGCACGGGGCTCGACTGCAGCGCTTCGTCCTGAAGCAGGTCGCGCAGGTTGCCCCAACATTGGACCTTGCCGTCGGTAAGCACGGCACACGCGAAGGCCAGCCGAGCGGCGCCTTTCCCTCCGGCGTTCCACGTGCCGCCGGCCGTGACGGCGAGGGCGCTGTCGATACCCACGACGCGCACCGGGACGTCCGAGTTCGTCGTCGTCCCGTCGCCGAGCTGCCCAGTGTCGTTCGCGCCCCAGCACCACACGCTGCCGTCATCCACGGTGGCGCAGCCCATGTCCACGCCGGCGCTGACGCCCGTCGCGATCTTCGGCCGCACCGCAGCGCTGCCCGCCGCGTTGCCGCTCCCCGCTTCGGCCGCCGCACCGCCCGCCGCGCCGCCCGCGCCGCCGTTCGTCCCCGCGCCACCGTTCGCCCCGGTGCCGCCGTTCACCCCGGTGCCGCCACCTTGCGCCGGCGCGCCGCCGCGGCCCGACGTCCCGCCCACCGCCGTGACGCCGCCCGACGAGCCGGCGCGTCCGCTCGTCCCCCCCGAGCCCGTTGTCCCCACCGTACCGGCTCGTCCGCCCGGGTACGGATTCTCACCGTCGGGCGGCGGTCCCGCTTCGAGCACGGAACGCCCTCCGCACGCCGATGACAGCAATAGCCAGCTCAGCAACCAGGGGCCCCGCCTGCGCATGCTGCAGAGCTTACGCGCGGTACGAATCGCCGCGCAATGGCGTTGGGGCAGGGGGGCGCTCGACTACTGACAGCCGAGCGCGGTGGTCGCGACGGCGACGTCGTCCAAGTAGATGGGCGTCGTCCAGTTGCCCGAGTACGAGCGTGGCCCGACACGCAGGTAACGGACCCCGGCGACCTGCGACGTGATCTCCATCTGCGCTTGGCCGTGGTTCGTGTACGACTGATCGGCGCCGTCGATCGAGAGATCGGCCGTCACGCTGGACGCCATCTGCTTCACGTGGAGCACGTAGCAGTACCAGGTGTTCGCCGCCGGCGTCTTGCCCGTGCAGCCCGTCTCTTCCTGGCCGCCGCCGGTGATATTGACCTCCACGCCGATCGGCATGCACGTGTCTCCGCGGTAACCGACCCGAATCGACGGATCGTCGGTGTTCGCCTTGGGGACGAGCTCGAAGACCGTCACCTCGTGCGTCGCCGCCGTGGGCGCCGCCGTTCCGAAGTACACCCACGCGCGCACCCAATACTCGCTGAGCGAAGCGCCGAGATCGGCCGACAGCTGGCAATCGGCGTAGGGAATATTCACGCCCAGGACCGCCTGCGCCCCGCCGTGATGCGCCCCGCCGTCGACCTTCAGCGTGTTGCTCGTGTCGAAGCAATTGCGCGCGGCCCACGGCGCCATCGTCGGCAGCATTCCCGCCGCCGTCGACTCGAAGTCATCGCACAGGATCTTCCCGCCGATGTCACAGGGCCCCGACGGCGCGCCACCTGCGCCGCTCCCGCCCGTTCCGCCACCGCTCATGCCGCCGCCATCCGTGCCGCCCGTGCCGCCGCTGGCTCCGCTCGTGCCCCCGCCGCCCGCCGCCGGCGCGCCCGCCGTGCCGCCGCCCGTGCCGCCCGCATTGACGCCCGCGCTGCCGGCTCCGCCGCTGCTCGTCGTCCCCCCGGTGGTCCCACCGGCGCCGCCCAGCGCGCCACCCGTCCCTCCCGTCGTTGCGCCGCCTGAGCCGCCGCCCGCGCCGGTGTCGCCCTGCAGGCTCGCCGTGCCGCTCGAGCCACCGCCGGCGCTCGCACCGCCGGTCGCGCCGCTGCCGCCACTCCCGCCCACGGCGCCCGCGCCGCCGCCCTTGCCCGCCGAGGGGCTCGCTCCGCTCCCGCCACTGCCGGTGTCATCCCCGTCGTTAGGCGCATCCGTGGAGCACGCCCACGCGAGCAAACCGCAACCGACCGTACCGGCAAAAGACCTCAGCAAGCCAAAGCGCATCACCATTCAGGTAGCACACGTCCGTCGCCTTCCCACGGGGTCGGCCGTTGCTGCGGCCGCGGAGCTCTAGGGAGCGAGAGCGATGCTGACGAGAGGGCACGGCACGGCAACGCTTTTCAGCCTGCGCCGTCCGGCGAGCGCCGCTGGCAACCATCCCAGTCCACCTTCCGACCACCGGCCACGCCACCGCTCCAATAAAAGTCGCCCACTGCCTGTAATGGCCGTGCCCCCGCCGCGTCCTGGGTGGCGAAAGGACGCACGGTCATGAAAATCGTAAAACTCGAGGCGCGGCCGACAGCATGGGAAATTCGGCCGGGGCAGGCGGTCGACGGCTACGGCTACAACGGGCAGGTCCCTGGGCCCGTGATCGAGGCGAGGGCGGGTGAGCCCCTCGAGATCCACTTCACGAACCAGCTGCCGGAGCCGACGACCATCCACTGGCACGGCCTGCGCGTCCCGGCCGCGATGGACGGCACGGACGACGTTCAGCCCGTGGTGCAACCCGGCGAGACCTTCGTCTATCGCTTCACGCCGAGCGACGCGGGCACCTTCTGGTACCACCCGCACACGAACGAGACCGAGCAGCTCGAGAAGGGCCTCTACGGGGCTCTGATCGTGCGCGATGCAGCGGAACCCGTCACCGACGGCGAGCGTGTCCTCGTCTTCGACGATCTCAAGCTCGACCGCAACGGCAAGCTCGCGCCTTTCGGCGGCTTGAAGCAGCGTCACGACGGGCGTGAGGGTGACGTGCGTCTCGTCAACGGACGCGCCGAACCGGAGCTCGCGATGGCGGCGAATCACGTCGAGCGTTGGCGCATCATCAACGCGTCCAGCGCTCGCTACGTGCGCCTCTCCATCGGTGGACGCCCGTTCCGCATCATCGGGACGGACGGCGGCCTGATCGAGCGCCCCGTCACCGTCACCGAGGCGCTGCTGCCGGCCGCTGATCGGCTCGACATCCTGGTCGGTCCGTTCGAGGAGGGCGAGACGCTCGCCGTGGAGGCCTTACGCTACGACCGGATGACGATCGGACGGCGCGGGACCGAGCCCTTCGCGACCTTGCGCGTGGGCCCCGCAGCACCCTCCGGCGCGGTCATCCCGAGTGTTCTCCGCGCCATCCCGGCGCTCGCTCCGGCCGACGCCGCGCCCACCCGCACGGTCAAGATGAGCGTCGGACCGAGCCTGCGTCGCGGCCTGGACTTCCTCGTGAACGGCGAACGCCACCATCAGGATCGGCCGGTACGGGTCGGGGAGCTTCAGATTTGGGACATCCGCAACAGCTCCCTGATGGACCACCCGTTCCACCTGCACGGCTTCTTCTTCCAGGTGCTCTCGGTCGACGGCGAGCCGCCGGCGTTTCGTTCCTGGGAGGACGTCGTCAACCTGCCGCCGCGCAGCACGACGCGCATCGCGTGGATCCCCGACGATCGCCCCGGCAGCTGGATGTATCACTGCCACATCCTCGAGCACCACCAAGCCGGCATGATGGGCCACTTCGAGGTCGTGCGCGAAGGCGCGACGCCGCACCCCGCTGCGCATCGGCACGCGCACGCGCACCAACATCACCACTGACACCCATCAAGCGTCGGGCTCGAGGAACCTGAGCCTTGGCCCGACGGGCACGATGCCAGTCGGATTGATATGCCGATGGCTCATGTAATAGTGCCGTTTGATGTGGTCGATGTTCACGGTGGCGGCGATGCCCGGCACTCGATACAGCTTTTGCAGGTAGCGTGAGAGGTTCGGGAAGTCCTCCAGCCGGTTGCGATTGCATTTGAAGTGCCCGACGTACACGGCGTCGAAGCGAACGAGCGTCGTGAACAAGCGCCAATCGGCTTCCGTCGCTTGTTGGCCCGCCAGGTACGGCTGCGCGCCGAGTTTCTGCTCGATGCGGTCCAGGGCCGCAAAAAGCCGCTCGAACGCGACCTCGTACGCCTGCTGCGACGTGGCGAAGCCGCAGCGATAAACGCCGTTGTTGATGTTCTCGTAGACGAGCGTATTGACCTGCTCGATCTCTTCCCGCAAGGGCTCTGGGTACAGGTCGACGTCGTTCTTCGCGAGGCGAGCGAAGGCGCTATTGAACATGCGCATGATCTCGCTCGATTCGTTGCTGACGATCGTGCGCCCCTGCTTGTCCCAGAGCGCAGGCACGAGCACGCGCCCGCTGTAGGCAGGATCTGCCAGCGCATAGAGCTGATGCAAGTACTGAAAGCCAAACAGGTGATCGGGCAACGCTTCGCTGAAGCACCAGCCCTGCGTCATGACCGGTTCGACGACGGACACGGAAATCACGTCTTGTAGGCCCTTGAGCGTCCGCGCGATGAGCGTGCGCGAGGCCCAAGGGCAGGCGAGCGAAACATACAGGTGATAGCGCCCCGCCTCGGCCTTACAGCCATTCGAGCCATCGTCCGTGATCCAGTGCCGAAAGGCCGAAGCCTTGCGCACGAACTCCCCCGCGGTCGCGCGCGTCTCGTACCAGCCGTCGTGCCACTCGCCGTTCTCGAGGTATCCGCTCATGGTCGCATCAGCTTACCCGCGTCCCCGACCCCTCCCGAACAATCCGTCCGCCGTCGTTCGCTCGGCGGCGCGCAGCCCGCCGACCCGGCCGAGGCATTCTGAGTCAACCCGCGACCGAGCAGTGCAGTTGCTCCCCACGAAAGGCCGATTGGGCGGGTCGTTCACCCCTTGACGGGCGCTTGCCGCTCGAGCGCGACGCCCGAGGCCTCCATCTCGGAAGCCCCGGGCGTGACCGCACGTGCTGGCGAAACCCAGCGCTAGCGGGTCAATTCCTGGCCGAAAACCCCGAGAACACGCAGTCCGGGTTCGTCGCCGTGCACCCGCTGTGCAAAAGGACGTCGTTGAGGTTGACCCCGCCGTTGTAGGCGTTGACGTAGAACTTACGCACGTGTTCGTCGTCGCTCTTGATGAGCCCGTGGCTCCACTCCCAGGTGCACGACGCGTTGTTGTCTGCGCACGAACTGTTGATCTTGATGCTGCCGCCCGTCGCCAGAGCGCCGCCATAGGCATTCCAGGCGAGGGCGGTGTTGCCGGTGGCTTGGATCATGCCGCGGTGGAACGTGAAGGTGCACGAGCCGTTCTGGGTATCGCAGTCCTGATTGAGCTTGAGGTTCTTCTTGTCCACGGCGCCGCCGTACGCGTTGATGGGCAGCGTCGAGTCGCGGTCGCTCGTGAGCATGACGTTCGGCAACGTCCAAAGGCACGCCGTGTTCGTCGGCTTGCACGAGGGGGTTGCCAGCACCTCGGCGCCCTCCGAAGCGCCGCCATACGCGTTCAGACCGTAGGTCTGGTCTTTGTCGATCAGGAACATACCCTTCCGATAGGTCCAGGTGCAGTTCCCGTCCGCCGGCGTGCAGGCCGCGAGCCCGGCGGGACTATTCGAGAGCGCGCCCGTGTCCAGCATCAGCGAGTACTTACCGCCGGAGTTCAGGTAGCGCCGAATGACGAGCGTCGGATCGGCGTCGCTCACGAGCATGCCGCGCTGATACGTCCAGGTGCAATCCGGGTTCGTGATGCTGCACCCCCTGCTCATGACGAGGCCGCCGTAGCGGTGCGCGCCGCCGGATGCTCTCACGGCGTACGTTTGGTCCGCGTCGCTCAAGATCATGAAGCCGTGCGCGGCCGGGCGCTTTCCGTAGACGATGCGCGAGCCGCGAATGTCGGTGCCTGCCAACAAAACCGCAAAATTCGGTTTTGCCGAAGCAAGGGTGTCTGTCGAGCAATAGCTCATGATGGAATTGTTGTCGTTGGCGAACTCGTTGTCGGCGAAGCCGTAGGGCGCGCCCGTATTGTCGGTGGTAAAATCGAACGTCCTCGGGTTGCGGTCGGGATCGCAGATCGTTTGCGTCGCATTTTCGGGCCGATCCTGCTCGTGCCGGAAGCCGAGCGCGTGCCCGAACTCGTGCATGATCTGGTAGCGGAAACGCGTTTGGAAACGATCGCCGGTGACGTCGTCGCCGATGAGCCCCACGTTCTCGACGCCGGGCCGGTACGTCACGTCGTAAGGCTCGGTGAACATCGTCGGGGGGACTGGCCCGAAGTAGTAGGGGGTCCCGTTGTTCGTCACGCCGCGATACGTGCCCTGCGCTCGCGTGTTGTTGTCGTAGTCCCGGTTCGTGCCGCCCGCCGTGCAGAAGCTGCTGGTGCTCGTGCCGGAGCAGAAGTGGAGTGCAATCGTCGAATAGTTGCCTTCGTGGATGAAGCCGTACTCGCACGTTCCCCACGTGGCCTGGCCCGCGCCCGTCGCCGAGCTGCCCTTGAACGAAATATTGGCGTATTTGCCCCAGGTCGCGGCCAGCACGCGCTGCACCTCCGCGACGAGCGCCGCCTTGTTCGCACCGCCGTTGTCGGTCGCGTCGATGCAGACGTTGACCTGCCCGTTTTTCCAGGTCGTGCCCGTGCGGTAAAGGTCGTCCTCCTGATCGGCCACGGGCTCGGACCAGTCAGCGCCCGCACTGCAGCCGTTCAAAGCGATGCCTGCCACGAGGCAGGCCATCAAGGAGGATCTGGGGAATATCGACGTGAGCTTAGTCATCATGCGGCGCCGCCTGAGCAAGGCGCGTGCCGCCTCTCCCGAAGCACCGAAACCCAGGAAAGCGGGGGAGAAGCTCGACCTGCCGGGCCCGCGTTACGCAACCTGCGTACGCAACTGCTTACGCAACGCTTTCGCGCCGAGTGTCTCGTCAGGCTCCAGGGCGTAGCTCAGCGCGCTCGGCGCTGCCTGCTAAGCTTGCTCTGCCATGGCTGATTCAGCACGGCCACCGTCGCTTCCTCACTTTGCGGGCCGCGACGCGTCCAGGTACCGGAACAAGTCACCCGCCGTCGAGAACACGAGCGAGGTGTCCGGTCCGATGACCTTCTGATAGGTCTCCATCGTCTTCACGAACTCGTAGAGCGTGCGCGCCTCGGGCGATTTCGAGTAGGCCGCGGCGTAGATGGCCGTGGCCTTCGCGTCGGCGTTGCCGCGAATCGTCTCCACGGCCCGGTACGCCTCCGATTCGATGACGTTCAGATCGCGCGCCTTGTTGCCGAGGATTTTCGCGGCTTCTCCTTCGCCCTCCGAGCGGAAACGCGAGGCGATCTGCTGCCGTTCCGAGATCATCCGCTCGTAGATCTTCTCGACCACGCTCGGATTGTAATTCACGCGCTTGAAACGCAGGTCGAGGAGCTCGATCCCGAGCTCAGCGAGCTTGGGTTTGGCCGCGATTTCGATATCACGCTCGATCTGCTCGCGACCCCGCGTGATGGGATGAAGCACCCCGATATTGCTGTTGTCGTCCACCGCGCGTTTCATCGTCTCGTCGCGGGTCGGCTGGCGATCCTTCGTCGTGCGGATCAGCTCGATGAGGTCGTGTTTGGCGACCGCGTTGCGCGTCTCGCTGCCCAGGATGTCGTCGAGGCGTGACAGCGCGCTGCGCTCGTCACGCAGGCGCCGGAAGTACTCGAGCGGCTTGCTGATGCGCCAGCGGGCGTACGTGTCGACCCGGATGTACAGCTTGTCGCGCGTGGCCATCTCCGTGCCCTGACCGTCCCACGCGAGGATCTGCTTCGGCAGGCGATTCACTTCCTGAATGAACGGCTGCTTGAAGTACATGCCGGCGCGCGTGATCGGCTCGAACGTGGGTTTGCCGAACTGCGTGAGGATCACCTGCTCGGTCTCCTGCACGATGTACGTGCTGGCGGAGAAGCCGATCAGGGCCACGACGACGACCACGAGCAGCAGCAGACGCTTCTTCATCACGGAGCTCCCTTCACGGCGACGTCGGCGTCCCGCAGGTTCAAAAAGGGCAGCAAGCCCTTGACTTGCTCCGCCACGATCACCTTGTTTTTCACGTTCCCGAGCACAGCGGCCATCTTCTCGAGGTAGAGCCGCTGGCGCGTGA
>Ga0164241_10003021_pt1 | contig 17481 bp, 15 predicted proteins | sample OricomyardsoilBY_FD_108780 | JGI IMG/M metagenome (GOLD analysis project Ga0164241, IMG submission 108780) | Backyard soil microbial communities from Emeryville, California, USA - Original compost - Back yard soil (BY) | ecosystem: Environmental > Terrestrial > Soil > Unclassified | place: USA...
GGTTTGGTCGTGAAGAACGGTTCGAAGACGCGTGCGGCGGTGGTGGCGTCCATGCCGACGCCGGTGTCGCTGATCGCCAGCATCACGTAATCACCGGGGGCGACGCTCGTCGTTCTGCCGGCGCGTACGGCGTCGAGATGAACATCGGAGGTCTCGAGCGTCAGGCTGCCCCCCGCGGGCATCGCGTCGCGGGCGTTGACGACGAGATTCATGACGACCTGCTCGAGCTGACCGGGGTCCGCGAGCACGCGACCCGTCGCGGAGCAAACGACGGTCAGGGCAACGTCCTCGCCCAGCAGGCGTCGCAGCATGCGCTCCATCGGCATGAGGACGGTGTCGACCTGGACCACGCGGGGCCGAAGGATCTGCTGGCGGCTGAAGGCCAAGAGCTGTTTCGTCAGCTCTGTCGCCCGCCTGCAGGCTTGGTCGATCTCGAGCATGTCGCTGCGCAGCGGATCCCCGGCGCGCAAATCCTCGATCGCGAACTGCGCATAGCTCAGAATGACGGACAGCAGGTTGTTGAAGTCATGAGCAACGCCAGCCGCGAGGCGACCGACCGCCTCCATCTTCTGCGCCTGACGATACTGCTCCTGAAGCTTTCGCAGCTCGTTGATGTCCTGAAGGGCGCCACGAATCATCGTGATCGCCCCTGAGGCATCTCGATCCGCGCCCCCGATGGCCCGGACCCAGAGACGCTGGCCCTTCGCGGTAACAATCTGCAGCTCGAGGTCGAACGGTGTGCCGTCTCGGATGCACAGCTCAAACGCGTCGCTGATGATCTTGCGAAACTCCGGTGCATAGAATTGGATGGCTCTGTCGAACGGGGGCGTAGTGCCCAGCGGGACCTCGTGGATCGCGCACACCTGATCCGACCAAGTCAGGGTCTTTGGCAGTAGCAGGCTCCACCCGCCGAGCTTCGCCGTCTGCCCCGCGATTCGAAGCAAGACATCGCTCGCGCGGAGCGCCTCGATCGCGAACTGCTGCTCGGTGATGTCTTGTACGGTGCCGACCATGCGGGTCGGGCGCCCCGCGGGATCGCGATCGACAATCCCACGCTGGTGAACCCATCGCGTCTGCCCGTCACGCCACGTCACTCGATGGCTGACGTCGAACGGTGCGTGCCATCCAGCGCGTCCTGTCTGGCGGCCCGCACGCGCTCGAGATCGGCAGGGTGAACGGAGTCGAAGAACGAGCTCATCGTCACCGCCGTTCCCTCTGGAACGTCGAAGATGCGGTAACACTCGCGGGACCACGCGACATGGTCGTTCGATGTCCAGCTCCCGACGTGCGCGATCGCCTGAGCTTCCTCGAGCGAGTCACGTCCACGATTGATCGCTTGTTGGGCAGCGAGTTGCTCCGTGATGTCGCGAGCGACCGTGGAGTACCCCAGGAGCTTCGAGCTTGCGTCGAGGAGGGGCGAGAGGACGAGCGCGACGTCGACGCGCGTACCGTCGCGGCGAATTCGGACGGTGTCGAATCGCTGCGGTCGACGATCGGGTTGTAGCCGCGAAATCGCGTTGGCAAACTCGTCGACCTTGTCGGCGGGTACGATGATCGAAATCGGCCGGTCGATGGCGTCGGCCTCTGTCCAACCGAACATGCGCTCGGCCCCCGGATTCCAAGAGGTGATCGTCCCGTCCAGCGCCTTCGAGATGATCGCGTCGTCGGTCGTGGACACAATGGTCGCGAGCAAAGAGGCCTTTTCGCGTGCCCGACGGTGAGCACGGCGCGCGCGGGTCTCTTCCAGGGCACGCTCGACCGCATGCCCCAATCGAAACAGGCTGCCCTTCAGCAGGTAGTCATTGGCCCCAGCCTGCAACATTGCCACGGCTCGCTCTTCGCCGAGCGACCCTGAGATCACGATGAACGGGATGTCGGCGTCAAAGCCTCGAGCGATCTCGAGACCCGAGGCCGCGTTGAAGCCTGGCATCGTGTGGTCGGAGAGGATTACGTCCCAGGTCTCTGTCGAGAGCGCCGCGCGCAGCTCCGCGGCGCTCTGGACCCGCTTCCAGCTGACATCGAGCCCAACCTTCGTCAGCTCGAGGACATTCAGCTCGGCATCGTCGGCAGAGTCTTCCAGGATGAGCAGGCGGATGGTCCCCGCGGTGAGCGCCATTCAGATCTCCGGTCGCGGGGATTCGTTGAGCACGAGCCAGTACATCTGCAATTGCTTGATGGCCTCGGCGAACTGCGCAAACTCGATCGGTTTGCGCACGTAGCTGTTCGCTCCGAGGTCGTAACTTCGGATCAGATCTTCGTCTTCACGCGACGAGGTGAGGATCACGACCGGCAGACGTCGAGTTCGCGGTTCGACCCGCACACGCTTCAGGACGTCCAGGCCCGACACCTTCGGCAGCTTGAGATCGAGGAGGATGAGCTGGGGCAGTGGGCGAGCGTCTCGCTCGTTGTTGGCGGGCGTGCCGAACAGATAGTCGATCGCCTCTTGGCCATCGCGAACGACGACGATCTCGTTCGAGACGCGACTCTCCTCGAAGGCAAGCAGCGCGAGCTCCTCGTCGTCCTGGTTGTCTTCGACGAGCAAGATGGTCTTGGCGGTCATGGCGTCTCCACCGTTGGAAGAGTGAAGTAGAACGTCGCGCCCCGACCGGGAGAGGCTTCGGCCCACACGCGGCCGCCGTGTCGGTTGATGATTCGCGCCACCAACGCGAGCCCGATGCCATTGCCGGGAAATTGCTGTTGCTGATGAAGGCGTTGGAAGGGGCTAAATAGCTTCTCGGCGTGATTCATGTCGAAACCAGCGCCGTTATCTCGGACGAAGTACGCATCGCCCAATGCGTGCTCGCTCTGTCCGACCTCGATGGTCGCGGCGTCAATCGCCCCGGTGAACTTCCAGGCGTTGCCGATCAAGTTTTGTAGGACGACCTTGAGCAGGTTCGGGTCCCCCCAGCCTGTCATGCCGGGTCGGACGGAGATCGAGACGCGGCGGTTGGGCTCTTGGAGAGCGAGCTCGTCTGCGATCGAGGTGGACAGCGCGGTGAGATCGACGGACTCGCAGAGAAGCGTCTCGCGGCTTCGCTGCGACAACTGGAGGAGGTCGTCGATGAGTTGCCCCATCTGCTGCGTCGCGGCCCGCACCCTTCGCAGGTAGTGCTGGCCCCGCTCGTCGAGGCAACTCGAGTAGACCCGGAGCAGCTGCGCGCTGAAACCATCGATGGCACGGAGCGGCGCACGCAGATCGTGACTGACCGAGTACGAGAATGCCTCCAGCTCGTTGTTCGCCGTCTCGAGGGCGGCGGTGCGCTCGCTCACGCGAACCTCGAGCTCGCGACGAAGGCGCTGCCTCTCGCTCTGCGCCACCAGGTCCTCCGTCACGTCGTCGATGGCGAGCAGCGCCACCATGGCGTCGTGCTCGTCCCGAACCTGCCAAGCGTCGATCATGATCACGCGCTTGCCGACCGGGCCATTGTCGCGAAGCTCGAACCTGTCGAACGTGCCGCCAGCCTGAACGTCGGCGACGAGTCTTTGAAACTCCGGCACATTCCATCGTCCGTCATCAATTTCGAAAACGACGTGGTCGACGACGTCGAGCGGGTCCAGACCGAACTCGCGGCAAAACGCGGGATTGGCGGTGCGCACGACTGAGTGGTCGTCGAGGATCAGCAACGGTTGCCGAATCGTCGCCACGATGCTTTGCGCAAATGCCCCCACGCTGCCCCCCGTTGTCACGTGATGACGGCAGCAGGTCGCTTCACGGAAGTGAAGCTGCCCCTCCTCGCGGACACGCTCACTATGCAGCTTCTAGGTATTTCTGTCTCTTCAATTCAATCTCGATGGGATTGAATTGCAAAAATGCGAATAGCTGCGCTCGCGTTGGAGGATGGGCTCACGCAGTCCGCGATGGGGAGCCTGCGCATGCACTGCGATCGAGCGATTCGTGACCGATTCGCGAGGCGCTCGAGGAGCCTCGGTCCGCTGAGGTAGAGTGAGCTTGTGCGCACGGCTCTCGCGATCCTCATCTTCGTCGGAGCCTGCACGCTCGGCTCGCAGGCGCACGCCGAGCCGGCAGGGGCGCGCCCGTCGGTCGTCGTGCTGGGCACCCCAGGGGAGCCGATACGAGCCGCGCGCGTCGATCTCGTCGCGATCGAGCTCGGACGCCGGGCGAAGGTCACCGCTGGCTGGCAGCTCCACGCTCCCTCTCTCCCCGAACGCATCGACGAGGCGTCCCGAGAGATCGTGGAGCGCAAGCTCGAGTGGGTGACCTGGGTCGAGCTCGGCGCGCGTTCGCCGAGCGGCGAGTCGACGGTCGTCATCGTGGTGGTCGGGCGGCGAGGCGCGCAGGCCGCGGTGGAGGTGAGGCGCCTCACGACGGTCGACCGCGACGATCTCGATCGAGCCATCGCGATCAAGGCCGCCGAGATGCTCGACGCGATCCTCTCGCGACCTGCAGACGCGCAAGCGCCCGAGCCCAGCCACACCTCTAGCGAGCACCGCGGCGCGGAAGAGGTGCACGCGGCCGCCGCCGAGCCGACCCTGGCTGCGACGCTCGAGGCGGGTGCGCGCGTCGCCACGCCAAGCGGGACCTCTCAGGCGCAGGTGTTGGGCACGTTGGGCGTCGGGGCACGCGCGGAGTGGCATGGCTTCGCCGTCGAGGTCGTCGCGAACGGTCGCTCGGGCTCGGGCTTCGACTCGGAGACGGCGCGCGGCACAGTGACCACGCGCGAGATCGCGCTGGGCGGCGAGGCTCGGGCGCTCTGGATTCGCGAGCCGCTGCGCCTCGGCGGTTTCGCCGAAGCGGGGGCGCGGCTCATCGAGGGGATCGGGACTCTCCGAGACGAAAGCGAGCATTCGACGTGGCGCTCGGTGCCGACTCTCGCGGCGGGTGCGGACGCGCGGCTCGACGCGACCGACTACCTCGCGATACGGATCGCGATCGGCGTCGAGGGCATGCTTCGGCCGCAGCGCTTCGCGATCGATGACGTGCCGCAGCTCGACGTAGGAGACGTGCGGGGCTTCGCCCACCTGAGCGCCTGCTTTTCGCTCGAGTAGTTTTTTTCAACCAACGGGCCGCCTCGACCCACTGAAGGAGAAGTGCCGTTACCCTCGACCTCCGCGCGCCTCGCCGTCGTGCCCCCATCGGTGGATGCCGATGCGTGGCGGCGGGGCGACCGCGCGGCGCTCGAGTCGCTGTTTCGCGCGCATTCGCCCAGGCTCGAGCGCCTGCTCGGTCGACTTCTCGGCGCGTCGCACGCCGACGTCGAGGATGCGCTGCAGACCACCTTCACAGAGGCGATCCGCTCAATCGCGTCGTACCGGGGCGAGGCCCCGATCGGGTCGTGGCTCTCTCGCATCGCGGTACGCGTCGCGCTCGCAGAGCTCGACCGGCCCCACAAGAAACACGCCGCGCCGCTCGACCCGGCCGCGGCGGGCCCGGAGAGCGATTCTCCCGAACGCGCGGCGAGCCTGCGCGCCGCGATCCGGCGAGTCGAGCACCACCTGTCAGCGCTCGGCGCGAAGAACCGCGTCGCCTTCATCCTTCACGTGATCGAGGGGCACCCCATGGAAGAGGTCGCGGCGTTGGTGGGCGCGAGCGTGACTGCGACCAAGTCGCGCGTCTTCCTTGCGAGACGGACGCTCCTCGCGCGCATCGCCAAGGATCCCGCGCTCGAGCACCTGGGTCGGAAGAACGGAGGTTTGCTGTGATGAGCCTTCAATGCGCTCGCGCGCGCGGATTGATCGATCGACGCGCGTCGGTGCTGACCGCAGGCGAGCAGCTCTGGCTCGAGGAGCACCTCGAGAGCTGCGCGGCGTGCACCGCGAGCGCGCATACGCTCGACGCGGTCGCCGACACGCTCCGGGCGTCGACGCAGATCTTGAGCGCCGATGCGCGTGAGCGGGCGATGGACCGAGCGTTCGCAGAGGCCGCGGGGCATCAGACCGTGCGCCCCCCGAGCTCATCGGTCACGACCACGCAGAGTCGATGGCTGATGTCTGGAGCGATCGCGACGCTGGCGATCGCCGCCGCCGCGACGATCTACGTCGCGGCGCGCTCGGGGCCGTCCACGGGCGGCGCCGCGATCGAGACAACGGGAGCGCCGGCCGAGAGCGCCGCCCAACGCCTCGACGCGCCCGCGCTCGTCGCGCCGCCTCCACGCCCCACCGCGCAGATCCTCGCGGGCTCGGTCGACCTCGACGGCGCCGCGCTCCCCGAGGGCAGTCGCTGGCCTGCGGACGCCGTGGTCGGCGGCGGCGCGGGCGCCCGCTTCGCTTCTGCGCACGCCGAGATCGCCTGCATCACGCCGTGCAAGCTCTCGCGAGATGCCGACGGCACGACCGTGACGGTCGCGGGGGGTCGCGCGCACTTCGAGGTGGATCCCACGAAGCACGCGCGCTTCCGAGTGAAGACCGGGGCGTTTGCGGTCGAGGTGTTGGGGACCGTGTTCGACGTGGATGCGTCGACGGTGCGGGTCGAGGTCGGGCACGTCCGCGTCGAGCCCGAGTCGGGTGCCTCCGCGGACCTCTTGGCGGGTGCCGAGTGGAGCCTCGAGCGCGAAGCTGAGGTCGGACAAGCCGCGAGCCAGACGCTCGCAGAGGCGAGGCACGCGCTCGCGATCGGGGACGTGCCACGCGCCCGAGTCCTCGCGACGCGCGCGAAGAGGGCCGCAGCTACGAGCAACGAGCGCGCAGAGGCCGACACGCTGCTGGCCGAGTGTGACCGCGCCGCAGGAGACGACGCCGCCGCGACTCGCAAGTACGAGGCGGCCGCCCGCCGATATGCTGGCACGCCCGCCGGCGAGACCGCCCTGTTCGCCGCGGGTCGCGCCGCCGCCGACGCGGGCGATCGGAAACGGGCGCACGCGCTTTTGACCGAATACCTCTCGAAGTACCCCGACGGTCGGTACGTCGATGAGGCCAGACGACGCATGAACGAAGGAGACCCACGATGAACGCTCGAACGGCCACGCTCTTATTCGCAGGCACCTCGATGATCGCGGCCTGCATCGGCGCTTGCTCCGACGACACGGCCAACCTGACCTCGAATACGACCTCGTCGGCGAACGGCGGCGCGGGGACCGGAGCCAGCGGGACGGGCGCGTTCACTGGCTCCGGCGGCGGCGGCGCCTGCATCGAGGGCCTGACGCAGCTCACGCTCAGCCCGTCCACCGCTGACGTCACGCTCGACGGCAGCGCGCCGGCGCCGTCGGTCCTGTTCGCCGCGAGTGGCAAGGTCGACGGGCAGACCATCGACGTCGCGACCTCGAAGCTGAGCTGGTCGGTCGAGCGAGACGACGACACCGATCCCGGAACCATCGCGAACGGCCTGCTCTCGCCCTACCCGTATGCGGGCGGCTCGGTGACCGTGACGGCGACCGACGGGTGCGCGACCGCCACCGCGACCGTGGATCTCTACCTCGACGTCGAGGTCGGCCAGCCCACGAACCCTGGTGATTGGGCGGGCACGCCGACCACGACCGGCGCCGTCCCGTTGATTGTCTATCCGAGCGACGAGACCCGGTTTCCCCGAAACCTCTTTCGCACTCTGTTTCAGTGGCGCAGCCAGGGCTATGTCGAGTTTCGACTGACGTTCGACGGCGCCGCGTCGCACGTCGTGGTCTACACCGACGGGGTGCATGGTCTCTGCGCGAGCGCGAACCCCGCTGCGGGTTGTTGGGAGGTCGGCGAGCAGGTCTGGGACTTCATCGCAGGCTCGAACGCCGGTGGCACCGCGACGTGGACGGTCGAGGCGCTCGATCCTTCGACCAATCCACCGACGGTGCGGCAATCGATGCCAATCACGCTCGGGTTTTCGAAGCAGGACGTCAAGGGCGCGATCTTCTACTGGTCGACGACCTCTGCCGGGATTCGGCGTGGCCGCATCTCGCAGCAGAACCCAGAGGACTACGTCAACGGTAAGCCCGTCGCGACCCAGTATGGCTCGAACGCCATCCGCTGCGTCGCGTGTCACGTGGTCTCGCGAGACGGCAAGTACATCGCGGCGCCGACCGAGTCGACGGAGTCGAAAGGACTCTGGGTTTATCAAGTCACGCCAGCGGCCCCTCCGACACCGCTCGTGACGGACATCGCGGGCACGGACGGGCACGGTTTCGCCACGATCTCGCCGGACGACGATTTCCTCGTCGACGCGTTCAAGGGGAAGATGAACCAGCTCGACCGCGCGACTGGCGCGCTCGTCACGCCGCTGCCGCTCGGCGCCGTCAAGGGGACGCAACCCGATTGGTCACCCGCGAACGACGAGGTCATCTTCGCGACCGGCGACGGCGACGCGCCCGGCAACGCCTCCCTCGCCCGGATTTCCTACTCTGCCGGAGCTTGGGGCACGCCGACCACGTTCCTCACCCCTCCTCAGGGCAAGAGCAACCTCTTCCCGATGTTCTCACCCACCTCGGATTGGATCGCGTTCTCGCAGGGCAAAGGCGGTCACGGCGACCAGACCGCGCAGCTCTTCGTCATGGAGAAGAACGGCACGACTCCCATCGAAATGGTCAACGCCAACCGGGTCACGAACAACGCGATGACGACTGGGCAATATCAAAACAGCCAGCCGACGTGGGCGCCGCCCGGCGATCTGCATTGGGTCGCGTTCAACACGCAGCGCGCCTACGGCGTCGTCAAGGGCCAGGGCACCCAACAGATCTGGGTCGCAGCGGTCGACACGAGCAAGATCGCCAATGGAATCGATCCGAGCTACCCCGCCTTCCGCGTACCTTTCCAAGGGCTCAACGAGGACAACCACCGCGCGTTCTGGACGCTCGACATCTGCGACGACAACCAAGGAAGCGGCGGCGGCGGCGGCGCCCCTCCCGACTGCGGACAGGGCGGCGGTGGCGGCGGTGGCGACGTGTGCAGCACGATCCTCACCACCGGAGCCGCGTGCGACCCGCTGGTCGACTGTTGCGAGAGCGGCACCTACTGCTCGAGCCCAGACGCCGGCGCGACGTACGTCTGCACGACCCCCGTACCGAGCTGATCACGCGGCGTCGCATCATGAGCGCGCGTCCGCGTCTTCGTCGCGCGCTCAGTCCCCTTCGCTCGCCGCGAGCTTCGCGAGGATTTTGCTCGCCGCTGCGGCGGAGAAACTCCGGCTGGGTCTGGCCGACCTCGAACCTGTCCGTCATATTCCTGGACCGGTCCATCGAATGTTCCTCTCGCGCCTCGGCCCCGCCCTGCGTCACCGCAACTACCGGCTCTTCTTCGCGGGTCAGAGCGTCTCGCTGGCTGGGACGTGGATCACGCGGTTCGCCACCGTCTGGATGGTCTATCGGCTGACCGGCTCGCCGCTCATGCTCGGCCTCGTCGCGTTCTTCGGGCAGGCTCCCGCGGCGGTCCTCGCGCCGCTCGCCGGCGTTCTGGTGGATCGCTGGGACCGGCGCCGCGCAGTCATCGCCACGCAGATCGCGTCGATGCTTCAGTCGGCGGCGCTCGCCCTGTTCGCCCTCACCGGGTGGATGACGGTGTGGCACCTCCTCGCGCTCGGCGCGGTGCAGGCCGTGATCAACGCGTTCGATACGGTGTCCCGCCAGTCCTTCCTCGGCGAGATGATCGAAGATCGGGCGGATCTCCCCAACGCGGTCGCGCTCAATTCGCTCATGGTCAACGGGGCGCGAATGCTCGGCCCGGTCATCGCCGCGCTTCTGGTCGGCGTCGTGGGCGAGGGCGTCTGCTTCTCCATCGACGCGGCGAGCTCGATCCCGGTCATCGCGTCGCTCTTCGCGATGCGCGTCGCACCCCGCGCAATGCCGTCGCGGACTGGGCGCGTCTTCGGTGAGATGAAAGAGGGTCTCGCGTACGCCGCGGCGCAGCCCGTGCTGCGCGCCGTGCTCGTTCTCTTCGCGACCACCAGCGTGCTCGTGGGCTCCTACTCGACGCTCTTGCCCGTCGTCGCAGGCGACACGCTCCACGGCGGACCACACACCCTCGGCGCGTTGATGGGCGCCGCGGGTCTGGGCGCGCTCCTCGGTGCGGTGCTCCTCGCCGGCCGCACCGCTGGCGATGCGCGGCGGAGCGCGCGCGCCGCCAAGGACGCGTCAGCGGCTCCAACCGCGGCGGTGTTCGGCGCCGGGCGGGTGCTCGCGGCGTGCTCGCTCGTGGTCGGCGTCGCGCTCATCGCGCTCGAGGCCGCGCATTCGGTGCGCGTCGCCACACCCATCCTCTTCGTCATCGGCGCCTGCTGGATGGTGCAGTCGGCCTCGACCATGACGCTCGTCCAGACGCTGGTCGCCCCCGAAAAGGCAGGCCGTGTGATGAGCCTCATCGCCGTCGGCTTCTTCGGCGGTGCGCCGCTCGGCGCGCTCGTCGAAGGTTTCGTCGCGAAGCACCTCGGCGCGGTGCACGCGCTGGCGCTCGCCGGCGCTGGCTCTCTCGTCGCTGGGATGGTGTTCGCGCGATCGCTGCCACGCCTGCGCGAGGCTGCTCGGCGCGATGCGTGCGCCTCCACCCCGTCGCTCGACGCGCTCGACGCCCCGCCCGGATCTCCGCTCACTCTCGACGGTCTCTCCGCGAAGAGGATCGGGGGGTAGGCAAGCTCGACGGCGCTCGATCGCGGCACGCGCGCACCATGGCGCACCGCGGAGATATTCGGTCCGCTTACGCTCAGATCTCCGAGTACGCGCGCTCGATCACGCGACGCGCGACGGACTGGATGCCGGTGTGCAGGTAGTAGCTCGTCATCATGTCGATCGCCGCTGCCACGACGTCGAGCTTGTCGTCGGAGAAATTCACGACGCCCTTCACCTTCTCGAAGATGCTGCCCTGCTCGATCCCCTTCACTTTGGCGAAGTCGGTCAGCTGCCCGCCGGCGCTCTCGATGTTCTTCTTGATGATGGCCTTTTGACCCTCGATCCCGCCGCCGGGGAGGTACTTCGAAGCGGCGTTGAAGAGTTTGTTGTCCGTGAGTGACGAGCTCGAGACAGCGTCGTTCATCTTGTCGATGAAGTTCGGTCCGAGCGGCAGGACGCAGTCGAACGCGATGAAGGCCGCGAGTCGGATGAGATCTTCTTTGCCATAGCCGGCGAGCGCTTTGGCGAACTCTCCGACGCCGTCTCCGGGGATGCCGTTGACGAAGCCGAACGACGCGAGCTCACAGGCGAGCTTGATCGCGGCGTCGAGCGCCTGCGCGGTCTCCGGCTGCGGCGTGAGCGCCTTCAAGAAGCCGAGATCGAACTTCTGTCCGATGAGGTTCACCGCGCTCGCCGCGACGATCGTCTTGTCGACGCTGTCGACCATCTGAAAGCACCAAACCGCCTTCTGATAGTTATTCGACGAGTCGGTATAGAGCACGATCGCGCGCTCGCCGATCTGTTGAATGAGGCTCTGATCGTCCTCCCCTGTTTGGTCTTTGATGAGCTCTTCGAAGTGAGTGATGTTCTTCCACTGCCCGGGAGCCACCCAGTCGAGCATGTGGAGCACCGCGCCGGTGACGCTGGTGCCCGGAAGATCGTTGACCAGCTTGTAGATGGGATCGTCGCTGTCGCTCATGACACTACTCCTTCACTTCGTCGACGGGTTGAAGGCGCGGAGCCCGGCGAGGTCGAACTTCCCGAGCAGGGCGGTTCGAGCCGCGTGATCCATGTCTTGGGACGAGACCTTGATTTGCCAGCGCTTGGCGATGAGCGCGGTCGTCTGGTTCTTTCCGACGGTGGTCAGCGGATCGTCGCCGAGCTTCTCGGTCGCGTCGGAGAACTTCTTCACCGCGTCTTCGTTCTGCACGACGTCACTGATCGAGAGCGTCGCCTTCGCGCCGTCCTTTTGGAACGTGGCCTGCACGAAGCCCTCTTTCTCTTGATCGAAGGTGCGCTTCAGCCCGTCCGTGTCGTCGGCGGGAAAGAACTTGTTGAGGCTGTCGCCCTCGGCGGCCTTCGGCAGCTCACCCTTGGCCTTCGCCTCGGCGCGCGCCTCGGCCTTCACCTCGGCGGACTTCTGCGCGCCCTCCCAGCGATCGTTTTCACTGCTGCAAGCGGCGGGTACGAGCGACGCGCACGCCATCAGCGCCGCTGCGAGCCATGAAGACCATCTCATCTGATCGACCTCCGATTCGGCGCCCACGGGGCGCCAGGGGCTCGCGAAGCTACCCCGTAACCGGTGACGCAACCCGACTGCGGTGCGAACGCCTCATCCGCCGCAGCCGGGGGCGGGCTGACCGGGGGCGGGCTGACCCTGTGCGGGCGGCTGGGCGGCCGGCACCGAGTCGCAGCCAGCGAGGTCGTTGTGTTGGCAGAGGTTGCTCTCGATGGTCTGGGCGTCGATGCCGTTGAACTTGAATTTGTTGTTCACGAGCCACGTCGGGCTGGCGCGCATGCCGGTCGACTCGGAATATCGAAACGACGCTTCAAGGAGGCGTTTGCCCTCTCCGCTGTCGACGCACGCGCGGATCACGTTCGCGTCGATCCCTGTGCTCCCGGTGCACGCCTCCCAGCGCGGAGACTTGATGTCCTTGTTGCGACAGAGGAAGTACCGCATGAACTTCATATCTTGGCGGTAGTGCTCGAGCGCGCATACCTCGCGCAGATCCTCTTCGACCTCTGACGGGCCATGCATGGACGCCAGGCCGGTCGTGGGGTCGCTCGTGCCGATGAAGTGGACATCGAAGTCGATGGCCTGCTGCATGAAATCTCGCTGTCCGACCTTCGGTCGGAAATGGGCGAGCACGTCCTCCATCGCGTTCATGCCCTTGACGCCAAATGGGCACTCACTCATCACGAAGACGTCGAGCTTCTTGGGCTCCTCGGGTCGACATTCGAGCGACAGCTTGCACGAGTCGAGCGCGCACCCGCCCTCGTCGGCGCACGACGGATCCCAGGTCCCGCTCGCCAGGGCCTTGAGATCCCCCGCTTGGCGCAGGCCGCGACTGAATGCGCGGCTCGCGTCTGCGTCGTTGGCGAGCGTTGCGTCGAAGATCACCGCAGGGAGGTGTATTGGCTCGAGCGTCTCGAAGAGGCGCGTTCCCTCGGGAGAGGCGTAGTCGACTTTGCTGATGACCGGGTTCGCGATTTTCTGCCGAAGCGAGGTCTCGACCTTCCCCGTGTCGCAATCGGCGCAGCGCGTGTCTGTGAGGATGGTGACGTTCACCTTCGGCGCGTCGGGGATGGCGTCGCAAGCTGCGGGCTTGTCGCCCTTGTAGGACGCGCACACCGCGCGCAGCAGATCGTCGGTCCGTCTTCCGCCCTGGTATTGCACGCCGTCGATGTAGATCGTCGGGCTGCCGCGGACGCCCTTCGTTTCGGAGAGCTTGAAGGACGCCTCGAGGAGGGTCCGACCTTCTTGGCCTGTCATGCAAGTCCGCATCTTTTCGACGGGGATCGCCGCCTCGGCCGCGCACGTGGACCAGCTCGTCGCGACAGCCTTCGAGTCCTTGTTTTGGCAAACCACGAAGTCGAGCGATGTCGAGCTGAGCTTCGCCGCGCAGACCTGCGCGAGATCTCCAGTCACCTCGTCGGCGCCGTGCATGCTCCAGAGCTCTGCGCCCGGGTTGACGCGACCGATGTAGTGCAGACGCACGTCGACCTCTGCGCCGAGCTTGTCCGCGACCTCGTGGAAGGAGTTTTCCACGGGGATTCCATAAGGGCATTGCGACATGATGTGGAGATCGACCACGACCGCGCCCGCTTTCGGTGCGCTCGTGTCCTTCTTTTCCTTCGTGTCCCGCTCGTAGCCCGACGTGTCTCGCCGCGCGTAGCTCGCCATACGCTCATCCCGCGCGACCTTGTCGAGGATCACCATGCCGACGACGAGCATGATCGGGATCGCGCCGAGCGCGAGCGCCGCGATGCCGCAGCCCTTGAGCTTGCGTCGAAGATCTTGCACTCCGCCCACCATCGCGACGACGGACGCGATGAGCGTGATGCCGATGAGGCCGACGACGACCTCGCCCGCCGCGCGACCCCCGACGATACCGACGTAGAGGAACGTGACGACACCGATCCCCATCGCACCGACGCCCGCGACGAGCCCGAGCGGCGACGACTGCGGCGCGACCGGCTGCGGGTACCCGTATCCATACTGCGGCGGATATCCGGGCGGATACGCGCCATGCGGCGGCGGCGGGTTTGGTGGCGGAAGCGATCCCGGAGCCGGCGGACGCGAGCCATGCGGCGGCGGCGGGTTCGGTGGCGGAAGCGATCCCGGAGCCGGCGGACGCGAGCCATGCGGCGGCGGCGGGTTTGGTGGCGGAAGCGATCCCGGAGCCGGCGGACGCGAGCCATGCGGCGGCGGCGGGTTTGGTGGCGGAAGCGATCCCGGCGGGGGCGGATTGGAGCCATTCGGGGGCGACTGCATGGAGCGCTCTTATACTCGGCGGCGGGAAGCAACTGCCCGCGCGGCGCGGATTCCGAGGCAACGAGGAGCAAGGACCCGCGCCGGTCGCCCTGCGACGCGTTTTCGGAGCGCGTCGTGACTGCTGAAACCCGAGGCGATGCGAGCGTGGTAGCCATGGCTTCGGGGGGCATGGAAGGGCTGTTAGGCTCCTTCTCATGCCCTCGTACGCCCACCTCTCGTCGGTCGCCTTCCTCTCGCTCGTCTGCGTAGTCGCCTGCGGCGACAGCGGGGGCACGACCACCGGCGGGGGCGGAAACGGCGGTGGCTCGACTACCGCCGGTGTGACGGCTTCGGTGCAAGCGGCCACGACCGGCTCGAGCTCGGGCACCTGCGACGGCGCGCCGGACGGGACCTGCGACACGAGCGCCGGTGAAGATTGCGACTGCGCAGACTGCACGACGACGGGGCTCTGCATGCCAGGCAACTGCACTCCGGAAGACGGCTTCTGCGACGGCGCCTTGGACTCGTGTGTCTGTCCCGACTGCGACACGGATTACTACTGCGGCGATCCCGGCCACCAGAACTGCACCGACGACGGCGTCTGCGAGCCCTATGTCGAGGGCTGCAACTGCGCCGACTGCGCGACGTACGACAAGTGCGCCGACAACGTGGCGGCGTGCGATGGCGGCGCGCCCGACGGGGTCTGCGATCTGGCGAACGACGGCTGCGCCTGCCCCGATTGCTTGGGACACGTGGGCTGCGTGCCATGCAGCGACGATGGGGACTGCAACCTGATCGACAGCTGCCTATGCGGTGATTGCGCGACGAACGCGTTCTGCCTGGATGCATCCAACTGCGTCGACGACGGCGTGTGCGCGCCGCTCTACGAGGGCTGCGTCTGCCCCGACTGCGCGAACGAGGTCGACTGCGGCGGCACCGGTACCACCACTGGCGCCGGCGGTGCGGGTGGCGCCGGCGGTGCGGGTGGCGCCGGCGGTGCGGGTGGCGCCGGCGGTGCGGGTGGCGCCGGCGGAATCGCCACGCCCTAGAAGCCTCGTCTAGGCGCGGCCGATGACCGGCGTGCCAACGTGCTTCTTCGCATAGAGGTAGCGCGCCTCTGGACCGGTCGGCGTCAGGCGAACCTCTAGCCAGAAGCCGCGGAAGAAGAGCGCGACGAGCAGCACGCCCGGCTCCGGCTCGAGGACCACCACGCGTCGAGCTTAGCGCAGGGCTCGCTCGAGTTGTGGCAACCGCGGACCGAGAGAAGCGCGCCGGAGCGTGTTAGCTTTTCAGGCGTGACCTCTACGGGGGACGAGGATCTCGAGCGCTTTCAAGCGCGCGTCGGGCAGACGCTCCGCGGCAAGTGGAAGCTCGATGGCCTCCTCGGTGTCGGCGGCATGGCGGCGGTCTATTCCGCGACGCACCGCATCGGTCGCCGCGGGGCGATCAAGATCCTCCACCCAGAGGTGGCCGTCTCGAAGGAGCTGAAGGCTCGCTTCGAGCAAGAGGCGCACGCCGTCAGCAAGCTCGCTCATCCCGGCGCAGTCGAGGTGCTCGACGTCGACACGACGGACGAGGGCGCGCCCTTCATGGTGATGGAGCTGCTCTCTGGGGAGTCGCTCGGCCAGCGCGCGTACCGGCTCGGCGGCATCCCCGAGCGCGACCTGCTCGGGTACGTCGACACGCTCTGCGACGTGCTCGAGGCGGCGCACGCGATGGGGATCATCCATCGCGACATCAAGCCCGACAACCTGTTCATCACCTCGAATGGTCAGCTCAAGGTGCTCGACTTCGGCATCGCTCGCATGCGCGGCTCCGCAGGCAGCGTCAAGACGCGGACCGGCGCGATGCTCGGCACGACCAGCTACATGGCGCCCGAGCAGATTCATGGAAGAGCGATCGATGGGCGCGTCGATATCTATTCGGTCGGCGCGACGATGTTCCGCCTGCTCGCGAAGCGGAAGATCCACGAGGCCGACAGCGACGCCGAGCTCCTCGTGAAGATGGGGACCGTGCCTGCGCCGCTCTTGCTCTCTGTCGCTCCAGAGGTCGACCCGCGCATCGCGAAGATCGTCGACCGCGCGCTCGCGTTCGCAGTGGGAGATCGATACCCCGACGCGAAGACGATGCAGACCGACGTCCGAGCCGTCCTCGCGGGAGATGATCCTCCATACGCGTCGACGGTCGGTGCGCGAATGGACGCGCCCACGCGCGCCGACGCCGGCGGCGCCGCCGCGTTCGTCGCGGCGGGTGCGTCGTTCGCCGCGAGCGCAGAGGCGGCTCCGCTTTCGTCCATGCCCACCGCCGCTCCGATGTCGACGCCAGGCAACGTCTTCGGGGGCGCACCTGCGCAGGCGCAATCCACGCCCTCGCCGACCTGGAGCGCTCCGACCGCGTCGGCGGCGTCGACGACGGTCGATCCGATGGCGCTCAACGCCCCCGTCCCGATCGCGCCCACGCGCGCCGACGAGCGGCGCGGCGCGCTCGTTCCGGTCCTCGCGATCGGTGGCACGGCGCTCGCGCTCGGGATCGGTCTGACCTCGTACTTCATGCTGTCGGGCTCGAACGCCGAGCCCGCGCGCCGTCACACGTCGCAAACGGAGGGCGACGAAGAGGACGTGACACCGAGCCCCAAAGAGAGTGATTCGGCAGAGGCGAGCGACTCGTCGGACGCACCCACCCCCTCGGACGCGCCCGCGGTCCCCGCCGACGGGACGCACCGCCCGGTGCTCCATCCGTCGGCCACTGCGACGGGCACGGCGACGGCCGCATCGCCCACGGGGAACGCCGCCACGCCTACCGCGACGGCGCCCAAGCCCGCTACCGCGTCGCCCCCAAAGCCCCCCGATCCGAAACAGAAGGCGAAGGAGGACAAGGAGAAGGAGAAGGACAAAAAGGAGAAGAAGCCGAAGAAAAACTGAGCCTGTTCCCCACGCGCACGTCGTTCGAGTGCGCACCACGGCGAGCCCGACCCGAAAAGCTAGCGGCGCGGCTCGAAGACGAGCGGAGGCGACGCCTCCCACCCGAGCGTCCACGGCGTCCGCGCGCGCTGCCGCCCGCCGAGATCGCCGGGCAGCGCGTCTCCGTCGGCGGCGAACCGCGTCGTGAACGCGTCGCGCAGCACGACCTCGGCGAGCTTGCCGCGCGGAGAGAAGCCCCACGCAGCTTCTTGAGAGACGTCATCCGGATCGGCGTAGTAGCGCCAGACGAAGAAGCCCGCGCACCAATCGGCGTCGATCATCGGACCGAGCA
>Ga0164241_10003022_pt1 | contig 17480 bp, 17 predicted proteins | sample OricomyardsoilBY_FD_108780 | JGI IMG/M metagenome (GOLD analysis project Ga0164241, IMG submission 108780) | Backyard soil microbial communities from Emeryville, California, USA - Original compost - Back yard soil (BY) | ecosystem: Environmental > Terrestrial > Soil > Unclassified | place: USA...
CGGATTTCCCGACCGGCGCGACGATCCTCGGCCGCGCGGGGTGCCGCAACGCATATGAGAGCGGGCGCGGATCGATCATCGTGCGCTCGAAATACGATGTCGAGGAAGGCCGCGGTGACCGGCGCTCGATCGTGCTCACCGAAATCCCCTACCAGCAGGGCAAGAACGCGCTGGTCGAGAAGATCGCCGAGGCCGCCAAGGACAAGCGCGTCGAGGGCATCAGCGATATTCGCGACGAGTCGAACCGTCAGGGCGTGCGCATCGTCATCGATCTGAAGCGCGATGCGACGCCGGAAGTGGTGCTCAACCAGCTGTGGCGGCATACGCCGGCGCAAGGATCGTTCCCCGCCAACATGCTGGCGATCCGTGGCGGCCGCCCCGAGACGCTGAACCTGCGCGACTTCATCGAGGCGTTCATCCAGTTCCGCGAGCAGGTGATCACGCGGCGCTCGAAGTTCGAGCTCGCCAAGGCGCGGGACCGGGCGCACATCCTGCTCGGCCTCGTCATCGCCGTCACCAACCTCGACGAAGTGGTGCGGATCATCCGTGGGTCCGCTTCGCCTGCGGAAGCGCGCGCCTCGCTGCTCGCGCGCGCCTGGCCGATCGCCGAGATCGCGCCGTATATCCGCCTGGTCGAAGCGGTGGAGACCGAAGTCACCGGAGACATCTATACTTTGAGCGAGATCCAGGTCCGCGCGATCCTCGACCTGCGCCTGCATCGCCTGACAGCACTCGGCCGCGACGAGATCGGCAACGAGCTGCAACAGCTCGCCGGCTCGATCGCCGAACTGCTCGAAATCCTCGCCAATCGCGCGCGCCTCTACGAAGTGATGCGCGAGGAATTGACCGAGGTGCGCGAGCAATTCGCGACGCCGCGCCGCACCCAGATCGCCGCCGCCGCCGACGGGATCGAGGATGAGGATCTGATCGAGCGCGAGGACATGGTCGTCACCGTCACGGTGCAGGGCTATATCAAGCGCACCACCCTCGACACCTTCCGCGCGCAGGGCCGCGGCGGCAAGGGCCGCGCCGGCATGGCGACCAAGGACGAGGACGCGATTACCGAATTGTTCGTGACCAGCACGCACACGCCGGTTTTGTTCTTCTCCACGCTCGGCCGCGTCTATCGCATGAAGGTGTGGCGCCTACCCGAGGGTGGCGCGAACACGCGCGGGCGGCCGATGATCAACCTGCTGCCGCTGGCCGAGGGCGAAACGATCTCCACCGTGCTGCCGCTCCCCGAGGACGAGGCGGAATGGGGCAAGCTCCACGTGATGTTCGCCACCGCCAAGGGTTCGGCACGGCGTAATTCGATGGATGCGTTCACCAACGTGCCCTCGAACGGCAAGATCGCGATGAAATTCGAAGGCGAAGACGAGGACGATCGGCTGATCGGCGTCGCGCTCCTCGACGAGAGCGACGACGTGCTGCTGGCGACGCGCCAGGGCAAGGCGATCCGCTTCGCCGGCGACGAAGTGCGCGCGTTCCAAAGCCGCAACTCGACCGGCGTGCGCGGCATGAGGCTGGGCAAGAGCGACGAGGTCATCTCGCTCTCGATCCTCCACAAGGTCGGCGTGAAGGACCAGGATGAACGCGAGGATTACCTCCGCCACGCGCCCTGGAAGGCGGAGAAGGATACCGATCCGCAAATGGACCCGGCCCGGTACGAGGAGTTGATGGCCAAGGAGCAGTTCATCCTGACGGTCTGCGCCAACGGTTACGGCAAGCTCTCGTCGGCCTACGAATATCGCCGCACCGGGCGCGGCGGCCAGGGCATCACCAATATCGATAACATCGCGCGCAACGGCCTCGTCGTGGCGAGCTTCCCGGCGACCAAGGGGCATCAACTGATGCTGGTCACCGATCAGGCCAAGCTGATCCGCATGTCGCTGGGCGATCTCCGCGTGATCGGCCGCAACTCGGCCGGCGTGCGCCTGTTCAACGTTGCCGATGACGAGCACGTCGTCTCGGCGGCGCGGATCGAGGAAACCGAAGGCGATGCCGAGGCCGATCTGACGGATGGCGAAGTCCGCGAGACCGCGCCGGATACGGGAGCGGATACGGCGGACGACAGCGCGGCAGGCCCGGCGGACGGGGAGTAACGACGTTGCCGTCAGCGCCTTGTATTCTTGCGTTCCCCGGCGAAGGCCGGGGCCCAGTTGGGAAGGTTCATATGGGTGCGCGCAATGGCAGTTGCTTGACGGCGTTTGACTGGGCCCCGGCCTCCGCCGGGGAAGCGTCTCAATGACTGATCGCCCAACCGTCGCCTACAAGGTGCTGACCGATCAGCAGATGCGCGACCTGGAAGTGGATCGCTTCAAGGGCGCGCCGGTTGATCTGGCGGACGGTTACATCCACCTCTCGACCTCTCAGCAGCTCACCGAAACCGTCGCCAAGCATTTCGCCGGTCAGGAGAATCTCCACGTCGCGGCAATCGATCTCGAAGCGCTGGGCAACAGCGTGAAATGGGAGGAATCGCGCGGCGGGCAGCTCTTTCCGCATATTTATGGCACGCTGCCGCTCGAAGTCGTGATCGCCTACGGTCCGTTGGAACGGGACGATCGCGGTGCGGTCAGGCTCCCGGTCGCCGGTTAAGCCGGGCCGCGATACACCGCCTCGACGTTGATCCCGTCGGGATCGAGCACGAACGCGCCGTAATAGTCAGGATCGTAATGCGGCCGCAGTCCTGGCTTCCCATGATCGCGCCCACCGGCGGCGATCGCCGCGGCGTAGAAGGCGTCGACCTCCCCGCGTGATCGCGCGGCGAACGCGACATGCATTCCGGCCCCGCGCGGACCGCCTTCGCTGCCGAACCAGAAGAACGGGCGATCACGGCCCATGCCCACGCCGCTATAGTCGCCACCGGTGATCTCGGGCGTCAGCTCGACCAGAACGGTGATGCCCAGCGGCGCCAACGCGGCCTGATAGAATTGGAGCGACCGCGCATAATCGCTGCAGCCGATGCCGATATGATCGATCATGCCGTCCCCCTACAGCCGGTGATGAAGTGCATAGTCCGCGCGCCAACGCGCGAGCGTCGTGACCACACCCGTCGCAACCATCGCCTGCCCGACGAAATAGAGCAGCCAGATCGCCAACCCCACGCCGAAGCCGCCCGCCAGCGGCCCCAGCCGCGCGAAGATCAGCAGGTCGGAGATCATGAAGAAGACCGCGCCGATCCCGACGCGGTAGCGCGGGAAACGACTGCTCCAGGCAGTCGCCACCATCGCGGTCAGCCCCAGCGCATAGACCGCGATCCCCGGCGCCGCCGCGCGATCGGCAGGCAGCAGGAAGGCGATCGCCGTGCCAAGCGGAATGACGAGCAGAGCGAGCAGGCGCTGGCTGGTGCTGAGCGAAGCACGCCGGTTGCGCAGATAGAGCAGTATCGCGGTGATGTGGCCGGCAAGAAATGCCAGCGCCCCGGCCGTCTGCGACAGCTCGAGCAGCACATCGCCGAGCGCACCCAGCGCCATCACCGCTGCGATCAACCAGCCATCGGTGTCGCGCGCATTGGCCGCAGCCCAGACCGCCAGCAGCGCGACGCCTGCGCCCTTCCAGACCTGACTCCCGGTCACCGACAGGTCGATATGCCAGCCGAGCGGATAGCTCAGTCCCGCGACCAGCGCGGCGATCCACACCCAGCGATGCTTCATACCGACACATCCTCCCCTGCCCCGCCCTTCCAGCGGCGTCGTGGCACGATCATCATGCACCGGCTTGTGCCCGAAACCTAGCGGCGCCGGCCATCCTATTCGATCGCGCGGGCGCAGGCTGGACGCCGCGGATCGAACGGCGCAAGAACATCGTTCAACGGCGATGAGCAAATCCCCCACCCTCCGGCCGCGCGTATACGACACCGGCAGCGGCGATGCGCCGCCGCCCTATTTCACCACGCCCAGCGCGCCGGAAATGCCGCTGCCCGATCCGACCGAGCGCTTCGATCGGCGCGACGGGGTGCCGATGCCGCAGCGGATCACGGCGATCCTCGCGGTGTCGTTCGGCTCGGCGCTGGTGGTGATCGACGGCGCGATCCCCACCGTCGCGCTGCCCCGCATCGCCACCGACCTGCATGTCGACAGTTCGGCGGTGGTCTCGATCATCACCATCTATCAGCTGGTGCTGGTGATGGTGCTGCTGCCCTTTTCCGGGCTCGGCGAGCGGATCGGACTGAAGCGCATGTACCAGATCGGCCAGACGATCTTCGCCATCGCCACGCTGCTCTGCTTCTTCGCCAAGAGCCTGCCGTTCCTCCTGATCGTCCGTGTCGCGCAGGCGCTGGGCGCGGGTGCGGCGCTCAGCGTATCGTCGGCTTTGGTGCGTTCGATCTACCCCTCGAACCAGCTCGGCCGCGGCCTGGCGCTCAATTCGGTGGTGGTGTCGAGCGGCGCGGCGATCGCGCCGACGCTTGGCGGGCTGGTGCTGGGCGTAGCGCCCTGGCCCTGGGTGTTCGCCAGCGCGGTGCCGTTCGCGATCTTTTCGCTGCTGTTCGGGCGCGCGCTGCCCGATCCCAAGATGCGCCCCGAGCCGTTCGACCTGCTCGGCGCGGTGATGTGCGCGGGCATGTTCGGGCTGATCATTGGCGGGCTGGAAAGCGCGGTGCATGGCGACAGCCCGGTGGTATCGGCGGCGATCGTCGCGGCGGGCGTGTTCCTGGCGGTGTTGATCGTGCGCAAGCAACGCGCGGAAGCCGCGCCGATCCTGCCGATCGATCTGCTGCGCTCCCCGGTGATCGGGCTGAGCGTGATCGGCGGCTTCCTGGCCTTCATCGCCTCGATGACATTGATCCTGTCGATGTCGTTCCGCCTCCAGCACGCCTATGGCTTCGCGCCCTCGGAGGCCGGCGCGGCGATCGGCGTGTGGCCACTGACGATGATGATCGTCGCGCCGCTTTCGGGCTATCTCTCGGATCGCTATCCCGCCGGGCTGCTCGGCGGGATCGGTATGGTGATCGCGGTCGCGGCCCTCCTGTTCATCGCGTTCCTGCCCGTGCAGCCCGATTACTGGGACGTCGCCTGGCGGATGTCGCTCGCGGGAATGGGGTTCGGCATGTACATGTCGCCCAACGCGCGCTTCATCATCGGCTCGGCGCCGCGCAGCCGCATGGCGCCGGCGGGCGGACTGGTCTCCACCACGCGGCTGGTCGGCCAGACGACCGGGGCGACCGCCGTGGCGGCGCTGCTCGCGCTCGGCATCGGCGGCGGCGAGGTGCCGGCCCTGGTCGCGGCGGGGCTGGCGGTGGTCGCGGGGCTGTGCAGTGTCGGCCGCCTGCGCCCCGCGATCCGCAACCCCGCCCGCGCCACCGCGATCGAGGATGCCGGCTAGAACACCGCGCGCGGCGTCGGCTCGTTCATCATCGCCTGGCGCACTAACGGGATCGGCGGGCCGCCATAGCTCAGGAACTGGTCGTTGAACGCCTTCCACGCCTTCCTGCCGCCACGCGTCGCGGTCCAGTCGGCGCGCAGCTTCATGATCATCAATTTGCCCATCGTGTAATTGAGATAGGCCGGATCATAGGTGCCGCGCGCCGCCTGCTGCGCGGCATTGCCCTTGTCCTGATAACACTGCGTCTCGAACATCTGCTCCGACTGCGCCTGCGTCATGCCGTGCGCATGCATCCCGATCGCCGAGAGGAACCGGCAATCGCGCAGCAGCGCGTTGGTCAGCTGGCCGATATGCGTCTCGGCATCGCCGGCGTTGAGCCCGGCATCCCACATCATCTGCTCGGCATAATGCGCCCAGCCTTCGGCGAAGGCGTAACCGACGAACAGCCGCCCGAACAGCGATGGCGAGCGGTTGGCGTGAAGGAACTGGACGAAATGCCCCGGCATCACCTCATGCGCGGTGGTGAACAGCAGATCGGCCTTGCCCGGCACGAACGCGTCCTGCTCGGCCTTGGGCCAGCTCGGATCGGGCGGCGCGATGTAATAGATCGACGGAATGCCCTTATCGAACGGCCCCGGCGGATCGATATAGGCCGAGTTCTGCCGATTATAGGGCGGCGCCTCCTCGACCTTCGCCTCCTCGGTGCCGGGGATGGTGACGAGATCGTGGCTCACGACGAACTGGCGCAGCATCGGGATCTGCTCGCGCGCCGCGGCGACCGGCCCGCCGACGGGTTTGTCGTCCTGCATCTTCTTCGCGCAATCCGCGATCGTCGCGCCCGGATCGAACTGCGCGCACGCCTGCTTCAGCGCCGCCTGATTGCGCGCGAGATCGGCGCGACCCGCCGCTTCGAGCTGGTCGAGCGGCACGTCGACGCCTTCGGTCTGCTTCAGCATCCGCGCGAACTTGTCGGCGCCCAGCGCGTAGCCTTGCGTCGCGGTGGCGCGCTGCCCGTCAAGCCACGTCGCGAGATCCTTCATCGCCGCCGAAGCGGGCGCTGCCGCGTCATCGAATTCCTTCTGCAGCGCCGCATCGTGCACGCTCGCGAAGGCCATTTTCGCATCGCCGGTATAATAATCGGCGAAGCCGTTGAACGCCGCCACGCCGTAATCGATGAAGCTCAGCGGCATCGGCACCTTCAGGTTCGCCTTGATGTTGGCGGCGGCCTGCGGGATCTTCTTGTAAAAGGCGATCACCGCCTTCATCCGCGTCAGCGCATCGGCATAGTTGCGCGCGATATAGACGTTGGGATCGAGCCCGGCGCCGACATACCAGGCGGGATTGGTGTGCGGCTGATCGGCATCCTCCAGCCAGAACAATTTGCCCTGCGCCACCATCACCAGATAATCGCGCTCGAACTTGTCCTGCGGGCTCATCTTGCTGCCGTCGAACCCATTGGCCTTGGTGATCGCGTCGCGCAGGAAATCGCCCTGCGCCTTCAGCCCGGCCGCGCTCCAGTCGCCCAGCCCACCGTCGAAATCGTGCCGACCCTGATAGACCGCGTTGGCCGGGTCCTGCTTGAACCAGCCCTCGATAAAGGCATCGCGAAACTGCGCCCAGCTTTGCGTGGGCAAGCCACTGGCATTGGCGGTCGTGGCATTGCTCGATTGGTTGCCGCCCGGCGCACAGGCCGCCAGCGCGATACAAGCGATCGATCCCAACAATGTGGCGCGCATCCCGAGACTCCCGTTCTGATTTTCGGCGCGATGCTGGCAGATCGAAAAGCAAAGCGCCAGCGCGGAACGGCGCTGCGGGCGTGTTCGTTCTTGGCGAACATTCCCCAAGGAGATCGATCATGCCCCACGTCAAGGCTCGCGACGGCACGCAGCTCTATGTCAAGCAATGGGGTGATGGCCGGCCCGTCATCCTGATCCACGGCTGGCCGCTCTCCGCCGACAGCTGGGACCCGCAGGCAATGGCTTTGGCGAACGCCGGCTTTCGCGCGATCGCCTATGATCGGCGCGGCTTCGGCCGTTCCGACCAGCCGTGGAACGGCTATGATTACGATACGCTCGCCGACGACCTCGCCGACGTGATGCAGGAAACCGTCGCCACCGGGGATGCCGCGCTGGTCGGCTTCTCGATGGGCGGGGGCGAGGTCGCACGCTACATGAGCCGTCACGGCGGCAAGGGCGTGACGCGCGCCGCCCTGGTGTCTTCGGTGGTGCCCTACATGCTCCAGACCGACGACAATCCCGACGGCGTGCCCGAGGCGCAGCTGCAACAGATCGCCGCGGGCATCAAGAGGGACCGCCCCGCCTTCTTCCGCACCTTCTTCAACGATTTCTTCGGCGTCGGCTATATCTCCAGCCCGGTCAGCGACGGCGTGCTCGACTGGGCGTGGGGGCTGGCGATGCAGGCAGGATTGCGTCCCACGCTCGCGTGCGCGGATGCGTTCGGCCACACCGATTTCCGGCCCGATCTTCCCGCCTTTCGCGTGCCGACGCTGATCATTCACGGCACCGGCGACAAGACCGTGCCGATCGACATCTCGGCACGACAGGCCGCGAAGCATATCGCGAACGCGCAACTCATCGAATATGACGGCGCACCGCACGGCTTGTTCGTCACCGAATGCGATCGCCTCAGCCAAGATTTGTTAGGCTTCCTCAGCACCGGCGCCGCGAGCGCCGGCGTGACGCGCGAGGCCGCGCTTACCGGCTGACCCCGCCCGCCGTTTGCGGCAGCTCGAGGATCACCTCATCGGGCCGTATCGTGCCCAGCTTCTTGCGCGCCTGCTCGTCCGCCAGGTCGAGATCGGCGTGGGCGGGATCGAGCAGATTGACGCGATTGCGCAGTTCCGCCCGCTTGTGATCGAGCGAGGTGAGCTGTTTCTGTCGCGAAGCAAGCTGCTGCTTGATCTGGCCATAAGCGAGCGCGCCGTTCGGCCCGAACACCGCATAGCTGCCGAAAAAAGCGACGATGATCAGCAGCGACGCAGGCAGCAGCGAGCGGCGCAGGATCGCGCGGACGTTGGGATTACGCTTTTGAACTCGCTTGGGCATCGCAACCCCGAGTCTCGCGCACCCCGACTCGCCGATCAAGCGGTATTTTCGGCTATTTGCCGCGCAGCACGCTCCGCCCGGCATAGACCGCGACGTCACCCAGTTCCTCCTCGATGCGGATCAGCTGGTTGTATTTCGCCAGCCGGTCCGAACGCGCCAAGCTGCCGGTCTTGATCTGCCCGCAATTGGTCGCGACGGCGAGGTCGGCGATCGTCGCATCCTCGGTCTCGCCCGAACGGTGGCTCATCACCGCGGTGTAGTTCGCGCGGTTGGCCATGTTCACTGCCGCCAGCGTTTCGGTCAGCGTGCCGATCTGGTTGACCTTGATCAGGATCGAATTGGCGATGCCCTGATCGATGCCCTGCTTCAACCGCTTCGGGTTGGTGACGAACAGATCGTCGCCGACCAATTGGATCTTGTCCCCGAGCAGGTCGGTGATCGCCTTCCAGCCTTCCCAATCGTCCTCGGCCATGCCGTCCTCGATCGAGAAGATCGGATATTTCGCGACGAGATCGCCGTAATAGGCCGCCATTTCGTGCGGGCTCAACACCTTGCCCTCGGCCGAGATGTGGTACTTTCCGTCCTTGAAGAACTCGGTCGAGGCGGGATCGAGCGCAAGCATCACGTCGTCGCCCGGCCTGTAGCCCGCGCCCTCGATCGCGCGCATGATGAAATCGAGCGCATCGGTGGTGTTGGCGATGTCGGGGGCGAAGCCGCCTTCGTCGCCCACGCCGGTCGCCAACCCCTTGTCGTGCAGCATCTTTTTGAGCGTATGGAAAATTTCCGAGCCGTAGCGTACGGCTTCGGCGATGCTGTCCGCGCCCACCGGTACGATCATGAATTCCTGGAAATCGATCGGATTGTCTGCATGTTCGCCGCCGTTGATGATATTCATCATCGGCACCGGCAGAACGTGCGCCGAGACGCCGCCGACATAACGATACAGCGGCAGCCCGCGCGCATCCGCCGCCGCCTTGGTGGTGGCGAGGCTGACACCCAGGATTGCGTTCGCGCCCAGCCGGCCTTTGTTCTCGGTGCCGTCCAATTCGATCATCGCCGCGTCGATCTCGCCCTGATCCTCGGCGTCCATCTCGCGCAGCGCGTCGGCGATCTCGACATTGACCGCCTTCACCGCGCCGTCGACGCCCTTCCCGCCCCAGCGGCTCTTGTCGCCGTCGCGCTTTTCGACCGCCTCATGCGCGCCGGTCGAGGCGCCAGAGGGCACCGCCGCACGGCCGAAGCTGCCGTCCTCCAGCAGCACATCGACCTCTACGGTCGGGTTGCCGCGGCTATCGAGAATCTGGCGGGCATGGACGTCGATGATTGCGGTCACGATATGATCCTCCTAGATCGGGCCTGATAATCGGGGGCGTCCGGCCGCCGGACGGCGCGAGCCTCTATCGGCAATCGCCGCCATCGGCAAATCGGTTTCCGACAGGGAACCGGGACGCCGCAGGCCGGTTGATTGGGCGAACAGCGAGAAGGGCACGATCATGGCCGACGACACCGTTATCGAAAACCAGCCCGCCAGGCCGAAGCGCGCCAAGGCACCGGCAGCCGCGAATGCGACCGCATCGCCGCCCGAGGCGGCGGCGCAGCCGGGCCCCGCCCAGGCGTTGAAGGACGGGGCGAGCAAGCTCGGCAAGCAGGCGACCGACAAGGCGCGCGCTTATGCCGAGGATGGCAAGGCCCGCGCGGGCGGCGCGCTCGATGAGCTTGCGAAGATGATGACCGACGCCGCCGGCCAGGTCGACGACAAGGTCGGCGCGCAATATGGCGACTATGCCCGCTCGGCCGCCGGTGCGATCTCCAATTTCTCGGATTCGATCAAGAGCAAGGACATCGACGGGCTGATCGCCGACGCGCGCGATTTCGTGCGCAAGAGCCCGGCGGTGGCGATCGGCACCGCGGCCGCGCTCGGCTTCGTCGTCGCGCGCCTGGTCAAGGCGGGGCTGGACTCCGATCGCGACGCCGACGCCTGAACCGATGGCCGGGGGCGACATGATCGATCCGCCGCCGCCCGGCCCTGCTGCCGAGCCGCCGAGCCTGGCCGAGCTGTTCGCACGGCTGATCGACGATGCCGAGCATTTCGTCCGCGCCGAAATCCGACTCTATCGCGCGCATTTTCTCGCCCGGCTCACCGACGCCAAGCTGATCCTGATCCTCGTCGGCGGCGCACTCCTTCTCGCCCAGGCGGCACTGATCGCGTTGCTGATCGGGTTAATCATGACATTGGCGCACCCGCTCGGGCCGCTTGGCGCGACCGCGATCGTCGTTCTGCTCGCGCTGGCGATGGCGGGGGTTATGGCGCGCGTGGCGATCGTGAAGATCAAGGCGATGACGGTGCGTGAGGACAAGGCGCCATGAGCCTGATCGATCCCGAGTTGCAGAACGCGGAAGCCGGTTCGAAGGCCGCACGCCGCGCGCTGACCGATACGCTTGTCGCATTGCAGGCCCGGCTCAACCCCAAGGCGCTGGCGCTCGAAGCCGCCGAGGAGTTGAAGGAGGCCGGCCAGGAGATCATGCGCAAAGGCGTGGATGCGGTGATCGAACGGCCGCTCAAGGCCGCCGGCGTCGCCACCGCGCTCGGCGTGTTCCTGTTCCGCAAGCCGCTCCGGCGGCTGGTGGCTAGCGAAAAGCATGAAACCGCCGGCGACGCGAAGAGTTTGACGAAGAGACCCATCCCCACGCGCCGCAGAGGAAAAGGCAAATGAGCGACACCGCCACCCAGGATGCCCCGGCCAGCGGCCGCGATGGCCACAGCAACCGTGCCCGCGGCGCCGCCGATCGCGCGCGCGATGCCGCCAGCGAAGCCTTCGACCGCACCCGCAAATCGGCACGCGACACCGCCGGGAAGGTCGCCGACGGGGTCGAGTCCGCGCCGATCTCGGTGCTGGTCGGCGGGCTTGCGCTCGGCGCGCTCGCGGGCGCGCTGATCCCGGTGTTCGAGCGCGAAGGCGAACTGATCGGCCCGATGGGGCGCAAGCTCAATCAGGCGGCCGGTAGCGCGGCCGGCGCGGCCAAGGACGCCGGAAAGGCCGAGTTGCTCGATCTCGGCCTGTCGAAGGACGCGGCGCGCACCCAGGCGACGAGCCTGGTCGAAGGGCTGCTCAAGGCGGTGGCGAGCGCCGGCGCGGCGGCGGTGACCTCGCGAAAAGCCGATTGAGCGGCGGGCGCGGGGTTTACTGCGCCGGCCATCGCTCTACAGGGGCGGGCGACCTCACCTCCCCGTGGATCCGATTCATGAGCAAGCTTCATCTCGTCTTCGGCGGGCGCGTCCGCGACCCGCAATCGCTCGACTTCGACACCCAGACGATCGATGTCGTCGGCATCTATCCCGATTACGCCACCGCCGAGAAAGCGTGGCGCGGCGCGGCGCAACGCACGGTGGACGATGCCGAGATGAAATACGTGGTGGTCCACCTCCACCGCCTGCTCGAACCCGATCTGGACCCCAAGGCGGCGTAACAACCCGACCGTCACGACGCGGCGTTCGCGACCGAACCTCGCGTCAGGAGTTACAGGCCCACGTCCGGCTTGCTTCGATCTTGCCAAGCGTGCGCGGCGAGCGTGCGCGCCATCGTCAAAAGAGCAGTTGCACCTTCTTTCCGTCGATCTCCGTGCGGAATTCGCGGCGGCTGGGGAATGTCTGATCGATGTTGGATTTGTTCCAGCGATCGAAGAGCCGCTGCAGCCGCGAAACCACTTCGGGATGTTGCGCGGAGACATCGTGATGCTCGCCGGGGTCGCGATCGAGATTGAACAACATCGTCCACTGCCCCAAGGGCGAGACGGTACCGGGAAGCCCTTTTAAAATCGGCTTGCCGAGAACATCGGCCAATGTCTCCGTCGTGTCGGTCTTATTGATCGTGACCAGCTTCCACGCGCCGTCGCGCACCCAATGGTTGGGGCCTTGGCGCCAATAGAGCGGTCGCGTCGCCGCCGGCTTGGGCGCGAGCAGGCTGCGCCCCTCGCTCCCGGCCGGCACGGGCTGATGCATCGCACCCGCAATCGTCGGCATGAAGTCGAGCGTCGAGACCATCTGATGGCTCACCTGGCCCGCCTTGACGTGCCCCGGCCAGCTCATCAGCATCGGCACCCGGTCACCGCCTTCGAGCGGAAACGCCTTCCAGCCGCTGAGCGGTTTGTTCGAGCAGGCGCCGTGGTCGTAATTGGGGCAGCCATTGTCGCTGACGAACAGGATGATGGTGTTCTTTTCCAGCCCCTGCGCGCGCACCTCGTTCACCACGCGGCCGACCCCCTTGTCGAGGGTGGTCACCATCGCCTTGTAGACCCGCGAATAGATCGACGGATCGTTGGCGAACGGTTTCACCTCCTCGGGAGTCGCCTCGAGCGGCATATGCGGCGCGTTGTACGCGAGATACAGGAGGAACGGCCGATCGCGATTCTGATCGATCACCTGGATCGCCTTGTCGGTGAAGACATTGGTGATATTGCCCGGCGGATCGACGATGGTGCGACCATCGAGGATCGGGAAGGTCTTGCGGGTGACGAGCCGGTCCGGCCCCGTATCGGCGTAGACCAACCCCTTGGTATCGTCGGGGAAATAGTTGGTCGCGCCGCCGAGGAAGCCGTAAAAGCTTTCAAAGCCCTGATCGAGCGGCGTCATGCCCGGCGCTTCGCCGACGTGCCACTTGCCGACCATCGCCGTCCGATAACCGGCCTGCGTGGCGACCTTGGCGATCGTCGGCTCGCTTGCCGGCATTCCAGCCTGACGACCGACGAGCAGATAATAGAAGCCGAACCGCCCTTGGAACCGCCCCGACAGCAGGCCGGCGCGTGATGGAGAACAGACCGGCGCGGTCGCATAAGCGGTATCATAGCGAATGCCCGATCGCGCCAGCGCGTCGATATTGGGAGTCGGGATCGCGCCGCCATAGGCGCTGAGATCACCATAGCCGAGATCGTCGGCAACGATCACGATGACGTTGGGACGATCGGCCGGACGCTCCGGCGTTTTCGGGGTCGGCTGCGCGCCCGCAGCTGAACAGGCGGAGAGCGCCGCGGCGGCGCCTAGGGTCGAAGCACCCAACAAGCATCGTTTGACGATTTTGGTCAGCGTTCGATGGCGCGTCACTTCCGTATCGCCGTTGCCCTTCATCATTCCTCTCGCAATTCCGTTTGTCGGAGTCATGTTCTCGCCTTCCGCAGCCGATCGTCCAAGCCTAGGAACGGAACGAAATATTGTCAAACGATTCTAACCCGGAAAGCACCATCCGACCAGATTCGCGGATCGGCTCGGGATGCAATGCATGGCGCGTGATGCACATGATCGCGCGCGCCGCGCCGGCGGCGACGTCGCGCTGACGGGATTTGATCGCCGCCGCCATCAAGCGGTGGGCGAACAGCGACTCGATTTCGGATTCGACCGTGCCCGGCCGGTGCAGCCGCTGCTGCCACAAAGCGAGCCGACCGACATGGTGCAGCATCCGCTGCACGATCGGGCTGCCCGAATGCTGGCCGATGAATGCGCCGACGGTGAAGGAGATACGATACATCTGGCCCTTGTCGGCGGTGTCGGGCAGCAACGCGGCATCGTTGGGAATCAGGCGGTCGAGCTCCGCGAACGCTGTCTCGGGCATCCGCTCGGCAGCAAGCGCGGCACAGCGGGCATAAATGTCCTCGAGCATGCCCAGAATGTCGAGAAACTGGTCCATGTCGATGTTGGTGACGCGCGCGCCGCGCCACGGCAGGATCTCGACGAAACCGGCTTGTGCGGCAAGACGCAACGCCTCGCGCGCCGAAGGCCGGCTGACCTTGTAGCGATCGGCGATCTCCTGCTCGCGCAGCGGCATCCCGGGTTGATGGCGCTGAACGATGATCTCGCGAATGATCGCCTCCGACAGCCAGGCATCGGTGGTCCGATTGCCCGTGTCGACGGCCTTGGCTCTTTTCTGGTCTTTCGGCATGGGTGTGGATCCCGGGGAGGTGGTCGGTCGCCGGCCTTCGTAACGTGTTCGGCGGTCCGCTAAAGGTCCAGCGAGGTCAAAAAAGCGTCGACCTTGGCGGTATAATCGCTGGGCACGCCCAATTGCCGGTTGATCTCCGCATGGGTCATATCCTCCGGCACCACCGTCGCACGGCCATGCAGCGCCTGCACCTTCGCGGCGAAATCCTGCGCCGGCGGGCACGAATCGGCCCGCCTGGTGGAGCAGACCAGCAGCATCGGCGCCGGCGCCGCCGAAAGCCGCAGCGTCGGCGACGTCGCGCGCCACACTTGCGGATCGCTGCCGAACGCATCGTCGTAAAGCGAGAGGTGCTGGCGCTGCATGATATTGGGAACATCATAAGCCGCGCTGTCGAGCGCGATCGTGCCGATCCAGGGGGCGGCACCCTGGGCGGTGGCGATTTCGGGCGCCGCGGCAAGCAATGCAACCAGATGCGCGCCCGCGGAATGCCCCATCAGCACGACCCGCTTCGCGTCGCCGCCCCAATCCTTGGCATGCGCCTGCACGAAGGCGAGCGCTTTCGCGACGTCATTCGCTTGCTCGAGCGGGTTGGCTTGCGGGATCATCCGGTAATCGACCGAAACCAGGACGAACCCCTTGGGAAGCCAATGATTCACCTTGTTGTCGACAACGCCAGGATTGCCCTTGTCGCCGCGCGACCAGCCGCCGCCATGCACCATGATCAGGATCGGGGCGCCGCTGGCGTGCGGGGGCCGGTAGACGTCGAGCTTCTGCGCGGGGTCGGCGCCATAAGCCACATCGCGATCGATCGCCGTCCCGGGGGGCGGCGGAATGTGCGCCATGAGCCCACCGCCGAGCAGATCGGCCTGCCCGCCGCCCCGGGGGGCACGCTGCGGCACCATCGCGACTGCGCCGGCCACCGCCAGAACGGCGCCCGCGCCGGCAAGAAGCATTTTTCCCATTCCCGTCATTTGCCGACTCCCGCTCGGTGGCCCGTCAGGATGTGACTAGGCCCTTTGTCCAACACAGCCTCTAGCGAGCCTTTTTCTGGTCCGCGGCCATGATCATGTCACGTGCCGCGCGCAGATCCTCGACCACTTTCGGCAGATGATATTTCAGAAAGAAGACCCCGTAGAGTCCGCTGCGCCGGTCGATCCACGGATAGGTCCCGAACGCGCCGGGACTGGAAACCAGCCAGCAACGGTCGCCATTGCCCTCTACCGCCTCGCACCAATTGCCGAGAGCGTATTTGGCGCTCGTGGCGAAGCTTTCTGCCCCAGGCGGAAGGTAGGCCATCCTTCTATCGCGGGTCTGCCAGGTCTCCATGTCATCGACCGCCTTGGCCGACAGAATCCGCTTGCCGCGATAGACGCCGCCAGCCGCCAGCATGGTGAGGAACTTCGCATAATCCTCGGCCGTGGTGTAGACGCCGGCCTGCAGGTTGGGATTATGGACCTCCTCCGGCTTCAATTGGGTGAGCAGCGGATTGCCCCAATAGGTATGGGTGAGTTCCAACGGGCCGGCGATCCGTTCCCGGAACAGCGCCGCCCAGTTCTTCCCGGTCGCCTGTTCCACCAACGCGCCGGCCACCTGCATCGAAGGTCCGCCATAGCGGAATGTCGTGCCCGGCTCATCGACCAGCGGCCGCGCCGCCACTTGGGCTGCCGACTCGGCCAAGGTCATGTGCGGGTCCTGGCGCAGATCGAACATTTCCGGCGCCAGCCCGCCCTGCCCGGCCGTGAACGACAGCAACTGACGCAGGGTGATCTGCCCAGCCTTGCCGGTAAATTGCGGCAAGCGCTTGCCGATCGGCTCGTCGAGGCTGAGCTTGCCCTCGTCGACCACGGTCATCACCAGGCTGGCGGTCATCCACTTCGATGCCGATGCGACGGGCAATTGGGCGTCGGGCGCGATGGCGCCTTCATCCAGGCGGTAGAGCAGCCGCCCATTCTTCAACACCAGCGCGGTGACGCCCGGTGCGCCGTCGCGCGACACCACCTGTTGCAGCTTGGCTGCCAGTCCCGGTGGCGGACTTTCGGCCAGCGCGACGGATGTGGTCAAGCCAGCCGCGATCGTTACGGCACCGATCGCCATGGCCCCGAACAGCGATCTGCCCCTGTGTCCCTGTCGGGCCGGTCGATGCTGATGCCTCACCATTTGAAGACCAGTTGCCCGCCATAGGTGCGCGGCTCGCTCCAGCGCCGCACGCTGGTGGCTTCCATGGTGATATACGTGGTGTTGAACAGGTTGTTCGCCCAGGCCGACAACTCCCACGGCCCCTTCCGCACGCCGAGCCGCGCGTTGAAAATCTGGTAATCGTGCAGTTCGGGCGTCTGGGCGATCTCCTGCACCCCACCGAAGCGGCCGCTATAAACGAGGTTGACGAAGACCGCCGTGTCCGGCGCCACGGGATGACTGTAATTGAGGTTGGCCGAGGTCAGGTAATGCGGCAGCTGCGGGGGGCTGTCGCCGTCGTATAGCCCTTGGGTGATCTTGCCTTCCTGGAAGGAGCCTCCGAACGTGCCGGCCAGCGTTCCGCCCGCCAGCGCCAGCCTGACGGTTGCTTCCGCCTCCACGCCGTAGATGCGCGCCTTGCCGCCGTCGGTGGCGAAGGGCGTGGGCGCGCGCGGGCAGACCGGATTGTTCGGCCGGCAGCCATTATCCGCCTGGATGATGAGATTGGTGACGTCCGTGTAATAGGCTGCGAGCGTGACGTAGAAGCCCCGGGCCAAATTACCCTTGGCGCCCGCCTCGTAGGACAGGGTATTTTCGTTGCCATAGCTGACCGGGATCGCGATCGGCTGCTGCGGCACGCCCAGATTGGAATTGAAGCCGCCCGCCCGGAAGCCGGTGCCGGCCTTCACATAGCCCATCCATTGAGGGCTGAATTTATACGATGCGGTCAGGTCCCAGGACGTGTTGGACGGGTTGAAACGCGCATCGACCAGCTTGCCCGCTTGGGCGGTTCCCGTGGTCAGGTCGAACTGGTTCGTTTGAAACGACTTATGATCGTTGGTGTACCGGACCTGCCCGGTAACATCGAAGCCGTTCTCGAAATCGTATTCGAGGCTGCCATACGTCGCCCAGGACCGCAGCTGCTGACCGCTGATCGTGACGGTCCCGGCCGATGGATTGGCCTTGGTCGGCGTTCGGGTGGCGGTGA
>Ga0164241_10003023_pt1 | contig 17462 bp, 13 predicted proteins | sample OricomyardsoilBY_FD_108780 | JGI IMG/M metagenome (GOLD analysis project Ga0164241, IMG submission 108780) | Backyard soil microbial communities from Emeryville, California, USA - Original compost - Back yard soil (BY) | ecosystem: Environmental > Terrestrial > Soil > Unclassified | place: USA...
CTTGCCGATGGCGCTGATCGAGGCCATGGCGGCCAGGCTGCCATGTGTTGCGACAGCGGTCGGAGGAATTCCCGCGGTGCTATCGGGCGAAGCCGGGCTCCTCGTGCCGCCTGATGACCCCGACGCCGTGGCGCAAGCTTTGACGCTCCTCGCGGGGGACCCTTCGTTGCGCCAACGGCTTGCCGAACGCGCCGTACGCAGAGTCCGGTCCCATTACGGGCTCGAACCCGTTGTCACAGCGTATCTGGAACTTTTGGGCCTTCCGGCTCGCTGGTCACTTGGAGAGTGATGTGCAGATACTCTGGCTATCGCACGTAATTCCCTATCCCCCCAAAGCAGGTTTGCTCCTACGCGCCTACTATCTTCTGAAGAGTGTCGCCGAACACAATGACGTTGATCTCGTGGCCTTCATTCAGCGACCATTGCTGGAGACCTACTATCCAAGTCTGGATGAGGGGCTTGCCGACTGCCGAAGAACTCTGGAGAGATTCTGCAGGTCCGTTACTTTCGTCCCGATTGCGTCAAAGGAGCGACCTTTCGGCATGGCGCGCACGGCTTTCGAAGGGTTACTGTTCCGGGATTGCTACATGGCACGTTGGCTCTGGAGCGATGAAGCTACAACTGTGTTGACGCGTCTCGTCCGTGAACACCACTACGATCTGGCGCATTTCGACGTCATCAGCCTGGCACCCTATCGACACTTGTTGACGGGGATACCAACAACACTTGGCTATCACAACATCGAGTCGCACATGCTGCTGCGTCGCGCAGCCAAGGATCGTAACTGGCTGCGCAAGTTCTATTACTGGCAGGAAGGCCGGCGATTGGCGCGCTATGAGCATGAGGTTGCCCATGACTTTGCGGGTCACATCACCTGTTCGGAACTGGACTCCGCGCGGCTTCGGGACTTGGTGCCGGGCATCGAACCTATCTCGATACCGAATGGCGTTGACGTAGAATATTTTTCCCCTCTACATCTGTCGACCAGACGGCACTCGCTGATCTTTGTCGGCACGCTCACCTGGTATCCGAACGTGGATGCCGTTCTGTTTCTGTTGCGGGACATCTGGCCACTGCTCAAGGCGCTCGTGCCTGACGTGACGCTCGACATCGTGGGCGCCGGCGCACCCGCGTCAGTGATTGAATCCGCGGCCGAGCTAAAAGGCGTGACTGTGCACGGATTTGTGCCAGACATTCGGCCACTGGTTGATAGCGCAGCCATCTTCGTTTGCCCGATACGAGATGGCGGGGGCACAAAGCTGAAGATTCTCGACGCCTTTGCGATGGCAAAATGCGTCGTTGCTCACCCGATTGCTTGCGAAGGAATACATGTCACTGATGGCGTTAATGTGGTGCTCGCGGAATCTGCTCTAGAATTTGCACAGCACCTAGCGTCGCTACTGAGCGACGAGGAGAGTCGTGCACGTATTGGTGTCGCTGCGAGGAATCTTGCGACAAGTAGTTATGCGTTCGACGCGATAGGCAGGCAGTTGACAGATTACTTAGATCAGCTTGTGACCCAACGAGGCGCTTGAGCAAATTGGGCGAGATGACGCTTTCATAGATTGAAAAAGGCGCATTCCCCGCCGCCCAAACCGCATGCCGCTCGACGGTGCGATCTTTTCCGACCTGCGCCCCATTTTTTCTTTTAGTTGCGTCAACTACAAGTTCATCAATAGACAGAAGTAGGCTCCATCGGGGCCTTGGACAGGGCACTCACTATCCTAGTGGCGACGGACCCCCAGTTATATCTTTTAGCTTGCAAGACACGGGCGGACCGCCCTGCCGCATCGCGCGCCTTCTTGTCGCCGACCAGCTGCAAGATCGATTCCGCATACGCCGAAATGTCCCCCGGCTCGCAAAGGCTCCCCACTCCCGTGCCTTCAATGAGTTCTATTGCCCCTCCCTGCTTTGAGGCAATCAAAGGTAATGCCGCAGTCATAGCCTCCACTAACACATGGGGGGAACGATCGAATCTGTGTGGCAAGAAAAATACGGACGCTGTACGAAAAAAGTTCGCCAATTTCTCTCTGTCGTAGATTGGTCCCCAATACTTCACGTTTTGAGGCAGTTTGAAATTCTTTATTTCCGCCAACCGGCCTATCAAAGCGAACTCTATGGAGGCATCGCGTCTCCCTACCAATTCAGCGGTCTGCAGAAGCCAGTCGACGCCTTTGCGGCGGAAATCATTCGAAACATGGAGCACCAGAGGGCGCCTCACATAGTTCTCGACTAGCTCCTCGGAAAGGTCCACACCACAAGGACCCCACCCTACAGCCTCTACCTTTTCCTCAGGTAATGAGTGTGACTCCAACGTCTGTTGGCGCGCCCACTCTGACATGCAGAGCACCGCAACCGCCTCGTTGTATGTGTCCGCCTGAAGTTTGTGCGAAAATTTCCTCCTTAGGAACATGGCTGGTTCTTCTCCTGGCAACGTCCTTAAAGATCTGCTTTGGTCTATGTATGTGACAAAGGGGACATTCCGGCCACTCCTATCTACGACAATGGGTCGAAACCAGCTACCCCACATAACCATTGCCTGAAGTCGTTCAGTGACTGATCCCAATGTCCTTCGCAATACTTTCTGTCGACGACGCTGGATGATGGGATGCATCTGATAGCTCTCCCACCACTCCGATCTCGGCCAAGAGAAGGAGGCAGCAGCAGCTCGCCACTTGGAGAGAAAGTCAATTTGGTCAAAATTGACTTCTGCCACCACCTCTTCGAGGTGAGACAGGGCTTCGAACAGCTGCTTTTGACGCGGTTCATTCCCAATCAAAGCGATTTTCATGCAACGAGACCATTAGCTACGTTTTGGGGTTCTGCTTAAAGATGCTTCCAACCTAGTGGCATTCACTACCTTTGAGCTCTGCCGAGAACAGGCTGCCACTTCCATGCCTTCTTTATCGTACCTTGTGACGCCATGGTTTGGCGGAAAGAATACTCCTCTTCGCCGGAGACCATAATCCGCCGAACGCCAACTCCTTATGTGTCTGCTTGCTGGCAGTGACCGTTATCTGTGTCACAATAATTTACTGTCAGCTGCCACCACTAAGATGTTGGTGCATACATGCTTACTACAAACTCGCTACCCTTCCTGCACCAGTTATAAATCCTTGGAATCGTCTGCGTGCTAAATGAATCATTATTTCTTATCTCCGTCGCTATAGTTCTCTACGTGTACATTGGGCATGCGGTCGTTCTGTATTTGGTTGCGCATGCGCGCCCCAACCCCTGGTCTCAGGAAGAGATACAGCTACCTGTCGCGGTATACATCTCGGCTTTTAATGAAGAGAAGGGTATCGCAGAGAAGCTGCGCAACCTTCTGAACCAGGATTATCAGGGAAGCTACGTAATCATTGTCGCCAATGACGGCTCGACAGACAGAACGGCAGACATCGTGCGTTCTTTTGGCGACGAGCGGATCATCCTCCATGACTTCAAGAGGAATCGCGGCAAAGCCACGATGCAGAACGAGATAATTCCCACGCTTAACAGCGATATCGTGATCTTCTCGGACGCCACTTGTGTCTGGCCACCGGACGCCATCAAGAGAATCGTCAGGAATTTCGCCGATCCGGAAGTGGGCTGCGTCGCCGTTGATCTGCTGTTCGTGAGTGAGCGCAATGGCGTGGTCGAGCGCGGCCAGAGCGCCTACTGGAAGTACGAACGATTCCTGCGTATCTACGGAGCTTTGGTCAAGACAAACATCGTCACCAGTGGCGCGACTTATGCAATTCGCACGGCTCTGTTCTCCCCCATTCGTGCGGATATCGGTGAAGACCTTTCCAATCCTGTGCAGATCGCCATGACCGGCAAGCGGGTGGTGTTCGACCCGACCGTGGTTGTAGAAGAGACATCGAGCTCTACGCATGCCAGTGAAGTGAAAATGCGGTCGCGCATCGCCACCCGCAATGTGACCGGCTTGGCGACTTACGGCAAATACCTACGACCCAAATACGGATTCGCTGCGTACCAATTACTTCTGCACAAGTACCTTCGAGTATTCTGCTGGATTCCAATGGTTGTGGCTCTGGGTGCCAACATTATGTTATTCAATGTGGCGCCCTACAATTATCTTCTGGTTGCTCATATTGCCATGTACGCTCTGGCCTTCTCTGGCTACGTTAGCGTCCGGCACGGTAAATCGTCGCGTTTTACCTATATTTTCTATTATTTTGTACTCTTGAATTACATGTGCATGATCGGCTTCATGAGCTACGCGCGCGGCATTCGACGCCCAACCTGGACACCGGAGCGGTGAACATACTGGTAACCGGAAGTTCGGGGTTCATCGCCCGCTTCATGATTCCAGAGCTTGCCGCTCAAGGGCACGCTGTCGCAGGCATCGACAAGCGCAAAGGGCCAGTCTTTGGGGACTACTTCCGATTTGTTCATGGAAACATCCTTGATGAACAGGCGGTCGACGCCGCCATGCAACGGACGGATGTAGTTATTCACCTGGCCGCCGAACACAAGGACTTCGGGGTTCCAGCAGGCCTATATCATCAGGTGAACGTTGATGGCACCGAGCTGCTACTGCAGTGCGCCTCCCGCCTTGGCATCAACAAATTCATGTTCTTCAGCAGTGTCGCTGTCTACGGTGATCGTTCGACGCCGACAGATGAAATGATGACGCCCGCGCCAGTGTCTCCATACGGGGAATCGAAGCTGCGCGCGGAAGAGCGCATCCAAATATGGGCCGCGGAGGATCGATGTCGCTCTGCAACTATTGTGCGACCCGCCGTCATTTTTGGGCCGCACAACTACGCAAACATGTATCGACTGATTCGTTCGGTATCCCGGCACCGCTATGTTAGTGTCGGTAATGGCGAGAACATCAAATCAGTCGGATACGTGGAAAATATTGCGGCAGCGGCGATTTTCCTGATGCACCGCATGCTGCCAGGCGTAGACATTTATAACTTTGCTGACACACCCCACATGGCCACGCGTGACCTCGTTGCCAGGATCGCCAAGCATCTGAATGTCGGGTTACCACCCGTTCGCATACCAAAGTCTCTCGCCTTGGCGTGCGTATACCCTCTCGACATCATTGCCAAAGTTACCGGAATCGATTTGCCACTCACAGCGAAGCGCATAGACAAGTTCACTAGGCCCACTCATCATCAGGCGGACAAGATCATCGCGGCTGGATTTGTGCCCCCGCATTCGCTGGATACGGCGATTGCACGGACTGCTGCATGGTTTCAGGCGGATCAGGATGCTCCACCCGAGGCCACTTAGAATCGTGAGTGCGCAAGGGTGGCACGTATCCACTTAACGCATTGCGTCTGGTTCGGACCGCGGCGCCCAATGTCCAACTGACTATCGTTGGCCCAGAAACAGGGACAGCTGAACTCGGGGTCCACTACGCGGGATTCCTGCGCAAGAGCGACCCGCATGATCTTGATGCATTGAATCCGATAATCCGGGCATCCACGGTGATGAATCTTCCATCTATCTATGATCCTTCCGGTATTTCTCTCCATGAGGGCATGGCCCAATCATCTGCCATGCATAACAATCGATCGCTTCGCCCTTCCTGAGATTGTTGTACACAGAGAGGCGGATTGATCGCCAAACCGGAGGATGCCGCTTCGTTGGCAAAGACCATGACGGAAATCGCCCGGAATCCAGCGCTGGCCAAACATATGGGCCTCAGGGGCCGGGAGCGCGTGGAGCCACACTACACTTGGAACTCGGCGGCCGAAAAATTCGAGCCATCATTGGCGCTACAAATTCCTAACCCTCTCTCCAAGACATCAAGCGGTCGATGACTTCAATTGGACCCACACGATCATAGGTATGGACACCAATGGCGCCCGCTTGCGCCCACGTGGCCGGTGTGATAGCGCCAGCGACCTTTTCCTGATACTCGCGCTCGTTCAGCGTAACGATCTCGCGGAAGCTGATCGCCCCGCCATAGATGCGGCTGCAATCCTGCGCTGGCCGGATCAGTCGACCGTCCTGAAGGAACACTCTTCCCGCGCAGCGCGACCAGCGCGCATCCATCGACAGTGGACTCGCCGGATGCATGCACCAGTCTCCGTCGGGACGGGTAGATTCAAACAGCGACAGCTGTGACGCAACGTGGTCTGGTCCGTCCGCAATCGACGTAAAGAACCAGAATCGATCGTTGTAATGCAGCACCGTGGTATCGAATGCCGGTCCACGGTACAGCACGCGAACCAACTCCCATCGCAACGGGAAATCCGCAGCGCGATAGAGCTCGACTGTGTTGTTGGCGCCGGTTTCCGGAACCATGAAGATCTCGCCCTCGTGGCAGAAGATATGCGGGTAGGAGAGGTGGTAAGGCTTGCGGAGCACGTCCATCAGTGGCCCTATGGTTCCGTCCCCACGCACTTCGCAACAGCAGATCTCGCCAAGACTGCGCTGGGCGTCGTACTTTTCTACGAAAAGCCAGGTCCGTCCATCGACGACTATGGGACACGGATCTGCCAGCCACGAGTCCTTAGGTGCATCCAGCCACCGATATCCCGCAGTGTCGTGAAATAGGGCGCCCGAGTCTCGAAGCGGTCGCACTCCGACCTGCCAGGCTTCGATTCGATTGCGGAGCCTGCGCCGAACACGAAACTGGCGCACCACCATGCGCGCGAGTGCAGCTCCGGCGAAATTTACGGCCCTGGCCTTCGAATCTTCCGTATCCGCACTGCGCATCGCGATGGTCCCATCGCACTGCAATCTTGAGAGCGTAGCCAACCAGAGCTGCCGGCGCAGCGGTGCCAAGGCAGCCAGGTTCGCACGCCGCGAAAAACTTGACACTTGACGAACCGAAACTGTTTCAAGCTGTTCAGGGGTATCGTTACCGCGCCTTACCCTCCACAGGGAAGTGCGAAAGGGACCGCTGGCCTGCAACATCGCACCCAATTCGCATCGAGCATCAGGTGTTCTTGCTGGATGTGGATCGGTCGAAATCCACCACAGGCCGTGTTGTGCATACTGTGCGAGGTCCATCAGGCGAGCATCGAAGTCCGGGCAAAGCAGCACGTCCCATCCCGCAACGGCTGACTCATCGTTCCAAATCGAAATGGGGACCGAGACATTGCTTTCTTCATCGGGCTCAGCGCCTCCCCCCATGCGGGCCTCGAGGCGCTGATAAGCCCACCACATGGGGCTTCCAGGGAATGGAGTCGGCGCCGAGCCTATGTGGGGAACGCGCAGCACCGTCAGCTGCGCCACGAACTGCGCGGAAGCGAGATCCTCGATCAGGGAAACACTTTTGTGATCGGGAGTTGCATTGCTTCTCAAGAGCACGGCAACGCGCAGCCCTGAGGTGCCCGCTTCAGCTACATTTGAAGGAGAAGTCTCCAGATCTGCCGTCGCTCTCATATTGAATTTGCCATCGGAGGCTAACGGCCCATCAGCGCGTTGAGGCCGCTGATCTCAGCTTCAAATTCGATATCGCTCCAGCTGTCGCGGTCCAGCAAGCGCTTGAGCCGATGAGGATGCTGCCCAGCGTGGTTGTTCCCGGGGTCGCAGGTGGTCGATGAGCGCAGACCAAGTTGTGCAAGCCATTCGGACTGTTGCACATTGTAAATGCCACTCGGGTAGCAGAAATGCAGACAGGGCTGACCGGTCCACTCCTCCAGACGCCGCTTGTTTTCCTCAATCTCCACGCTCATGGCTTCGATGGATTCATCGGGTAGGAAGTGGCGATGCGTATGCAGCTCGATGCTCATTCCGGACTTGGAAGCATCGCGAATCTGTGTGCGATCCATGATACGGAATCTATAGTCCGCTAACGTCTCGACCGGATCCAGCTGCAGGGAGCGGGCGATGTGGGGAATGAGATCCTGCCGCTGCTGGGCGTTCAATTTCCGGTCTGCGGCCTCAACCCAACGGCTCACCACGGAAGAGAAATCAGGCTTCAACTGATAGTCACCATCGAGAAAGTCGTAGCCCGTGGTGAGTTGAACGCGATCGAGGGGTGACTTCCAGCCCATGTAATACAACACGACATTGAAGACGTCCCGCTGAACTTCCGCGTAATACGTCGTCACGTAAAGTGTGGAAGGCAGATCGTGCCTCTTCAGTAGAGGCAACATCGTCGTATACGTGCTGACCCAGCCGTCGTCGATAGTGATGACAAGCGTATCTGCCGGGAGCGTGCCAGCCACCAGTTCGCGCACGCCGGTCTCCAGATCGACGACTCGCCATCCCTGCTTGCGAATGAGGCGCAGGCGACGCTCGAAATTCTCGCGACGCATGAACAGCACTGGATCGTACTGATGCTGGTCACCAATCGAGATGCCGTGATAACACAATATGCGCAGCTGCTTGCGCGTGACTCGACGGGCGAGCCAGAACAGGCCACTGGCCCGCAGCACTCCCAGGAGGAATCGCTTCAACCGCGTCCTCATCAGCGGCCTGAAATGGAGTCTCCGTACCGGAGCCTCAGCCAATATCGCTGCTCTGTGGCGTTCCCCACAACTGCTTCCGAGGAGTACCTGTAGTAAGAGCCGGAGATCTCCGCTGACAGCCTTCGGCCAAGGCGCCACGACAGGCCCAAATCCGCGCCTTTGGAGTCGTTGTCACCTGCGACTTGCCGGTAGTCGTAACGCGAGTATTGCAGGGCGGCCTTTGCGCTGAGCCTCGGCCCCAATGCGCGAGTTACCGTGGCGCTGAAATCGCTGCGCTTGCGATCCTGCGCGCTTACCCCGTCATAGTTCTCATCGGCCCAACCTGCGCCCAAGTTCAGCGATGTAACTCGGCCGTTGATTTGCCAGCCGAGATTCACGAAGGTGTCGACATATGGCGCAGCGGTCTGCGAAAGGGATTGCGTATCCAGCGTGGCGGTCGGCAGGTTTTGTTCGCCACCGTTTTGCATTGCACCGGCGGCGTCCGTCTGCACGCGACCCAACTTCGCAGTCAGTGTCGACCAGCCGCCGACTTTGCGAGAGAGCTCCAGGCGCAGCAGCGCCCCGCTGTCGATCGAACCTGCCTGATCAACGCGGCTGCCACCGGCATCCAATGACAGTGTCGTGCGCGCACCCTTCCCGGAGTAACGGACATAGGCCTCGTCCCGGTCGTAGCTCTCGAACGCGGCGGCGCCTTGCGGCTCCACACGCTCTCGGCTCGCGTTCAAGCTGACCGTCGCAGCGGAAGCCAGCTGGTGCTGCAGACCGACGAGCGCGCTCTTGCGCGTAGTATCCAGCGGACTCTTCTCGTAGGAGACCAATGCGTAGCGCACCTGGGCGATCAACTCCAGTTCGCTGCCAAGGCGCAGACGCAGATTCGGGCCGGTAGCGGCGTAATTGATGTTCTCGCGGTTTAGCGGGCTGGGCGCAGCAAACAGGTCGCGGCGAGTCTGACCGAAGGAGTCGCTCAGGCTCCAGGTCAGCCGCTCTTCAATCAGGCCGATTCGGGTCGCGGCATTCACGGTGCCGACGAGTTCGGAATCGTAAGCGCTGCCGGAATACTGGAACCAGGCCAGATCTCCAGTGAGGTCGGCATACAGACGACTGGACTGATGCAGCGCCGAAAACTGTGTGCCCACGGAACCGATGGTTTCGCTCTTCCCGCCGTCCGCCACGCGCTCGATGTTGTTGGATGTGCCCACACCCACATCGACAGAGAATTGCGCGTCAGCCGCGGAAGCGAGCAGAGGAACAGCCGCTGCAAGGACGACGACGACTCTCTCAAGCCGCGCCGTCTTTACCATTACCGTAGTCTCCGTAAGAGCCGTATTCGTAGAGTTGTTCGGCAACACCTTTGCGTCCCTCATTGAGCACCAGGCTGATCGCCCTGTCGGGGCCCAGTGTATCCAGCGCCTTGAGTACTGCATCGCGAGGCGTGTGCCCTGCTCGCACCACAATGACTATTTGCCCTACGGCCGCCGCGAGTGCACGGGATTCGCTTGACACCATCAGTGGTGGGGAATCAAACAATGCGACACAGCGCGGATGGCGCGCCAGCAGCTGGCTCGCCAGCTGGCTGGCCCTGCCGCTGGCCAGCAACTCCGTGGCACCATCGCGCACATGGCCGGCGGGAAGTATCGAAAGCCCGTTGACGTCGGTGGGAAGGATGAGCGTATTCACGTCGAGCGCGGGATCGGCCAGGGCGTCCAGCAATCCGCGCTCTGATTCCACGCCAAAGATGCGGCTGATGTGCGGTTTCGCCACATCCGCATCCACCAACACCACCGATGAGTCCTTTTCGCGCGCCAGGCTCAATGCGAGATTGATGCTGGTGAAAGTCTTGCCGTCACCGGGCAGCGCACTGGCCATCATCACCAGCCGCGGGCTGGGCTGCTGGTGGTTCGCAGCCTCGGGCGCAAAGGCGGCCGCCAGCAGCGGGCGCTTGATCTGGCGATACTCTTCTGCGAACCGACGGTCCTGCTGTTCTTCCGGCAGGTAGCCCGCATCACGCAGGGACGTCCGGTTGATGGCGATACGCGGACCATTGGCGTTGACCGGCTCCGTCTCCACCAGCGCGCCAATGACCTCGCGCCCCGGTGCAGACAGGGAAGGTCCCTTGCGCTGCTCCGGGTCCGCGCGCCGCAGCTTGTCGATGGCCCGTTCGACGACGCTCATGGATCAGCCCGCCCCGAACGGCACGCGGAAGCCGGACCTGTTCAGCAGGACGGTGCACACAAAGGCTACGAACAGAACACCGCCTGCCCCGATGAAGCGCAGCATTTCGCCTCGCCTGCGCACTGACTGTTCCTTTGGAAATGCCGGGCTGACCATGCCCAATACAGTCAAACCGGTCAATTCGGCGAGCCCGTTCATCGAACCAACCACCGGGCTCAACACGTGCAGGAGGTATGTCAACGCACCGCCGATACCGAGCGCGGTGACCAGCACTCCGAACAGCAGGAGAAACCGCTTTGGAGAGGCGGGGCTGAACGGCGCTGTTGGTGGCTGCACCGTTTCGAATCGCACCGAGCCAGCATCGTCGGCGCGCTCCCCTAGCTCCATCTTCTGATAGTTGGCCAGCAGCCCCGTGTACTGAGCTTTCTTGGCGTCGGAGTCGCGGATCAAATCCCCCAATTGGGCTTCGACCTTTGGCGCCTCGTCCAGGTGCTTCCTGAGATCGGCAACCTTTTCGCGATGCTGCGCAACCTGCCCCTTCAACGAAGTGATCTCCAGATCCGACTGGTTCATCTGCAGCAGAATGCTCTGGTAAACCGGATTGCTGCTAATTCCACTGGATGCCGCCGCGCTGGCGTCGCCGGTCTTCAATTTCTCGATTTCTGCCGCGCGGCGTGCCTTGAGCTCGGCAAGCGTGGATCGCAGCGCGATGACATCAGGATATTTCTCTGTGAAACGCAGCAGCAATTCGTCGAGCTTGGCCTGCGTCTCGTTGATGCGTGACATGGTATCGCCGCCCACTGCCGCGCCCGGCCCAGTGGGATTCGCAGCGGTGGCACCAATTACCGACTCTCCCCGCAACTGGCGCCCCAGCTCCGCCCGCTTCAACTGGGCTACGTTCAGATCATTCTCGAGCTTCTTCGTCAGATCGATCTCGCTGTTCAGTTGCGCCACGTAGCCGCCCTGCTCCGTGGGCATCAGGCCGATATGGGCCCGCTTGAATTCCGCCAGGCGATTATCACTATCGCGCTGCTGCTGCGCGGATTCGTCGATCTGCGCTTTCATGAACTCCTGCGCGCTTTGCGTTCCGGCGCGCTTCCCGCCCAGCGTTTGTTCGATGAAGGCTTCTTGTACGGTCTGTATGACTTTCAGGGCTTCGGCGCGGCTCTTGCCTTCGTAGTCAAAGCTGTAGACGCTCCCTGCATCACGCTCGTTATTCTGCTGATTGCCCGCCGAACGCACGTTGAGAACCACGTGCTTCGCGAACCCATCGAGAATTGACGCTACCTTTCTGGGGTCGCTCTCACCCGCGGGCAGCACACCCGAATCACGCGCAATCTTTTGCAGCTGCTCACCTGACAAGAGCGACTGACGCACGTAATTGAGCTGAACATTGATATCCTGTTCGACGGTCAGGCCCTGCAGCCCCGGCCTCAATGCAGTGCGCGAATCGACGAATACGCTGGCGTAAGCCTCGTAGCGATCGGGCAGTGCAAAGACAACGACCCACCCCAGTACTGCCACGACGACCGCGACAGCCAGGCCGATCCAGCGGAAGCGCCATGCGCTGCGCACCTCGTCCAGAAGCCTTTCAAGAAGTTCCTGCATCGTGCGTTAGAAGCGACTTTCCGCCACCATCAGCACGTCGCCCGGCTTCAACGCGAGATTCTGCTTCATATCGCCGCCATTGAGTTTGCCCAGCTTGATGGGGATCTCCTTTTGCCTGCCGTTCTCAGTTCGAATCAACTTGGAACGGTTGGGAGCCGCGAACTGCGCAAATCCGCCGACGGCCAGCAAGGCATCGAGCGCGGTCATGCCCTCACGATACGGCAGTGCCTGCGGTCGCATCACCTGGCCGATGACCTTTACCTGGCTGAAGGCGCTGGCCGGTTGCGTGACGATGACGTTCACCTGCGGCGAGCGCACGTATTCGCTCAGCTTCTGTTCAATGTCACGAGCCAGTGCAGAAGGCGTCTTGCCGACGGCCACCATGTCTTCCACCAGTTTGGTGGTGATTTTCCCGTCCGGTCGCACGGGCAAAGTGACAGTGAGATCCGGAAGTTGCCAGACGAACACCTGCAGCACATCGCCGGGGCCGATTACGTAATTGGTATCCACGCCCTCGGCGTTCGAGGCCGGCGATTCAGCAGCGGGTTCGGCAGCCATTACGCGGCAGGCTGCCAGTGCAATAACCAGAAGTGTCGCTAACTTGTTCATTGTCCGGAAGATTGGGCTGATGGCCGGGACGTGCCGGGCAGTCTAGCAGAGGCCCGGCTGTGGCAGGATTGAAGCGCGACCGGTCGACATAATCAGCGCGCTGCGCATCAGGGCGCCGGCAGCTGAGCCAACAGCTGTTCCGCGGCACCCCGCCAATCCGCGCCGGTAGGATCAGCGAGCAGATCGATCAGCCACAGGCGCGCCGCCTCGCGACCCTGGCTACTACCGCCACGGGCCAGCGCGGCAGCGTAGTGGTAGCGGATTTCCGGCTTGCCGGGGGCGCCTCTGGCGGCCTTCTCGAGTAGCGGCAAGGCGGCTTTCGCATCGCCGGCTTGCAGCAGCAGCCAGCCATAGGTGTCGGCAATCTCAGGGGTGGCGGCAGCGGCGTAGGCGCGCCGAGCGGTTGCCAGCGCCCGCCCGTCGCCTCTCCGGGAATACAGCCACGCCAGGTTATTCAGTGCCACGGCATTGGTGGTCGCCACTGCAATGATGCGCTCGTACTCGGCTGTGGCTACGTCGTACTGCCCCAGCTCCATGGCTGCTGAAGCCAGGCCGATCCGTACCTGCAGATCATCGGGATGGCTGGCCATCCATTGGCGCAATGGGCCCAGCGGGTCACCTTCGCGGGTACGTAGCCGCATCTGCGCCAGATTCAGCGCGATCGCCGCGCTGGGAGATTGCCGCCACAACGCATCGTAGGTCTTCTGTGCCGCGGCGTAGTCTCCATTGGCGGACTGCACAACGGCCAGCAGCGACTGAACGCTACTGCTCTTTGGCATACGTGCTGCCAGCGCGCGCGCGCGTTGCAGCGCTTCACTGATTTCACCTGCGGCCTGTTGTTGCTGGATCGCGAGTACTGCCAAAGCCTCGGAATCCGGGTGCGCCTCCAGCCCCTGCTCCAGCAGGCGGCGGGCGGCAGGTGTCTGCTCCAGAAGCATCGCAGCGGCGGCGCTTTGCAGCATCTGCTGTTCACTGCCCGTTGCGGCGTCGGCTGCCTGCTTGATTGCCTGCTGTGCGGTCTTTGGTCGCTGATCGTCGGGCGCACTGCCGACCAACACCTTGCTCTCCTGAATCGCCTGCTCCAGATTGCCCGTGGTCAGCAGTGCGCCGATCAATGCAGGCCGCGCGGGAGTGAACTCCGCGGCACGCTGCACCACGTGCTGCAGCGTGGCAGTGGCGTCGGCTGCGTCGCCGCGAATCAACTGCAGTTCGCCACTGGCCCACTGCGTCAAGGGTGCTTCAGGCGCCAGCTGCAGCAGCTTCTGCTGCAGCTCGCCCGCAGCCTCTGCATCCAGTCGATTGGCGGCACGCTGGAACTCCGGGGCAATCAGCGCAAGCTGTTCGGGAATGGTGAGCTGCCCTGGCCCGGCATCGATGGCCTTGTGCAGCGCGGCCTGCGCATCGGCAGACTGAAGTGCTGCGCGCAACCGCCAGGCCCGGGCCGAGTCCGGCTGCAGGGCCAACGCCGCTTCCACATGTTGCAGGGCCCGCTGCGGACGCCCCAGCGTGGCATGGCATTCCGCGGCATACAGATGAACGTCGGCGGAATCCTGCTTCGCGGCGAGCAGGGTATCGAAGATGGCCAGCGCTTCCACCGGGTGACCCAGGCCCTGCTCGGCGCGAGCTCGGTAAATCTGCGCAGCTTGCTCCGTCAGCTTGTACTTGCCGGCATCCAGATCGTGCAGCAACTCGTTGAACTGACCACGACCGAGCGCCAGTTTGGCGCGCATGTCCGCAACGGCCGCGGGGGCTGCTCCGGCCTTGCCGGCCGCGTCGAGTGAGGCGTCGGCGGCTGCGGCATCGCCGCGCATGTAGTGCGCGCGGGCCAGCAGCAATTGCGCCTGGGCATTGCCGGGCTCCTTGTCCACCACGTTGCGCAGCGTGATCGCGGCCTCGGAGTAGTTGCCGGATTGCAGCGCCTTTTCCGCCTTGGCCAATCGCTGTGCAGTACCGCCATCCAGCAGCCCGCAACCCGCAAGCGCCACCGCAACCAGCAATACCACCAACCGCTTCTTCATGGCCCTTCCTCCCAGTCCTGCAGCACGCTCAACGCGGCCGCACAATCGGGCACGCAGGCAGTGTGCAACAACAATACCTGCGACATGGGTGAACGCAGGTGCATCAGCGCTTTGACCCCATACCAGAGTTGGGCATAGACCGGATTCGCAAAGGCGTTATCGCCTACACGAAAGGTCGAAGCGATCAGGGACTCGCCGCCCGTGGCCTCGCGAAACTTCCGGATGGCGAACGGCACATTGCCAATCTCTTCCGTGAATTCGTCGACAGGGCTCGCACCGGGGTTGAGATCATTTCCGTAGGCTGAGAATTCCTTGCCCTGTTCCTGCCGGCGGTACAGGCCGGCATAGGCTTCGACCGTCACACCATCGTCGCGGCGATAGTGCATCAGGCTGGACTCGTCCACGCCAGCGAGCACCGGCTGCCACGCGCCAGGCTTGCTGCTCTGGATGGTCCAGCCTGGGCGGGCAGCTGCCTCATTCAGCGCGGGCGCAGCCGGTCGCGCGGCCAGTGCGTGCCATAGCGCAAACACAGCCATGACTGGAACCACGCCCATCGCGACTCTTTGCCACCGGGGATTGCCATTTCCTGGGATGGGCGCGGCACTTTTCGATACGGGCATGCGACTCTCCAGCCAGTAGAAGAGCGCCATGCACACACCAAATACCACCCAGCCAAAGCCGTAGTGGGAACGCGCGACAAGATAGTGTTGCATGTGCGTCAGGTGACCTGCCTCGACAATGATGAAGATGCGCAGCCAATTGGCAAACATGGCCAACCCAGTGGCCAGCAGCAGCAACTTGATCCGTCCGATCAACTCATCGCGACGCAGCTCGCCCATCAGCGCAGCGATGGCCGCGCCTACTACTACGAAGTGCAATCCGCTGCAGCCACCGGCGATTTCGAATGTGCCTTCCGGGATATGCACCAGATTCTCATCGAAATAGGCAGGAATCCCGGCGACTCGAAGTGCTCCACGCACTGCATAGATACTGCTCCACTGGAACAGCCCGTTGAAGAAGCCCCAGATCGGAGTGGCAAAGAGGAAGTAACCAGCCGGAAACGCGGCGGCACGCGCAGCGCACCAACCAAGCCCGGCGCAAATGGCTGACCAGAGGATGAGGGGAATAAGCAGCAGCTCGAAAGACTGAATACCCGCCATCACGACCAGGAGCCAGCACGCCATCACGCTGGCCAGTGGCCAAATGTGCCGCCACGAGAAGCGAGAGCCTAGTGCTTCGAAGGTCTGGCGTTTACGCCAAAGCAGCCAGAGGCAGATGGCGGCGATCACGTACCCGTGCGTCGCACCTTTGTTCTCCCAATCCGTCCATTGCTGATGCAGCAACACGAAGCTGTGCCAGCATGCCGCTAGTACGGCAATCACGGGAATGAAGATCATGTCTCGGGCTTGTCGGTGGCTTCCCGCAGCTCGAACTTCTGCATCAGGTCGTACAGCGTCGGCCGCGTAATGCCCAGCAGCTCGGCCGCTGCAGAAATATTGCCTTCGACCACGGCCAGCGCCTGCTGCACCGCCTGCTTCTCGGCTGCGGTGCGTACGGCTTTCAAGTTGAGCAGCGTGAAGCGGCCCGTGTTCTCACCGAAGCCCAGGTCATCGGCGTTGATCTGCGTGCCGGAGGCCATGATGGCCGCGGAACGAATCTTGTTTTCCAGTTCACGTACATTGCCCGGCCAGTCGTGGCGCTGAATGGCCACCAGCGCCTCCTGCGTAAAGCCGCGCGGCGCACGCGGATTGTCGGCACCGGCCCGCTTCAGGAACGCATTGGCCAGCACCACCGCGTCGCCGGGACGCTCACGCAGCGGCGGCAGCTTGATGGTCACTTCGCTGATACGGAAGAAGAGGTCCTGCCGGAACCGCTGTGCAGCAATCATGGCCTGCAGGTCCTGGTTGGTGGCGCAGACCACGCGCACATCCACGGGAATTTCCTGCCGGCCTCCGACCCGCTCGATGACGCGGTCCTGCAGGAAGCGCAGCAACTTGGCCTGCAGCAACAACGGCATGTCGCCGATCTCGTCGAGGAATAAGGTGCCGCCCTCGGCCATCTCGACCTTGCCGAGAATCTGCTTCACGGCACCCGTGAAGGCGCCCTTCTCGTGCCCGAACAATTCACTCTCGAGCAGCTGCTCGGGAATTGCGGCGCAGTTGATGGCAACAAAGCGCCGCGAGCGGCGGTCGCTGAGATTGTGGATGGCCCGCGCAATGAGTTCCTTGCCGGTGCCGCTCTCGCCCAGCACCAGCACGCTGGCATTGGTAGGGGCCACCTTCTCGGCCATGCGGCAGACCTTCTGCATCGCGGCGTCCGTGGCCACGATGCCTTCCAGTGGCATGGTGGCCTGCACTTCGCGCAGGCGCTCGTTCTCGGTCTCGAGCTGTGCAATGCGCAGCGCACGATCCACGATGAGCTTCAGCACATCGGTATCGACGGGCTTGGAGTAGAAGTCCCAGGCGCCAAAGCCCACGGAACGCACGGCGTTGTCGCGATCGGCATTGCCGGTCACGACGATCACCTTTGTGCGTGGCGCGATGCGCAGGATCTCCTGCAGCGTTGCCATGCCCTCGGTGACGCCCTCGGCATCTGGCGGCAGCCCCAGGTCCTGCAGCACCACCGGCGGCTCGTAGCGGCGCAGCTGCGCCAGCGCCTCGGCGCGATCGCC
>Ga0164241_10003024_pt1 | contig 17459 bp, 13 predicted proteins | sample OricomyardsoilBY_FD_108780 | JGI IMG/M metagenome (GOLD analysis project Ga0164241, IMG submission 108780) | Backyard soil microbial communities from Emeryville, California, USA - Original compost - Back yard soil (BY) | ecosystem: Environmental > Terrestrial > Soil > Unclassified | place: USA...
GACGCCGGGCGAGCAGCTCTGAATACCCTCGCGGCGAGGCTCCGCGCCTCGCCCCCACCGTTTCGACAACCCACATCAGGACCAGAGAACTCATGGGCAAGATCATCGGCATCGACCTCGGAACCACCAACTCGGTCGTCGCCATCATGGAAGGCGGCGAGCCCAAGGTCATCACCAACGAAGAAGGCGGACGCACGACCCCGTCGGTCGTGGCGTTCGACGACAAGGGCCAGGTCCTCGTCGGCACCATTGCGCGGCGCCAGGCGGTCGTGAACCCGACGCGCACGCTGTACTCGGTCAAGCGCCTCATCGGCCACCGCTACGAGGAGGTCGAGAAAGAGGTCGGCCGCCTGCCCTACAGCGTCGTGAAGGCGAGCAACGGCGACGCCCACATCCAGATTGGCGACAAGCGCTACTCGCCGCCCGAGGTGAGCGCGAAGGTGCTCGGCAAGCTGAAGAAGGCCGCCGAGAACTACCTCGGCGAGACGGTCACCGAGGCGGTCGTGACCGTACCCGCGTACTTCAACGACTCGCAGCGTCAGGCGACGCGCGACGCGGGCAAGATCGCCGGTCTCGACGTCAAGCGCATCATCAACGAGCCGACCGCGGCCGCGCTGGCCTATGGCCTCGACAAGAAGAAGGCCGAGATCGTCGCCGTGTACGACTTCGGCGGCGGCACGTTCGACATCTCGATCCTGGAGGTCGGTGACGGCCTGGTCGAGGTGAAGGCGACGTCGGGTGACTCGCACCTGGGCGGCGACGACGTCGACCACACCATCGTCGACTTCCTCATCGCCGAGTTCAAGCGCGACCAGGGCGTCGATCTGAGCAAGGACAAGATGGCGCTGCAGCGCCTCGCCGAGGCGGCCGAGAAGGCCAAGATCGAGCTGTCCGCGGCGGTCGAGACCGAGATCAACCTGCCGTTCATCACCGCCGATCAGAGCGGCCCGAAGCACCTCATGATCAAGCTGTCGCGCGCCAAGATGGAGTCGCTCGCCGACGACATCTTCCAGCGTACGATCGAGCCGTGCCGCCGCTGCATGAAGGACGCGGGCCTCAAGGCGAGCGAGATCGACGAGGTCCTGCTGGTCGGTGGCTCGACGCGTATCCCCAAGGTGCAGGCCCTGGTCAAAGAGTTCTTCGGTAAGGAGCCGAACCGCTCCGTGAACCCCGACGAGGTCGTGGCGCTCGGCGCCGCGGTGCAGGGTGGCGTGCTCGCGGGCGACGTGACCGACGTGCTGCTGCTCGACGTGACCCCGCTCTCGCTCGGCATCGAGACGCAGGGCGGCGTCATGACCGTGCTCATCCCGCGCAACACGACCATCCCGGCCAAGAAGAGCCAGATCTTCTCGACCGCCGACGACAACCAGCCCGCCGTCACGGTCCACGTGCTGCAGGGCGAGCGCAAGATGGCCGGCGACAATCGCACGCTCGGCCAGTTCAACCTCGATGGCATCCCGGCCGCGCCGCGCGGCGTCCCGCAGATCGAGGTCGCGTTCGACATCGACGCCAACGGCATCGTGCACGTGTCGGCCAAGGACAAGGCGACCAGCAAGGAGCAGAGCATCCAGATCACGGCGTCGTCGGGCCTCTCGGAGACCGAGGTCGATCGTATGGTCAAGGAGGCCGAGGCCTCGGCCAAGGACGACGAGGAGAAGCGCGCCGCGGCCGAGTCGCGCAACACGCTCGACGCCATGAAGTACCAGGTCGAGAAGCAGCTCAAGGACCACGGCGACAAGATCGACCAGGCCGACAAGGACGAGCTGCAGGCGGCGCTCAGCGAGGCCGGCGACGCGCTCAAGGGCAACGACAAGGGCGCCATCGACAAGGCCAAGGAGAACCTCGAGCGCAAGGCGCACAAGCTCGCCGAGCGCATCTACAAGGCGCAGGGCGCGCAGGGTGGACCGGGCGCGGCCGACGGCCAGCAGCCGCAGGGCGGCCAGCCCGGCGGCAAGAAGGGTGGCGACGACGTCATCGACGCCGAGTTCGACACCAAGTAATCCACAACCTTGGTTGTGTACTTTGCGGGCCTCCTTCGGGAGGCCCGCTCTGTTTCAGGGGTGCGCGCTGTCGGCCTGGCGCTTGGAGCGAGCCACATGATCGGCTATGAGCGCGCGCATGGCGAAGCGACCCGAGATCCAATCGTACGAAGACTTCTGGCCCTACTACGTCAGCGAGCACCGCGACCCGACCTGCCGGAAGCTGCACTTCATCGGCACCTCGCTGGTGATGGGCATGGCGCTCAACCCGCTCTTGTGGCCGGCGCTGCCGCTGGCCGGCTACGGCTTCGCGTGGGTCGGGCACTTCAAGTTCGAGAAGAACCGCCCGGCGACGTTCGACTACCCGCTCTACTCGCTGCGCGCGGACTTCCGCATGTGGAGGAAGATCCTGCTCGGCAAGATGCCGAGCGAGCTCGCGAAGGCGGACGAGCTCTACCCGGCACAGCCCGCGGCCTGAAGCAGCGCGCCGCGCTCGACCAGCGCGAGCGCAGCCTCGAAGTCCCCCGACAGGACGCGGTCGTCGTCGAGCGGCGCCACGACCTCGCGCAGGCACGCCAGCGCACGCGCCACGCCGACGCCCGGAGTGAGCGCGCGCAGCGTGATCCCCTGCCCTGCGACGACCGCCTCGATGGCGAGCACCCAAGCGCACATGCGGGCGATCTCCGCGAGCGCACGCGCCGCCGTCATGCCCATCGAGACGTGGTCCTCGCGCTCGGCCGAGGTCGGGATCGAGTCGGCGCTGCGCGGCACCGCCATGGCGCGCGCCTCGGCGACCAGCGAGGCGGCCGTCACCTGCGCCATCATGAAGCCCGAGTGCAGCCCCGACTGGCGCGCCAGGAAAGGCGGCAGGCCACGGTTGCGGTGGTGGTCGACGAGGTACGCGAGGCGCCGCTCGGCGATCGACGCCAGGTCGACGAGCGCGATGCTGGCGACGTCGAACGCGGCCGCGACCGGCTGCCCGTGAAAGTTGCCGCCTGAGCGGATGGCGCCGTCGAGGCCCACGATGGGGTTGTCGGTCACGCTGTCGAGCTCGATGGCGATGACGCCCGCGGCGAAGCGAACGAGGTCACGCGCCGAGCCGTGCACCTGCGGCATGCAGCGCAGCGAGTAGGCGTCCTGGACCTCGCCGCAGTCGACGTGTGACTGGACGATCTGCGAATCGACAAGCAGCTTTCGCAAGTGGGCGGCCGAGGCGAGCGCGCCCGGATGTCGTCGGGCCTCGAGGATCTCTTCGTGGAACGGCGTGACCGAGCCCTTGAGCGCCTCGAGGCTCATCGCGCCGGTGACGTCGGCGGTCTGCACGAGCCGCTCCGCCAGGCCGAGCGCGGGACCGCCGACGCCGAGCATGGCGGCGGTCCCGTTGATGAGCGCGAGGCCCTCCTTGGCCTCCAAGACGAGCGGCTCGAGGGCGGCCCGCGCAAGCGCCTCGCCGCCGCTCACCAGCTCCCCGTCGACGGTCGCGCGGCCCTCACCGATGAGCACCAGCGCGAGGTGCGCGAGCGGCGCGAGGTCGCCGCAGGCGCCGACCGATCCCTGCGCCGGGATGTGCGGGACCACGTCGCGGGCGAGCAGCGCCAGCAGTCGCTCCACCACGACCGGCCGCACTCCCGAGCGCGCCAGCGCGAGCGTCTGCGCGCGCACCAGCATCATCGCGCGCACCGCCTCGCGCGCGAGCGCCGGCCCCACACCGACGGCGTGGCTGCGCACCAGGTTCCGCTGCAGCGCGTGCAGCTGGGTCGGGGCGATGCGGATCTCGGCCAGCGCTCCGAAGCCCGTGTTGATGCCGTAGGTCGCCGGCGCGTCCGGTCCGAGCAGTCTCTCGACCGCAGCGCGCGACCGCTCCATTCGCGATCGCGCGGCCTCACCGAGCGCGAGGTCTGCGCGACCCTCGGCCACCGCCATGAGCTCATCGAGCCCGATTACCTCACCGACGATCACGCGCATCGACACCTCGCGCGCACCTTCTCCAAACTCTGTCGAACGGGCAACAGCGGGTGTGCGTGTGAAGGCTCACAGCCGCGATGTGACTCGGTGCGACACGAATCAAACGACTAATCGACGTGCCTGCGACCTCGTGCTCTTCTGGTCGCGGGGAGAGAGAGCATGTTCCGAGTTGCAGTCATCGCAGGTGACGGCATCGGTCCGGAGGTCACTGCTGAGGCCGTGGCGACGTTGCAAGTCGCGGCACCGGGGGCCTTCGAGCTGGTGCACCTTCCGTACGGGGCCGAGCACACGCTGGCGACAGGCGAGACCATCGCGCCCGCGGCGCTCGCCGCGCTCGAGCGCGACCACGACGCCATCTTGCTCGGCGCGCTCGGCGACCGCCGCATCCCGGACGGCCGGCACGCGCGCGACATCCTCATCGGCGCGCGCATGCGCTTCGACCTCTACGTCAACTACCGACCCGCGCGCCTCGTCGACGAGCGGCTGAACCCGCTGAAGGGGGAGCACGCCATCGACCTGGTGGTCTTCCGCGAGAACACCGAGGAGCTCTACGTCGACATCGGTGGCTCGCTGCGACGCGACACGCCCGACGAAGTGGCGACGAACCTCATGGTCGCGACCTGGCGCGGCACCGAGCGCATCATCCGCAGAGCGTTCGAGGCCGCCGCGACCCGCCGACGACGCGTCTGCGTGGTCACCAAGAGCAACGCCGTGACGCATGTGTGGGGCCTGTGGGAGCGCGTCTTCCGCGCGGTCGCGCGCGACTTCCCCGACGTCTTCGCCGAGCACCTCTACGCCGACGTCGCGGCGCTCGAGCTGGTGCGGGCACCCGAGCGCTTCGATGTCATCGTCGCGTCGAACCTGCTCGGCGACATCCTCAGCGATCTGGCGAGCCAGCTCGTGGGCGGCCTGGGCCTCGCGCCGAGCATGAACCTCCGGCCCGCGACCGCCGACCAGAAGGCGTTCGCGCTGTGCGAGCCGGTCCACGGCTCGGCCCCCGACCTCGTCGGCAAGGGCCTGGCAAACCCGCTGGCGGCCATCGGCTCGGCCGCGCTGCTCGCGCGCTTCGTCGGGCTGCACGATCCAGCGGACGCCATCGAGCGGGCCATCGTCGGGGTCGTACGAGCCCGCGAAACGACACGTGACCTGGGCGGTGAGCTCGACACGCGAGCCGCTGGCGAGGCGGTGCGCAGGCGGCTCCGCGCATGAGCGGTTACAAGCCAGAGGGCGCGCCGGCGTATCTCCTTGCGGAGAGTCGTGAGAGCCTGACGTCTGCGAGCGACGTTCTTGCGGACATCGCTCTCTCGACCGCCTCCAGTGGGACGTCACCCGACGTGCTCGTGGATCGCGGCGCGATCGCCAATGGAACGAGCGGGGGCGACGACATGCGAGACGACGGCCGGGCACTGCCCAACGACTTCGTCTACGACTGGAACTTGCGAGGGCTCGCGAACGCGAAGCCCATCCGGACCGTGCAGCTGCTCGACGAGACGCTGCGCGACGGGCTGCAGTCCGCGAGCGTGCGCGACCCGGCGGTCGCGGACAAGCTGAAGCTGCTCCGCTTGATGGACCTGCTCGGCATCGACGTCGCCGACCTCGGGCTGCCCGCCGCGGGCGCGCGCCAGGTCGCCGACGTGACCGCGCTGTGCGAGGTCATCCGCGACGAAGGGCTCGCCGTGCGCGCCTCGGCGGCGGCGCGTACGCTGCCGGCCGACATCCAGCCGGTCATCGACATCAGCCGCGCGACGGGCGTACCGATCGAGCTGCTGACGTTCCTCGGAGCGAGCCCCATCCGCACCTGGGCCGAGGGCTGGACCCTCGACAAGATGCGCCGGCTCGTCAGGACCGCCGTGAGCATGGGCGTGAACGCGGGCCTGAAGGTCTCGTTCGTGACCGAGGACACCGTGCGCGCGCACCCCACGGTGCTCGAAGATCTGTTCCGCGTGGCCATCGACGAAGGCGCCGAGCGCCTGGTCATCTGCGACACCGTCGGCCACGCCACGCCCGAGGGCGTCTACGAGCTCTTCGAGTGGACCAGCGAGCTCCTGCACAAGCTCGGCGCGACCCACATCGGCCTCGACTTCCACGGCCACAACGACCGCGGCCTGGCGCTCGTGAACTCGCTCGTCGCGCTCAAGGCGGGCGCCTCGCGCGTGCACGGCACCGCGCTCGGCATCGGCGAGCGCGTCGGCAACTGCGCCATGGACCAGCTGCTCGTGAACCTCGCGCTGCACGGCGCGCTCGATCGCGACATCTCGTCGCTCAAGATGTACTGCGCGGCCGTCAGCCAGGCCACGGCGCACACCATCCCGACGAACTACCCGATCGTCGGCCAGGACGCGTTCCGACACGCCAGCGGCGTGCATGCCTCGGCGATCGTCAAGGCGCTCTCGCGCGGCGGCGAGCACGCCGCGAACCGCATGTACTCGGGCGTGCCGTCCGATCTGATCGGGCGCGACCAGATCTTCGCGATCGGCCCGATGTCGGGCGAGTCGAACATCATGGCGTGGCTGGCGGCCAACGGCATCGCGAGCAACCCCGCCATGGTGGCGGAGATCCGGCGCGCGGCCAAAGCCAGCGACCACACCCTGGGCGATGAGGAGCTGGAGCGCATCGTCGAGCGCTGCAGCGACGATGACGCGAGCGCCAGGGCGAGCTTGACCAGGGCGGCCGGCGCGGCGTAGAGCCGCGCGTCATGGATGACACCAATCGCATCCGCGACGAGCGCCTGAAGAAGGTGCAAGCCCTGCGCGACGCGCAGATCAACCCGTTCGCGAACGGCTTCCGCCCCGACACCGAGTGCCTCGCGCTGCTGGACGAGGCGGCCATCCCGCACGCGCCGAGCATGCCCGAGCTCGTTGTGGACGCGCCGGTCTACGCGCTCGCAGGTCGCGTCATGGCGCGCAACGCCATGGGCAAGGCGCAGTTCCTGCGTATCCACGACCGCTCGATGAAGGGCGAGCACTTCCAGCTCTACCTCAAGAAGGACAACGTCGAGCGCGCGGACGACAAGGCCTGGGAGCTGGTGAAGAGCCTCGACGTCGGCGACATCGTCGGTGTCATCGGGCGGCTCTTCAAGACGAACACCGGCGAGCGCACGCTGATGGTCGACCGCATCACGCTGCTCACGAAGTCGGTGCGCCCGCTGCCCGACAAGTGGCACGGCCTCTCGGACACCGAGACGCGCTTCCGCCAGCGCTACGTGGACCTCATCGTGAACGAGGAGGCGCGTAAGGTCTTCCGCACGCGCGCGCTCATCGTCGACCACATCCGCGACGTGCTGCGCAGCCGCCACTTCATCGAGGTCGAGACCCCGATGATGCACGTCATCCCCGGCGGCGCCACGGCACGACCGTTCGTCACGCACCACAACGCGCTCGACATGCCGCTCTACCTGCGCATCGCGCCGGAGCTGTACCTCAAGCGCCTCTTGGTCGGCGGGCTCGAGCGCGTGTTCGAGATCAACCGCAGCTTCAGGAACGAAGGGCTGTCGGTGCGCCACAACCCCGAGTTCACGATGCTCGAGTTCTATCAGGCATACGCGACCTTCGAGGACCTCATCACGCTGACCGAGGAGATGCTCTCCGGGGTCGCCGCGAAGCTCGCCGCGGTCGAGGGCAACGACTCGCTCACGCGCCCGTACGGCGACCACCAGATCAGCTACGCGCGGCCCTGGGCGCGCTTCAGCGTGAAGGAGTCGCTGACCGCGGTGGGCGGGCTCAGCGAGGCCGAGGTGGCCAGCGCCGAGGCGCTCGAGGCCGCGCTCACGGCGCGAAAGATCGAGCTACCGAAGTCGCGCTCGTACGGCGCGCTGTTGGTGGCCGGCTTCGAGGGGCTCGTCGAGAAGCAGCTCATCCAGCCGACCTTCATCACCCACTACCCGGTCGAGAGCTCACCGCTCGCGCGCCGGAACGACGACGACCCGACGGTGACCGATCGCTTCGAGCTCTTCTGCGCCGGTCAGGAGATCGCCAACGCGTTCTCCGAGCTCAACGACCCCATCGACCAGAAGCAGCGCTTCGAGGCTCAGGTCGCGGCGCGCGACGCGGGCGACGACGAGGCCATGTTCCTCGACCACGACTACGTGCGCGCGCTCGAGTACGGCATGCCGCCGGCCGCGGGCGAGGGTGTCGGCATCGACCGCCTGGTGATGCTGATGGCCAACCAGCAGAGCATCCGCGAGGTCATCTTCTTCCCGCACATGCGCCCCGAGTGACCAAGGCGCTGGCCATCGTCGTCGCGGTCGCGGTGGTCGTGCTCGGCTTCTTCGCCCTGCTGGCGGGCGCCGAGCCGCGCACCGAGTACTTCGCGCAGACGTCGGCCGCGCTGTTCGTGATCATCGTCATCGTGGTCGTGGTCGCGAGCCTGTTCACGATGTTGTGCATGGCGATCTTCGGGCCCATCGGCGATCGCTTCGCGCGGCAGAAGTTCTCGCGCTTCATCGGCTGGAAGTTCCTGCGCTCGCAGCGCACCAGCGAGACATGGCGCTCGCGGCTCCGCCGTTCCATTCACCGCGTGCGCTCACGGCCGCTGACGCGCAAGGCGCTGCTGACCGGGGTCGGTCTCCTGTGCATGCTCGCGGTGCTGTGGATGGATGCGCCGACGCGCTGGAACGGCATCGCCGACAGCGTGAGCCCGATGTTCGCGACGGTCTTGCAGATCGCGCTCGTCATCATCGGCGGCGCGTTCCTGCTGGTCGGTATGGTCGGCCTGGTGCTGCCCACGACGCGCCCGCAGCCGAACCCGAGCCAGCGCCAGCGCAGCGCGGTGACGCTGCCGACGTTCATCTCGATCGTCGGCGTGGCCATCGGCCTCTGGGCCCTCATCGTGGTGCTCGCGGTCGTGCACGGACTGCAGTCCGACCTGCGCCAGAAGATCCTGCGGACCAACGCGCACCTGGTCATCGAGCCCAAGGAGCCCGACGGCGTGCTCGGTGACTCGGTGGCGCTCGAGGCCGCCATCCGCGCGCTGCCCGGGGTGCGAGAGGCCGACGCGTACGTGCGCGGCGAGGTCATGATGAGCTCGCCGCAGGGCGTCGCCGTGAACGTCGTCGTGAAGGGCATGGCCGAGGACGCGCTGGCCCACTCCGAGCAGCTCGAAGACCGCATCGTCGCGGGCTCGATCCACGCGCTCGGGCGGCCGGAGTGGCTGGTCCCCGACATGTGGCGCTTCCCCTTCACGAGCGCCGAGCACGAGCGCCCGAAGCCCGCGCCGGGCGAGGTCGACGACCTCAAGGACGTGCCGTTCTTCAGCAAGCCCGAGGACGTGTTCCCGGCGATCATCGTGGGCGTGGAGCTCGCGAGCCAGCTCAACGTGCAGGTCGGCGACGAGCTGCAGATCATCGCCCCCGACGGCGACGTCGGCCCGACCGGGCTACGCCCGAAGCTCGCCTCGTTCCGGGTCGGCGGCATCTTCCGCACGGGCATGTACGAGTACGACCAGAAGCTCGCCTACGTCGCGCTCGACGCGGCCCAGAGATTCTTTGACTACGGCCGCGACCGCAACGTCCTGGAGGCCCGCGTAGAGGTCCCCGAGTCCGTGACCGAGCTGGTTCCTCAGATCGATGCAATCTTTGCTTCGTCGCCGTTTCGCGCCGGCCCGAGCCTCGTCACGTCGACCTTCCAGGAGCGCAACAAGAACCTCTTCTCGGCGCTCGCGCTCGAGCGCATCGTGATGTTCATCATCCTCGGCTTCATCACGTTCGTGGCCTCGCTGCTCATCGTGAGCTCGCTGGTCATGCTGGTGGTCGAGAAGGTCCGCGAGATCGCCGTCTTCAAGGCGCTCGGCGCGAGCAGCCCGATGATCTCGCGCGGCTTCATGGTCATCGGCAGCTTCATCGGCTTCTTCGGCATCCTGACCGGCGTGCCGCTCGGCATCGGCACCTGCGTGGTCATCATCGCGCAGGGCCTGGCGCTGCCCGACAACTTCTACATCTCGACGCTCCCGGTGAAGCTCGACCCCATCGAGATCACCATGTTCGGCCTCGCCGCGCTCGGCATCTGCCTGCTGGCGACGCTCTATCCGTCCAGGCGCGCCGCCGCGCTCAAGCCCGCCGAGGGCCTCCGTCATGGCTGAAGTCGTCGCCGCCACCCGCCCCGTGCTGCTCGAGACGCGCGCGCTGCGTAAGGCCTACGCCGTGCCGGGCCGCGCCAACGAGACCATCGAGGTCTTACGCGGCATCGACCTGCAGATCCGCCGTGGCGAGATGGTCTCGATCGTCGGTCAGTCGGGCGTCGGCAAGTCGACGCTCTTGCAGATCCTCGGCACGCTCGACCACCCCACGGGCGGCGAGGTCATCCACGACGGCATCGACACGGTGAAGCTCCCGCCCGCGAAGCTGGCCGCGTTCAGGAACGCCAAGATCGGCTTCGTGTTCCAGTTCCATCACCTGCTCGCCGAGTTCAGCGCGCTCGAGAACGTGATGCTGCCGCTGCTCATCGCGGGACAGAAGCCGAAGCTCGCTGAGCAGGCCGCCTCCGAGTACCTCACCCACGTCGGCCTCGGCGCGCGTATGCGCCACAAGCCTGGCGAGCTGTCGGGAGGCGAGGCGCAGCGTGTCGCGGTGGCGCGCGCGCTGGTGCGGCGGCCCGATGTCGTGTTCGCGGACGAGCCCACAGGAAACCTGGACACTCGCACGTCGGACGAGATACACGCGCTGCTCGTCGAGTTGAACGGGCGGCTAGGCACGGCGTTCGTCGTCGTGACCCACAACGTGAAGCTCGCCTGGATGCTCGAGCGACACCTGCTCCTGGCCGACGGGGTCGTGCGCGAGCTCCGCACCGACGAGGCGCCGGAAGAGTTCCTCCCCAAGCGGGACCATACATAGCCCCCGGGCCGCGCGAGCGCGCGAAGACGGGAGCCGCGCCGCCAGGCGCGTGGGGGTCTGATAGATGTTGTCGAGAATCGTAGCACTGCTCATCGCCGTCGCGCTCCCCGTCGTGGTCGTAGCGCCGCGGGCCCACGCGCAGGAGCTCGACGACTCGCCCGAGGTGAAGAGCATCGAGCTCCAGGGCCTCGAGCGCATCGACAAGCAGGGCGTGAAGGCCAAGATCTACACGCAGATCGGCCGCCCGCTCGACCGCTCACGGCTATCCGAAGACCTCAAGCGCATCTACGCGATGGGCTTCTTCGACGACATCCAGGTGCTCGAGCGCCCGAGCGACGACGGCGCCGGCGTCGTCCTGACGTTCGTGATGGTCGAGCGCCCGAGCATCTCGAGCATCGAGTACGACATCGACGGCGACGCGGTCGACAAGGATGACGTCAAGCAGGTCGTCGACCTGAAGCCGCTCGAGATCCTCGACGAGTCGCGCATCCGCGCGAACCTGGCCAAGATCGAGGACCTCTACGTCGAGGAAGGCCACTTCCTCGCCGAGACGCGCTACGAGCTCCAGAAGACCGGCGAGAACACAACCAAGGTTGTGCTCATCGTACGCGAGGGTCAGAAGGTCGAGGTCCGGAGAGTCGAGATCGTCGGCAACAAGGCGCTCACCTCGGAAGAGATCGAGGCCGTCATGGCCACCCGCGAAGGCGGCTGGTTCAGCTTCCTGACGAAGTCGGGCGAGTTCAAGAAGGAGCTCTTCGAGCAGGACTTGCAGCGCATCCAGTACCTCTACCTCACGAAGGGCTACGTGCAGGTCGACGTCGGTGAGCCGGTCGTCACGCTGTCGCCCGACAAGAGCTCGATGGAGATCATCATCCGCGTCGACGAAGGCCCGCGCTTCAAGGTCGGGGCCGTCGACGTCGAGATGACCGACGGCGACTGGATCGTCGACAAGCAGAAGATCAGCGATCGGCTCTCGCTCAAGACCGGCGACTGGTTCGACTACTCGCGCATGCAGTCCGACACGACGCTCATCTCGGGCACCTACAAGGACCGCGGCTACGCCAACGCGAACGTCGCGACCGCGCACGACGTGAACCCCGAGGACCAGACCTTCGGCGTCACCTTCAAGATCCAGAAGGGCGACCCGGTCTACATCCGGCGCATCGAGATCCGCGGCAACAAGGACACGCGCGACAACGTCGTGCGCCGCGAGATGAAGATCTTCGAGGGAGATCTCTACTCGGGCGACAAGATCCGCCGGTCGCAGCGCCGCATCATGGCGCTCGGCTTCTTCGACCCGCCGTCGCACCCCGGCGACCAGGGCGGCGTGCAGATCGACACGCGCCCGACGGGCGATCCACGCACGACCGACCTGGTCGTGACGGTGAAAGAGAAGCAGACCGGCACGTTCCAGATCGGCGCCGGCTTCAGCTCGCTCGAGAGCTTCATCCTGACGGTGCAGGTCTCGAAGGAGAACTTCCTCGGTCGCGGCTGGACGGGCAGCTTCAACGCCACGTTCTCCGGGCTCCGACGCCTGTTCTCGCTGTCGTTCTTCGAGCCCTACTTCTTCGACACGCCGGTGACCTTCGCGGTCGACCTCTACAACTTCCAAGAGGACTTCACCGACTTCACGCGACTGCGCTCGGGCGGCTCGTTGTCGTTTGGCTATCGCCTCACCGACGACCTGTCGCTGTCACTCTCGTCGACGCTCGAGGACGTCGACGCGACGCTCCGGCGGACCGACATCGACATCGAGAAGCTGCGCCAGTCGGGCTTCACCAGCTCATTGCGCGCGACGCTCAGCTACGACACGCGCGACAACCGCATCTTCCCGACCGAGGGCCAGTACACGACGCTCTCGGTCGAGGCCGCGAGCAAGTACCTCGGCTCGGAGAACGAGTTCTGGCGCGTGCTCGGGCGCACGCGCTGGTACTTCCCGCTCTTCTGGGACTTCGTCCTGCGCCTCAACGGCACCGCCGGCGTGGTGCAGGGTCTCGATGGCCAGCCGGTACCGCTCTTCGAGCGCTTCTTCGTCGGCGGCATCTTCACGGTGCGCGGCTTCGAGCGGAACTCGATCGGCGAGAAGCTCTACCTCTCGTCGTTGCCCGATGGATCGCTCAGCCCCATCACCATCGGTGGCAACAAGGAGCTCATCTTCAACGCCGAGATCGAGTTCCCCATCTTCAAGGAAGTGGGGATCAAAGGCGTGGTCTTCTTCGACGCCGGCAAGGCCTGGGGCAACGACGTGCCGTTCGAGCCGTTCGATCTCCTCACCTCGGTCGGCTTCGGCTTCCGCTGGCAGTCGCCGGTCGGTCCGCTGCGCTTCGAGTGGGGCTTCCCGCTGAACCTCAAGGACGGCGAGCGCTCGAGCCCGTTCGAGTTCACCATCGGCAACAGCTTCTGACCTGGGGTCGCCTGAGAGCGGCCACACAGGCGGGAATCGCCGGCATATGGAGCAGGTTGACAGGCGCGTCTGCCGGGGCTATCTGCCCCGTCGCTCGTCCTCGTTCCCGGAGTACGCCACGTGCGTCGGTCCATCCTCTCCTTCGTCGCCCTCGTCATGTTCCTCGCCTTCCCGGCGTCCGCGCTCGCCGCGGACCTGAAGATTGGCGTGGTCGACGTCGAGTTCATCATCCACACCTCGAAGAAGGGCAAGGCGGCCAAGGCGCGCCTCAAGAAGCTCTTCGACGACAAGCAGAAGGAGCTCGACGGCAAGCAGAAGGACCTGCTCGACCTGAAGGACTCGATCACCAAGGGCTCCGACATGGAGACGCCGGACAAGAAGAAGGCGAAGGTGATGGAGTACCAGCAGGGCCTGCTCGCGCTGCAGGAGCTGTACATGAAGAATCAGCAGGAGCTCCAGAAGAAGGAGATCGAGCTGATGAAGCCCATCCTCAAGTCGCTCGAGGACATCCTCACCGATAAGGCGAAGGCCGGCGACTTCGACCTCATCATCAATCGGTCGGAGCAGGGCGTGCTGTTCACCAAGCCCGACCATGACATCACCCAGGACGTGCTCGACAAGCTCGACGCGACCTGATGGCCTTGCCTCCGCGCAGGCAGCTGCACTTCGGCTTGCAGCTGACGCCGGTCGTCAAGTGGTTGCTCATCGTGCTCGTGGGGATCTGGGTCCTCACGAGCATTCTTGTTCGGACCGTGAAGCTCGGGGCGGCCGACACGGCCTTCAACGAGCTCGCGCTCACCCCGCCTGCGGTCATGCACGGCCACGTGTGGCAGCTACTCAGCTATGCGTGGCTCCATGACATCGCCGACCTCGCGCACATCCTCTTCAACGGCTTCGCGCTCGTCCTGCTGGGACCCGAGCTCGAGCGCCGCTGGGGTCGCCGCGCGTTCATCAAGTTCTACCTGCTGACCGGTCTCTTCGCAGGCGTCTTCAGCGTGCTCGCCGGGCTCGTCGCGGCGCCGCTCTACAACGTCTCAATCGTCGGTGCCTCGGGTGCCATCTTCGGCTTGGTGGCCGCGTGGTCGATGCTCTTCCCCCAGCGCGAGCTGCTCTTGCTGTTCGTCATCCCGGTGCGCGTGAAGTGGCTCGTGTGGATCGCCATCGCCGGTGACTTCGTCGTGCTAGCCCTCAACGGGCAGACCGACACCGCCATCCAGTGCCACATCGGCGGCGCGCTGACGGGCTGGTTCCTCATCACGGGCAACTGGCACCCGCGCGTGTTCGTGCCGCGCCTACGCCTGCTGTTCCGACGCCGCACGCCACCCGCTCGGCGCACCTACCTCAACTCATCCGCGACGAGCCTCACGCCAGCGACCAGGTCGGCAAAGCCGGCCTGAGGGTCGAGTCACCGCCAATGCCGCAGGTCGCCTCCCTGGGGCTCCCGAACGCGTGGAGGTGGACGCGGACGCGCGCGGGGGAAGGCGACAGGTGGCGGTGTCCGCGCGCGGACTCGCGACCCGCTCTCCGCGACCCTCGCCCTTCCACGTCCACATCCACTCACGCGAAGCTCCGCGCGCGGAGCCGTGGACGTGGAGGTGAACGCGAGGGGGGGCCGGGAGGCGGAGGCAAGACCCGCGACCCGCTCTCCGCGACCCTCGCCCTTCCACGTCCACATCCACTCACGCGGAGCTGCGCGAACGGAGCCAATGGGGGCTGCGGACGGCTCTCTCCGGAGGCTTCCGCCAACGAAGGCTAGTCGACGTCGATGACCACGGGCCGGCGCCGCACAGTGGGCGGCAGCGCCTGCGGCGGGATGATCTCGACGTGGTCAGCGCCTGCGCTCGGACGAGGGCTCGGCCGCGTCGACGTACGCGACGCGGGGCCCATCACGACGCGCGTGAGCAGGTGCCGCACGAATGGGATCGCCAGCAGGATGCCGATGACGTCGGAGACCAGTCCCGGAAACGCGATGAGGCCGCCCGCGAGCACCACGAAGCCATCCTCGAGCATCACGCGCGGACCGCGCCGATGCACATCGCCCGCGTGGATACGCGACACCATGAGCTCGCGCCCGCGCCGCATGAGCATGAGGCCAACGACCATCGCGACGATGCAGTAGACGAGCGTCGCACCGACACCGACGGCACCACCGAGCTCGAGCAATGACCAGAGCTCGACGAACGGCAGCAGTATGACCAGCAGGAGCCAGCGCATGCGCGGCATGCTACGCACCCGCCTTCCGCGTGGGAAGCTCCCGCCTCGAAGACGCGACGCTCAGCCCTTGTTGATCCGGTCGCGCAGGTCCTTGCCGACCTTGAAGAACGGCATCGACTTCGCGGCCACGTTCACGGTCGCGCCCGTCTTGGGGTTGCGGCCCGTGTAGGCCTTGTACTTCCTGACGGTGAAGTTGCCGAAGCCACGTATCTCGATTCGATCGCCCTTCTTCAGGGCGTTCACCATCTCGTCGAAGACCGCGTTAACCGCCTGCTCGACGGTCTTGCGCGGGAGCCCGCTCTTCTTCTGTACAATGGCGTCGATCAGCTGCGACTTGGTCATCGCGCGCTCCAAGGGCGTCCGTCTGGGGAGACGCCGTGGGGTTCGCAAGTACCGATAAGACAATAGGGATTGAGCGTCAACCCCGGGGATGTCCGAGTCGTTGAAAACCTTGCCCGCGCACCACGCTCACTCATAGGTCGGGTGCCTCGTCCGCGAAGCTGCTCACCCAGGTGCCGTACGCCTCGATGGCCTCGAGGAAGGCCGCGTAGAATGGGTGTCCGCCGATGGTCGCGGAGTCGCCGATGACCAACAAGAAGCGGCGCGCGCGCGTGAGCGCGACATTCATGCGGCGCACGTCCGACAGGAAGCCGATGTCCGCGTCGTCGTTGCTGCGCACGAGGTCCACCACGATCGCCTCCTTCTCGCGCCCCTGGAAGCCGTCGATGGAGCCGACCTCGAGGCCCGCCGTGACGACGTCGGCGAGGCGCTGGCGGAGCTCTCCGACCTGCGCGTCGTAGGGTGTCAGCACCGCCAACTGAGCGGGCTGGAGTCCCCTCGACAGGAGCCGGCGCACCTCGCGCGCGGTGCGCTCGGCGAGCTCTTTGTTGCGCGTCGAGGCGTCACCCTCGCGCTTGTCGTCGCTCCAGCCGGCGCCGGCGATGTCGACGAACACCAGTGGACCGTCGCGCAGCGGATCGGCGGCGACGCCGAGGTCGGCGAGGCTGTGCGCGGCCACCGCTGGGTGCGCGACGAGCCGCCCGTCGTAGAGCGAGAGCGATGGGAAGGCCATGATGGAGGCGTGCATGCGGTGCTGGGTCACCAGCATGCGCACGACGGCCGAGCCGTGCTTCGCCACCAGCCGCTCGAAGACCGTGGTGCTGAGCCCGCGGCGCGCCGCGCTCGGGTCGATGATGGTCGGCGGGAGCTGGTTCGGGTCGCCCGCCAGCACCGCGCGCGGGGCCATACGCAGCGCGATCCACGCGAGCGGGTCCGGCGCCTGCGTCGCCTCGTCGAGCACCACCACGTCGAAGCGCTGACCCCGCAGCGCCGGGTGGTCGGCGCCCGCGAGCGTGCAGCACACGATGGGCGCGAGCTCCACGATGGCGTGCTCGACGCGCCGCAAGTGCATACGCGCGTCCTTGAAGAGACGGTTCGCCTCGGCGAAGGCCTCGCGCCGCTCGAAGCGATCGATCGTTCCGCGCGCGGCGCGCGACTCGGTCTTGCGCTTCAGCGCCGTCGCCTCACTGACCCACTGCTTGGCGAGGCGGCTCGCGTCGCTCGCGTCGATGCGCGCGTCCAGGGTGTGGTCCTCGACGCTCGGCAAGACCCGCGCCGGGTGCCCGATACGCAGCGTCGGCAGGCCCGCGGCGATGAGCCGCTCGGCCAGGTTGTCGACCGCGACGTTGCTCGCCGCGCTCGCCAGGACGCGCCAGCCGCGTGCCCGCGCCTGGCGGATCACCTCGATGAGCGAGCGCGTCTTGCCGGTGCCGGGCGGCCCGTGGATACACGCCATCGGCGAGGTCGCGAGCGCGTGCGCCACCGCGTCGCGCTGGACTTCGTCAAGAGACTTGTCGATTGCCTCGAAGGCCACGTCGACGTGCTCGAGCCGCCCGTTCCCATAGACGACCTTCAGCGACTCGAGCGTCTCGGCGCGCGCGTCCTTCAGCGCCGACAGCGCCAGCTCGCCGCGCTGGAACGTGGCCTCGGGCGCCTCACGCTCGAGGCGGAACGTGCCCTCCTCGAAGGCGTCGGGCAGCTCGCCGTCGATGGCGACGCCGAGCGCCGCGCC
>Ga0164241_10003025_pt1 | contig 17450 bp, 11 predicted proteins | sample OricomyardsoilBY_FD_108780 | JGI IMG/M metagenome (GOLD analysis project Ga0164241, IMG submission 108780) | Backyard soil microbial communities from Emeryville, California, USA - Original compost - Back yard soil (BY) | ecosystem: Environmental > Terrestrial > Soil > Unclassified | place: USA...
CGGGGCGCCGGTCGCCGCCGTCCTGTGCACGCTGGCCAGCCCCGTCGCCGGGCTCTTCCTGGCGCTGGGCGCGTGCGCGTGGTTCCTGGCCGACCGCCGGCACCGGCCGAACGCCGCGTGGCTGGCCGCCGCCGCGCTCGTCCCCGCCGCGTTCCTGTCGGTCGCGTTCCCCGAGGGTGGCGTCGAGCCGTTCCACGGCCAGAGCTTCTGGCCCGCGATCGCGGTGCTCGTCGTCCTGTTCGCCGTGCTCCCTCCGCGCGAGCGCCTCCTGCGCACGGGCATCGTCCTCTACGTCCTCGCCATCGTCGCGAGCTTCGTGCTCGACACGCCGATGGGCAACAACGTCAACCGGCTGGGCGCCCTCTTCGCCGGCCCGCTGCTGGCCTGCGCGTTGTGGCCCCGCCACCGCGCGCTGCTCGCGCTGTGCGCGCTCCCCCTCCTGTACTGGCAGTTCCTCTCCCCCGTCGCGGACTGGCAGAAGGCGCGCGACGACGCGTCGGTGCACGCCTACTACTACGAGGGGCTGCGCGCGTTCCTGGCCGAGCAGCCGGGGACGTTCCGCGTCGAGGTGCCGTTCACGGTCAGCCACTGGGAGGCGCGCTACGTGGGGCTCGACCGCCCGCTCGCCCGCGGCTGGCAGCGCCAGCTCGACATGAAGGTCAACGAGCTGTTCTACGAGGGGAAGCTCACCGCCGACGCGTACCACCGGTGGCTCAGGCGGCTCGGCGTGCGCTTCGTGGCGCTGCCCAAGGGCGTCCCGCTGGACCACTCCTCCGCCCAGGAGGAGGCGCTCATCCGCTCCCGGCCCGACTTCCTGGTCCCCGTGTGGAGCGACGCCCACTTCGACGTCTACCGCGTGAAGGACGCCGCGCCGCTGACGCGCGGCGGCGCCGAGCTGACCTCGATGCAGACCGACGGGTTCACGCTGCGCGCCGACCGGCCGGGCACCGTCACCGAGGTCTCCGTGCACTGGTCGCCGTACTGGGCGCTGGAGCGGGGTCGCGGCTGCGTGGAGCCCGCGCCGGGCGACTGGACGCGGGTGCGGCTGAAGGACGCCGGCGTGGCCCACGTGGGCATGGACTTCGCGCTCGGGCGCATCCAGGCGCGCTCCCCGCGCTGTAACCCCTGACCCCGCGCCGGGTGGTTGTACATACTGGTCCCCTGCGGCCCGAGCGGATCCCTCGCGCCGCACCTCCCGCCGTGTCCACCCCTTCCCTCCCGGCATCCTTCCCCCGCACCCTGCGCCGCCCGCCGGCCTGGGTCGTCTGCGCCGTGCTCGCCGGGCTGTGGCTGCTGCTCGCCCCGCCGACGCCCGACCTCGCCGCGCAGGTGTACCGGTCCGACCTCTTCGGGCGCATCGGCTTCTCGGTCTGGGACCTGTCCTGGTACGGCGGCCACCACATGCCGGGGTACAGCCTGCTCTTCCCGCCGCTCGGCGCGCTGCTCGGGCCCCGGATCGTCGGAGCCCTGGCGGCGATCCTCTCGGTCATCCTCTTCGAGCGGCTGATCAAGCCGTACTTCTCGCCGCGCGCGGTGCGGATCGCCGCGGTGTGGTTCGCCGTGATCGTGGTGTGCGACCTGCTCATCGGCCGGCTCACCTACGGCCTGGGCGTGACGGTCGGGCTGTGCGCCGTGCTCTCGCTGTCCCGCGGCCACCCGTGGCTCGCCGCCGTGCTCGGCATCGCGTGCGCCACGGCCAGCCCGGTCACCGGCGTGTTCACCGCCCTGGCCGGCGGCGCGGTCTTCCTCAGCGGCACCGACCGGCGCGGCCTCGCGCTGGCCGTCACCTCGCTCGGCACGCTGCTGGTGATGGCCGGCCTGTTCCCCGAGGGCGGGGCCCAGCCGTTCCGCTGGTTCCAGATCATCGTCCCGCTGCTCGTGTGCGGCGCGGTGCTCGCCCTCTCGCGGCCCGGCGATCGGACCCTGCGCATCGGCACCGTCCTGTACGTCGTCGGGTGCATCCTGACCATGGCGATCACCAGTCCGCTCGGGGACAACGTGCTGCGCCTCGGCGCGCTCGTCGGCGGCTCGCTGATGGCGGCGCTGTGGGTCGACCGCGCGCCCGGGAGCACGCGGGTCAACGCCAAGGCCATCGCTGCGGTCGGCGTGATCTTCCTGGCCTGGCAGCTCGCCGGCCCGATCCGCGAGGTCGTCAAGTCCAGCGGGGACCCGTCGACGAGCAAGGCCTACTACGCGCCCGTGATGGACTTCCTGCGCACCCACGCCGACCCGGCCACGCGCATCGAGGTGCCGTTCACGCGCGGGCACTGGGAGGCGGCCTACCTGGCCCCCCACGTCCCGCTCGCCCGCGGGTGGGAGACCCAGCTGGACAAGAAGATCGGCTCGCTGTTCTACGACCACCGCGACGAGACGTTCACCGCCGCCAAGTACCACGCGTGGCTGCGCCACAACGCGGTGAGGTTCGTCGTGGTGCCCGACGTGGCGCCCGACCCGACGAGCGTCCGCGAGGTCGAGGTGATCGACAGCAAGCCGGCCTGGCTGAAGCTGGTGTGGACCGGACCGCACTGGAAGGCCTACGCGTTCCGCGACGCGGAGCCCCTCGTCTCCGGCCCGGCGAGCATGGTCGCGCTGCGGCCCGACGGCTTCACGCTGCGGGCGACCCGACCGGGTGTCGTGGAGGTCCGCGTGCACAAGACGCCGTACTACGAGATCTCCCGCGGGCAGGCGTGCGTGCTGCCCGGCGACGGGGACTGGACCCGGCTGCGCGTCGAGCGCGCCGGCCTGATCCGCGTCGACGCGCGCTTCACGCTGGACGACGTGGGCGGCGGCGACGCGCTGTGCCCCGCTCCCACCCCCGCTCGCTGAGCGGCCACGCGGCGCGCCACCGCTGGTGCGACCGATTCCCAGGTCGGTAACATCTCGGGCCTTCTCATGCGCGCCCGGGTTCGGACACTCCAGGCGCGGCTGTTGCCGCACGGCCTGCTCGATGTCGTCCGACAAGTCGCGCTCTTCATGGTTGCCTACTACGGCTACCGCTACGTGCGGGGCGCGATCGACGATCCCACGAGCACCGCGCTGGCCTTCGAGCACGCCCGCGACCTGATCTCGATCGAGCGCTCGCTGGGCATCTTCGTCGAGCCGGCGATCAACACGTGGTCGGAGGGCAGCTCGGCGATCACGGCGATCGCGAGCTGGGTGTACATCAACGCGCAGTTCTCGGTGACGGTGTTCTCGCTGGTCTACATCTACCTGCGCTTCAACCGGAACTTCTACTTCGTGCGCAACATGTTCATGGTCGCGATGGGCATCGCGCTGCTGGGCTACGCGCTGTTCCCCACCGCCCCGCCGCGGCTGATGCCGGAGTGGGGCTTCATCGACTCCGTCTCGGTCTACACCGGCGTCTCGCACGACAGCGTGGCGGTCACGGCGCTCTTCAACCCGTACGCTGCCGTTCCGTCCATGCACATCGCCTTCTCGCTCATGATCGGCATCCCGCTCTCGCTGCTCGCGACGTGGCGACCCGTCAAGATCTTCTGGGCGCTGTACCCGCTGCTCGTCTTCTTCGTGATCGTCGCCACCGCCAACCACTTCATCGCCGACGCCGTCCTCGGCGCGCTCACCGCCGGCTGCGCGGCCTACGCCGCCAGCTGGATGGCGCGGGTGCGCCCGCAGGCGTGGGCGTTCGGCCGGACGCCGGAGCTCGCGTTCGACGGGTCCGGCTCAGAGAAGGCCCTTCAGATCTGATGTCCACCTCCCCTCCCGCCTCCCGGCGCCCCCGCGGCACCGGCCGCGAGACCGTGCGCAACGCGCTGATCGAGTCCCGGCTCACGCCGAACGCGATCTCGATGACGGGCTTCGTCCTGTGCATCCTGGCCGCCGTCCTCATCTGGCAGGGCGAGATCGTGTGGGGCGGCATCGCGTTCATCGTGGGGTCGATCTGCGACACCCTCGACGGCCGCTACGCGCGCTCCTCGGGCAAGGGCTCGCCGTTCGGGGCCTTCCTGGACTCCACGCTCGACCGGGCGGAGGAGGGCATCGTCCTCGCCGCCGTGGGCTGGCAGTTCAGCAGGATGGGCAACGACACCGCGGTCGCGGCGACCGTGATCGCGGTCCTCAGCTCGCTGCTCGTCTCCTACACGCGAGCCCGCGCCGAGGCGCTGGGCGTCGAGTGCAAGGTCGGGATCGCCAGCCGCGCCATCCGCGTGGTCATCCTCTCGATCGGCCTCCTGTTCGCGACCGGCCCGGGAGACGTCGAGCTGCTGGCCCCGGCCGTCTACGTCCTCGCCGCGCTGAGCACCATCACGGTGTTCCAGCGTGTCTTCCACGTCCGGGGCGTGCTGCTGCGCGCCGCGGCCCAGGAGCCCGACCCGGCCCCGTAGACCGGGCCGGCCGACGCACCCCCGGGCCGCCGCGTTGTAACCGCGCGGGATCCACGGGGTTTCAGCAGTACCAACTTCTCCGCAGTACGCATTCCACCTTTCGAAGGGACGATCCTCCAAGTGAGCACCAACGGCAACGCAGCCGCCTCCAACGGCGCGGCGACGACGAACGGCGCGACGCGCCACCAGACCGACAAGGTCCGCGTCGCGATCATCGGCGTCGGCAACTGCGCCTCCGCCTTCGTGCAGGGCGTCGAGTACTACAAGAACGCCGACGCCAAGGAGCCCGTGCCCGGGCTCATGCACACCGATCTCGGTGGCTACCACGTGAACGACATCGAGTTCACCTGCGCCTTCGACATCAACAAGCTGAAGGTTGGCAAGGACCTCGGCCAGGCCATCTGGGCCGCGCCGAACAACACGATGAAGTTCGCCAAGGTGCCGCGCAAGCTCGGCGTCCCGGTGTACCGCGGCATGACGCACGACGGCCTGGGCAAGTACCTGAAGCAGAAGATCACCAAGGCCCCGGGCGAGACGGCCGACATCGTCAAGATCCTCAAGGAGACGCGCACCGACGTCGTCGTCTCGTACCTCCCGGTCGGCTCCGAGCAGGCGACCAAGTGGTACGTCGAGCAGGTCCTCGAGGCCGGCTGCGGCTTCGTCAACTGCATCCCCGTCTTCATCGCCCGCGAGCCGTACTGGGACAAGCGCTTCAAGCAGGCCGGCCTCCCGATCGTCGGCGACGACATCAAGTCGCAGGTCGGCGCCACGATCGTGCACCGCACGCTCGCCCGCCTCTTCCACGAGCGCGGCGTCAAGATGGTCCGCACGTCGCAGCTCAACGTCGGCGGCAACATGGACTTCTTCAACATGCTCGAGCGCGAGCGGCTGGAGTCCAAGAAGATCTCCAAGACGAACGCCGTCACCTCGGTGGCCGGCCTGGAGATGAAGGCCGAGGACGTCCACGTCGGCCCGTCCGACTACGTGCCGTGGCTGACCGACCGCAAGTGGGCCCACATCCGCGTCGAGGGCCAGGCCTTCGGCGACGTGCCGCTCGACCTGGAGCTCAAGCTCGAGGTGTGGGACTCGCCGAACTCGGCCGGCATCGTCATCGACGCCGTCCGCTGCTGCAAGCTGGCGCTCAACCACGGGATCGGCGGCCAGCTCGACGGCCCCAGCTCGTACCTCATGAAGTCGCCGCACAACCAGCGTCCCGACGAGATCGCCCGTCAGGACACCGAGAAGTTCATCGCCAAGTACGCCGGCAAGACGCTGTCCGGCCGCGCGGTGAAGGCCAAGACGGCGAGCAAGGCCGCCGCGAAGAAGCCGGCCGCCCGCAAGACGGCCGCGAAGGCCGCGGCCAAGCCGGCCGCCGCCAAGGCCACCACGCGCAAGGCGGCGGCGAAGAAGCCCGCCGCCCGCAAGGCCGCGGCCACGCCGGCCGCTCCCGCGGCTCCGGCCCCGGCGGCGACGCCGGCCGCTCCGCAGGCCTGAGCGACGCTCCACCCCTGACGCGGCGCGACGGCCCGGGACCACGTCCCGGGCCGTCGCCGCTTCGTCGCCCCTCTATCCTCTGACGAGCATGCCCGAGCCCCTCGCGATCGCGCACGTGACCCCCCACCCCTGGGGAACGCCGCACGAGGTGAACCGCCACGTCCAGCGCGTGTGCGACGACCTCGCCGCCCGCGGGCACCGGGTGATCATCGTCGCCCCGTCGGACTCGCAGGAGCTGGTCCGCACCACCCGCGCGGACATCCGCCGCGCCCACCGCGAGGGTCCCGAGGACCTGCTGCCCGCCCCGGGCGAGCCGCCGCGCGTGCTGGCCGTCGGCGAGGCGCTCCCCGCCTTCACGACCCGCACCCGCTCGACCCTCCCGATCGACGTGTCGCGCACGATCGAGGACCTCTTCACCGTCGCCCCGCTCGACGTGTGCCACGTGCACGAGCCGTTCGCGCCGAGCACGAGCGCCGCCGCCCTGCGCCACTCGCGCGCGCTGAACGTGAGCACGTTCCACACGCCGACCGAGCGGCTGCTGTCCACCCAGGTGGCCCGCAAGCTCGTCGCCCTCGTCTTCGGCCGGATCGACACCCGCATCGCCAGCTTCCCCGCCACGCGCGAGCTGATGGGCCGCTTCTTCCCCGGCGACTACGTCGTGGTCCGCCCGGGCGTCGACGCGCCGGCGGAGCGCCCGGCCCGCCCGGACGGCACCCCGCTGCGCCTGGCCTTCGTGGACATCGAGGAGCGGGGCGCGCTGCGCACCTTCCTGCGCGCGCTGCGGCGCCTGGCCGACGTGGACGGCTGGGAGGCCACGGTGCTCAGCGCCAGCGGCCCCTCGTCGGCCGCCCCGATCCCCGAGCGCCTGCGCGAGCGCATCCGCTTCGTCGAGCCGTCCGATGCCGTCGACGAGGCCTCCGTGCTCGCGGCGGCCGACGTGCTGGTCTGCGCGTCCGACGGCGACGACCCCGCGCCCGACCTCGTGCTGCGCGGCCTCGCCGCCGGGACGGTGCCCCTCCTCACCCGGCTGCCGGTCTACGAGGACGCGACCGGCGGCGGCGACGGCGCCCTGCTCTTCGAGCGCAAGGACACCGAGACGCTCGCCGCCCAGCTGCGGCGGCTGGTCGAGGACCCCGCTCTGCTCGCCCGCCTGCGCGACGCCGCGCCGGCGGCCGCCCGCGACTGGACGGCGGTGGCCGACGAGCTCGAGGGGATCTACCAGGCGCTCGCCGGCCGGCGCCACGATCCCACCGGGGATCCCGAGATCCGCGCGCGCCTGCAGGACCGCCGGATCATCGAGGTCGACCTGCACATGCACACCGACCACTCGTCCGACAGCGCCACGCCCGTGGAGGTCCTCCTGGCCACCGCCCAGGCCCAGGGGCTGGGGGCGATCGCGGTCACCGACCACAACGAGGTCTCCGGCGCGTTCGAGGCCCAGGCCAAGGCCGCGGCCTACGACGTGAAGATCATCATCGGCGAGGAGGTGAAGACCGAGCACCAGGGCGAGGTCATCGGCCTGTTCCTCACGGAGAAGATCCCGCGCGGCCTGTCGATGGCCGACACCGTGGCCGAGATCAAGCGCCAGGGCGGCCTCGTCTACGTCCCCCACCCGTTCGACCGGATGCACGCCGTCCCGGACTACGAGCACCTGCTGCCGATCCTCGACGACATCGACGCGATCGAGATCTACAACCCGCGGGTGGCGATCGGTGCCTTCAACGAGGAGGCGCAGCGGTTCGCGGCCAAGTACCGGATCGTCGCGGGCGCCGGCTCCGACTCGCACGTCGCGCAGGGCCTGGGCTCGGTGCGCATCCGGATGCGCGACTTCGACGGCCCGCAGGAGTTCCTCGAGTCCCTGCGCGAGGCGGAGATCGTCACCAAGTCCGGCACGCTGCTCTACGTCCAGGCGCTGAAGTTCCTGGAGACGAAGGCCACCCCGGCCGGAGCCCGCGAGAAGCGGCGCGCCCGCCGGGTCAAGCGCGCGACACGCAAGCCGTGATGCAGCGGCAGGGAGATCATGGGAAGGCTGCGAAACCCATGGGACCAATGCCCGCCACAGACGACGAGATCCGCGAGAAGTACCTGGAGCGGGCCATCCGCGAGCTGAACTCGCTCACCGGTGACCTGCAGAGCTGCGAGGAGTGCCCTCGGGGCAACCGCACGCCCGTCCTGGGCTCCGGCCACCCGCAGGCCGACGTCTTCCTGCTCAAGCACGCGCCGACGCCCTCGGAGGTCGAGGAGGGCGTCGCGTTCTACGGCCGCAGCGGCTCCGCGCTGATGAAGTCGTTCAAGCGCCTGAACATCGATCCCCTCACCGTGTACGGCACGCTGTGCGTGAAGTGCCCGGTGCAGGACACCACGCTCGCCGACCCCGGCTGCATGGCCCGGGTGCTGGACGAGCTGGCGATCGTGCAGCCGCGCATCGTGGTGCTGATGGGCGACGACGCCCTGATCACGCTGAACGACCTCGGCGTGCCGCTGGCCAAGACGATCGGCCCGGAGCGCGGCGTCATCCAGCCCTTCACCCCGTCGATGGAGGCGCTGGTGGTGCCCAACATCGACGAGTCGCTCGACGAGGAGACGGCCAAGCGCGCCTTCTGGCGCTCGTTCCGCACCCTCGGCGACTGGCACGCCGACCTCCCGCCGTACTAGGCGCGAGACTCCCGGGATGCGCATCGTCGCCATCGTCCTCGGGGCGTTCGCCTACTGCCTGCTGAGCCCGGTGCTGCCCGACGTCGCCGTCGGGGTCGACGGGGCGATCGGGACGGTGATCGTGTTCGCCGCGGTGCTCGCCGCGGCCCAGCTCAGCGACGAGCTGCTCGCGGCGATCCTCGTCGGTCTCGGCGCCGGGATGATCGCGGCGGTGCTCACCGCGTCGGGCCAGGACGTCGCGGCCACCGTCCCCGAGGCGGTCACCTGCGCCTGCATCGGCGCGCTGTTCGCCCGCGGCATGGAGCTGCCGGCCCTCGTCCTCGCCGTCCCGCTCGTCGTCGCCGTGATCGACGCCGTGTCGGTCGGCTCGGGCGGGGTCCCGTTCTCGTTCGACGGCACGAGCGGCGACATCCTCTCGCTCGACATCCCCGCCTGGGGCGGCGGCACCGCCCTGCGCGTGGGCATCGCCGATCCGATCTTCGCCGCCGTCTTCTTCACCTGGGCGCGCCGCTTCGGCCTGCGCGGGCGCGCGACCGCCGCAGCGATGCTCGTCGCGGTGCTCGCCGCCGTCCTGCTCACGGTGTCGGCCGACGTCACCGTGCCGGCCCTGCCGCTGCTCGCCGCCGCGTTCTACCTGCCGAACCTGGACCGGCTGGGCCGGCTCGCCCGCGACCGGCCGGACGTCGCGCGGTCCTGAGCGCCGCTCCTAGGCGGTGAGGATGATCTTGCCGAGCTTGCCGCCCGCCTGGAAGCGCGCGTAGGCGGCCGCGGCCTCCTCGAGCGGGAACGTCTCGAGGATCGGCACGCGCAGCCGCCCGCGCGCGAAGAGGGGCAGCACGTGGCGCTCCATCCGCCGGGCGGTGTCCGCCTTCTCCTCCAGCGGCCGGGAGCGCAGCGTCGAGCCGGTGATACGGGCCCGCTTGCCCATCACCGCGAGCAGGTTGAGCTCGGCCTTGAAGCCGGCCCCGACGCCGATCACCACGATGCGGCCGTCCAGCGCAAGCGCCTTGAGGTTCGCCCCGAGGTTGGGGGCGCCGACGAGCTCCAGGACGACGTCGTAGGGGCCGCCGTCGGCGAACTCCTCGGGGTCCAGCACGACGTCGGCGCCGAGGTCGCGGACCGCGTCGCGGACGTCGGGGTTGCGCACCGTCGCGGTGACGTGCGCCCCGGTCGCCGCGCCGAGCTGCACGGCGGCGGTGCCGACGCCACCGGCCGCGCCGTGGACGAGCAGGCGCTCCCCGGCGGCCAGGCCGGCCTGGCGGAAGATCGCGTCGTGCGCGGTGGTGAACACCTCGGGCACGCCGCCCGCGGCGATGTCGTCCACGGCGTCGGGCACCGGCATCGCCTGGCGCTCGTGGACGACGCACAGCTCGGCCTGCCCGCCGCCGCCGACGATGGCCATCACGCGGTCGCCGACCTGGAAGCGGGTGGCGCCGGGACCGACGGCCGCGACCTCCCCGGCCAGCTCCATCCCCGGGATGTCCTGGGGCGAGTCGGGCGGGACCGGGTACTGGCCCTTCATCTGCAGGATGTCGGCGCCGTTGAGGCCGGCGGAGCGGACCCGGACCAGGAGCTCGCCGTGGGCGGGGACGGGGTCGGGGCGGTCCTCGACGACGATGGATCCGTCCCGGACGATGGCTGCGCGCATGGCGAGGAGTCTACGAGGACGGCTGAGGCCACCCTCCCTGGTCATGTGGAGAGTGGGAGGGTGGCCTTGGGGGATTCGCCGTCGCCCCGGGGAGCGGGAGAGTGTTCCCGGGTACGTGTGGTGATCAGCGAGCGGCGCGGCTCCTGATCGTGAGCTTGCTCGTGCGGACCGTGCTCGTCTTCGGCGCGTTGGTCGGCTTGAACGTCAGCGTCGGCCGGGTCGTCAGACGACCCGTCTTCGCCAGCGCCTTCTTGCCCGCGTCCGACAGCGGCAGGGTGACCACGTAGACCAGCTTGCGATCCAGGCGGCGCCGCACCGGCTTCAGCCCGTTGCCGCTCACGTTGAGCAGCCCGGCCGCCGGAGCCTGCACCCGCAGCCGCACGCCGCTGCGGCTGGCCGTCGCCTTGACGACCTTGGGCTTGCCGACCTTCGGGCAGTCCTTGACCGTGATCGGCGTGGTCCGGTCCTGGCGCTTGCCGTTCTGGGCGATGACCGACACGTCCATCGTGATCGGCCCGCCGCACAGGTCCTTGCTCGGCGCGTCGAGCATCGAGTGCGGCCCGGTCGGCAGCTCCATGTCGAACCCGGTGATCGGGATGTCCGGCACCGTGGAGAACGTCACCTTGGAGCGGCCGCCGCCGGAGTCGATGATGACCGTGCCGGCGAGGTTGACCTCGACCCCGGCCGCGTCGCCCTGGCCGAACAGCTTCAGCTCGATGACCGGCACCTCGCCGGGCACCGCGACGATGTACGCCGGGCCCTTGAGCGGCTGGTTGAGGATGGGCGTGTAGGCCGTCGTCGTCCCGATGTAGGACTGCTCGGGGCAGCCCTTGTAGTTCTCGAGGAACTGGGACATCAGGCACGCGTTGTTGATCGTCGGGATCAGGCGGGACGGCAGCTGCCTGGGCAGGCGCACCGCCACCGACCGGATGTTCGCGTCACCGGGCCGCGCGGCGATGTGCGCCTTCAGCTCGGCACCATGCTTGAACGTGAGCTTGCCGCGCGTCGTCGCCGACATGGTCGGGTCGAACGGCAACGCCGCGCAGTCCGCCGCCTGGAAGCGGTTGGACAGGTCGACGGCCGTCCCGCTCGACGAGGTGATCCGCGCGTTGATCGCCATCGGATCGCAGTTCGTCGGGGTGACCATGAACCCGGGACGGTCGAGCGCGACGCGCACGTCGCGCAGCCGCAGCGGGATCCCCTTGAGGATCGTCGGCAGCGGATCGGCCTTCACCGTCACGTGCGCGTCGTCCTTGTCGACGAACAGTGCGGCGCGAACGACGACCGTGCCGAGATCGAACGGCCCGGCCTGCGCCGGCACGACGATGCTGAGGCTGAACGGCGCGCCCTTGTAGGGACCGCCCAGGTAGACGGCGGTCGCCGCCTTGCCGGGCTGCGGGATGAACACCGGGTTGAGGCCCGGCCCCGCGCCCACGGTCGTCGTGCCCACCTGGGACGCGGCGTCGCAGGTGCCCGTGGCCAACTGCGCCTCGGGGCACAGCGGCACGTCGCCGACGCGGGCGACGAGCCCGGGCGGCAGGCTCATCTCGATGCCGCTGAGGTCCTGCTGGCCGTCGGGCCGGGTCAGCCGCATCGTGAACGGCGAGGAGCCGCCACCGGTCGGGTTCGTCAGGCCGGTTTCCAGGCCGGGCGTGAACTGGCCCGCCCGGTCGCAGTTGCCCGTGATCTGGAACGAATCGGTGCCGTGGACGGGCGTGTCCGTCGCCCACGACGTGAGGTCGTAGCTCGTCGTCGCCGTCCCGCACGTCGTCGGGTTGGTCAACGCGGCCTGTGGCCCACCGTCCATCACCATGTGGAGCTGGCTGAACGGCAACTGCGGGTTGTTGTCGAAGGTGACCGTGAGCTGCCCGGTCTCCGGATCCGGCGTCGCGATGCCGGGGAGCTTGACGGTGACGCCCGCCCCCTCGGCGACGAGGAACAGCCGCAACAGCTGGTCGGGTCGCTGCTCGCCCAGGTAGACGGAGCCGACGAGCGGCTCCGGCAGCACGGGCGTCTCGAGCTTGATCGTGCCGATCTTCGAAGCGTCCGGGCAGGAGGGAGCGACGTCGGTCCCGATCCCGATGCCCGCGTCAGAGCAGGCCTTCTGTCCGTCGGCCGCCGAGGCGGACACCACGACGCCCGGAGGCAGCGTGACGACGGCCTTCTTGAGATGGGCCTCGGCCAAGCCGTTCGGGCTGTCGTTCTGCGGCACGTTCAGGTCGATCGTGTAGCCGGCCGGCACGCCGGCGTCATGGCTGTCCGGCTGGACGGTCATCGTCGGATCGAAGGGGACGTTGTCGCAATGGGTGAACGGCGCCAGGAGTGCGTCCTGACCGAGCAGCGAGCCGGGCACCTGCCACGAGGCCACGGACATGGTCGTCGTAGCGGCGGCCGCGTTGCAGGCCGTCGCGTTGCTGAGGAACGGACGACGGAGCTCCTCGCTCGGACCGCCGAAGGACCGAGCGGTGTTGGTGTCCGTGAACGGACCGGGACCGACGTTGTCGGCCGGCACCCCCCAGAACACCACGGTGCCCCCGAGCACGTACAGCTGCTCGGTGAGGTTCTTGGCCGAGACGGTGATGCCGTAGTCGCTGCCGGAGCGCACGCTGGCGTCGAGCCGCACGGTCGCGACGAGCACCGAGAAGCCGAACGCCGCCGGCTGCCCCTTGTTCGGCTTGATGTTGTAGATCAGCGCGGTCTGAATCGAGGAGGCCCCCGTTCCCGGAGACGCGATCTCCACGTTGGCGTACCCGACCGCGGTGCTCATCGGACAGGAGTCCGGCGGCGAGAGCTGCACGCGACGGATGTCGCACTGCGGCACGGCCTGCGGGTTGCCGACCACGCCGGGCGGCAGGTCGACCACCAGATCCTTCACGTTGTCGTCCGGCGTGCCGGGACCGACCTGGTTCAGCGCGAACGTCGTCGTCAGGTCGCTGTGCGCCCCGGCGCGCTCGTTGGCGGTGGTCATGGTGAAGCTGCCGGGTTGGAGCCCGAAGTCCGCCCGGGCCGAGCCCGCCGCCAGGACGAGGAGCGCAAGCCCGGCCAAGAACGCCACGAGCAGCCCGCGAGGGGCGAGGCGGTGGGTGGTGCGACCGGTCATCTGGTTGGTCTCCGTGAACGTGGTCATGAGCGCGCCGCCTTCTTGGTCTTCATCGTCAGCGACGCGGTGGCCTCAGCCGGGAAGCCCAGCGTCGGCCGGTAGCGCAGGTGGACGTGGACGCGCAGTTTTCGATCACGCGCCAAGGCCCGCCGGGCCTTCTTGGTCAACGGGACGCTCAGGCGATAGGTGCCCGCCTTCAGGACCGAGCGCTTCACCGTTCCCAGCCCTTCGCCGGAGGCCGTGAGCGCCCCGGCCCCGGGCACCTTCAGCGACACCGTCACCGTCGTGCCCTTGGCCGACGACTTGGTGACCTTCACCTTGGATGGGGCCGGGGGCAGATCGGCCACGTTGCCGGCGCCGCCGAGCAACGTCCCGGGCGGGAGCGCGGCCGGCGCCTCGCCGGACGGCGGACGGCAGTTCGACGGGCAGACGGGCTCCGTCGGCGGCTTCGGGAACCCCCCGCCCACCCGTGCGTCGTAGACGTCGTAGGACCCGTCGCGGTCGTCCTCCGACAGCCCTTCGGTCGTGGCGAAGAACACATCGTCGCCGCTGGCGCTGTTGTCGAGGAGGTACGAGTCGTCCGGGCTCAGACCCGACGAGATCAGACGGACCGAACCGGATTCCGCGACGTAGACGTCCCGCTTGCCGTTGGTGTCTCGATCGACGAGCGCGTTGGGCGTCGCGAAGAACACGCGCTTGCCGTCCGTGCTGATCGCGCGGTTGTCGCGCAGGGCACCGTCGAGGTTCGTCGCCGGGCCCGTCCCGCCGTTGTCCGACAGGTGGGAGTTGCCGACAGCGGCATCCCCGGCCGGCGCGCAACTGAGACACGAGAGCGCGCCGGTCGCCACCTCGTACCGGTAGACCTCCTCGAACCCGTCAGCGTTGTTGAAGCCCCCCGGGAGCGGCGAGTTCGACTGGAACACGAAGACCGACCCGTCGGCCGACGCGCGCCCCTGACTGATCCACGCGCGGCGGGCGGCGTTGTCGCTGGTGCTGACCAGGGGGCGGTCACGCGTGGCGATCGGCGTCGCGTGGCCGTCGGCCCACACTCCGAGCGGCCCGGCGAGCGTGGGGGCCGCGGAGCTCGCGTAGAGGAACCGCGATAGATCGTCGGAGGCGGCGAGGACGTCGCCCTGCACACCAGGCAGGTACTCGGTGGTCTCGTGGTCCACGTCGAAGATGTACGCCTTCTTCGTCCCGTCGTCCGGTGCGTCGGCCGTCAACTGGTCGACGCTCTGGAAGTAGACATGGGACCCGTCCCGCGAGCCGAAGGCGTACGACGCTCCCTTGACGGTCGCGAGGCGCTGCTGCACCGCGGCGCCGTCAGGAGCCGGATCGCCGTTGATCGCCGAGCGCGAAACGAGGACCGTGCTCGTGCCGTTCTTGCGCACGTAGAGCTGTGACGGAAGCCCGCTGCCGGCGTTGGGATCGGGGCTCACGAAGAACGCGCGCGTGCCGTCCGCCGATACCTGGTTGCGGAAGTCGGGGGGGGTGTTGAAGTTGCCCACCGACGCAGGCGCCGCCGCGGCCCCGGCCGGGATCGCCCCGTACGGATCCACGGTGCCGTCGGGCAACACGCCGGCCGCCTCGAGATGTCCGTTGGCGTAGCGATAGAACCCCCACGGCGAGGACGCGCGATCGATGATCTGGGGGACGCGCGGCGCATCCTCGGGCACGAGCGTGCCGTAGTAGGAGAAGTAGAACGTGTCGAGGTCCTCCGAGGCACCCGCCGGGACGAGGCCGGCACCTTCGATGGAGCCCACGCCGGGCGTGGCCGGATCGGTCGTCGGCTGGCTCAGCCACTCCAGGCTGCCGCCCCCGGAGGCGCGGTACAGCGCCTCCGCCCCGGGATCGCCGGGGATGTGGCCGGGGATCGACGGGTTGCCGGGCACCAGGCCGCCGCCGGACATCTGGTACGCGACCCGACCCAGGTTCAAGGACGGCCACGGGGCCTGCACCTGGTAGTCCAGGTAGTTGATCGACGCCGTCGACGGCAGGGGGAAGGGGTTGTCGGCGGACCAGCCCGTGACGGACCGGCGACCGACCGCGTAGTTCTGCATGCCGCGCGTCGCGCTGCCGATCGGCCCGCTCACTGCGTAGAAGATTCCGTCGCCCGCGGGGGTGGCCACCGCGTAGGACGGGGAGTCGGCACCTCCGGCGCCGGCGCCGGAGCCGAACTTCTGCACGGGCGACACCTGCTCGTAGACCCGGCCGTCGGGCGCCTGCACGGCGCGGGCGGGCGCGGAGAGGCCGAGCGTCACCACCGCGGCGACCAGGGCCCCCGCGGGGAGCGACAGGCGCCGGGCGCGAGCCCGCGCGACGGACCTCCTACCGGGCAAATGAGCGTTGTGCATCGTGTTCTCCCTCGTCATGTGACGTTCCCCTACTCTCGACCCCGGTGACACCAGTCCCCCGGTCACGGCAATTACACACGCTAGGGTTTCCGGCGGGTGGTTGCAACCACCAACCGCGCAACCCCAGCTTCATACCTTCCTACGTGTCCTGCGTGGCGCCACCGCGGCCGGGGGAACGGAGCTCGTCCCCCCGGCCGGTGACGGGCGCCCCGTGGCGGGGCGCCCTCTCCGGCTTCTGCGCTAGTGGACGCTGGCGACCACGGCCGTGCGCGCGGCCTGCTTGAGGTTGCCCGTCAGGATGGCCGTGTTCTTGCCCGCCGCCGACGGGAAGCCCTCCTTCAGGTTCAGCGCGACGTTGACCAGGAGGCCGAACAGCGGACCGCCGCACCCGTTGACCGCCGGGACCGCGAACGAGTTGTCCACGAGCTTGTTGCCCGTGTCAACGATCAGATCCCCATCGTTGAGGAAGCTGATCGACCCGGGCGAGCCGGAAATCGGCGTGTTGGGCGCCGGGGGGCTCGTCGTATCCGTCCGCAGCTTCAGGACGACCGGCGCGGCCGTCGTGCCGATGTAGCAGTCGCTCCCCAAGAAGGGGTTCTCCAGGTGGATCCGGACGGGCAGCGTGAGACCCGGGCCGCCACCGAAGGCGAACGCACCGAAGTCGTAGCCGATCGTGCCGGCCTGCTCCGCCGTCGCCGTGACGTCGTTGACCGCGCCGACCGCGGCCCAGAACAGCGCCGAGAGGATGCCGTTCCAACCGGTCGGGGACATCAGGCCGGTCAGCCCGCCGGGGACGTTGAGCTTCGTCTTGGAGAGCGTGTCCGCGCCGACGGCGGGGACGAAGGTGAAGGCGCCCGTGACGTCGTTCTGGTCGATGCCGCCCTGCAGGATGATCTTCTTGTTGACCGGGACGTTGGCGTTGCCGAGCTGGAACGAGCCGCCTGTGGTCTCGGAATAGAGGCACGCATCGACCGCGGTGTTGCTGTACGGACAACGGTTGAACTGGGCGTAGTCGCCCGTGGGCGCGGCGGCGGCGGCCGGCGAAGCCGCACCGGCCGCGGCGACGAAGGCCACGGCCGCGCCCAGCGCGAGGCTGCGCATGCGGGGCCGTGCGGACGGGATCCGTCTGGTGATGCTGTGCATTGCTTCTCCTCCAACTGCGTTGTTGATAAGACGATGCGGAGGCCCGGGCGCCGCCTGTGCGGCGCCCGGGCTCCGGTCGACCGTCAGGCGCACGGGCCGGACGGTCCTCATGCGAGCTGGGCTACATCACCCAGATGTTCGAGGCGTAGACCGAGCCGAGGTAAGACGCGGTCGACCCGCTAGCCGGGATGCCGAACGCGCTGCAGCCCGAGGACGTGTACGACATGCCCGCCTGGCTGGCGTCGATCGTGATGCCGGCGCTCAGACCCGACGGGTCGTCGTTCGTGCCCATGACTGCGACGACCTGGTTCGGAACGTCGATCGTGCAGGTGCCGACCGTGACGTGCGTCGTCGTAGTCGTCGTGACGTGCCCATTTGAAGTACCCGACGCATACGTAGTCGTCGTGAGGTCCCACGCGCTAGTAGGGGTCACCGTCGCGTTGCTGAACACGCCGCCGACGTAGAGGCGACACCAGGCTCCGGAGACACCCGTCGCCGTCCCGTAGGTGGCCGTGATCGACACCGAGGCGCTCGCCGGATTCGTCGTCGTCCCCGTGAACTTCGCCTGGTTGCACCGGACCTTGATGCTCGAGGTGATGCTGAACGAGTGCTCCCCCGTGCTGGACGCCGTGAAGGCCGTCCCAGCCGGAGTAATCTGCACGGCCGAGGCCGTCGAGGCACCGGTGAGGGCCACGATCGCCACCGCCAGACCGACG
>Ga0164241_10003026_pt1 | contig 17429 bp, 14 predicted proteins | sample OricomyardsoilBY_FD_108780 | JGI IMG/M metagenome (GOLD analysis project Ga0164241, IMG submission 108780) | Backyard soil microbial communities from Emeryville, California, USA - Original compost - Back yard soil (BY) | ecosystem: Environmental > Terrestrial > Soil > Unclassified | place: USA...
GCCGGCGCGCAGCTCGTCGAGGGTGTTCATGACCTCGTCGAGCGTGTCCGCGTCGAGCATCCCGAAACCCTCGTCGACGAACAGCGTGTCCAGCAGCGCCCCGCCGGTCTCCGCGGCCACGACGTCCGCGAGCCCGAGCGCGAGGGCCAGCGACGCGAGGAACGTCTCGCCACCGGAGAGCGTCTTGGCCGACCGAACCTGCCCGGAGTAGTCGTCCAGCACGTCGAGCCCGAGCCCACCGCGCTTGCCGCGCCGCTCGGCGTCGTCGTTGTGCACGAACGAGAAGCGGTCGTCGCTCATCCGCCGCAGCCGCGCGGTCGCGGCGGCGGCGACCTCCTCGAGCCGCGCGGCGAGGACGTAGGCGCGCAGCGACATCTTGCGGGCGTTCTGCCCGCGCCCGTTGACGACGTCGGTGAGTGCGTCGAGCTCCGCGAACTCCGCCTCGGCCGGCTCGAGCGCCGCCCACGCCGCGCGCAGCCGCCCGGCCAGCTCGGCGACGTCCGCCTCGACGCGCCGCTTGCCCCGCGCGTCCGCGACGGCGTTCTCCATCCCCAGCTTGGCCTCGGTGAACGCGTCCGCCGCGGCGCCGAGGTCCACCTCCTGCCCGGGATCGAGGTCCGCGAGATCCGGATCGGCGAGGACTGTGCGCAGCCCCGCCTCCCGCGCCTCCGCGTCGGCAAGCCGCTGCTCGAGCCGCGCCACGGTGCGCGAATCCCGCGCCGCGTCACGAGCCGCGCCGAGATCGTCGAACCCGGCCTCGGCGAGGGCCTCGGCCACCCGCCGGCGTTGCTCCTCGACGCGCGCCGCGGCGGCGTCACGCTCGCCGATCGCAGCGGCCAGCCGCTCGAGATCCCCGGCGACCTCGAGCAGATGCCGCCGCCGCGCCCCCACATCGGCGTACTCGCCCCTGGCCGCGTCGAGCCGCTCGGCCCGCTCGGCCAGCCGCGCCTCGACGGCCGCCCGTTCGTGGGCGTACCCGTCGACGGTCTTGTCGACGATCCGCCGCCGCTCCCGGACCCGCTCGGCCTCGTCTTCGAGCGCCCGCACGGTCTCCAGATGCGCGTCATGATCCTTGGCGGCACCGGCGGCCGCGCGGTGCTCGCGCTCGGCGGCGTCGAATGCCGCGGCCAGCTCGGCCGCGTCCCGTTCCCCGAGCCGCTCGAGCACCGCGGCGAGCGCCGCCTCGGCCGCCCGCAACCGATCCAGGGCCGCACCCCGCGCGTCGGCGGTGGTCTCCTCGAGACGCACGGCCCGCCGCTCGTCCTCGGCGGTGACGCCGGCGGCGTGCCCCCGCGCCGGCGCGGGATGCGTGTCCGACCCGCACACCGAGCAGGGTGTCCCGTCCGCAAGAGCCCCGGCCAACTCGGCGGCCATCCCGTCGAGCCGCCGCTGCCGGACGTCGAGCAGGTCTTCTCTGGCCCGCTGATGAGCATCGACGGCGTCGGAGTGCACACCGGCCAGCTCCCGAACGGCCTCTTCGACGGCGGGCACCCGGCGGGCCTTGTCGGCCAGCTCGGCGAGCTCGTCCCGAGCCGCCCGCAACCCCGGCAAGGCGGCGAGCGCAGTGCCGGCCGCGGCGACCAGCTCCCGCACGGACTCGATCTCCCGCGGCAGAACGGAAAGCCGCTCGCCGAGCGTGGCCGCCTCCCGCCCGGCACTCTGCTCCAACCGGCCAAGTTCCTCGAGGACGTCCCGATCGGCCTCTTGCTGCCCGGCTTCCTCGACGAGCCCGGCGAGCGCCCCGGCCTCTTCTCGCAACTGCCCGGCAACGTCCCGAGCCGACGGACCATCGATCCGATCCAGGTCCGACATCGCCGACGACCCAGCAACTCGTGCGGCCACCGCCCAGTCCCGTTCTGCGACCGAGTCCTGCTTCGCCCCGCTCGAGTCCTGCTCCGCTGACAGCGCCGAGGCCCGTCCCGCTGCGACCGCGCCCCACGCCGCCGCCGACGCATCCTCGGCCGCCACGGCCGAGTCTCGTTTCGTCGCCAGCACCGAGGCCTGCTCTGACGTCGTAGCCGCGCCCTGCTTTGCCGCCAGCGCAGAGACCTGATCCGTCACTGCCGCTGAGGCCCGCTCGGCTGCCGCGGCTGAGTCCTGCTTTGCCGCCACCGCCGAGCCTCGCTCGTCCGCGACGGAAGTCAACCCTTCCGCCACAGCCGAGTCTCGCCTCGCCACCAGCGCCGACGTCCGCTCCGCCACCACAGCCGAGTCCTGCTTTGCCGCCAGCGCGGAGACCCGCTCCACCACAACCAGCGAGGCTCGCTCGGCCGCAGCGGAGGCCCGGTCCAGCTCAACCCCCAGCGGCACCACGGAAGCGGCCCGCCGAGCCGCCCCGATTTCGGCCCGAGCCGAGGCCCGTTCGTCGGCGGACTCGGCCAGCGAAGCCAACTCCACCCGCGCCGACCGCGCCCGCCGAACCCGGTCGGCCAGCCCCTTGGCCGTGAAGTAGGCCGCCTCACACCGATCCCGCGCCGCCGATGCCTCCAGCTCCCGGGTCACCGCATCGGCCGCTTCGGCCGAGGTCCGCGCCACGAGCTCGTCCAGCCACCCGGAATCCGCCACCGACCGGCTTGGCTGCTCTGCCTCAACCCCGCCCGTCATCCGCGCGGCCGGCGTCCCGCGCCGTGTCGCTTCGTCGTCCGGCTGACCCTCGTCTTCCGCCCGCGCGCCCGGCCGCGTCTCGTCCGGAGGAGTCTCCGAATCGCCCGACGAGCCGTCCACCAGCGCCGTGGCGCGCGTCGCTACGGCGCCCTGCGCGCCTGGCCGCGTTGCGTCCACCGCCCCGGCCGCGTCCGAGCCGTCCACCAGCGCCGGGTCCGGTGGCGGCTCCACGCCGACCACCTGCGACACCCGCGCCACCAGCTCCCGTGACGCGCGCCGCCCCTCCTCCAACACCTTCCCAGCAGCCAGCCGCCGGTCCCGGAACCACTGCTCCACCAGCGCGAAATGCTGCGTCCCGAACAACTTCTCCAGCAGCTTCTCCCGCTCGCCGGTGTCCGCGCACAGGAACCGCGCGAACTCGCCCTGCGGCAGCAGCACCACCTGGAAGAACTGCTCCTTGCTCATCCCCAGCAGCCGCTCCACCGTGCGGCCGACGTCGTCGATGCGGGTCAGGCCGTCCGGGGCGTGGCCGCTCGGCGCCGTGCCCACCCAGATCAGCGACGCCTTCGCCTGCTGCTTCGTCGTGCCGCCGCCGCGCTTCTTCGGCCGCTGGTACTCGGGGCTGCGCGCCAGCCGCAGCCGGTGCCCGCGCACGCTCAGCTCCAGCCGCACCTCGGTCACCACCGCCGGGTCGGCGTAGTCGCACCGCAGCCGCTTCGCGTGGTCGCGCACGCCGGGCACCGCCCCGAACAACGCGAACGCCACTGCGTCCAGCAGCGTCGTCTTGCCCGCGCCGGTGTCGCCGTGCAGCAGGAACAACCCGTCCGCGCCGAGCCGGTCGAAGTCGACGACCTCGCGGGCCGGGTAAGGCCCGAACGCGGTCAGCTCCAGCCGGTGCAGCCTCATGCCGCCCGGTGTCCACGCTGTTGCGCGAGCTCCGCCCGCTCCTCGTTGGCCACCGCTGCCAGCGCCTCCCGCAACAACGCCTGCTCACCCTCCGACGGCGACGAACCGCGACAGTCCTCGACGAAGTCGCAGGCCACCTCGTGATCGGTCCGGCCGCGCGCCGACGTCGTGTACCGCATCGACGCCGCCATTGCGCCGCTTGCCGGTCGCCAGTCCAGGTGCACCGCGTGCGGGAACCGCTCCTGCAGGCGCCGCAACGCATCCGTCGGCCGCACCCGGTCGGTCAGCTCTACGGAGAGGTACTTCTCAACCAGCTGATCGTGTGCCGGATCGCTCAACAGGCTGGAAAGTGTGCCGCTGACTGTCGCAAGTGGACGCGGCACGGGCAGCTCGCGCCGCTCGACCCCGGCGAGCCCGTGTGCGTCCAGCTCCACCAGCCACACCGACTTGTGGTGCCGCGCCTCGGAGAACGAGTACGCGAGCGGGCTGCCCGAGTAGCGCAGGTGCTCGGCCAGCCGTTGCGGCCCGTGCAGGTGTCCCAGCGCGACGTAGTCCACGCCGTCGAACACCGACATCGGCACCTGCTCGATGCCCCCGACCGCGATCGTGCGCTCCGACGCGCTCGGCGCGCCACCGGTGACGAAGGCGTGCGCGAGCACCACCGACCTGGTCGCCGCGCGCCCGGCCAGGTCGGCCCGGATGCGCAGCATGGCCTCGGTCAACACACCTGCGTGCCCGGCGGCGTCGATGCCGAGCGAGTGCCGCGCCGGCTCCGGCTCGAGGTACGGAATGCCGTACAGCGCAACGGGTCCGTGCCGGTCCTCGAGCAGCACCGGGCGGTCGAGCTCGGCGATCCCGGTGCGCAGGTGCAGCCCGCCCGCCGCGGCGAACGGTGCGAACGCGCCGAGCCGTGGCGCGGAGTCGTGGTTGCCGGGAGTTATCACCAATCGGGCGCCTGCCGACCTGATCCGGTCGAGTATGCGGGTGCACGCCGACACGGCCTCACCGGACGGCACGGCCCGGTCGTAGAGATCGCCGGCCACCGCCACGACGTCGACCCGCTCGTCGGCGACCAGGTCCGCGAGCCCGCCCAGCACCGCCTCCTGGTCCGCCAGCAGGTCCCGGCCGTGGAACATCCGGCCCACGTGCCAGTCGGAGGTGTGCAGCACCCGCATGCGATCAAGTTAGGGCGCGCGGCAGCCCAACTGGGGGAGCCACGCACGGCCTCCCCGAAATTGTCGGTGCCCCGCGCCATGATGCTCCCGACCTGATCAACGTGGAGGGAGTGACCGAGGTGGCCGCAGTGTTCGGCTCCGTCACCGTCGTGCTGTTGCTCGTGCTCGCCGCGGGCGCGGCGTTGTTCCGGCGGCTCTACGCCGACAGCCAGCGCCGGATCGACGCGGCGGAGTTAGCCGTGCGGCAGGAGCGCGAGCGCACCGACGCGCACGCCGCCGCACTCCGCCGCTACGAGGTCACGTTCGCGTCCATCCACGGCCGCGGTGAGCTGGGCGAGCAGGTCCTGGTGGAGACCGCGCGCTCGCTCGGCCTGCGCGAGGGCCTGCACTTCACCGTGCAGACGGACGTGGGCGGCGGCGGTTCGGTGCGTCCGGACTTGTTGCTGCTGGTCGGCGACGGCCGGCGGGTGCCGGTGGACGCGAAGATGAGCATCGCCTGCTGGATCGAGGCGGTCGAGACCGAGGACGCCGACGAGCGGCTGGACGCGCTGCGCGTGCATGTGCGCAACATCCGCTCGCGGGCCGCGGAGCTGGCCGGCAAGGGCTACCAGCGGTGGGCGGACGCGATCTACGGCACGGTGATGTTCGTGCCGTCCGACGCGGCCGTCGCCGCCGCCATGGACGCCGATCCCGACCTGCTGCGCTGGCTGCTCGACCGGCGCGTGTTCGTGTGCGGGCCGACGGGGTTCGCGGTGATCGCCTCGGCGGCGATGCTCGCCGCCAGCGAGCGGGTGCTGGTGGAGGACATCGAGGCGGTGCGAGGGCACGCGGCGGCCGCGCACCGCGCCGCCGAAGGCGCCATCGACGCGGCCAACGTGTCGAGCACGCACCTGCAGCGGTTCCTGCAGGCCCGGCGCCGCGAGCTGGACGCGCTGACCCAGTTCGCGACGGCCGTCGGGCCGCTCACCGACGCGGCGGCCGTGCCGACCCCGATCGCCGCCGTCCGCCGCTCCGACGACGTCGTGCTCAACGGTGCCGGAAGTGTCACCGGCAACGGCTCGGCGCCGCGGGAGCTCGAGCCGGCGGACCTGTCCGACCCGGAGGTGCCGTTCTGAGCCGACTGACGCGCCCATCGATGCGCCGCGCCCCCGCCGGTCGGCGTGAGCCGGTCGGTCACCACCGGCTGCGAGGTCCGGCGGCCGGGTGAGGTCTGAAGGGGCTCCTGAAGACGAAAGTTTTTGCCGGATTGCGCGCATACTCCGCGTGATCATTCACCGGTCGTGCGTGCCGCGAGAAGCTTGAACGGAGGTGTCAATCGAGCGTCAACCACACATAACTCAATCGATGCCGTCCCGAAGCCTCGGCAGCGGACAGTAGGCGGATTGTGTCCTGATTCACAACATGGTGTGTAGTCGGCGGCGCCGTTTCCCGAACGGTGAACGACGACGTCTTCCGACCTACTAACGTGTGCACCCGTGACCGCGACCCGCGATCGCCGGAGCGATCCTGAAGAAGGCGCCGAGCCGTCGTGGGACGAGCGCTCGATCCTTGGCAAGTCCCGTGGACTGCCGTGGTGGGGTGCCGTCCTGCTCGCCTTCGGCCTGGCGGCGATCGCCGCTGCGTTCGACATGCAGCGCCAGGACACCCTTGGCAAGATCTACCAGGGCGCCTACCTGGTCGGATGTGTGGCTGCGATCTGCCTCGTCCGTCGACGCAGCCTGTTCGGGCCGATGGTCCAACCGCCGCTGGTCTTCGCGGCCACGGCGGTGGCCGCGGTCGTGCTGCTCGCGCCCGACACGGGTGGCGGTGGTGGGCTGAAGTCGCTGATCTTCTCGGTGGCGCTGCCACTGACCAGCAACTTCCCGACGATGGCGATCGCCACCGGCCTCACCGTGGCGGTCGGCCTGTTCCGCATCTACCGGGAGCGAGATCCGGAGGTGGCGGGCCCGCCCTCCCTGCGCCGCGAGCGGCCGGGCAAGGACCGGGGCGCACCGAGCCGCCGGACCGAGCCGGAAGCGGCTGCCGACTTCGACGCCGACGAGCGTCCGCGCCGTCGCGGCGCGCCGGATCCGGGCGCCTCGCGCCGGGGCGACCGGCGCGGCGGGCAGGACTCTCGCCGTGGCGAGGCGCCGCGCCGGGACAGCGGGCGCCGGGGTGACTCGCGCCGTGACCCGGAGGACCCGCGCCGTGGCCGGCGAAGCGACGTCGAGGCCGGGGGAGGCAAGTCCGAACGGCCGGGCCGTCCACGTCCCGACGCGGACCCGGACGCCGAGCCCCGACGCGGCCTGCGCGGCCGCCCGGGCCGCGACGCGCGTCCCGAGCAGAGCTCCCGCGACCGGTCGGGCGCGGACCGGGGCCGGGGTCGTTCGCGCGACCGCGACGCCGCTCCCTCCCGCCGCCGCGAGGGCGACGCCGAGCGCCCGCGCCGGGACGAGCGGTCCCGCCGGGACGCGGGCGAGCGCGGCACGAGCTCGCGCCGCCGCCCGCAGGACCCGCTCCGGTAGGCGGTCGACAAGGGGTTAGCGCACGCTCTCCTTGAGCGCCTTGCGCAGCTCACGAGGCAGCGCGAACGCGACCTTCTCGTTGGCCGTGGTCACTTCCTGCACGTCGGCCCAGCCGCGTTCGGACAGCCACGCCAGGAGTTCCATCACGAGCACGTCCGGCACCGAGGCGCCGCTCGTCACGCCGACCGTCGTCACGCCGTCGAGCCAGGCCGGGTCGACCTCGCGCGCGTAGTCCACCAGGTACGACGCCGACGCGCCCGCCTGCAGCGCGACCTCGACCAGCCGCTTCGAGTTCGACGAGTTCCGCGAGCCGACGACCAGCACCAGGTCGCACTCCGGCGCCATCGCCTTCACCGCGACCTGCCGGTTCTGCGTGGCGTAGCAGATGTCGTCCGACGGTGGGTCCTGCAGCAGCGGGAAACGCGTGCGCAGCTGCTCGACCCGCTCCATCGTCTCGTCGACCGACAGGGTCGTCTGCGACAGCCACACGACCTTGGACGGATCCCGCACCGTCACCTGATCCACGTCCGCCGGTGTGTCGACCAGCTGCACGTGCGAGGGCGCCTCGCCGGCGGTCCCCTCGACCTCCTCGTGTCCTTCGTGGCCGATCAGCAGGATGTCGTAGTCGTCCCGCGCGAACCGCTTCGCCTCCTGGTGCACCTTCGTCACCAGCGGGCACGTCGCGTCGATCGTGCGCAGCTCCCGTGCCGCCGCCTGCTCGTGCACCGCGGGCGCCACGCCGTGCGCGGAGAACACCACCAGCGCGCCCTCGGGCACCTCGTCGGCCTCGTCGACGAAGATCGCGCCGCGCTCGGTCAGCGTCTCGACGACGTGCCGGTTGTGGACGATCTCCTTGCGCACGTATACCGGTGGGCCGTAGGTCTCCAGTGCCTTCTCGACGGTGACGACCGCCCGATCGACACCGGCACAGTAGCCACGCGGTTTGGCCAGCAGGACTCGCTTGGTCATGACACCCAGCGTACGTACCGGGTGCCTCGGTAGGCAGATCGCCCGGTCTGCGGCAGGCTAGGCACCATGAAGTCACTCCCGCTTCCGGTGCGAGTCGCCGCCGGGCTCGCAGTCACCGCCGTGGAGCAGGCGCGCACCTTGCCCGCCAAGATCGCCGGTCTGCCCGTGACCGTCGCGAGCCAGGCGTTACAGGTGTCCATGCGCGTGCAGCAACAGGTCACCGAGCTGGCCATCCGCGGCGACGAGGTGCTCGCCGGGCTGCGTCCGGTCGAGGAGACTCCGGAGTGGGCCACCTTTGACGAGGACCTCGAGGACAACAACGGTGACCGCTTCGACTTCAGCAGGCCGTCCGCGTTCGACCGGGTCGCCGACGATGACGTCGATCACAGCGGCGATCACGGTGGCGAGCACGGTGTCGATCATGTCGCCGAGCCGCCTGCCGAGCAGGATCTGAGCGGCTCCAACGGTTTCCACGCGCCCGACCCGTGGGCCGCGGAGGAGAGTGCCCTCGCGGCGGAGTCCGAGGCGCACGCCGAGCCGTCCATCGTGGAGGCCGAGAACTACGACGACCTGTCCCTGCCCCAGCTGCGGGCCCGGCTGCGCCGCTTCTCCGTGACGCAGCTGACCGAGCTGCTCGACTACGAGCGCGCGAACGCGAACCGGCCGTCGTTCGTCGGCATGCTGACCCGTCGCATTGCCACGGTGCGCGACCAGGCGTGAGCGAGCTTGCGAGCGAACCATCGACACAGGGTGACCGCGAGCGGCGGCACCGAGCCGGCGAGGGGCCGTCGTGAGTGAGCCCAGCACCACGCCCGAGCGGCCGTGGCCGGTACGGACGGTGGCGCGCAAGATCGCGGATTGGATCAACCGTCTCGGCGACATCTGGGTCGAGGGCCAGGTGACGCAGATCTCGAACCGGCCCGGCACCGGCACGGCGTTCCTCACGCTGCGCGACCCGGCCGCGGACGTGTCGATGACCGTCACCTGCTCCACCGCACTGCTGCGCGAGCACCCGCTGACCGACGGCACGCGGGTGATCCTGCACGCGCGGCCCGCGTTCTTCATCGGCCGCGGCACGCTGAGCCTGCGCGCCGACGAGATCCGCGCGGTCGGCATCGGCGAGCTGCTGGCCCGCATCGAGCGGCTGCGCAAGCTCCTCGCCGCGGAAGGGCTGTTCGACCCGCGGCGCAAGCGGCGTCCGCCGTTCCTGCCGCACACCGTCGGGCTGATCACCGGCCGCGCGTCGGCGGCGGAGAAGGACGTGCTGACCAACGCCCGTGCGCGCTGGCCGTCGGTGCGGTTCCGGGTGGAGAACGTGGCCACGCAGGGTGCGCTCGCGGTGCCGCAGATCGTCGACGCGCTGGGCGCGCTGGACCGGGACAAGAACGTGCACGTGATCGTGATCGCCCGCGGCGGCGGCAGCGTCGAGGACCTGCTGCCGTTCTCCGACGAGACGCTGCTGCGCGCGGTCGCCGGCTGCCGCACGCCGGTGCTGTCCGCGATCGGGCACGAGCCGGACACGCCGCTGCTCGATCACGTGGCCGACGTGCGCTGCTCGACGCCGACCGATGCCGGCAAGCGGGTGGTGCCGGACATCGCGGAGGAGTCCGCCCGGGTGATCCAGCTGCGTGATCGGGCGCGCCGGGCCCTACACGGTTGGGTAGATCGCGAGCGGCGGTTGCTCGACGCGCTGCGCAGCAGGCCGGTCCTGGCGAACCCGCGCACGCCGCTCGAACACCGGAGTGCGCAGGTCAGCGCACTCGTAGACCGGTCGCGACGGGCGGTCGCGGGCCTGGTGGCCGCGGAACGTTCCGCGCTGGACCACACGAGGGCACGCTTGACGACGTTGGGACCAGCAGCCACGCTTGCGCGCGGGTATGCGGTCGTGCAGCGGCTGGACCAGGACGGTCGGCCGCGTGTGCTCCGCTCGACCGAAGAGGCGCCGGAAGGGACCCGGCTACGGGTGCGCGTCTCGGATGGCGCGGTGCAAGCGACCGTTACGGGCGCGACTGGAGGTAGCGGTGCCGAGACTGGAGCGTGAACCGACCTTCCTGCCGCTGACCATCGCCGCGACCTACGCCCTCGCCAGGGCGACGGTCGACTCCCCGGCGTTGCGGCCGTCGGCCGAGCTGGTCCGCGCCAGGGCGCATGCCGCCGATGCCGCGGCCGCCGAGTGCTGGGCGGCGCTGTGCGCGGGTTGTGACGCGCCGGGCCGCCGCGACCTGCCGGGCCGGCTGCGCGAGCTGACCGAGGCGACCCTGGACTTCGCGGGCACGCGGTGGTGGTTCGGTCGCGGCACGCAGCATCGCGAGCGCGTGACCGGCGAGCTGATCCGCATCGAGGAGGCCGTCGCCGAGCGGGACGGTGCCGACTTCGCGGAGGCGTTCGTAGGCTATGACCAGGCCGTGGCGGCGGTCCTCGTGAACTCCCACAGCCGATTGGAGACCCCGGCCCAGTGACCGACGAGCTGGACTACGAGCAGGCCCGAGACCAGCTCGCGGAGGTGGTGGCCAAACTGGAGACCGGCGGACTGTCCCTTGAGGACTCCCTGGCTCTCTGGGAACGCGGCGAGGCGCTGGCCAAAATCTGCGACAAACACCTGGCCGGCGCCCGCGAACGCATCGAGAACGCCTTGGCGGCGGTGGAATCCCCGGACACGAAATAGGCCGGGCTTGGCCTCCGGCCCCCGATTTCCAGCCTAGCCGCACCCGCTGACATTCCCGCGCCACAAAGCCCCACCCTGTGCACAACCCCGTGCCACAGCAAGCAAAAGCTCCCGCGCGCACACGCGCGCGTGCAGAACTCACCTACGCAAGCCCCCACCCTCTCCGGGGGCACCCCTCACGGCCATTCTATCGGTGCATACCGACAAATACGGGTGTGCTCGGTTGGCTGTGGACAAACGCGCGGGTTGTGGATAAGTCAGCGGCCGACAAAGGTGGGGGTTCGCTTTTCCACGAAGGCGTCCACCGCCTCGCGGTGGTCGGTCGTGGCGCCCAGGATCGTCTGGCCCGCGCCTTCGCACGCCAGCGCGCCCTCCAGGTCCGCGCCTGCGCCGGTGAGCAGCGCCTCCTTGATCTTGGCGTAGCCGGTGGTCGGGCCGGCGGCCATGCGGGCGGCCAGCGCGACGGCGGTGGTCAGCACCTCCGCGTCGGGCACCACCTCGGTGACCATGCCCAGCTCGAGCGCGCGCGGCGCGGTGACCGGCTTCGCCAGCAGCATCATCTCCATCGCGCGGCCGTAGCCGATCAGCCTCGGCAGGGTCCACGACGCGCCGGAGTCCGCGGTCAGGCCGATCGTCGCGAACGCCATCAGGAACTTCGTCGACTCGCCCGCGATGCGCAGGTCGCACGCGTACGCGAACGACGCGCCCGCGCCCGCCGCCATGCCGTTCACCGCGGCGATCACCGGCTTCGGCATGCCGGTCAGCGCGCGGACGATCGGGTTGTAGTGCTCGGCCACCGTCCGGAACGGGGCCGGGTCGTTCGACCGCAGCGCGGCCACGTGCTCCTTGAGGTCCTGCCCGGCGCAGAACGCCTTGCCCGACCCGGTCAGCACGACCGCGCGCACCTCGTCCGCGGTGGCGGCCTCGGTCAGCGCGCCCAGCAGCAGCTCCTTGAGCTCGACGGTCAGCGAGTTGAACGCCTCCGGCCGGTTCAGTGTCAGCGTGCGGACCCCGTCATGGTCGTCGACCAGCAGTGCTGCCAAGACGTGCTACCTCCGAATCGTCATGCGCTGGACTTCGTGCGCGTACCCCGGTTGAGACAGTCGGCCAGGAAGGTCTCCGCGGCCGGCGCGAGCCGTGCGGTCTCCCGGTCGAAGAAACGTGCGGCCTCGGTGCCCGGCCAGCCGGCGGGCAGGAGCGTCGCGGGCAGGCCCGGATCGCGGAACAGGAACTTGCGCCACGCGTGCAGCAGCTGCTGCGACGCCGCGAACGCCTCCGCGGGCACCGAACCGTCCACTGCGGACACCCTCGGTAGCCACTCGGTCACGAAACCGGCGTAGTCGGCGCCGAGCGAGTCCAGGTCCCACGCCCGCGCGGCCAGCTCGGTGTCGTCGCCGTCGTGCTCGCCGTGGAACGACCGGCCGGCCAGGCCCTCCGCCTCGAGTACCTCCGCCAGCCCGGCAGAGTGCCGCGGCGTGACCCACGTCGTCGGGCCGAGCGGCCCGTAGCCCAGCAGCCGCAGCGACGAGTCGAGCCGCTCCCGCGCGCTGCGGGTCGGCAGCTCCTCGAGCACCAGCACGTGCCACCGACCATCCCAAGTGGAGGGATTGGTGCGGTAGATCCGCATGGCCGCCTCGTCGAGCCGGCGTTCGGCGCGCCTGGTCAGTGCGTACCCGGGGCCGTCGGCGAGCCGCACCGGCCGCAGCCAGTCCTGACGCACCATTCTGGACACGGCCGTCCGGATGGCCGGCGCCTCGAAGCCGAGCGGCTCGAGCAGGCGCACCAACGCCGCGATGGCGGCAGCGCCACCTCGCGCTCGGAGGTAGCTGCCGTAGACGTCGAACAGCGCGGACCTGGCTCGCACGATTTTCGAGTCTGTCAGCCGAGTGCGGGCCCGCGCCAGTGGGTTCCCGACGAGGCTCGAACCACATAAGGGCCGGTCATCGACACGCAGTTGATCGGTTCGATTTCACCGCCGAGATGCCATAGGGGAGAATGTCACCGACTTCGGCCCGGTCGGCCCGGCGGAGTCGGCAGGCTATGACGGAGGGAGCACGCTATGGCGGCCATGAAGCCCCGGACCGGTGACGGTCCCCTCGAGGTGACGAAGGAGGGTCGGGGCATCGTGATGCGCGTCCCACTCGAGGGTGGTGGACGCCTCGTCGTCGAGATGTCGGCAGAGGAGGCCAGCGCCCTCGGTGACGCGCTGAAGGTCGCGGCCGGCTGATGCCGTCCAGAGTGGAGGGCAGTGTGCCCGGCCCCGCGTAGCGCTTCGTCGATTCTGGAGGTCATTGCCATGTCGGTCCCTGCTGTGCCGACAGCACTTCCCGAGGTCGAGGTGAGCAGCACCGCGCGCCGGGCCGCCCCGCTCGCCGTGCTGTGCCGAGCCGCGGACCCCGCGCCGATACCGGCGACCCGGGCCGACGAGCTCAGCGGCGAGTGGATGACCGCGGTCGCGCTCACCGGCAAGGCCGGCGAGATCCAGCCCGGGCCGGCCGGCTCGGCCGTGCGCTGGGTCGCCGGTGTCGGCGACGGCTCGCACGGCGACTGGCGCACCGCGGGCGCGGCGCTGATCAGAGCACACAACGGCCGGATCGCCGACGACGGCCCGGCCGCGGAGCGGAACCTGCAGGTCGAGCTGCCCCCGGACATCGGCGCGGACGAGGTCGCTGGGCTGGTGTGGGGGCTGCGTCTCGGCGGCTACTCCTTCGTCGTCACCGGCGAGGCGGGCAAGCCAGGGGCGCGTTCGGTCCGCCTCGTCGTCAGCGAGCGGGCAGGCGAGCTGACCGAGGCCGCGCGCCGCGCGGCGGTGCTGGCCGGCGCGACGGGGCTCGCGCGCGACCTCGCGAACACGCCGTCGAACGTCAAGGACCCGGCCTGGCTCGCCCGCACGGCGACCCGGACGGCCGGGCGCGCACCGGGCGTGGACGCGACGGTGCGCGATCACCACTGGCTCGCCGAGCACGGCTTCGGCGGCATTCTCGCGGTCGGCGGCGGGTCGACCCGGCCGCCGCGGTTCGTGCAGCTCAGCTGGGGCAAGCGGGGCAGGCCGCACGTCGTGCTCGTCGGCAAGGGGATCACGTTCGACACCGGCGGCATCTCGATCAAGCCGGCCGATGGCATGCACCTGATGCGCACCGACATGTCCGGCGGCGCCGCGGTGATCGGCGCCGTCGAGGCCATCGCGAACCTCGCGCCGGACGTCCGGGTGACCGGTCTGATCCCGTGCGCGGAGAACCACGTGTCCGGCTCGGCGTACCGCCCTGGCGACGTCGTGCGCCACTACGGCGGGCGCACGACCGAGGTGACCAACACCGACGCCGAGGGCCGCATGGTCATGGCGGACGCGATCGCGTTCGCCGTGCGCAATCTCGCCCCCGACCTGATCGTCGACGTCGCCACGCTGACCGGCGCGATGAAGGTCTCGCTCGGCCTGCGCACCGGCGGCCTGTTCGCCAGCGCGGACGACGTCGCCGACCTGGTGCTCGCCGCGGGCGAGCGGGCCGGCGAGCGCTGGTGGCGCATGCCGCTGTCGTCCGACGCCGCATCGGTCGACGACGAGTTCGCCGAGGCGGTGCGTAGTGACATCGCCGATGTGCGGCAGTGCCCGCCGGGCCCTGGCGGCATCGCCGCGGCGATGTTCCTGCGCGAGTTCACCGAGGGCGTGCCGTGGGCGCACCTGGACATCGCCGGTCCGGCCCGCGCGGAGCGGACCTACGACGAGGTGACGGCCGGGGCGACCGGATTCGCGGCGCGGACGCTGGTCGAGTTGGTGACGGGCTTCGCTCGCTAGGCCGCGGCCGCCTGGGCAGCCGGATCCGCAGCACGGACCTTGCTCGAGCGCAGGCGCAGCGTGCGGTGGGCGAAGGCGCGGTCGAACAGCGCGAACTTGACCAGGAATACCGGCCCGCTCGCGGCCAGGTAGCTCAGCGTCAGCATGACCGCTCGCCAGCCCTGGCCGCTGACGAGCGGCAGGAGTAACTGCTCCGACAGCGTGGTGAGCGCGATCGACGCGAGACCGCCGATCAGCGTGACCGTGAAGTACGTCGTCAGCTGGTGGCGCAGCCGGCCGGGGTCGGTGTCGCGCCACGCCCAGTGGCGGACCATCAGGAAGTGCGGCACCGAGCCGGCGAGGAAGGCGAGCGTGCTGGCCGCCGCCGCGTCGGTCCAGCCGACCCAGTAGACGGTCAGGAGCACGAGCTGGCTGATCGCGGTCGCGATCGCAGACGCCACGGTGAACCGCGCCAACCGGATTCGCACCGGGCCTCTGACCAGCAGTGTTGTCGCCACACAGCAAAGCTATCCGGTGATCGCTGAATGGGCTCTCAGGTAAACCCCGGAGATCGACCGGGATTTCCCTCCAACCGGGTCAGGGTAGGACCGAGCGGTAGACCTCGACCGTCTGCCCGGCCACGCCGGCCCACGAGAACTCCTCCTCGGCCCGCGCCCGGCCCGCCGCGCCCATCCGCCGCGACCGCTCCGGGTCGGCCAGCACCTCGTTGACCGCGTCCGCGAGCCCGGCCCGGAACGCCGCCTCGTCGGCCGGGTCGTAGTGCACCAGCAGGCCCGTCCGCCCGTCGTCGACGACCTCGGGGATGCCCCCGACATCCGACGCCACGACCGCGGTCCCGCACGCCATCGCCTCGAGGTTCACGATCCCCAGCGGCTCGTACACCGACGGGCACACGAACACCGCCGCGTGGCTGAGCAGCTGGCGCACCTCGGCGGGCTGGAGCATCTTCTGGATCCAGATCACCCCGGGCCGCGCGGCCGCCAGCTCGGCCACCGCGGCCTCCGTCTCCGCCGCGATCTCCGGCGTGTCCGGCGCGCCCGCGCACAGCACGAGCTGCGCGGCCGGGTCCATCCGGTGCGCCGCGGCGACCAGGTGGCCGACGCCCTTCTGCCGGGTGATCCGCCCGACGAACACGACGAACGGCCGGTCCGGGTCGACGCCGTACTGTCGCAGCGCGTCGTCCTCGGCGACCGGTCGGTAGGCCTGGGCGTCGATGCCGTTGCGCACGACGTGCACCCGAGCCGGGTCCAGCGCCGGGTAGCAGTCGAGCACGTCGTCGCGCATGCCGGAGCTGACCGCGATGATCGCGTCGGCCGCCTCGTAGGAGGTCTTCTCCACCCACGACGACAGCCGGTAGCCGCCGCCGAACTGCTCGGCCTTCCACGGCCTGCGGGGCTCGAGCGAGTGCGCGGTGATCACGTGCGGGACGCCGTAGAGGATCTTGGCCAGGTGCCCGGCGAGGTTGGCGTACCAGGTGTGCGAGTGGACCAGGTCGAGGCCGTCGACCGCGGCCGTGATCGACAGGTCCGCCGACAGCGTGCGCAGCGCCTGGTTCGCGTCCTCGAGGCCCGGCGCGGGGTTGTGCGCCCGCACTCCCTCGGCCGACCGCGGCACGCCGAAGCAGTGCACGTCGACGTCGATGAGCTCGCGTAACCGGGGGACGAGGAACTCCACGTGGACGCCGGCACCGCCGTACACCTCGGGCGGCCATTCACGGGTCAGCAAGCCAACGTGCATTTGGTCAAGGTAGCCGCCGGTGCGTCGCGCGGTTAGGGTCAGGACGTGAACGGCCAGGCGCACGTGCTCGCCATCGTGCTCGCAGGTGGTGAGGGAAAGCGGTTGTGGCCGCTGACGGCGGACCGGGCCAAGCCGGCCGTTCCGTTCGGTGGCAACTACCGGCTCATCGACTTCGTCCTGTCCAACCTGGTGAACGCCGGCTATCACCAGTTGTGCGTGCTCACCCAGTACAAGTCGCACTCGCTGGACCGCCACATCTCCACGACCTGGCGGCTGTCGAGCGTGCTGGGGCAGTACATCACCCCGGTGCCCGCCCAGCAGCGGCTCGGCCCGCGCTGGTACACCGGCAGCGCGGACGCGATCTTCCAGTCGCTCAACCTCGTCTACGACGAGCGGCCCGACCACATCGTCGTGTTCGGCGCCGACCACGTGTACCGGATGGACCCGTCGCAGATGGTCGCCCAGCACATCGACTCCGGCGCGGGCGTGACCGTGGCCGGGATCCGGGTGCCGCGCACCGAGGCGAAGGCGTTCGGCTGCATCGACTCCGACGAACACGGCCGGATCACCCGCTTCCTCGAGAAACCGGCCGAGCCGCCGCACGTGCCCGACGACCCCGAGGTCACGTTCGCGTCGATGGGCAACTACGTGTTCCGCACCGACGTGCTGCTCGAGGCGCTGCGCGCGGACGCGGCCGACCCCGAGTCGATGCACGACATGGGCGGCGACATCATCCCGATGCTGGTCAACAGCAGCGGGGCGATGGTCTACGACTTCGACGACAACGAGGTGCCCGGCGCGACCGAGCGCGACCGCGGCTACTGGCGCGACGTCGGGACGCTCGACGCGTACTACGACTCCCACCAGGACCTGGTCTCCGTGCACCCGGTGTTCAACCTGTACAACCAGCGCTGGCCGATCCGCACGGCCACCCCGCCGATGCCGCCCGCGAAGTTCGTCAACTCCGGCTCGGCGGTCGAGTCGATGGTCGGGCCGGGGTCGATCGTGTCCGGTGCGCTGGTGCGCGAGTCGGTGATCAGCGCGGACGTGCAGGTCGAGACCGGTGCGACGGTCGA
>Ga0164241_10003027_pt1 | contig 17428 bp, 13 predicted proteins | sample OricomyardsoilBY_FD_108780 | JGI IMG/M metagenome (GOLD analysis project Ga0164241, IMG submission 108780) | Backyard soil microbial communities from Emeryville, California, USA - Original compost - Back yard soil (BY) | ecosystem: Environmental > Terrestrial > Soil > Unclassified | place: USA...
TAGGCGGAACACCTTTTATGCTGCTAATCTTCTGTTTTAACTCGCGCTGCAATGGATCGGGATAGCGGTTTAACCCCTCCCCCAGGCCCTGCCCGAAGGAGAGGGGGGGACTGCCATAGCTATTTTCGTTAGCGTCTAAATATACTTTCGCCTCACCCTTAAACTCATCGCGCGCCGATGAATAAGGCTTTAAGCTTTTAATGTTTTCTCTAATTATATTTTCTATATCGAACATCTATAAATTTTATTAGCCACAAAGGCGCAAAGACACAAAGTGTATTTATCCTCTTCTTAACCATTAATACATCTATCATACTCCCTCATCCCCGACCCTTCTCCCATAGGGAGAAGGGAGTAGTATTCAACCTTTAATTTTTACCCTTCAACCTAACACTAACTGCATTTTTATGTGCGTGTAATTGCTCTGCTTCTGCCATAGTTTCAATTACAGGCCCTAACAGTTTAATGCCTTGCTTGGTTATTTTCTGGTACGTTACCTTTTTTACAAACGAATCTAATGACACACCACCATACACCTTGGCGTAACCGTTAGTGGGCAATGTATGATTAGTGCCGCTGGCATAGTCTCCCGCGCTTTCGGGGGTATAGTTACCAATAAACACCGAGCCTGCATTTACTACATTATCTATAAAATACGCTTCCTCCTTTACCGATAATATCAGGTGCTCAGGCGCGTAAACATTTACAATAGCAACGGCCTCCTTTTTATTTTTTACCAAAAATATTTTCGAATTTTTTAAAGCCTGCGAAGCTATATCTAAGCGCGGCAATTGGTTTAGCTGCTTATGTATTTGCAGAAGAACCTCTTCAATAAATTTTTCCTTAAACGCCACCAGTATTACTTGCGAATCGGCCCCATGCTCTGCCTGCGAAAGTAAATCTGCAGCTACAAATTCAGGGATGGCCGTTTCATCGGCCACCACTAACACCTCCGATGGGCCAGCAGGCATATCAATAGCTACACCGTCTTTCTGTACCAATTGCTTGGCCACAGTTACATACTGGTTACCCGGCCCGAATATTTTATCCACTTTAGCAATGCTTTCAGTTCCGTAAGCCATGGCTGCAACGGCTTGTGCGCCTCCAACTTTATATACCTGATGTACGCCACAAAGTTGTGCTGCATATAATATAGCTGGGTGTATGTTGCCTTCGGTATTTGGCGGCGAGCATAATACCACGCGCTTGCTACCTGCAATAGCGGCAGGTATAGCCAACATTAATACCGTTGAAAACAAAGGAGCACTACCGCCCGGTATGTACAAGCCAACATTTTGTATGGCACGGCTTTCGCGCCAGCAGGTTACCCCTTTAGTAGTTGTAATTTTAGCAGCCCTTGTTTGCTGCGCCTCATGAAACACCTTAATGTTTTTATAGGCTACCTGTATAGCTGCTTTTAATTGCTTGTTTACTTGTTTAACTGCCTCTTTTATTTCCTGCTTGCTCACGCAAACACTTGTTAGTTCAACTTTATCAAACTTATTGGCATAGCTAATTAATGCTTTATCACCTTTCTGCTTTACTGTATTTAATATTTCCAGTACAGGTTTTTCCATAACGGCAAAATCGTGCATTGGCCGCTTTAGTAGCCCCTCAAGGTCTTGTTGCTTTGCGTATTTTATAATCTGCATTATCCAACCATTTTTTCAATTGGTACCACTAATATTCCCTCGGCGCCGTTTGCCCTTAACGCATCTATTTTATCCCAAAATTCAGTTTCGCTAATTACTGAATGTAATGAGCTCCACCCTTCTTCTGCCAATGGCAATATAGTGGGGCTCTTCATACCCGGCAATAGGGCAATAATATCTTTCAGCTTATGGTTGGGCGCATTTAGCAATATATACTTGTTGTTACGCGCAGCTAACACGGCATTAATACGGAACAATAATTTATCTACCAGTGCTTGCGCCTCTGTGGCTAAATTTTTGCCGGCTATCATTACCGCCTCCGACCTATGCAATACCTCTACTTCTTTCAATCCGTTTTTAAACAAGGTTGAACCCGTACTAACTATATCGCAAATAGCATCGGCCAAGCCTATGTTGGGTGCTATTTCAACTGAGCCAGAAATTTCGTGTATCTCAGCACTAATATTATGTAGTTTTAAAAAGGCACTTAACGTGTTGGGGTAAGAGGTTGCCAGTTTTTTACCATTAAAAAATGATAAGCCATTATAGTCCTCGTTCTTGGAGATAGCCAATGCAACTTTGCATTTACTAAAGCCCAACCTTTTTACTATTTGCACTTGATGCGGCTTTTCAATCAGCAGGTTTTCGCCGATAATGGCTATATCGGCCACGCCATCTTCTACATATTGCGGTATGTCGCTATTTCGCAGAAAAAATACCTCTAACGGAAAATTCTGTGCATTTACTTTCAATCGGTCATCGCCGTTATCAATTACAATGCCACAGTCTTTTATCAGCTTCAGCGAATCTTCGTTCAGCCTGCCCGATTTTTGAATAGCAATCTTTAATTTCTTTTCCATAGTAGCCCCTCCCAACCCTCCCCGAAGGAGAGGGCTTTAGAATAGTATTTTATTATTTAAATAAACCTCCTTCCATCCCAACCCTTTTCGAATCTTCTAAAAAGAGAAAAACTTGAAACAAGCCAAAAATAAAGCCCCCCGATTGTGGCGGGGGGCTTTTATATTATTGCAATGCAATACACCTATCCACTCGCCTTAGCGCGTTAGTAAATGGTGGTGCATATGTATGTTACAAGTCCTCATTATGTGGCTAAAATATACGCCCGCCGCCAAACTGCAAAGTTTACAGGCAGGTTTATTTTAGGTTAAGCGTTCTCAGCCTAAACATCATAGTACAAGCATAATTTATTTATGTAAAGTTCGTTAGTTTGCATCACCCATAAAACAATACTCATGAAACACTATTTTATACTTGCCTTAGCACTTTTGTGCCTGCAAATTGCTTTTGCCGACGATACCGCTACTAAAAATGTAGATAGTAAAATTGAAAAAGTAACCGTTTACCTGGATGGCGCCCAAGTAACCCGTACCGCCCATACCACAGCACCAACGGGTAAAACCGAAATTACCTTTAGCGGGCTTTCGCCATACCTCGATAAATCGAGTTTATTGGTGCAGGCTACCGGCAATATTTCGGTAATAAGTGTAGTACAACAAATGAACAAGCTGAAAGAACAGCAAAAAAAGAAAGACGAAGATGAACTTCAAAAGCGCAAAAATGAGTTTAACCGACAGTTGGAAGACGAAACCAGCCTAAAGGATGTATATGCCGAGAACGAAACCATGCTTATTAAAAATCAATTAGTAAACAGCGATCACACCGATTTGAAAGTGATTGACTTAAAGGCAGCCATTGAATACCATGAACTAAAGCTGCGCGAAATTAAAACGGCTATACTGGCTCAACAGCGCAAAATAACTGCGCTAACCGATACTATTTATAAAATAGAAGCACAGCTTAAAAGTACTAATGCCAATCAGGACCCATCAACCAGTGATGTGGTTGTAACGATTGATTCGAAACTAGGCGGCGAGGTAAGCTTTAACATATCTTACTTTGTAAACTACGCAGGTTGGTTTCCTAATTATGATATAAGGGTAGATGATATTTCGAAGCCTATGAAAATGGCTTACCGCGCCAATGTACACCAAAACACAGGTGAAGATTGGAAAAACGTGAAGTTGACATTAAGTAATGCTGAGCCCAAAATAAGTGGGGTTTTACCCACGCTTAACACTTGGTATCTTTCAAATGGTTCGGTTAGTAACCCTGCTGCTTTATACAATTATAATAACGCATACGCAGGCCGTACACCCAATGCTTCGGTAACCGAAGTACAAGGTATGGTGTATGATGATACCAACGAACCCTTAATAGGCGCCACCATTGTTGTAAAAGGTACCACTATCGGCACCTCTACCGATTATGACGGGCACTATTCATTAAAATTACCTAACGGGCTTAATTATTTAACTGTAAATTATGTGGGTTATAAAACGCAAGATATACCCGTATTTGCCAATGAAATTAATATACGCATGACCCAAAGCAACATGACATTGGATGAGGTTACTATTAGTTCATCTAAATATAAGATGAAAAGAGAAGAGCTAACCAGTTACGACAAAATGGGCTATATGAACTCGGTGCCAGGTGTTAGCCTTAGAAGCGATGGAAGGCCAGCACAAACCGTGGCCCTTGAAACCAATATCAATACCACTGAAACCTTTAGCCCAACCACTTATTCGTTCGATATTGAAACGCCGTATACTATACCCAATAATGGTAAAACATATGCCGTTGATATTAAAACGCAAACCATACCTGTAGACTATATTTACGTAACTGTTCCTAAGTTAGATAATGATGCCTTCCTTACTGCCCGCCTAACCAATTGGGATGAATACAACTTACTGGATGGCGAAGCCAATCTTTACTTTGAGGGTACTTACTTGGGTAAAACACTATTAAACACATCGGCTGAAGATGATACCATTGAAATATCGTTAGGTAGGGATAAGAACGTTTCGGTTACCCGCACCAAACTAAAGGAGTTTAGCAAACGAACCTTTTTTGGCGATAAAAAAATAGCCAGCCGTGCTTTTGATATTACGGTTCGCAATAACAAAAAACAACCTATCAGCATTGTTGTGCTTGATCAGTTTCCGGTTTCAACCCAAAAAGAAATTGAAGTAGATAAGCAAGAATATAATGAGGCCACCCTTGATGAAGCTACCGGGCAATTGATGTGGACCTTGCAAATACCCTCTTCATCTGATAAAAAGGTGGGATTAAAATATGCCGTTAAGTATCCCAAAAACTATATAGTTCAATTAGAGCAGTAACCGTTTTTTGTAGCAGACAATAATTCTCTACTAATCTGGTAGAGAATTATTATTTTTGCGCTTACCTAAATTGAAAATTATGTTAGAATTGCTTAAACAGCCCTGGCATTGGAGCATTGCCGGCTTGCTGATAGGCCTTACCGTACCGTTGCTATATGTAATAGGTAATAAGCCTTTTGGTATTTCATCGTCCTTTAGGCACATGTGTGCAGCTTGTTTGCCAAGTAGTGCTTCGTACTTTAAATACGATTGGAAAAATGAAAAGTGGAACCTGTTTTTAATAGCAGGTGTAGTGTTAGGCGCTGCCTTTGCCGCTAATGTATTAGGCAATACCGAGCCCATAAAAATTGCCGATACCACCCGCGCACAACTTTCGCAGTTAAACATTACCGACTTTAAAGGCTTAGACCCTACCGATATTTTCAGCTTTAGTGGCTTATTAACCCTTCGTGGGTTTATAATGATAGTGGTGGGTGGCTTTTTAGTGGGCTTTGGTACCCGCTATGCGGGCGGCTGCACATCGGGGCATTCAATAACAGGCATTTCTAATTTTCAGGTTTCTTCTATAGTAGCAACTATCTGTTTTATGATAGGGGGCTTTATAATGACCAACCTGCTTTTACCATTTATTTTAAAACTGTAGCACATGGTACGCGCCGACGAAGAAGGAAAAAACAATTTAAAAACTACCGAAACACTTGCAGATAACTTAAAGTATTTGGTAGTAGGTATGCTAATGGGCATTGTGTTTGTTAAATCCGAAATTATATCGTGGTTCCGCATTCAGGAAATGTTCCGTTTGCAATCGTTCCACATGTACGGGGTAATAGGTACTGCAGTAGTAGTGGCTACCATTGGCACTTTGCTTATTAAAAAGTTCAACATTAAAACTATTTACGGCGAGCCCGTAGTTTTCGGCATCCGCCCGTTCGATAAAGGCAATATTATTGGCGGACTTATTTTCGGCTTTGGATGGGCGCTTACGGGTGCCTGCCCCGGCCCAATGTATGCTTTAACAGGCAGTGGCTTTTACGTTTTTATTGTGGCTTTGCTAAGTGCTTTTTTAGGCACTTATGTGTATGGTACATTTAGAGATAAACTACCGCATTAGTAACCCATGTCGCACAGAGATAACAGCCGAGCACACAAAGATAAAAGATATTTGACCGATAGGAATTTCTGCCTGATAGATAATAAAACTACCAGCCCTTCCGTTTCTTACTTCCCATTTCAAAAATAAGCTGGCCGCCACTTTCAATATCGGCGTGGTGTAAAAATGGTTCGGTTAACTCTTCTCCATTTAGCGTAACCTTTTGCACATAAATATTTCGTTTAGAAACATGGTGCGCAATTATTTCAAACTTTATATTCCTGTCCTCGGGGTTAGGGTATAAAGTTGCCTTGGGGAATAAGGGTGTGCCAATAGCATACACATCGGTACCTGGTGTTACAGGGTAAAAGCCCAATGAACTAAATACATACCAGGCCGACATTTGCCCGCAATCATCATCGCCATTCATACCATAAGGCATGTTGCGGTATTTGGTACGGCGGTACTTAGCAACTAATTGTTGCGTGCGCCATGCCTCCTTTGCATAATCGAACAGATAACAATAATGGTGTCCGGGTTCGTTTTCGTGTACATAATGCATACCCTTAAAATTAGCGTTCAGCTTTTTTAAGTACTGTTCACGTCCGCCCATCAGGTTTATCAATCCGGGCACATCGTGCTGCACACAAAACAAGTACGTCCACTTGCTACCCTCGGTAAAGCCGGCATTTGGGTTGTTACCCCATGTGCCATCAGCATTACGCGGTGCCATAAAGCCTGTGCTATCATTATAAAGGTTTACATAGTTTTTGCTGCGTTTCATCAGCATGTCATAGTCGGCAGTATTACCTGCGGCTTTAGCCACTTGTGCTACGCAAAAATCATCATAAGCACCTTCCAACGTATTTGCTACCGACTCATTTGTTTTGTCAACCGGTATGTAGCCCAGTTTCTTATACCAGCTTAAACCTGCACGGGCTTCGTAGCCACTCCAGTTAGCTCGGTCGGCCCAGCGTTTTAAACTATCGCCGGTAGGTGGTACCATGGCGTCTTTCATGCAAGCATCATAAGCCAGTTTCAAATCAATGCCTTTTACATTCTTAACAATGGCATCGGCTACTACCGCATCGGCATGTGTACCTATCATAATGCTTGAATAGGTAGGGTTCGGCCACTTGGGCATATAGCCGCCTTCCTTGTACATTTGTAATAAGCTTTGCACCATGCCACCTACATGTTCGGGGGCAATTAATATTAATAGCGGGTGCTCGGCGCGGTAGGTGTCCCATAGGCTGTAATCGTTATAACTAACACCTGTATGTATCTTGTCATCGAAGGCGCTGTAATACTTGCCATATTCCGAAAACTGACGGGGAAATAACAAGGTATGGTACATGGCCGAATAAAAAATACCGCGCTGTTTTTTTGTAGCGCCTTCCAGTTCAATGCGGCCCAGATAATCGTTCCATTCGTATCGAGTTTGTTGTTCAATGTCTTCAAACTTCTTATCGCCAATTTCGTTTTTCAAATTTTCGCGTGCTTGTTCAATACTAATAAACGAGGTAGCAACAGTTGCCTGCACTGTACGCGTGCCGTTTTTAAAACTTATCCAGCCTCCGCATATATCGGCGGTTTGCATAATACTATCGGGCTTTAAAGTATCGTTCTGCCATACACCGTGTGCAGCAAACGGCTCGCTGAATTTTATTACAAAGTAGCCTTTAAAGTTAGGCAATGCGGGACCCAAATTCCACGAGTGGCTATCGGTATTCCAACCTATTATTTCTTGCTTGGCTGTATCAATATATACCCATCCGTTAAAGGGTGGTAGCGTTGGGCGCTTACGAAACGGATGGCCAGTGTATAATGCAGGCTCGCGCGAGTAATCGGTAGTTTGGCTTGCTTCAACCAATACATCGGGTTGACCATGCTTAGGGAATGTAAACTTTAAAACGCCGCACCGCGAAGTAGCCGTTATTTCGGGTTTTACCCTACGCATATTAGGCGTATTCATTTTTATTGAATAGTAATACGGTTTCGATTTTTCGTTACAGTGGCTGAAAAAACTCTTCTTTTTTAACTTCGACAACTTCATTTTGCCAACGGTTGGTATCAGGCTTACATAGCCATAATCGCCCATCCACATAGCAGGTTTGTGGCTGCCCCTAAAGCCAAGCATACGCGTTTTTAAATATTGATACGCAGGCACCGCTAAACGGCTGTTTTGGGTACAAGCTGTCCATTGGGTCATTCCAAAGGGCGGGGTTACATAGGGTGTAGTGCGCCCATAGGCAATAATGCCCGAAGTGCCCACAAGCGGATTGGCATAATTAACAGGCGATTGGCTTGCTTGCTGCGCAACCGATAAAAGGGTAACAATAAAAAGGGCAATAGAAAGTAATAGTTTACGCATAGCTAATTCCGAAGTTAAACAAATGGTTTATGATTAAGCTATTAGTTGTTAAGGCTTATATACTTTGCAATATCATTGCGGTGCGTTCGTCTATTTTCATCTAAATTTCGGCATGGCAGCAAAAATTGCAAGCGGGCAAGGCAGGCCTGCTCTTAATATAAAACAAGAACCTTTAAGCTTTAAAGAAAGGCTAACCGCCCTGCGTAACCTACCCCGGTTTTTTAAATTAGTATGGGAAACCAGCCCTGCCTTAACCATTGCCAATGCTATTTTACGCATATCAAGTTCGGCAACGCCCTTATTGCTACTGTATGTTGGCAAACTAATTATTGACGAGATAATATTATTAAGCAAAAGTGCTGGAAGCATTCCGCAAACACACTTATGGGAATTAGTAGCTGTTGAGTTTGGCATTGTAGTAATAGCTAACGGCTTGGGCCGTGCCGTTGCTTTGGTTGATAGCCTTTTGGGTGATTTAGTGGCCAACTATTCATCCATCAAAATAATGAAACATGCCGCAACTCTTGACCTTGACCAGTTTGAGGATTCGGTGTTTTACGATAAGCTGGAACGCGCCCGCCAACAAACCGTTGGGCGCACAGTATTGCTATCGCAAGTTTTTTCTCAAGTGCAGGATTTAATAACCATGGGCTTTTTAACTGTGGGCTTAGTGGCGTTTAACCCTTGGTTAATATTGTTGTTATTGTTAGCAGTAATACCAGCGTTTTTGGGCGAAAGCTACTTTAACGATAAAACTTATGCGCTATCGCGTAGCCAAACACCCGAGCGGCGCGAGCTGGATTATGTACGTTACATTGGTGCCAGCGACGAAACCGCCAAAGAGGTAAAAATTTTTAACCTGTCCGATTTTATTATCAACCGCTTTAAATCACTATCGGATAATTTTTACAAAACCAACAAACAATTGGTAATACGCCGGGCTGGTTGGGGCACTTTTTTTGCGCTGTTAGGTAGCGGTGGTTATTATACAGCATACGTTGTAATTGTTATGGGCGCTATAACTGGTGCAGTTACCATAGGCCAGCTTACGTTTTTGGCAGGCTCGTTTAAACAGCTTCGCAGTTTGTTAGAAGGTATCCTATCGCGCTTTACAAGTGTATCGCAAGGGGCAATATACTTGCAAGATTTTTTCGACTTTTTTGATATTGAACCCCGCATTGTTAACCTTAATAAACCACGGCCATTTCCAAAGCCCATTCAACAAGGTTTTGTTTTCGAAAATGTTGGTTTTAAGTATATCAATTCCGACAGGTGGGCGAACAGGCATTTAAACTTTACGCTGCATGTAGGCGAAAAGCTTGCCTTAGTGGGCGAAAACGGCGCAGGTAAAACCACTTTGGTAAAACTATTAGCACGTTTGTACGAACCCACCGAAGGGCGCATACTATTAGATGGAATTGATTTGCGCGAATATGACTTAAATGAACTTAGGCTAAATTTGGGTATTATATTTCAGGATTACCTGCGTTTTCAAATGTCGTTTTCGCATAACATTGCCGTAGGTAATATTCAGGAAAAGGAAAACGAACCACTGATAGTTAACTCGGCACAGCAAAGTTTAGCCGATGCAGTTGCAGCCAAGCTGCCTGCTAAGTACGGACAAATGTTAGGCAGGCGCTTTAACCAAGGTGTTGAACTTTCGGGTGGCGAGTGGCAAAAGGTGGCCCTTGCACGTGCCTATATGAAAGATGCACAATTATTAATATTGGATGAACCAACGGCAGCTTTAGATGCCCGCGCCGAGTACGAAGTTTTTCAGCGCTTTGCACAACTTACCGAAGGTAAAACGGCGGTACTTATTTCGCACCGCTTTAGTACTGTACGTATGGCCGATAGAATATTAGTATTAGAACAAGGAGAACTACTTGAAATTGGCAGCCATGAAGAACTACTAAAAAAAGAAGGCCGCTACGCAGAATTATTTCACTTGCAGGCCGCAGGGTATAAATAACAATGAGGCATAACTAACATTAGTTATGCCTCATTATTAATGGAGTTTTATTTTAAACTTGCCAACTGCCGCCCGTTTTGAGTTACAAGCATTTGTATTTGTATAAAATCGTTCAATGCATTCGGAATTCTTTTATCGCGCATTTCTAATACCGTTAACTTAATAGGCAGGCTTTGCAAATTATTATTCATATCAGTTGCCACCTTATTGTATTTAATAATAGTTGCTTTTAACTCTTCCAATTTAGCATTACCATCTGTGCCGTCTTCTAAATATTTCCATGCCCAATCATCACTCAACAATGTGTTTTGGTTTTCATATTCGTTATCAATACTTTTTTGACCTGTTTCACCCATCAGAATTCGCTCTTTTAATTCTTCGCAAAGCGCATTTATTTTATTAGCCAATACAGCAGCCTCCTGATTGTATGTTTCGCCTTTGGTTTCGTGGGCAAGTAAAATTTGTTCGGTTTTAAGTATTTGCTGGTTACGTACAAATTGGCTGTATTCGGTAAGCTGTTGAATGCGTGTGCCGGCAGGTGAACGAACTAAAGCCAGAAATAAACCGCAAACTGCTATAATTAATACACTTGAAACTATGGTATTTATCTTCCGCTCGGCGTTTCGTATGCCGCTAAAAAAGTAAATGGGCAAAAACAATATTAACATTATTACTAACGCGACAACAGCCATTACATTAGCCAAAGGCCAGTGCATTACTTTAAACAAAATGCCCATGCTGAATAAGATGCCGGCAAGGGTTCCTAAACCGATTACCAGTTTATCTTTTACATTTTGGTTTTCTTTTGCTTTAAGCGTAAATACTAATGGTAAAAATATTAAACTGAAAAATGAAATGCCTGTTACTAAAAAAAATGAGGCTCCGGCCATGTGCTCAAATTTAAATACAATGCCTAAGCATAAAAGTAGTGTAGAAATGCTGCCGCTTATGATCATTATTTTTTTCATGACGTAGTAGTTTTTATAGGTTAGTAAATTGATGGCTTCAACTTCTATTTCGCGCAACTCACTCTTATAAAAGGTTTTAATAGTACGCTCGTAAAAGGCTTCAAAATCACCATCTGCTTCCAGGTTTTGCTCAATAATGCAACAAACATGATCTAGGAGGTTTAGCTGCAGGCTCTCCAACTTAACGCCACGTGCACTTATGTCGTTAAGTATGTAATCAATTTGTTGTTCGCTTAAGCAATACATTTAAGCCGGTAGGGTTTTTATGTCTAATAAAAATTTCATGGTATTTATAAAGTCGGCAAACTCGCTCACCTTTTCCTGTGTTTTAGTTTTACCTGTTGGGCTTAGGCTATAATATTTACGCATGCGCTTACCTATATATTCAGTTTCAATAGTTACTAAACCGTCTTCTTCCAATGCATGCAAGGTTGGGTAAAGCGCTCCTTCTGTAATCTGAATTTTATCCATGGTTAGTTCCTTAACACGCTGTGTAATTTCGTAACCATACATGCGTTTATTATCTGCCAATAGTTTTAATACAATGGTTTTAAGCGTGCCCTTTATTAGTTCCGATGAGTATATCATATGCATTAGTTAAAGTGATAACGCAAATATACATAAGAATATTATGCATTGAATAACTATGCATAAATATTTATTGCAACTAGTTGATTGTTAGAGTATAAATTTTTTATTGGGCAATTAAAACTGTAGTTGCAAGCCAATACGCACGCCAAAATTGCCGTATCTAAAGCTAAAAGGCGAGCCGCGTTTATCAACGTGGGTTACACGCCATACGGCATCAATACGTATTACGCGTAGTATATTTTCGATTCCCGCGCTTATTTCAACTAAAGGCACTTTGCTGGGTGTTTTTAATTGCACTAATCCTGTATTGCCGGGGTTATCGGCCATGTTATCGCGGTTAGCACTGTAATTATCTTTAGTTAGCGAGCCCCACCACATACGTGCGCTCCACACCTCACGTATTTTTAATTTACGTATGCCGGGTATGCGGTTAAATAATATGCCCCCCAAGTGGTGATCAATTAAAACTTTTACATAACGGTCGGCCACAAAGTCATAATCGCGTAGCGTATTAAACCCACTCCAGTTATAGATATAAGATTCCGAAACATCGGGCATGTTAAGCATTAAAAACGGCAACCTGCCCCAAGTGCGTCCTGTTTCAACATTCCAATACAGTTTGCCTAAAGGGCCTAAGGGTTGGTTATCGCTAATACCAAATACTACACGGTAATATTCATAGTCGCCTTTCATTAGCCCTTTTATACCAATGCCCCATTGCAAAAACAGTATGGGGTAATTGCTACCTAAGCTAAGGCGGTTAAACTCGCCGCTTACAAATTTTTCCTGCCAGGCAAAGCGGTTAGTAATAGTAAACTCGGTGGCCGTAACGCTATTTACATCTGTATTAGGCCTGCCATCATCGTAGCTGTTATGATATTTAAAACTGAAGCCGCCCAAAGGTTGCAGTTGGCGGTTTACAAACCCTATTTTAAACGAGTAGCCAACATTAAATTCTTTATAAAAATCAGCTTTTAGTTCCTTAACACTTACCAGCTTTTGTGGTATATATTTACCCTCCTCAACGCGCCTTACGCCAAAGTTGGCAAGCAAGCCTGCATTACCATAAAACACATTGTAATTACTGGTGGACGATAAATCATTTCTGTAACTAATAGCAATTGATTCGCGTGGGCTTTTATGCATTAGCCACAAAAACTCGGCCCCGTATTTTACCCTTTTATCTTTTAAGCCGTATGCCGCATAGCCGCCAAGCATTACATACTTGCTAAACTTGTTGCTGGTGCTCATGCCGTATTTAAAGCGCCAACCTTCAACATTATTATTACTTACAAACGAAAAAATATTACCTATCGAAAAAGGCCCCACATCCTTATAACCCGTGTAAACGGTTTGTATAATATCAATGTAGCTTTTTACTATGGGCAGGTTTTTAAGCGTATCAATCATTTGGTATACGCGCTTCTCATTAGTGCTTAATGTATCGTGCCGCATGCTTTGCCAATAAGCATCGCTACGCAACGTAGCGGAGTCTAAAATACTAACATCTAATTTCCGCTTTTTAAATAGAGAATCCAGTGTTGCCTCGCTCTCATTAACAGTAAAATCTTTGTACGATGCCGTTTTTCGGCCTATTAAGCCCGGCCCCTCTTTGGGTTTAATAAAGTTGATAATCAGCTTCTCCTTCTTCAGCATCCATACGCTATCCTTAACAGGGGTAAACTCGTTATACAAACTCATGCGCTTTACAAAATTAACATCGGCATCGCCGCTCATTTTCATACTTATTTGCTTAATAGCAAATACCGAATCGGCTATCCACATATCGCCGTCAAAAGTCAATTCGCCTTTGCGCTTGGGCATAAACTGTATTTTGTAACACCAAAAATTATCTATCACCTGACTATCTACTAAGTAGTAACGGTAAGTTGAAAGTCCTGCTTGCGAAACGGGCGAAATAAATTGCCTTTGTAATAAGTAAATCCAGTCTTCGTACACATCAATCTCGACATACATATTGCCTAAAAACTGCGATATGCTAATGTTGTCTATACCCGAAACCTTAGAGGCTTTAATGGTTTCACGATTATCGACAGGGGTTTTTTGATGGAAGAAATCGGAAACTGTTTCGCTGATAAAAAAAGGAAGAAAGGGTTTCTCCTCCGATGTACTATCTACGTTGTTGAACACAAACTTAAAGGGCTTAAATATTTTGCGGTCTTTAAACTTATCCGTTAGGTCGTCCATGTCCACCTCAATCTTATTGTAGGCTTCATATCCGTATGAATCGAGGGTACGCTTATCGTGGCTTTTCTTTTTATCAATAGTATTTTTTACAATTCGTATGGCGGGGTTTTCGCCGGGTAGTATTACCACCTCTTGTAAGTTATAATCGGAACGGTCCAGTTGAAAGTTGATAACCTGTTCAGCGGCACCGCTTATTTTTCTAAAACCTTTTTCGTACCCTATTGATGATGCGCCCAACGAATCAGCAGGCAAAGTAACCTGTATGGTATACTTTCCATCAAAATCGGTAGCCACGCCTATGCCTGTGCCTTTAATAAATACATTGGCAAACGGTATGGCCTCATCGGTTTGCTTATCGGTAACTGCACCACGCAAGGTTACAGTTTGGGCGCTAAGTGAGGGGCATAAACAACAATAAGTAATAACAAGTAACAACAGGTGCCTCACACGCAATAGAAAAATATATAGATGCTGAAATTTATTTAGAAGATGGGCTAAAAAGTTATGCCAAAGCATAATTTATTAAACCAGCTTCGTAGATTTACCCCAATATACTTTATTATGAGTGAATTAAAAATAGTAAGCTACAACGTTAACGGAATAAGATCGGCCATTACCAAAGGATTAGCCGACTGGCTTAAACAAACGGCCCCTGATGTAGTTTGCTTACAGGAAACCAAAGTACACCGCGATGACTTTGACCCTACGCCGTTTGAGGCTTTAGGCTACCATTGTTACTTATACGATGCCGCAAAAAAGGGTTATAGCGGCGTTGCCATATTCAGCAAAGTAAAACCCGATGCCATAGTTACCGGTTTAGGCATACCCGAATATGACGCCGAAGGCAGGGGAATACGTATTGATATAGGCGACCTAAGTATTATGAGCGTATATTTTCCGAGCGGTACAACCGGCGATTTAAGGCAGGGCGTTAAAATGCAGTTTTTAGATGCTTTTTATACCTACATACATAACCTGCAAAAAACCCGGCCTAAAATATTAGTAGCAGGCGACTATAACATTTGCCACCGCGAAATTGATATACACAACCCTATAAGCAATAAGGATGCGAGTGGTTTTAAACCCGAAGAGCGCGCCTGGATGGAAAGCTATTTTAACTCGGGGTTTATTGATACGTTCAGGTATTTCCATCCTACACTTGCGCACCAGTATAGCTGGTGGAGTTTTAGAGCCAACTCGCGGGCCAATAATAAGGGCTGGCGGATAGATTACATTGCAGCCACTAAAAACCTTGAAAAAAATTTAGTGGATGCTTCCATTTTTCCGGATGCCAAACACAGCGACCATTGCCCCGTTTACTGTAAAATAAAAATATAGTGCATAGCCGCAGCGTCATTATTATTAGCACCATATGCGTAGCCATAGCTTCGCTGGTTATATTTTTTGTGGCAGTAGTAAACGGTTGGTTTGGGGCGGCGCATTGGGGCAGCGGCGCCGGCGAGTTTTGCGAAGCCTTCAGGCCGGGTATTATTAAGCAACCTGCTAATACCTGGAGCAACCTAAGCTTTGTATTTGCAGGGTTATATATGGCCTGGCAGCTTACGCGCAATCAATTTCAAAAAAACAATAACGGCATTAGCCGGGGGTTATTTTACGGCACCTTTCTATCATGTTTAACAGTGTTGTTAGGCCCAGGATCGATGGCTATGCATGCCACGGGTAGCGATATAGGCGGCTTTTTCGATATGCTGAGCATGTACCTTATTATTTCTTTCCTTGCCAGCTATGCAGCCAAGCGCTTTTTTGGTTTTGGCGCTTTCGCCTTCACCGCTATGTTTACGGCTATATTAGCTATTTGTATTTGGGCCGATGGGCAACCTTACCATATTGTATTTCCTTTTTTCGGTGTTACCGTGTTTGCTTTTTTTGTGGGGGTAACCATCGTTTTCGAAACCCTGAATATTTACATCCGTCAATTTAACCATAACAGCAAATGGGCATACGCCAGCCTTGCATCGTTTGGCTTGGCATTTTTTATCTGGAACCTATCGCTTACTGATGCAGTACTATGCAATCCATCGTCATTAATACAAGGGCACGCCGCTTGGCACACCCTCGATGCCGCATCGGTTTATTGCCTGTTTAGGTTTTATGTAAGCGAGCACCACGCATAATTTATAAAGGCTTATTGCGTTTTTATTTCAACCCTTATGAAAACGCTTATAACCTACACTACTACGCTGTTGTTGTGCTTGTACCTTAGTTCGTGTACACAACAAACTAATACCCCTAACACGCAAAAATCTGCGGCAGAAGACAAACAGTTACTAAAGCTAAAAGCACATATAGCGGCCATTGAAAAATATGCTAAAACGAAGCAAGCTTCCGATAAATATGCCGTCTTAATAGATATGAGTATCAATTCATGGAAGAGGAGGTTCTTTGTAGTTAATCTTCAAACCGATTCAGTAATTATAAAAGGCCTTTGTGCCCACGGACAGGGTAGCGACTATATGAATGAAGAGGTAGAGTTCTCGAACGTTCCGGGCAGCAAGTGCAGCTCGGAAGGACACTACCGCATTGGTTATAAATATTTTGGCGATTTTGGTGATGCCTACAAATTGTATGGTTTAGATAGCACCAATAACAATGCTTTTAACCGTTTTGTAGTTTTTCATTCGCATAGTTGTGTGCCCGATTTTGAAGGTTCGGCTATATGCCGCAGCGATGGCTGCCCGACAGTATCTCCGTATACATTTAAAGCAACCGATAAGGTGATAAGCGGGCAGGAAAAGCCTGTATTGATGTGGATATATAAATAGGAATTGTCAATTTTAGCTAAAAACAAAAAGGTGTTAATAACCGTATATAATTTTTTCGGCGTATTTTACGTTATTTGAGTAATCATCATGAAACGCACCATACTATATATACCTTTAGCAATTGCCTTATGGCTAATGGCTGCATCGTTTTCGGCGCCTGTTAAATATATGGATAATGTTGATGCAGAAATGCTGCAGCAGAAACTGCATATACATGCTCAGCAGCTTCAGCAATTTGCTGCACAACATAATGCCTCAACCGACATGGCAGTATTGATAGATATGAGCTTACCCAGTTGGAACAAGCGTTTGTTTATTATTGATTTGAATACAGATTCAATTATTCTTTCGGGCCTTTGCGGGCATGGCCAGGGAAAAGATTATACAAGCGAGAAGGTTGTTTTCAGCAATAACGATGGCAGCCTTTGTACCAGCGAAGGACGCTATTTAATAGGTATGAAATATAATGGCAAATTTGGCACATCGTACAAACTATACGGGTTAGACCAAACCAATAGTAATGCCTATAACCGGGCAGTTGTATTTCATGCACACCCCTTAGTGCCCGATGTGGAAGACAAACA
>Ga0164241_10003028_pt1 | contig 17428 bp, 18 predicted proteins | sample OricomyardsoilBY_FD_108780 | JGI IMG/M metagenome (GOLD analysis project Ga0164241, IMG submission 108780) | Backyard soil microbial communities from Emeryville, California, USA - Original compost - Back yard soil (BY) | ecosystem: Environmental > Terrestrial > Soil > Unclassified | place: USA...
CTCCGCGTCCAGCGTTTCGGACCAGTAGAACGGCCGCGACCAGTTTTCATTGCACACGGTAGTCCAGCCGTCGGCGAGCCAGCAGTCGGCACGGCGATAGCCGCCATCGCGCACGAACTCGAGATATTCGGCGTTGGTAACCAGCCGATCGGCCAGCGCATACGGCTCGGTGAGCACGCGATGCCGCGGCAGCTCGTTGTCGAAACAGAAATGCTTGCCGCTCGCGCCGATTTCGCCGATGCCGCCGTCGAACGCGACGAAGCGCGACGCGCCGATCTCACACGGCTTCACCACAGCGGCCTGCGCACGATAGGCCGGCAACAGCGGATTGCACGACAACATGTGCTTCAGATCGGTGAACAGCAGTTCCTGATGCTGTTGTTCGTGATGCAGCCCGAGTGTCACCAGCGAGTCGATGCGATCGCGCACCTCTTCACGTGCGAGCAGGCGTTGCATGTGTTCGTCGACATGCGCCCGATACCGCAGCACGTCCTTGACGGTGGGCCGCGTCAGCAAGCCACGCTGCGGCCGCTGATGCATCGCGCCGAGCGTCTGGTAATAGGAATTGAAGAGATAGTCGAAGCGCGGATCGAACGGGCGGTAACGGTGGTCATGCGGCTTGAGCAGGAACTGTTCGAAGAACCAGCTCGTGTGCGCCAGGTGCCATTTGGCCGGACTCGCATCGGGCATGCTCTGCACGACGTAGTCTTCGATCTCCAGCGGATCGCAGATGGCCGTCGACGTGGCGCGCACCTGCGCATACCGGTCGGCCATCGACCCCGCGTCCGGCGTACGGGCCGGGTTACCAACGGTGGCCATCGCTCGCTCCTTTATATGTGTCTCCGCTGCGACGAACGGTTTGAACCAACGCCTGATCTCAAGGCAAGGTTGCAACCGTGCGATCAATGGCCGATCCAGACAGGCTTGTTCAACCAAAACAGCGACTTGGCCGCGGCTCCGCCCGGACTGCCGGACCGGCTGCGATCCTCCTGCCCAACCCTAACATCCGCGGCGGCCTTCATCACCGCATCGTCCTTGACTGACCGCAGCCCCACCGCTCTAATACGCGCCCTTCTGGTATCCCTTTCTGTCTGTCTGGCCGTTCGGTCCAGCCAGCCAGTCGCCAGACGCCTCTCATGGCCAGGTAGCTCAGTTGGTAGAGCAGCGGACTGAAAATCCGCGTGTCGTTGGTTCGATTCCGACCCTGGCCACCATTATTTTCAATGACTTGCGTTACACCCGCGGGTCGCTGGTAGCGCGCGAATAGGCGCTGTGTAGGCACCGGCGTTATTTGGGCCATCGTCTCCACTGCAAAAAAGAACTCAAGATTGGCGGCGATTTGCCCGATATGCCGATAGATGTGAATTATTCACAGCGTCACATTTGTCGTTGTGAGCTTGTGTTAGTTATGCAGGCGTAACGCTGCAACTATTGGTTGTATTTCGCAGTCGAAATCGTTGCAGGAAGATTGTTTGCTACGGTACCCTCGAAACCGAGGGTACCGTAGCTTTTCAGAAGTTTTAGATCGTCGTGCGTTTCGAAGGGATCGCCGACGGTCTTTCACGCGTTGAATTCTGAGTAAAAGAACAAAGGTTTTGGGAGTCGCGATATGTCTGGTTTGGAGGCAGGAAACATGAGCGCAAAAGAGCGGTTAGAGGCTGTGCGGGCCCAGCTCCTGGAGAAGGGCGCACAGGACGTAAAATTCTTCTTTGCTGGCGATAGCGAAGCGCCGCTGAGTCACGTTGCTGCGGACGTGGCAGATGCGTTGCAAGCGTTTATCGACGGCCGTGGTACGCCCCTGGCAAAATTGGGCGACTCGGTTCGATAATCCAGTTACAAAATCGGATTAGAGAAGGGCCCCGATGGGGCCCTTCTTCGTTTGGGTCTCAGTGGAAGGCATAACGACACACGCCTTGGGGAATCATGTACATCACAATGAAGGACTTTCGGTTTTGCTTGGACACGGCAGCCGAAATGACGGAACAGTACAAGCTCTATGTCCTCGCCGCGGAGGGGTTTCCGCGGTCGGTCGATAATCTGCTTGAGCTGTGCACCCAGCACCAGCAGAAGCAAATCGAAGTCCAGACGCTGGACCTGAAGGACAAAGCCATCAGCGGCATGTATGTGAATTTCGGCACTCGCTACGCGATCGTTGTCGATGTTGGGCTGAATCAGTGCTGGAAACGCTTCGTGATCTGCAAAGAATTGTTTCATGTTCTTCTAGATGCCGAGGAGTATCGGAACATGAATATCTATGCGCATCTTGAAGAGGTGAAGTCGACTTTTCCGCTTCCCGATTCGCATCCTGGCTCCGCTGCTATTTCGGAAGCGATGGCAGAAATTGCAGCGATGGAGTTTCTATTCCCGTACTCGTCGCGCGTTGCTGAACTCGCGCAAAATGCCACGCCCGACTACCTCGCGCTCGCTCACAAGTACAAAATTCCCCAGGTATTTGTCGAAAACTATTTATCGCCATCGTACATGGAGAATATCGGGGCGATGTTTCCGGGCAATTAAGCCTGCGAGTCAATTCGGCGCCTAGCGCGGTGGTCGTGCCTTCCGGCTGACCGTCCAGTCACGTTTCTTTCCGCCTTCTACTGCGGATCGCGTGCGCGACTGGCCACAATGCACGCAGCAGACTCCACGGTGAAGTGTTTCAACTCCACACGCGGCGCACGGCATGCGAGCCAGCGCTGGGCCGGTGTGAACATTCAAATTTCCATCGCCGCTCATGCCGCGGTCTTCCGCTTCTTGCCCGTCGCCTTGCTGTAATCGGCGGGCGGCAGCGCTTCCAGCAATCGTTCCAAACGTTTGCTGTCGTGTAACTCGAATGCCGCCAGCTCGCTTGACTTGATGGTCAGTACGTCGCGGCTCCACGCGTACGCGCGCCCGTTTGCATCGGCACCGGACAGCACCATCAGCCCCGCACGGTGGACGCGTACGTGGACGTGCGGGCTGTAGACTGTTTCGCCCGCGCCGCCCTGATGATCGCAGCGGAACAAGTAGACCGGGCGGTCATCACCAGCGGCCTTGCGGACAACGCACGCGCCCATTGAGCGGATGGCGTCGTCCACATCGGCGCGATATCGCCCGCTGAAACTCAGCAGTGCGAAGCCCTTCAGGCTGGTGCCCACGCCGTGTTCGGAAACATCCACGTTGTAGTGCCAGCGGCCCATGAAATCGCTGAATCCGTCGCCCTCAACGTCGTCATGACCCCATCGAATCGGAAACGGCTGGAAGCCGTGTTCACGCAACACATCCATTGCGCGGGTGTTGCCGTAGGTCAGTCGGGCTCCGGGTTGCAGCAGCGGACGCGGTGCGCGCGGTGGCGGGAAATAGTCGATACGCGGCGCGCGGTCATCCAGCAGCCGGTCCACTTCGTCAATCAGAGCCTGCGCATGATCGCGGGACAGCGGCGCCAGTTCGTCGCGCGAAAGATCCAGCAGCGATAAACCTTCCTTCCACTGGCCGTTCAATTTTACGAACGAGGCGGCAGACTCAACCCGCACCGTGTCCGGCTGGTGACCGTATGCAGTGGCGAGAGTTGAGAAGCGATCCCCGGCCAGCTTGAAGACGTACAACGCTGTGCCATCCGCAACACGCACTGGGCACTTTGCAGCCCCGGTGTAGCGTTTGACGATTGCGTCAACATCCGCCTTCAGTTCATCGCGCACGGCAACGGCCACTGTGGCCAGCCACGTGTCTTGTGCCGATTGGATTGGCGCATGTGGTCCCTGCGGCATTGGCGCGCTGGTCAGCACTGCAACGGGTAAGTCTGCATTGCTGGGATTGCGCGCGAAGTCGATCTGCGTGACGTACACAGGTCCAAGCGGCTTGCCATTGTCGCCAAGCGGAATGGGTGCGAAGCCGTTTTGATGCAACAAGGCCGATGCGTTCCCAAAGGTCAGTTGGTGTTCCATGTGCTTACTTCCGGTTGGATGAATCGACCGCCATGACATCGCGGTCAACGATACGAACGTCACCGCGCTTAATCGCGGCCAAGTTCTTGTTCTGTGCTAGCCACCGTTCCATGCGGTCGCGGTCAACGTTCTCGTTGAATCCGTGTTCAAGGAACAGGCGGTTGGAATCCATCGCAAGGCCGTTGGCTGTGGCGATTGCGTCGATAATAATTCCATGCTGAAGGCGCACTAGCACGTCGCACGTTTTTGATTTGCTCATGTGGGTCAGCTCCGGCGGATGTGGCCAACGCCAAGCGCTTCGCGAATGTCGGGGGACAGCGCCTTGTCCGCAGCGGCGGACGCATAGGCCGCGCGCTCGCGTGCGGTGGACTTGTCGGTGTCGGTTGCGGCGGCCGGGGACTTCGTGGCCGTCGCTGCATGCGGGTCATCGTCAGTGCCCACGATGTCGAGAATGCCGGACGCGTGCTTGCGCAGATCGGCGTAGCTGATTTGCGTGGGGCCGTCGCTCTTGTCAAACCACGCGTCAGTGACCAGCCGGTCAAGGCTCTTAACGTGGTCGCGCACGTCGCGCAGTGAAATCGTTCGTTTGGTGCTCATGAGATTGTGCCTTGTCGAAAACGGCGCCACGTAGTGAAGGTGCCTTACGTGGCGCCGTTGGAGTCGCAACGCTCAAGCTCGCGAGTTTTCCAGAAACGGGCTGGAGCAACTTCAGCGTGGCACAGGTCCGTTCACGTGTCGCCGTGACAAAGATGGTGAACGGACATCGCGAACAAACATCAGGCGGACTCAAGCAATTCGTCGCTGATGTTGAGAGGCTTGCGGCGCGGCGCCGCGGCCATTGCGCACGCGTCGGCGCGGTTCGGTGAGAAGCCTTCGCCGTACTTGTCGATTTTCAGTTTGCCGGCCATCGTTTCTTCGCCTGTGATCTGGCCCAGCTCTGCCAGCAACTGATTCAGCTCCGGGATTTTTGACGAGATGGACAGGATGTTGTCCATGTCGCGGATGTTCTCGCCTTGGACGGCTTTGTAGGTTTCAGCCGCGCGGTACCGCAGCCAGTCATACGCCTGCGATTTGCGATTCAGATACACGTCCTTGGTCTTGTACTTGCTGCCGGGCAGCGCGGGACGTTCGGGGAACAGCGCCGCTTCCGATCCTTTGAACGAACTGACGCGCAGCGGATGCAATCCCTTTTCCACGCGTTCGCTGTTCAGTTGCTTTGCGTCGCCTTCCACAGATGCGCCAACGCCCACAGCGTCCGCGCACAGCTCCAACACGTCGTGCGTGTCCGCTACGGTGAACGCCTTTCGACACTCGCGCAGCAGGTTCGTGCTGGACGGCCATGATTCAACGTGTTCAATCAGGCAACCATGCACGGACGCGAAGGCGCTGGGGTCGCCGCCGTTGCCGATGTCGAACGCGCCGTAACGTCGGCCGGTGGGTTCCACGCCCAGCTTGACGTGCGCGTCAATGCACGCGTCCAGATGTTCGCGCGGAATCAATTGTCCTTTTGTGCCCGCGAGGAAATCGCAGTCATATTCCTGATTGAACTTGCGCAGGCCATCCGCGGCAATCTTCTTCTCCCGCCACTCCGGCGTTTTGCGCGGATCATCGGTCCATCGGTAGTAGAAGCGGGGGATGGCATCGTTACGCGCCTTCACCGCAAACGAATTGTCCGGGCCGTTGACGCTGGAAATGTAGAGTTTCACGTCGCTGGTTGCGGCCAACGCTTCGTCCACAGTGTCCGCGCGTTCGATGTGCGCCGCTTCGTCCAGCACTACGATGGATGCGCGTTCGCCACGGCCGATCTGTTCGCCGGCTTGGCCTTGGATGGATGACCCGTTGGGGAACCAGATGCGCAGATGTGCGCTGAACTTATCGGCGTTCCAGCCGCCGCGGAATTCTTCGGGCAGGTACTGCAAGAACATGCGGGCCTTGTGCAGCAGCGTGCCCGTGGTGCCGCTCTGGTCAATCTTCACTTCTAGCGCGCTGCCGATGATGGCGGCAAAGTTCGGGTTGAACAAACACAGGCTGGCCAGCATGGACATGGCGCACCAGCTAGCGCCGCAGTCGCGTGCCTTGATGATGACGCCCGATTCGTTGCAGCGGTAGCGATCTAGCATGAAGTCGATCATGTCGCGCTGTTTGGCGAACAAATGGAATGGAACGATGGCAGAGCCGCCACGGGCCAACAGGCGCGGGTCTAGGGTCTGACCATGATCGTTCACAAAGTCCGGGATATGGCCGGCGTAGTAGTGCTTGAGCACCGAGACTCGCCGGGGATCTTCGCGCATCCATGCCAATCGCCGGTCGCGTTCGCGTGTGGCGTCCGGTTCAGCGGCATAGCGTAGGGCAGCGTCGCGTGTCACCGCGTCTGCTGCATCAATCAGCGCTGCGCGTTGCTCGCGCGTATCAGCCGTCACCAGAGCGTTGGCCAGTTGAACGTGGGGCGGCGCTTCACACATCGCTGCGTATGTGGCGGCGGCGAGTTGGTCAAGGTCGGTGCTCATCGCGGTACGGCATCCAGGGCTTCGGTGAAAGTGGCGTCAATGACATCGGCGTCAGTCGGTTCGGGCAGGGCCGCGCGGGTAGGGCGCAGCGATTCGAGAAAGTCCAACGCCTGTTCGGGTGTGAATTCCTTGGCCGATGGCACATTGACGTGTGCGGTAACGCTCATGCTGCGGTCCACGTGCATGCCCTTCACTCGGTGCAACTCCATCCGCACGGCAAGCTGGTCATGCAGGTGCAGGCGCTTCAGCGAGCCATCCGGGAACAGTTCAACGCTCTTGAGCAACTTGCGCGCGGCTGGGCTCAGTTGATCCGTGCTGGTGAAGCGCACGCGGTGCATGCCGGCGCCGTCGCACTGTGAGCATTCGGGGTGCGGTGCGCGGTCAGAGCGATAGTCAAAGCAGCCGGTCATGTCGGGCAACGGTTTGCCTGTGGACATCGCTTCATCGCAAGCGCGGGCGTATTCCATTTCATCGCGCCACTGGTAGCGATGGCCTTCACCCCAGCAGTGGCGGCAGGCGCCCACGGTCAGCGCAATGACTTCGCTAACGTCAGCCGTTGCCATTGCTTCAAGATCTGCAATCAGCTCTGCGGTGGACATCACCGCTTGCGCGTTCGTAGCGGCCTGTAATGTGGCCACGCGGGCACGCACCTTGGCATTGTTCAGGACGTTGTACGCGGTGGAGCGCAGGCTATTGCGGTTCGTGGTGGGCGACACGTCGTACGCACGCACGTAGGCTTCAACCACTGAGCCATGCGCAACGTAGTGGCGAGCGAAGTTTTCCTGCTTCTGGCTCAAGCCGTCCGGCTTGGTCAAAGACGGATTCTCAATCGGAAGATCATGCATGACGGAAACACTATGCAATACGGCAAATGGTGCTCTGCGACATCGTGCAACATGTGTCGTGTAGGCACGGTGTAGGTTCTGATTCAGCGTAGCAATTAACATCGCGCATTGTCAGCACCGGTGTCACTGGCGAAATTTTTGGCATCGCTGCGTCTCTCGCGCGGTGTTGGTCGCCCCGTTGCGTGACATGCACGTGATGCGGGGGAGATGGGGGCCATTGGGGAGATGGTTCCGGCCCACTTCAACAAAAATGGCAATCTATAATTTCCAAAATTATGGACAGTGATTAAGACGACAGTAGTTATTGCCATTTTTCTAAAGACCGGCGGAAACCATCTCCCCAATGGCCCCCATCTCCCCCGCTATTCACGCGCTGCGCAGCCGCCAACTCGTTAAGTTGTTGTGCGCCCCTCGCTCGCTTACCAACTTCATGCCCGATGCCACGCGGTCCTTCTGTCCGCGCAGCCAGTAGCCCAGCTTCATTGCGTCGCCCGGCTCGGAGCATCCGGCATTGATGAGCGCGTCCCGCAGCGGTGCTGCCTGCCCCGGTGGTGCGAACGCCAGCATGGCGGCGAGCTGTGTAGCCGTGAACGTCCATCCCTGCGCCTGTGTGGCTGCGGCAATGGCGACGAATGCACCTTGCAGCGGCGTCACTTCGTCATCCGTCTCCGTTTCCTGCGACGCCACCGCATCAGCCATGCCCAGCCACACCAGCGGATCGCGGACCAGTCGTGACCACTGTTCGAACGATTCGAGCGGGTGGGCCACTTCAGGGCGGCCAGCGAAGGCGTACGCGCGGGCAATGGTGAGCGCGTCCACGATGAGCTGCGCGCGATGCTGGCGGACATGGCCACGCAGGTCACGGATGCGAAATTTTCGGCCGCGTGCGGACTCTGCGTTCGCATCCAAGCGGCACACCAGCGAGCGGCGCGAAAGGTCGCCTGTCGGTGTGATGTTGTTGCCTGTCAGAACGATGGTGCAGCGATTCGGGATTTTTCGCGTTTCGCTCGCGCCCAAGATGCGGTCCGAGTACGTGGGCGACGTGACGAACGCGCACAGGCCCGGCGCGCGCACCTTCTGGCCGTTGGGCACATTGTCCAGCGTCAGCGCCGCATCGCCGGCCAGCAGCGATGAGAACATCACTTTGCGCAGTTCTTCGCCGTCGCTGTAAGGCGAATTGGCGGGCACCACGCCGTGGGCAATGGTATTGGCCATGCTCGCCAGCAGCGTCTTGCCGGTGGCGGCCATCGGCGACGTGTAAGCGAACACGGGTGATGTGTCGAAGCTGGGGCGCAGCACAGCGGTGATGATGTGAGCTGTAAAAACGGCCAGCGATTCGGGCGATATGTAGGGGAACTGGTCGAACGGTTCCAGCAGCCGCGCGAGCGCTCGCAACGCATCGTCACGCGTGGGCACAGATGGAATCGGCGGCATGTCCAGCGTGGGCTGGTGATACACGCCGGTCAGTGGGTCATAGCCCGGTTCAGTCCACAGGGTCATGTCCGTACGCAACACGGGCACGGGTGACAATGCGATGAGCGGACGGAAGGTACCCCACGCCTGTTGGTCGCCGATGTTCTCTGCGATTTCCTTGGGGCAATCCTTGCGTTCCCACTCACCGGCGCGCTTGTCGTACTTCCAGAATTGCGCGCGCTTCATCAGCTCACGTCGCAGCCAGCCCGCTGATGCAGGGATGCAAACGGCTTGCGCCGCTTCGCGCTTCGTGCCGGCGGCATCCAACTGCGCGTCATTTGAAATTTCAGCAGCGCGCCCGATGCGCACCAACCCGTGACCGTGTACGTAGATCGCATCGGCCAACAATTGTTCGGCCTGCACGGTGTAGCGGTCGAAGTGACCACTACGCAGCAAGATGACGGGGCGCGGGTCATTCTCTGTGGGTGCGGGCTCATCGTCAGATGCTTCCGCGGGAACGTCCGGCTTCATGAACGCCCATTTCTTCCTCGTCCGTATCGCTTCATCAACAGCAAGCAATACTTTGCGTTCGCTCCAATCGTCATCACCGGCACGCACGTGGGCCAGTCCTGACTGGCGCATCAGATTGACCAGGCGGGTTTTGTCGCTGCCGGTGAGGTAAGCCAGTTCCCCAGCCAATGCCATGTCAGCCTGCGTGAAGTCCCACGGTTGGGATGCGCTGGGGAATCGCTTGGCAAGCCACGGTTCACTAGCGGCCCATAGCATGGCGAAGTGAACAGGCCCGCCTAGACGTTCATCCGGGCGCATGCGCATGTCGCAGCCCTGGCGGATCAACTCTTGGTCGTTGGTGGGTCCAGCCCATCCAGGAACCGGACCGTCCGTCTGTGGCGTCAACCCGGATTCAGCGGGCGGGGCCGGGATGGGCTGAAGGAAAGCGCCGTCCGCATGGATGATGCGAGCGGCTTCCGGCGCGATGCACGCACCGGGCAGATATGAAAGGCGCGTTGGATCTTTGGCGGCTCCGTCAGCACCACCTGGGAATGCGTTGGACAGCATTTCCCACGTGGCGTAGTGCTCTGCGGCCGTCATCGGCGCAGCGACAGGTACGAACACGCGCCAGCGTTCAGCGCCGGGCTGATGGCTGGCCGTTGTGTACGCCACGAACGCGTAACCACTCATCACAGCGCGGATGACAGCTTCGTCAACTTGGCCGCTATCGAAGTCCAACGGCACGCCGTAGCTAGCCGCGAGCGAATCGAGTGCGCGGCGTCCGCCGTTGAAATCAGCCAGCACAACGTACGGTCCATCCTTCTCGCCGGTGTGGCGTGGGTGCTGATAGAGCCACGCCACGAATTCGGGCCACGCGCACTTCGTGCGTGTGGGGTACGCGTCGGATGCATTGCGGCCAAGCGAAACCAATAACGAGTGGCCAGCCGGTCCCGATACTGACGGCGCCGTCAGTTCACTTGATGTCTGAGTCATGGTTGTTAGTCCGTGAGGCGCGTGAACAACACGGCGATGGCGTTCAGCGGGTAGTACCAGCTATATGGCAGTTGTTCGATGTGCAGCCCTTCATCGCGCGCGAACTTGGCGCTGTTCTCAAGTGGCGCATAACTGTGCGAGAGAATCGCAACGGGCTTGCGGCCGATAGTGAAGTACTCCGGGTGGTCAAGCTCGCGGCCGGAAATGCCCACTCCATCCCAAGAAGGACCAGTCAAGCGGCCAGCTTTAAGTTGCGCAACTGTGAACGAGTCGGCCACCTTCCAGCCGCGGGAGCTGGCAAATGCGCTGCGCTGTGCGGTGCGTACGCGCTTCAGTTCCAGCGTTGCGGGACCGGTCGTATATTTGTCACGTGGATTCCTTGATTTGGTCCACGCCTGATGCGCAGCACGGATTTCAGCGAAGTCCGCAAGAAGGCGGCTGTAGCCGGCCGGGTTCGATTCCAGCGCACGCGCGTACGCCAAGGCTTCTTCGTTGGTCATGGCAGCACTTCCGTGCACTCGAACGTGTGGAAGTTCGCGTCCGGGGCCAGAGCGCGCAGCCGGTCTTTTTCAGCCAACGCACTTTCAAGCGTGGCGTGTCGCTTCTTCGGGCGATATCCGTCGCTGCGCCAGTTGATCCAGAAGACTGTGGCGCCACGTGCCGGTGGGATTCGTGTTCGCGGCTTGAGTTTCAGAACGGGGCGGGTTGTTGTATGCTGAATTTGCATTTGGTCGATACCTCGCGCCCTCGCTGATGTCCGTCAGCGCGGGCGTATTCGTTTATGGGGTACTGGCTGCCGCCGCGATTTGCTCCAACACCCAGTCGCGGTTCCGCACACAGAACAAGCCGAAGGCACGATGAGTGCGCGCAAGCACGCTCAACACCGCCTCACCTTCCAACGTGGTTGGGTTCAATGTCGGCGCAATCTGATGAAGCACGCGATGTATCGCCCGTGGGCGCACGCGTGGCTGCACAATGGTCAACCCGGCCGTAGCGATTGCGATGCGCAGCGCCACAGCATTGCGCGCACGCAACCGAACGCTGGTTGGACTCGCCAGCTTGCCGGCGCTGATGTTCGCGCGTTCGTCTGGAGTCCGGCGCATGGGGCTCTCACGCAGCCGAAGCGGTGCCGGCGAGCACGGTGCGGATGGACGCAACGGACCATCGCAGGCGGCCGTTCACATGACTTGGCTGAATTGGTCCGCATCCCTGGCAGGCCCAGCGCCGCATTGTCTGTGCGGTGACGCCTAGAAGGACGGCGGCTTCATTGGTTGGGACCGTGTGGTCCACATTGGCGGCGGCACACAGCTCGCGTGCGTCGCGTGTCGCGGAAGGTTGCATCGTCAGAGTCTCCAGTTAGGCGCGGCATATCGCGCCGTTGCTGGGGCTATCTAACGATGGAATTGGAAGCCGAAGTGGTCGGCAGTTATTTCTCGCGCTGGCGACAGATCATCCGCAGGCGATTTGTCGTTATGGTCGGATCGTTGCGAAGGCGGGAAACGTACTGTGCCAGCGCCGTCCACGCGGTGCGTGATGAGTGCTCAGCCGTGAACCCAGCACGATTGCGCAAGGGCTTCTTGTTGAAGAACGGTTTGGCCGCTTCGTAAATCTCATCCGCTGAAATCTCGGCGACGGTGGACGCGCCTTCGTCGCGGTCAGCATCGGCGCTGCGAGCGAAGCGGCGAGCCTTCGCGACTTGTTCGGCCTCGCTGCCGCCCACCATTTCGCTAAGAATTTCTGCTAGCCGGGTGTGGGCGTCGCGATAAGCAGTCGCTTCCTTGGCTGTACGCGGCAACGCGTTCGCAGGACGCCACGCGCGGCCGTTCCACCACGCCCCAGAGCGCAGCGCGGTGACCGCGGCGTCATGATCCCTTCTCAAATCGCTAAGGCGGCGCTTCCTCATTGCGTTCACGCAGCGGCGCGCGCTTCTTCCTTCGGCGCTTTGAACGACACGTGGCCTTCCTTGAGCATCCACGCTTCCAGCTTCTCGTGCCACATGCGCAGCAGATCCAGCGGTCGGCGACGATAATGTTTCTCAGCGATGGCGGAAGGCTTGTGGCCCTGGATCTGCGCCACGATGCCGGTGGGCATCTCCACCCACTCAGCCAGCGTTCCGAAGCTACGGCGCAAGCCATGCAACGTGACGTGTGGTAGGCCGGCAGCTTCAAGCGCGGTCACATGTGCGCTACGCGGCTCAACCACACGGCCATCCTTTGCTGTGGTGCTGGAGAACACCCATTCATTGCGGCGTGGCAGCGTCGAAAGGATGGATGCAACGTACGGTGTCATCGGGATCGTGCGCGCACCTTCCACCTTGTCACGAAGTCGCAGGTGCGGCGCTGTTCCAAAGTTCACATCAGCCCATCGCAACGACGCCAATTCTTCGCGCCGCGCGCCGGTCAGCAGAAGCGTTTGCAGATAGGCGCTTAAGACACGGTTGGCAGCGTCAGCGCGAACGGCGCGAAACCACGCCGGCAATTGCTCGCGTTGCAGGCAGTCACCCTCCTTTGCGCGTGGCGACGGAACAGTGTCACGCACGATGCGAGCGCTGCACGCATCCAGCGGCACTATGCCTTTGTATTCCCGCATGTCCGCGGTCCATCGGACGAACGCGCGCAGAAGTCGGAACGCCTTGGCCGCGTTCGTCGGGCGGCGTGCAACCTCACGCTTCAACCACTGCGCCACGGTTTCGGCGGTAAGTTCCGACAGCTTCAGCGGCATGAGTGTTGCGAGCGGGCCGGCTTTGGTGAGCCCCTTGCCGCGCTTCTTCTTCTCGCCGCCAGCGTGCGCCACTTCCAGATGGTCTTCGTAGTGACGCGATCCCCAACGGTCGCGGCTGGCCTCCATGTAGTCCTTCCACACACCTTCCACCACCAGCGCGGTGCGTTGCGCCTCAAGTCGTCCGGCTTCAGCTTCGGCCCGTTTGTCGGCAGCCTCAATGCGCGGATCAATGCCCCGATCCACCAGAGTGGCAAGGCGCCGCGCTTCCTTGCGTACGTCGTCCAACTTCCATGAGCGCACGTCGCCCACGGTCACGCGCACCGTGCCGCCATGCACCCGCCTTTCAAACACGTAGCTGCGTGCGCCGTTGTCGGTGACGCGCAGACCTAGGCCGGGCGTGTTCGCGTCCCAGTGCAGCGCGTATTTCCTGCCGGCGGGGCACGTGAGTTTCCGCACCTGCGGTTCCGTGAAGCCACCTTTCTTGCGTGCCATTACCTGAAGTCCCAATGTAGGCGCCGTGTAGGCACCGAAGGACTACAGTATGCAACACTCAGGAATCCGCGGAACAGCTAGAAACGTCGTAAAACACTGTTTTCATGCGGTATGTGATACGGTGCGCAACACCGTGCAACACGACAGAATGCCCATAATCGCCGACTGAAAATCCGCGTGTCGTTGGTTCGATTCCGACCCTGGCCACCATCTTTCTCTCCAGCTCTCTGCAAGCCTCGCGGCAGCCCCATCTGGGTCACCGGCTCAGTTCTTGCGCCGTTCAAAGTGACCGTACGTGGAATCCTTGACCAAGACTGTCTTGTTTTCTGCTCGCGCCGATTTTCGATACGAATGACGCTGCTGCGCGGCTCGGGCTGATTCATTTCCTGAGCGCGATCACGTAATGACGCGCGGGAATGTTTCGGCTCATTGATGTGATCGAGCGGCCAAGCGTGATCGGAGACTGGCCGCTGCGTTCCTTCCTCCTGTGAAGCGGGGAAAGGACAGGATGGGGGCGTCTTCAAAACACACGATGCGTGCGTCGCTGCCTGGCTGTGAAAGCGGCGGCAGGAGCCCGATTCTGGATCCGGCCACGAATCCGGCCATTTCCCGGTTGGCCATTATTCCAATGTATTGATTACAGTAGTACTATTCCGGCCATCGATCCGGCCACACAGAGCCGTCACGGGGGTCGTTTTGAGGCCAACTGCCGCTGAGCCCTACATGCCTGCCGAAGGCACGGAAGCGCTCGAAAACCTCGCGTTCGATCTGGCCCGGGAAGCCAGCGAGCTTTCCGGACAGCTTCCTCCCACCGTTCGCATGTCAGTGGCCGAGCTGGTTCGTTCGATGAACTGTTACTACTCGAATCTGATCGAGGGCCACGACACGCACCCTCGGGATATCGATCGCGCCCTGGCTGAGGACTATTCGACTGATCCACGCAAGCGCGATCTGCAGCTCGAAGCGCGCGCTCACATCGAGGTGCAGCGAATGATCGATGCACGCGCAGACTTTCCGAAGCCGCCGGCTTCACGCGCGTTCATCGAATGGACACATCGAGAGTTCTGTTCGCGTCTGCCTGAGAGCCTGCTCACGGTCGAGAATCCTGATACGCGTGAGCGGCTGCAGGTCGTTCCGGGCGAATTGCGCCAGCGCGGCGTTGCAGTGGGACGGCACGTGCCACCACCGGGCGACGACTTGCCGGCATTCATGGATCGCTTCGAACAGGCGTATGCGTCGGAACGACTCACGAAGCCGCGGCAAGCCATCGCCGCCGCTGCAGCTCACCACCGGCTCCTGTGGATCCATCCGTTTCTCGACGGCAATGGTCGCGTCACCCGATTGATGTCGCACGCGATGTTGCTTGATCTCGGCGTTGGATCTGCACTGTGGTCGATCTCCAGAGGCCTTGCGCGTCGCTCAGCCGATTACAAACGTCTGTTGATGGCGGCGGATGAGCCTCGCAAAGGCGATCTAGATGGGCGCGGTGCCTTGTCGCAGAGCGCGCTGATCGAGTTCTGCGCATTCTTTCTGGAGTGCTGTCTCGATCAGGTTCGGTACATGCGAGAGATCCTCGAGCCGTCCGAACTTCAACGTCGTATTGAGTTGTACGTGCGCGATGAGGAAGATGCAGGGCGCTTGCCGAAGCGCAGCTTCGCGCTGTTGCGAGAGGCGTTGCTCTCGGGAGATCTGGAGCGTGGGCGTGTGCCTAGGCTCATTGATGTGAGCGAGCGAACCGCACGCCGTGTAGTTTCTGCGCTTGTCGAGAAGAAGTTGCTCGTTTCCGAATCGCACAAGGCGCCGCTGCGGCTGGGATTTCCGATCGATGTCGTGGAGCGCTGGTTTCCGAGGCTGTATCCGGTGGCTGCCTGAGAATCCGGAAACCCCTTCCTTCAAGTCGGCGTCAGCGGGCCCGCCTTCTGAACGCCGCCACCATCCTCTCGCTGACATCGCCCGCATAGCACAGCGGCGCCCGACCGCGCGGTTTCGAGTACGCGCTGCGTGCTCCGCATCGCCGGCCGGCGCGGTCGAGGTTGTAAGGGCAGGGGCAGTTGCGGGGATAGGTCGCGATGCTCTGGCGGATGATGAGGTCGCGGATCTGGGCGTCGGAGAGGTCGGCCGCAGCGGCGCTGCAGCAGATCAGGAGCAGGAGCGAAGTCACCACCGCGCGCATCGAGGCAGGATGCGAAGCGGCCGATGCGAGTTCCTTGACGGGATTCCCAGTCTGCGGGCCCGGTGCGTGGTGAAGTGCCGATTCACGGAAAGATCAGAGACGGAGTTCACATGGCTCGAGCGAATGATCGATGAAGTCAGGCGTCCCGAACCATTCCTGGATCCCGCACTGGGCCGCAGATCAACGACCGCGATCGGACTACCCGCGCGTTCTGCGCCGCAGTGCCCTGTCTGTGGCGGCGCGATGGTTGAGCGAGTCGCCAGACGGGGAGCGAAGGCAGGCTCCAGATTCCTCGGCTGCGAGAGCTTTCCCGGTGTCGCGGCACGCGCGAGATCTGAGCGAGCAGAACAGCACGGCGATCCGATTTGAAGATTCAAAGAAACGAAAGCGTGCAGAACGCCATTATGGACAGGCTGAACATTGCGCTCCTCATCGACTGCGAGAACGCGAGGCCGGATTCGATCGATGGCATTCTCGGAGAACTGGCGGAGCGCGGCACGATCAATGTGCGGCGCGCCTATGGCAACTGGAAGAACCAGGCAACGTGGGAAGAGAAGCTGCATCCCTTTGCCATTCAACCGATCCAGCAGTTTGCCTATACCAAAGGCAAGAACGCCGTCGACATGTGCATGGCGATCGACGCCATGGATCTGCTGCACACCGAGAAAATCGATTGCTTCGCGCTGGTCACCAGCGATTCCGATTTCACGCCGCTGGTGCTGAAGCTGTTTTCAAAAGGCAAGCTGGTGATCGGCTTCGGCGAAAGCAAGACTCCTGATCCGTTCAAGAAGGCGTGTTCCGTCTTCATCCACACCGACAACTTCAAGGAACCATCTGCGGAAGACCCGCTGCCGGCGAAGGGCACGAGAAAGAGCAAGAACGAACTGCGGGGCGACACGGAACTCATGAACGCGCTACGCGCCGCCGTTGAGGCCATGAAAGGCGAAAACGGATTCGCGCCGATGAGTCGCATCGGGCAGTACATTTCCAACCACTCGTCACTGAGCTCAAAGAACTATGGTTTCGCCAAGTGGTCGGATCTGATTCGCACGACCGACTACTTCCAGGAAATGACGACGGAAGGAAATCATCCGGCGTTCGGCAGCAAGAAGGCAAAAGCGGCCGGCCAGGGCTCGGCCTGAGATCCGGGAATGTTCAGGGAAGACCGCGATCACATCGATATTCTGATCGGCCTCGTCGTCGTGGCGGCAGTCGTTGCCATGTTCGTGGCCGTGGCACGCGGACGGTCCGGCATTCCCCAGGCAGCGCGGACAGATAACGCAGCACCGAGCATGCCGGCACATCCACACTCCGCGCGAGGTACCGTTTCGACGCAGCCACAGTCAGCATTGCAAAGCAATGTGATCGCCACGGTATTTGAATGCGAGCGTCATGGCCAACGTGTGCTCAGCGATCAACCGTGCGGCGACGATGCGATCCTTCGCAAGGTGTCTGAGCCGAACAGCATGCAGGCGCAGGACACGAGCAACCTGTATGCGCCCGTGCCGACAAGTTTTCGGCAGCCATCGACGTCCGGTTCATCGGGTGGTGTCACCCGTCCGAATGCTGCGGAGTGTGCATCGATCGAACAGCGGATCAATTCGATCGATGCGCGGATGCGGCGGAAGTACACGAGCACGCAAGGAGAGTACTTCCGGGGTGAGCTGCGAGATCTCAGAAACCAGCGATGGGATGCGGGATGTCGTTGGCTGAAATCGCCGGACTAACCGCAGGTCTTGCAATCTTGCGGGCAGGGCTCCAGCCCAACAGCGCTGGCCCGTCGTAGCCGTTGAAGCGTCGCCGATTGCCGCTCCACGGAGGGGCCAGTATGCTCGACCGCATGAATAGCAGGAC
>Ga0164241_10003029_pt1 | contig 17427 bp, 27 predicted proteins | sample OricomyardsoilBY_FD_108780 | JGI IMG/M metagenome (GOLD analysis project Ga0164241, IMG submission 108780) | Backyard soil microbial communities from Emeryville, California, USA - Original compost - Back yard soil (BY) | ecosystem: Environmental > Terrestrial > Soil > Unclassified | place: USA...
CCTTCCGGCACGGCCCCCGGTCAAAAAACCCTGGGGCCCGGGGGCGCGTGTCACCAGGCGCGGCTCGGTGGCGGCGCCGTGCGCCGGTAGTTGCCCAGGGTCGCGCCGCGGCTGGAGTTGCATGGCCCGCACGCCGCAATCAGGTTGGCCAGCGTGTCCGGCCCGCCGTCGACGCGGGCGACCGGCCAGTGGTCCGCGGTCCGGGCCGGCTGCCCGCACCAGCGGCACGGGGTGTAGCCCAGGTCCGGATCGTAGTCCCGGGCCAGGACCTGCGCCGTGAGCAGCTGGGCCCGCCGGCCACCCCACGCCCTCACCACAGTCGCCGATCACCCTGAATGGGAATCACGTTGCGCGGCAAGGGTTTCACAGGGTCGAGGTATTTCCAGTGCACGGGGTGGCGGCGTCGGCAGAATGGGCAGGCCGGCGTCCCGGTCCAGGGCCGGACCAGGTCGCCGGCGACCTGCCCGTGCAGACACGCCAGGTCCATCGCCTGGTGCGCCTGGACGGCCTGCGCGTACAGCCGGCGCCCGACGAACGGGTTCACAGCAGCTGGACGGCCGCTGCCTGGTCGGCCTGCATCTCGATCACCGCGTCGACCAGGTCCTCGGCCAGGTCGACCGGCATCGAGATGACCGCGACGTTGGCGATGTGGATCCGCATCAGGTCGGCGCCGTCGATCGCGGTGAAGATCGACGCGGTGATCGGGCCGCCCGGGATCTGCAGGACGACCGGGCTGCTCATCGGGTCGCGGCGGCGTGCGCGTCGTCGGCGGCCGCGGCCAGCAGAGTGCTGCCCAGGTCCTGCCCGCCGGCGGCGTTGTCCCGGATATGCGTGCTCCAGACCGCGATGCCGATCTGCTCCAGCTGCGCGGTGATCGCATCCGAGACGGCCTGTTGCACTTCCTCTTTCGATGCCATGTCGGTCCACTCCATTTCATCCGGTTGATAGGGGCCCAGGCTCGTGGCGACCTGCGCGAGATAGTCCGCGTCCACGATGATCTCGAAATGCATCTCGTCCAGGGTGCCGGTGTAATCGCCGCCCCACTGCACGGCGCCGGCGCACTCGCCGAGGATCTCGTAAATGGTCGCCCGCTGCGCGTCGCTGAACGTGCCGCCGGCGCCGTTCGGGTGCGCCGGCGCCGAGATGTCCAGGGCTGTCCCGCTGCTGTGGCAGGACAACGTCGAGGGATTGTTGACGTTAGCCCGGTAGTTGTAGCCCCAGCAGCCGTACCCCGGTTGGCCGGTGTCCGGGTCGATCAGCGGCGGCTCGACCCGGGCGAAGAACTGGGCGGCCACGTACCCCAGGACGGTCGAGACGTCCCCGGACCGGGCACCGCCCGGGAAGGCGATCCCGGCCGGCGCGAACCCACGGTCGATGTCGATCGCCGCCGGATCCTCCGACGCCGGCCACCCGTTGTATGAGCTACTCATTCCGGTCGCCTCCTCGGGTCCGGTCGGCCAGGTGCCGGATCCGGCGGGCCAGCTCGGCGAACCGGGCCGCGGCGGCCCTGGCCTCGTCGCCGGTCAGTACCCGGCCCTGCGGCGGCCGGTGCACCGGGAACGATCGTCCCCCGTCGTCATCGTCGGTCATCGTCGTCGTCCCTCCGCGCGTGCCGGCCGTAGCGGCGGCGCCGGCGGCGCCACCACCGGACGATCAGGGCCGCTGCCAGCTTGACCAGGGCCCCCACGTCCACACATCGGGGTCTACCACCCGGGTCGGACAGTTCCCCGCGCGCGCGTGTGCCACTTACCCTGCCCTGGTTGCGGAAGACGGCGTCGGGTACGCCTGGGAATAGCGGTAGCGGTTGCTCGTTGTTCAGGGGGAGTCTGAGGGACCTACGGTCCCTCAGCGTCGTCCTTCGGACGACCAAAGGCGAGGTGCAGACCGGACGAAACGCCGATCGGCCCACCACGGCGGGTGGGCACCATCGCCTGACCGGTTGTCGCGCAACCGGTCTCGGGCATGGCAATATGGCCGTCCGGCGGCCGCCGGGCAGCGTTTGTCGCAGCGAGGGTGATCGATCAATCACCGGGCGTGATCATGCGGGGGTGTGGCATCACCTCCCCCCACGTCGCTCATCGATGAGCCGTCAGCCGGCGTCGGCGGCGTTACGCCGCATCAGCTGACGGATGTTCTCCAGGTCGCCGCGGCGCCAGCGCCGGTGACCGCTCGGGAGTCGGTAGGTGTGCAGCAACCCCTCGACCCGCAGATAACGCTCGAATGTGGATCGGCTCACCCCGAGTAAAGCGGCAGCGTCCTTCAGCTGGAGCAGCTCCTCCGGCGGTCCCCACGAATCGAAATCTTGGTCCATGAGGCCAGACCGTGCCATAGCGACCCGCTGGCGAGTGTCAGACACTCCGTGTCGAACCGACACGATCGGGTTTGGACGGCAGGTCGTGGCCCGCTTGACCGGGTTTGACATACCATCGATTCATGCGGAAGACGGACGCGGTCGACCTGGACCGAACGATCGGCGAGCAGATTCATCAGATTCTGTGGCGCCGGAGGATCACGAACACCGCCGTCGCGGGGGTGCTTGAGCTCGAACGCTCTGTCGTTGGCCGCAAACTACGCGGTGAACGAGGCTGGAGCAGCTCCGACCTTCAGAGAATGGCGAGGTTTCTTGACGTGAAAATCGAACTCACCGGTGATGGGTGCGCCATCAGGGACTCGAACCCCGAACCCGCTGATTACGCGCCCCTGGGCTACGCGCCGGTCCTGGTGCTGCCGGTCCGCCGGCCCGTGCTGCGGCCGCTGGGCGGTGCGGCGTGACCGGGCCCTGCCCGGACTGCGGGCACCGCCACGAGGGCCCGCAGCTGGCCGGGATCTGCGTCGGCTGCCCCTGCCAGACCGGCCGGCCGGGGGCCGCCCGCCGCGATTTGCGCGTCGACGAGGTGACCTACCTGCGCCGGATCCTGACCGCGCTGTCCGACCCGGTGTCGGACCGCTGCAAGGGTGACTACTGGGACGGTTACCGGGACGGGCTCGTACAGGCCCTGGAGCTGCTCGACGAGCTGCTGGCCGAGGAACCGGTGGACCTGTCCGACCCGCTGAACCTTGCCCCATGACCCGGCGAACGATCGGGTGCACGGTGCTGGCCGTCGCGGCCGCGGTCTACGCCGTGGTCGGGATCCGGGCCATCAACCGACACGAACTCGGCCGGCCCCAGTGACCGCCGACGACCGGGTCGACGTCCTCGTCGTGCCCAGGTGGAACCCGTTCCGTCGGCTGCCCTACGTCCCCGGGTCGAACCTGGACTGGCGGTGCTCGATCTGCCGCCGGCGGGTCGTCCTCGCGCCGACGTCGATCCAGCTGCAGGCCGGACAGGACGTCCGGGTGATCTGCATCCAATGCGTCCCCGGCTACATCAAGGACCACGGCGTCGGCGAGGCATCGGTGACGTACCTGTGACCTGGGGTGTGGAGCTGTATTGGTACGTGGCCGGGATGCCCGGCGGCGGCCGCTGGCCCTTCCGCGTGCAGATCTGGCGCGTGCGCCACCAATCCGGAGGTTCCGAGTGAGCGACAAGATCATCGGCGGATCGCCGTTCGGCAGGGACGACGCGATGATCGACGCGCGGCGGGCGGTACTCGTCGACGAGATCACCGTCGTCCTGGTCGGAACCGCGACATGGGATCAGGGCGCCGGCCGCGCGATAGGCCTCGAGCTCGGCGGCCGGATCAACAAGTCCGAAGCGCGCACGCAGGTCCTGTACCTGATGGACGAGGCCGGCGCTGCGGCGATCGTGACCGAGCTGATCGGCCTGGCCGGCCGGGCGGGCGCCGGCGAGCGCTTCTTGGCGCTGCTCGACAAAGGCCTTGACGAGCTGCCCCGGGACCGGTGGCTCTAAACCGGGTGATTAAAGGCATACGCCGTAGAGGCGCGTGAACCATTGCCCGATATGTCCGTCCATCGGTGAGGGCTCATCCGTCGGGCGGGCACCGGGCCGGGTGGCTACGGTGCGTGAGAACCCACACATTCGGACATGGGGGGTTTGCAAGTGGTGCAACTCGCGGTGGCGGTCGACCGGTACGCCGAGTGGGAGCAGGAGATCGGGCAGTGGCTGGCCTGGCTGGCCTCGGGGGCGGCCAGGCCCTCCACGCTGGCGCTGCGCCGGGCCCAGCTGCGTCGGTTCGCCCGGACGCACCGCGACGTCGGCCCGTACTGCGTGGGCACCGGCCAGGTCGCGGACTGGATCAGCGGGCACGAGTGGTCACGGGAGACGATCCGCTCGCACCGGACCGCGCTGCGCAGCTTCTACGGGTGGGCGCAGGACTCGGGGATCACCCCGGACAACCCGGCGCGGCTGCTGCGCAAGGTCCCGCCGGCGCCGGTGCTGCCGCGGCCGGCGCCCGACGAGGTGATCGACGCGGCGATCGCCGCGGCCGACGACCGGCTGACGTTGATGCTGCTGCTCGGGTCCCGGCAGGGCCTGCGCCGCGGTGAAATCTCCCGGATCCACTCCCGGGACGTCACACCGGACCTGATCGGCTGGTCGTTGCGGGTGCACGGCAAGGGCGGCAAGGAACGCGACGTGCCCCTGTCGGAGCGGGTCGCGGCGATGCTGCGGGCGCTGCCGGCGGGCTACGCCTTCCCCTCGCCGCGGGGCGGACACCTCACCGAGGCGCACGTCGGCAAGATCATGCGGCGGGCGCTGTCCGCGGCCGCCGGCGCCCGGGTCACCGCGCACCAGCTGCGACACCGGTACGCCACGACGGTCTACCGGTCCACCGGTGACCTGGTCGCCACCCAACGGCTGCTCGGGCACGCATCGCCGGCGACCACGATCCGCTACGTGGACACCGACAGTGCCCGGTTGCGGGCGGTGAACGCGGCCGCGGCCTAGCCCGCGGGCGGGCCCCGGCCGGCGCTCATGCCGGCGGGAATTGGACTGTGGCCACGAGGTCCCAATTCGCCTGGATCGCGGACAGGATGTCCCCATCGGTGATCGACGCCTGCCCGCCGGCCGAGTACTTGTCGCCGAACCCGGGCGCCGAGGCGGTGAACGGCATGAATGCCATCTGCCCCTGGGTGGGCAGTTTCATGATCAGCGAGCCGAGCGGCTCGGTCGTCCGGCTCCTGGCCTCGTCGCACAACCCCGCGGTCAGTCGCGCGGCGAAATCCGGGTCGCGCGCGAGATCGGCCTCCGCCTGGTACGTCATGAGCTCTCCTTAGCTGTACGTGCCGATGGCGACGTAGTGGATGTAGCAGGTGCCGGCGAACGGACCGGATGGGTTCACGTTCCGCAGACCGACCGAGAATCGCTGCCCGGTGTCGTTCTGCGGGTCGTAGAGACAGGCGATGAGGAAGAACCCGCCGACGTCGCCCGTGCCGGCGACGGTGGCGATGACCGGCGGAGAAGGGAACGCCTTCGCGAATGTGACGACCGCGACGCCGGAAGCGTTGGTGGTGACCTGTACCCGTTTCGCCTCGACCCGCAGCCCGTACCCGCGGTTGTCGAGCGCGGCCGCGAGATTCTGGATCGCGACCGCGCCGTCCTTGACCGGCTCGGACGCGAGGGGATAGGGGAGTCCGTTCGGCGTGGTGCCGGGCATCATGCCCTCCTTGTGTTCATACCGTCACGCCGTTGAGGCTGGACCACAACACCTCTGGCGCGAAATCCTGCCAGCGCCACGCCGCGTCGAGTTGGTTCCACGCGACGTCGGCCTTGCCCTGCGAGTCGGCCGAGCTCGTCATCAGTTCGAGTTCCCACGCGCCGTCGGTGTTGGTGAAGCGGCCGCCCTCGAGGAACAGTGCCAGGTCCTGGCCCGGTGCGACCAGCGACCAGCCGGGCAGGTCCGTCAGCAGGATGCCCAGGCCGACCCGGGTGGCCGAGTCCAGCACCTGCATGATCATGGCAAGCGTTGCGGCGTCCAGCTTCTCGGTCGCGCCGACCTGCAGGGTCAGCCCGGCCACCCGCCAGCCCGGCGTCGATACCCGGGCCAGCAGCGAATTGCCCACCTTGACCGCGTCCGCCTGCGCCGCGAGCTGCGTCGAAACACCCACCCGGCGCTGACCGGTCGCGGTCTCCAGCGCCTGGTTCACCGAGGTTTCGGTGCGGTCGGTCATCTTGATCTTGCCGTCGGTGTCGGTGCCCTGCTCCCGCCAGGTGACGGCGACCCGCGTCGATGCATCCTCGCTGGTCTGCTGCCAGCGCACCGGGTCCAACAGGGCGTCGCAGGCGCTCACGGTGATGGCATCCCCGTGCGCCTCGCTGCGGATGACGATGTGCACCAAGTTGTCCGTGCTGCTCTTGACCAGGGTGTACAGCGCCGGCCGGGCGTCGATGTCCTCGAGCCGCAGGAACGGGCCTGACGATACCGCGGCCGCGCTCCAGAGTGCCCCCCCGACGCTGCCGGCCAGGTCCTCGAGGAGTCGGGCGGCGGGCTGGTTGTCGACGTCCCGGTAGCAGATCGGCACGGTCTGCACCGTCGGGTCCACGCTCCAGTTGATGCCCTGCCCGGACGCGGTGACGATCTTGGAGAACCGGGACTGCAACCCTTCCTGCGTCCACGGCGCATCGCCGACATAGCGGTTGTTCAATTCGGCCAGGTGGCTCTGGGCGATGACGTCGACGATCGTGGCGCCCAGGCCCGAATCCCACTGCGCCGTCATGTCGGTGAGCCGGCCGGAGAACACCACGCCGCTGCGCAGCGCGCCCGCCGCAGGGGCCAGCATCAGCAGGTCGTCGACGAACACCGCGCCCAGGTCCGACCAGACCGGCGTGGCGCCGAGCGAGTTCCACACGGTGGCGGCGGGCACCTCGGCCCACACCGGTCCCCACGGGTAGACCTCCAGGGCCACGCCCAGCCACACGCCGGCCGGCGGCTGGAAACTCTGCGCCGCCGAGACCCAGCCGTCCGGTGCGCCGGTCACCTCGAACGGGTCCAGCAGGGTGGCTGTGTCGGCCCTGGGCGCGGTGTAGGCCACCGGCCGCAGGAACACCCGCGCCGTGTCCGCCAGGGCGCCGGTGCGCCACACGGACGCCCCGACGCGCCACGTCTGGCCGAGCTTGCTCCGCGGCACCGCGTCCCAGGCCGACGGCCCGCCGTACGGGGCCGGCGGGAACACGACGCGGCCCAGCCGCAGCCCGTCCACCGCATCGATCCGCACCGACCTGGTGCCGGCGTGCGCCTTGGCCGCGGTCACCACGGCGGCCACGTTGTCCCCGGGCAGCACGGTGCCGGCGGCCCTGGCCTCGAACCCGGGGTCGGTGATGGTGCTGATCGTCGGGTCCGGGTAGATCGTCGCGTTGGCGAACACCTCGATCTTGCTGCCCATGTGCAGCTGGTCGCGGAAGCGCTGGCCGCCGTCCTCGTCCAGGATCCGGAACGTGCAGCTGGTCGGCCCGGGCTGGTCCAGGGTGTTGTCCCGGCCCCAGTCGACCCGCAGGTCGGTCAGGGCGACCGGCTCGGCGGCACCGGCGAGTGAGCCGTCCTGGTAGCGCACGCCGTCCACGTACAGCGCACAGTCCGGCGGCAGCGACAGCGGCGCGGTCACAGCGGCTGCCCCACCCGGGCCCGCATCCCGCCGACGGTGATGCCGCCGGTGCGCCGGTCCCGAGCCACGATCACCCGTTGGATCCTGCGGGCCAGCTCGTCCTCGTTGCCGACGTAACCGGTGACGTTGACGGTCACGGTGCCCGTCGCCGATGCGCTCATCGCCTGCGGTGCCGCCACCCCGGCCCGCATCAACCCGGGGACCGCCGGTGCCGCCATCGCCCGGGAAACGCCCTTGCTGGACGGTAGGGCGTTGAAAGCCGCCGTGAAGGCCGAGGTGTCGGCCACCACCCGGATCGTCGCCGTATATGACGCGTTGGTCACCGCGTCGATCGAGCGTTGGGCCGGGCCGGTGTCCGCCTTCAGCGCCGCCGTCACCGTCATGGCCGCGTAGTCACTCTTGAACGCCTCGAACGCGTTCCGCGCCGGCGCCGAGTTGCCGATGATGGACACTGGTGTCGTTTCCCGCTTCTCACCGGTGAACTGGTCCGTGGTGCCCTCGGCGGGTGTCGGATTCGCGTTCACGGTGACCGTCGCGCCCGACTTGTCCACGTAGGCCAGGACCTGTTTGACCTCACCGGTGGCGGGGTCGGTCTCGGCGTGCACGGTGAAGCTCTTCGGGTCGATCCCCTGCGCCTGCAGGGCGGCCACCTGCGACCGGGCCTGCTCGTCCTCGGCGATCACCGAGAACACCTTCGGGTCGATCTGGGTGGCGTCCAGGATGCCCAGCGAGGTGGCCAACGCGTTTGCCTGGGTCTCCGAGAGTCCGGCGTCCTGCGCCATCCCGACGAACTCGGCCCGGGCCCCGTTCATCGCGTCGGCGGCGGCCTTGGTCGCCGCGTCCACGTTGGCCGCGCCGCCGGCCGCCTCGAAGGCCGCGGTGGTCACCTGGCCGTAGGTGTCGGCCTGGTCCAGCAGGGTCTGCGCCAGCGCGGACCCGGACTCGCTGGCCGCCAGGGTCTTGATGTCCCAGGAGGCGATGGCGTCCCCGGACACGGCGGCCTCCGTCTCGGTGCCCTTGAGCGCCGTCTGCAGGTCCGTGTGCGTCTTGCGCATCGAGTCGCCCCACGCCAGCGTCGCCGAGTCGCTGATCTCAGTCTTCTGCGTGGTCTGGTCCAGCCAGCCGTTGAAGATCTCCAGGGCCCTCGAGGCGTCCTCCGTGCTGCGTTTGATGCCCTCGAGGAACAGTGCGCCGCCGGTGTTGGCCGCGAGGTCCTGCGCCTTCTTCAGCTCATCGGCCAGCCGGGCGGACTTCTCGGCGGCGGTCTCCTGACCGCCGGCCAGCGCCCGGGCCGCCTGGTCGGCGTCGGCGGCGGACACCCCGAATTTCTCGGCGGTCTGCGCGGCCAGGTCCGTGGCGGTGGCCACCGCGGTGGCCGGGTCCTTCCCCGCGGCCAGCGCGGCAGTGAAGGTGTTCATCATGTCCGTGCCGGTCTGCGTGTTCCCGGTCAGCCGGGACTGTTCGTCGGCGTAGGCCTGCATCTTGGCGGTGACGGCGCCCCAGTCGCCGGAGGAGGCCGCCTGGATCATGTCGTCCTGGTTGATCCCGGCCAATGCCGCGCTCTTGGCGATGTCGCCGAAGACGCCGTCCTGCTGGAACAGGGCGTTCGTGGCCTTCTGCGTGGACAGCCGCAGGGCCTCCTGACCGCCGGCCACGCCCGTGCTGGCATCCAGGTAGGCCTGCGTCGAGATACCCAGGTTCTCGTACGTGTCGAATAGCCCGGACATCGAGGAGTCCAGAGCTATTGTCTCGCGGGTGTTCTCAGTCACCGCGCCGTCCTGGAGGGTGGACAGCCATTTCTTGTACGTATCGTTGGTCTGCTGGATCTGCGCCTCGGCGTCGGCCATCGAGGAGTCGAAGAATTCGATGGCCGCCATCACCGCGAGCAGCGCGGCGCCGACGATCGTGCTGGCCTGCAGCCCCTTGAGTGCCACGGTGAGCGCCTTGACCGCGGTGGTGACGGCCGCGATGATGCCGGACAGGCCGCCGATGACCTGCCAGGCCACCAGGGCCGCCGCTGCCGCCAGCAGCGGCGTGGGGAGCTGGAGCACCCAGCCGACGAGCCCGGACACGGCCACGGCCAGCGGCTCGACCAGCGGGAAGATGTCCGCCAGCGCGTTGAAGATCCCGCCGAGCGCGCCCAGCAGCGGGGCGCCGACGGCGGCCAGGAAGTTGTCGAAGCCGATCGCCAGGTTCTCCTGCGCGGCGGCGTAGGTGTCCGACTCGGAGGCCGCCGCCCCGAGGGCGTCCTTGCTCTGACCCATGATCAGGTTCAGCCGGGCCTGCGCCGTGAGCATGGCGTCGGAGGCGCCGGCCATGTCACCGGTCTTGAGTTTGAGCTTCTCGGTCTCCACCGCCGCGGCGGACAGGCTGACGTTGTACTTCTCCAGCGGGTCGAACTCGCCCCGGGACAGGGCCGCCGAGATCGCGTCCACCGCATCCTCGGTGCTGGTGCCCCAGCGGGCGGCCATGTCCGCGCCGAGCTGCATGGTCTCCTTGGTCTTGCCGGCCAGGTCCTCCAGCGGCACCCCGGCGTTCTTCAGCGTGCCGCCGATCTTGGTGGCCAGCTTCTCGAAACTGGTCGTGGACAGCCGGATCGCGTCGTCGGTGTCGGCGGCCCACTCGTGCACGGTCTTGGCCGAGTCGCCGAACACGGCCTCGGTGCCGCCGACCGCCTGCTCCAGGTCCGATGCGGCCTCGACCGCCTTCGCGGCGAACGCGACGATGCCGGCCGCGGCGACGGCACCGCCGATGCCCTTGAGTTTGCTGCCCAGGCCCTCGGCCTTGTCGCCGACCTGATCGAGTTCGGAGGCCGCCTTGGCCGCGTCGACGAGGATCTTGACGTCGAGAACCGCCGACTTGCCCACGGTCTCATCCCTTCCGGCGTCTGGCCTCGCGGGCCCTGGCCTCGTACACGTCCAGCACGGTGGCGATCACTTCGTCACCCTCGGCCAGCCACTCGGACGGCAGCCGGTGGGTGGCCAGGGCCAGCTCTACGAGGACTCGATGCCAACTTCCGACGGGGTAGGTGGGACCTTCTCGGGCACCTTGGCGTCCACGTTGACCGCCTCGCCGCCGATGAACGCTTCCCAGGTGCCCTGGTACAGCTTGAGCCGGCGCAGCGACGCCCACGCCAGGAACGTCTCCCAGACCACCGGGTTCTCCCCGGGAGTCGTGGACCAGCCGTGTTTCTTGGCGGTCCGCTCGAACAGCATGTAGTCCGGCAATGCGGTGCTGGACTCCAGTGTGGCGCCGTCCGCCATCTCGGTGACGATGGTGAGCTTTTTCATCCCGATGTTTCTCCCTCAGTCGCCGGTGCCGTCCGAGTGGGCGGCAACCTGGTCCATCAGCTTCTGCAGTTCGGCGAGGTAGACGTCCATCCACTGCGGCTGTGAGTCGTTCGCGCCGCGGATCAGGTACGAGCGGGCCCGCATCTTGGTGGTGCCGAACTCGACGAACTTGGCGTAGCGGACGCGGCCGCCGCCGGCCCGGACCACGACGCCGGACTGTCGCTGCGCGGGCCGCAGGCTGCCCGCCAGCGCGCCGGTGGCCCGTGGGGTGATCGGTGTCGACTCGGTGACCACGACGTGCCCCACGGTCGCGTTCGCCGCCTTCAGGTCCTGGATCTGCACGCCGGCCCGGTGCAGCGCGCGGGCCAGTTGCCGGGCCCCCTTGACCTGGACGGCGCCCGGCATCTCAGGTGGCCCGGCCCTGTGCCCAGGCCGTGCCGGTCCAGTACATCTCGCCCATCGCCCCTTCGGTGGTCCCGACGACGTACTGGCCGGTCGACCAGGCCGACGCCGGGCTGGCCACCACGCCGGCGATGTTCGCCGCGGCCGCGTTCGCCGGCGGTGTCGAGCCGCCGGGCGTCCAGGCGCCCGGGGCGCCGGCGGTGGCCCCGGTCGCCGCGGGCACCGTCCAGCCGTCCAGGGTCGGGGTGCCGACGATGTCCCAGGTGAAGTCGCTGGTGAGGTCGGAGCCGTACTCGTCGGCGCCGAACCGCAGCGGGTCGACGATCAGGATGCCGCTGGCGGTGGTGCCCAGTTCGTTGCTCGGGGTGAACGTGAACGGCTGCTGGCTGCCCTTCTCGTTCCAGGACAACGCGAACAGGCCGCTGGAATTGCCGATGTCGGTGTCGATGTTCCCGGTGAGCTGGAACGTGTAGGTGGTCACCCCGGCCCGGACGGCGCCGCACAGCTTGGTCGTGTCGTCGGTCTTGTCCTTGCTGTTCTCGATCGCGGCGTTGTTCACGTAGCAGCTGACGTCGAGTTCGGTGCCGATCTCGCCGATCGTGAGCTTGCCAGGGCCGAGCTGGCCGGTGTCGGTGGGCAGGGTGGGCGTGGTCACGGCGGGGGTTCCCTTCCTACGGGGTGATGATCTTGGATGTCCAGGACAGCTCCATCCCCGGCAGGGGAGCGGAGTTGTCCGGCGGCTGGTAGTCGGACGGGCGGGCGGTCAGGACGGCGGCGCGGATGCCCTTGGCGGCGGCCTCGACGAGCTGGCCGAGCTGGCCCAGGGCTGCCGTGCGGCCGGCCGATGGCACCAGGACCACCGCGGTCCAGGTGGCGTCGTAGCGGCCGCCGCCGAACCGCCACGCCAGTTCGGGCGGCCGCAGCATCAGGCAGGGCGGGTTGATGTCCCGTTCGTCCAGCACCGCGGGCACGCCCTGCGCGCTGATCCGCTCGCACAGCTCACGCATGACCACGGCCAGGTTCAGGGTCATCAGCCGACCGCCGGCCGCGACCAGGCGCCCTGCTGCAGCGCGCGCTGCACCTCCGGGTCGTACCGGGCGACGTAGGTCACGGCGTCGCCGAAGCCCTCGACGATGCCGGCCGGGCTGTTGCGTCGCCGGTACAGCTTGGCGGCCAGCATGACGGCGCCCTGGTACACCTCGGCGTCCGGGACGTACTCGGGCGGGTCGACGTCGTGGTTCCACCGGTCCGGGCGGGACCGCTGCACCTCCGGGCCGACCGCGGCCGCGCACTGCTGCACCAGGTCGTCGTCCTGGCCGGCGGGCAGCCGCAGCCACGCCCGGACATCGTCCGGGCGCACGGGCCACGTCGGTGCGGGAGCGGTCACGGCGTCGGGTCGGTCCCGACCGTGACCTGCACGATGCCCAGCGGGTCGTTGACCAGCTCGGCGCTGTACCCGAACACGGCGACATCGATGCCGCCGCGGGGCAGGTCGACCGCGCGGACCTGGAACGGGTTGCCGCGCGGGGTGTACTGGGTGACCGCGCGGCGATCGCCGGCCACCACGGTGGACGGGTCCAGCGCCGGCGACTCGAACACCCTGGGCAGCGTGTTGATCTGGGCGGTCTTGTTCGCGTCCAGGCCGCCGGCGAGGTCGACGCTGCTGGACTGCGCGAGCCACCACGGGGCCTCGGCGGCCGGGATGTCGAGGAAGTCGCCCCACAGGTCGGAGGCGACCGCGACCCAAGACACCTTGGCGCCGGCCCGCTTGAGGGTGCGGGCGGCCAGGGTGACCGCGCTGGTCATCGTCGGGGCGAAGCCACCGTCGGTGGCCTCGCCCAGCACCGCGGTGCCGATCGCGGTGTCGAGAACCTGCGCGTAGGACTGCGACACCAGGCGCAGCCACGTCTGGATGATCGATTCGTTGCCGAAGTCCAGGAAGATCCGGTCGAAGTCGACGCCGACGGCGTGACGGACCGCGGCCGTCTCGATCGGCACGTACGCCAGGGTGTTGTCGGTCGGAATCTCGGCCTTGTTGCCGGCGTAGGGCTTGATCGCGGGCTTCTTGGTGGTGTCCCGTTTCCAGCCGACCACCTTCATCGACGTCAGGGCGTCGCTGCTGACCGAGTTCACCCAGTCCAGCACCAGGTACTCGGGCGTCCAGACCTCGTCGACCCACTGGTAGGGCTGGACCGCTGCCCAGTTCGTCGTCACCGGGGTGACGTCGGCCAGGGCTGCGTTCAGCGCGGCCGCGCTGCCGTTGGATCCGCGGAACCGGGCCGCGACGAGCGAGGACATGCCGGCCAGCGACAGCCTGGCGTGCCGGCCGGCGCCGCGGGTGGCGTACAGGCCGGCCGGCGCCCGGGCGGCGGCCAGGGCGCCGGCCGGCGCTGCGGCACCGGTCGGCGCACCCTGGCCGGCGGCCGGCGCACCCTGGCCGGCATCGCCTTCGGGGGAGTCCTCGGCGGCCAGCCGGGCGTCGCCGAACGCGGGCACCGGCACCAGCGCCAGGCCGGTCAGCTCGGCCGCGGTGATCTGCCCGTTGCCGTCGACGTCGACGTCGTCCAGCTCGACGCTGATCGCGTCGCGGACGCCTTCGTTGGCCTCGGCGAGCACCTGGTCCCCGTCGGGGGTGGCCGCGATGTGCATCCGGGCCCGCAGGCCGGCCGAGGTGTCCTCGATCGCGGTCACGTAGCCGACCGGCCGGTTGCGGTCGTGGCCGGCGAACACCTTGATCCGCTTGAGGTCGGCCGGCCACTTGACGACGCCGGCCGCCGCGGTGACCGATCCGACGTTGGTCCGCCCGGGCGCACCGTAGGGCAGGGCCAGCCCGACCAGCGACCGGCCTGCGTCCGTCGAGCCGGCCGCGGCGGCCTCGATCACCGCCGCGTGGCCGGCCAGGGTGAGGTGCTTGTGTCGTGGCATGGTCAGTCCTCCAGGGTCGGGCCGGTTGTCGGCGCGAGGGTCGTTGTGAGGCTTGCGGTGTCGAAGGCGGCGTATTGGCCGAGCGGCATCACGTCGTCCATCGACAGCCGGGCGGCGATCGGGTCCATGTAGGCCGTCAGGCCGTAGTCGAGCCACTGCTGATTGCGGGTCGCGGTGGTCTGGTACTCCAGGCTGGCGCCTTCGCTGGTGGCGTCGATCATCGCGCCGGGCATGTTCATGTGCCGGGCCACGTCCAGGGCGGCGGCGTTGCGGCCGCCGATCAGCAGCTCCGAGTCGGTGTTCTGCTGATGCGCCTTGGTCTCCAGTGCCGCGTTGGTGAACAGGATCCCGTCGTTGCGGCTCAGAGCGGCGCGGGTCTCGGTGACGATCTCGGCCCGCTCGTCGGCGTCCAGGGTCAGGTCGGTGGTCTGGTGCAGCTCGAACCGGATCGGGTGCTCGGCGACGTCGGCCGCGGCCGACTCCATCCGGCCGGCCGACCGGATCGTCCGGGCGCCGAAGGTGAGCACGCCGTCATGCATCCCCTGGAACAGGATGGCGGCGCCGGCCGCGAACGGTTGCCCGTCCGCGTCGATGATCTCGGCGTCGTGGTTGACATCCCAAGAGCCGTAAGGGATCCGCGCCATGCGCAGCGGGAACCTGCGCCCGGTCTGCGGGTCCGGCGCGCCGAACCTGGTCACCAGCCACAGCGACCACCCGAAGAACAGCAGATCGTCGGCGGTGTCCAGCATCCGACGGTTCACGCTCTGCGGGACGTACAGGCCCAGGCGTTGCTGCGTGGCCACGTCCAGGTCGCCGAGCTGCCCGTCCGAGGCGCTCATCCAGGACGGGCCCGGCTCGAGATGCTCGTCGCCGCGCATCGCCCACAGCGGCAGACGGGCGATCGTCGAGCAGATCAGGTGCCGGGACCGGGAAACGGCCGGCACCATCATCGCCTCGTCGCGGGTCATCGGCGCCGGCTGGTCGAGCGCGAACAGATCGGCGATCGGCCACGACGCCGGGTTGACCGTGGCCAGGCTGTCGGACCGGGTCCACATGCCGACCTGCGGTTGCCACGTCGGCACGGACAGCGTCATCGCGGCCGCCCGGCCGGGCCCCATGAACCAGTCACGCAACGCCACGAGCAGCACACTGCCCGGTGCTAAGTGCCGGCGCGGGGCGAAACCCCCAACTGTCGGGACGGTGTGGGACGGTGTGGGACGTGCTGCGACTGCCGAACCCGTGGACGGTGCCGGTGCTCACGGTGCCGGTGGCGGGGGACCTGGTCGGGGTGACGCGGTCCGCGGCCTACCGGATGGTCCAGCGGGGAGAGCTGCCCACGATCAGGATGGGCGGCCGGCTGATGGTGCCCACGGCCAGGCTCTACGAACGGCTCGGGCTGCCCGTCCCGCCGCGGCCGGTGTCACCGGCCGCCTACCGGGGCTGACGGTGGGAGCGGCCGTCTCAGGGGGGCCGGAGACGGCCGCTGCGGCACCAGGGGGGACCGGCGAGGGTGATCCTATGCGGCGAACACGGCCGGCCGTAGCGTCGGACGGCGTCGGGCGTGTCCCCAGACGGCCAGCGATCCGGCGACGAGCGGGGCGACGTCGGTGGTCGACGAGCGGCGGCCCCAACCCCAGGCGTCGCCGATGGTGCGGCGGCCGGCGCCGGCCGCGGCCGCCTCGAGCGGCGCCTCGCCGCGGTGGGCGATCGCCCGATCGATGATCTTGTCCAGCAGGCCGGCGCACGCCGCGGTGTACTCGCGGGTGCTGGTCTGGGTGACGGGGACGCCGAGCTGGGCGGCGTCGTCGACGACGGTCAGCACGGGGCCGGCCGAGTCGGCGACGATCAGACCGTGGTGCCGGCCGTGCAGCTCGGCCAGGCGGGGGCCGGCCCAGGAGGTGCCCGGCCGGTACTCGACGACCTCGAGGACGGGCACCTGGTCGAGGTCGGGCCAGCACGCCACGATCGCGGTCGAGGACCGGTCGATCGCCACGTCGACGCCCAACACCGGGATGATCCCGGGGGCCGGCTCCGCGGCCGCCCGGCGGATCGCGGACCAGTCCTTGGCGGGGATGATCCGGTCCTGGTTGGCCTGCCACACGTTCAGGTACTCCCGGGCGAACCCGCCGACGCCCATCACGCCCAGCGCCGAGGTCAGCGCATCCTCGTCGGTCAGCCCGGCGGCCAGGCCGGGGTGGACCGTGCGCCACACCGTGGGGTCGGCCGGGTCGACGTCCTCGGCGGCGCCGTACTCGACGACGGCGACACCGGCCGCGGCCGCCCGGGCCAGCGCCAGATACCGGGCCAGGAACGCGCTGCGGTCGGTGCCGGCCGTGCCGACCAGGATCAGCTGCCGCCGCGGCCGTGTGGTGAACGTCGGCAGGATCGTCTGGTCCAACGCGGTGCCGAGGTCCTCGTCGATCTCCTGCGGCTCGTCGACCACGACCAGGTCCAGCGCGGACCCGCGGAGCGCGCCGTCCTTGGGCGGGAACGCCTTGATGAACGAGCCGCGGCGGAACGCCATCCGCTCGGTGCCCTGGCTGCGGCGCAGCTGCACCCGCGGCGCCAGCGGGGTGCTGCCCAGCTCGCTCATCCGCTCGCCGAACCGCTCGGTGGTGACGTGCCCGGTCTGCGCGGTGTAGGCGGCGCGGTAGTCGCCGTGCACCAGGCACCGGCCCTGGGCCAGGTCGAACACCCAGGTGGTCTTGCCGCACTGCCGGGGAACCAGGACGACCGCAACCGGGTACGCGTAGCGGCCGTTGGGTAGGCGTTCGCCGATCAGGTCGGCCGCGGCCCGCTGCCACGGCGTCCAGGGCCGGCCGTGCAGGTGGGCGACGAACGCGCCGGCGTCGCCGTCAGTCGGCCGGGACGGATCCCGTGGGGTGGCCAGCCTCGGTCGCACGGAACGCGGCGAGGGCCTCCTCGAATCCGTCGTCCTCGGCGCCGGCGACGCCGTCGAAGAGGTCACGCCTGGCCGCCCGGTACTCGGCGGTCAGCATCACGAACCCGCGGTAGGCGCGCGCGGCGTTCGCCGAGTCGATCCGGTCGGCCAGCGAGCGGCTGACCAGCGCCAGGTCGGCCGGCAGCTCGACGCCCTGGCCGGCCAGCTCGGCGATCCGCTCGTCGAGGACCTTGCGCAGCGCGCCGGCCGGTCCGGGCAGGGCAGCGAACAGGGGATCGGTCACCCATGCTCACCTCCCGCCGGCGCTCGCCGACCAGTGTCCCACGGCCGCAGTGGTCCGGGACGGTCCGGCCTGGTCAGCCCGGCGTTGTCGCCATTCTGTACGAGCCGGGACACACAAGCGGAAGA
>Ga0164241_10003030_pt1 | contig 17419 bp, 8 predicted proteins | sample OricomyardsoilBY_FD_108780 | JGI IMG/M metagenome (GOLD analysis project Ga0164241, IMG submission 108780) | Backyard soil microbial communities from Emeryville, California, USA - Original compost - Back yard soil (BY) | ecosystem: Environmental > Terrestrial > Soil > Unclassified | place: USA...
TGCCGCAGCGACGCCCGGCAACGGCGGTCAAGCAGGCGGCGGCGAGCTCGTCAGTTGCACACTGAGCAATGTCGTCTGCAAGTCACTCGCACCGTCCTGCCCCGACAACCAAGTGGCGAGCGTCAATGGCGTGTGCTGGGGGCCGTGTGTCCCGATCGAATCGTGCGCCTGTTCTAGCGCGCCGGATTGTCCATTCAACGACCGCTACACGTGCTGGCAGAAAACGCACTGCGGCCCGTACGTGAAGTGAGAGCGCCGTGTCTCGACACTCCTTCCGAATTCTCAACGTCTTTGCCGAGCCCACGGATCGAACGGCGGTGGGAACGCGCCGATCTCGCTCTCAGTCGCTCGCGACCGAGCGCTCGAATCAAGGCAGATCGGCCATGACGTCGAGGCACGACAATTGCTAACCTAGCTAACATCGTGTCCACCGCAGCAAGCACTGCTGATTGACGATCTGCGCATCGAGTGAATTCCCGCTGGGCGTGGTGGGAGCCTACGGCAAACACACGCCCAGCGTTTCTTGCAAATGGCTGAAGTGATTCGGACACAGGACCGCACAAGCGTTGGCGCTCGAGGCGCTCTTCGGGTCGCAGTAGGGCTGGCAAGTGAGCCCGCTCGTTGCATCGAGCGAACAGGCCAATGTGCCTTCGCAATCATTGGCGGCCGCACAGGTTTGGCCCTTCTTGAGCGTACCCGCGGGGAAGCAGTGTGAGTCGTAGCAGCCTTGCCCGGTGGGACACTGCGGCGCCAGTGGATCACAAGTGGGGCCTGGATCCGACCCCTCGTGCGGATTGCAATACGCCGTCGACTGGTCCGCGCTCGTGAAGGAGTAGTTGCCTTCACAATAAAACTTGCACGCTTTGGGTGAAGTGTCGTCAGTCGGATCGCAGTACTCGGTGCACACGAAGGTGCCCGGAGCGCTGAGCGGTTCAACACAGGCGGCACCGGCCCCGCATTCCGCGGGCAAATTTCCCAGGCAAGGTTCACCGATCTTCAAACTGCCCGCCTTGGCGCAAAACCCGGCCCCGGTGCCGTAGCAAGCATAACCGGCGACCCCGCAGTTTTGATCCACCACATCGCAAGTCAGCGGGGTGTCCGCTCCACAGCGATCGATCACTGTACGGTAGCCAAAGTCACCGACTCCGGTACCGCTGACCAGCACCACATAGGTGCCAGGAGGCATTGGCTCGTTCGGCATGTCGATCCAAACGGTGTCGAAGTCTGCGTTCGCTCCAAAGGTCACTTTTACCGGCTCGTAGCCCCCTGCCGACTGCTGGTACACGCGCACGTTGAGCGCGCTCAGATCGGTATCGTACGGAAAGCTCACAGACCATTCGAGCGGATAGCTGAGCGGACGCGCCCAACTCTCACGGTCGATCGACTCGAACGGCACGCGACCGAAGCTCGGATACGAGACCACGCCTGCCAAACCGTCCGGGCGATCCATCGTGGTGTTTTCATCGCTGACGCGCACACAGGTCGAGCGCTTGCCGTCACTTGGGTACGCGAAACCGAGCCCCAACTTCTCGAGGCCCGGGCTGAGCAGCCACCAGCGGTGGCCAAGCACATGAACGTTGTTCGAGCCCCAATCGAAGATCAAATCGTCGATTGCGTCAGCTGGCGTAAACTCCCCGGGAGCGAGCAGACTCTGGGCGGAAACCTTGCCACCGAGCTCCGTGTAACAGGCAGAAGTGGCAGGCGGATAGTGATTGAAGGCGGGCAGATGCGCCTGGATCACCGCACACGCCTGCGCAGGCGCCGTCCAATCGGCACTTTGGGCGACGGGAGGCAACGCTGACAACCAGCGGTACAAGTTCACGCGACGGACCGCATCGAGTGCCGCATCGGCATTGAGCGGCGCGGGCCCACACACATCTGCTGGCACCGTGTAGCCCGAGGGAGCGTGCTTCGGCCAATCGCTCGTCCAGCGCGTGCATACCTCGGCCTTGGTGCGGCTGAGAGGTGTCACGCAAGTGCCGCCCTTGGCCAACGCACAATCAGTGAGTTGAGAAATGCGTGATGGATCATCCGCGGCGGCCAGCGGCATCAGGGGCGCCTGCCCCGCCGTTCCAGCAACCCCGCCGGCACCGGCGAGCACCGCACCGCCGCTGCCGCCGCTGGCAGGCGACCCGCCACTTTCAACCAAGCCGCCGCCCGCAACCGACCCGCCGTTGGCAACTGGCCCGCCTGCGCTACCGGCAGACGCTCCACCAGCGCCGCCACCCGCGATGCCGCCAGGAGCAGACCCATCCGAACCGCTGCTACAGCCCAGCAGCGCGAAGACCGCTCCCAACCCAATCCACTGCCACACGCCCTGATCCCGGATCATCATCCCTGCGGCATACATAACCCAAAGCGCGCGCCCACACCAAGCGAAGTGCGCGAAGTCCTGGCAAGCGTTGACTTTGGATTGAGTTTTCGCGGTCCACCCAGCGCGGCTCAGGGAGAAATCCGCGCGTCACCCGCGCCGCGTGCCCTGAAACTCGGGGCGGCAATCACGCTTGATCGGGGTAAAAGTTGCATCCGTCGGCCGACGCGGATCAGGCCCGCGCTGTGGCCCGAGCTGATGCTCCGTCGCTCGACCAGTCCTCCCACGGCGCCATTCACTGAACCTCACCTACGATCCCCGGCGCGCCCACGCCGTTGCAGTTGCGCAACCACAACGCAAGTTCTGAATCCTGATCATCTTTACCCAACGGCTCACTCAGCGAGCGGCATGACTCGTGAGCGAACGAGTGACTCGCCGTAGTTCCGTGAAGGCGATCGCGATCATCGCGAAGCGCAGTGCTGATGGATCGCGATCGCCCTGCCAGTTCAACAAATGCACGCTTCGCAATTGCATACCAGCGCGGAGCTCTGAAAGCGCCAAGACATACAAGACGCTGCATGAGCCGCGTGATTGAGTGCACCCGACCTTCCGTCGTTGGTGGGTATGCACATTGAGATTGAATAGAGTCGACCGCGCCGAAGTCGAACGCGAGGTCGAGAACGAAGCGGCGAACCGACCAGCCTTCGCGCTGCTTGTTGCGCCGCTGTGAGATGACGCTCGCGGAGCGAGCGCCAGAGAGGGTGAATTGTATGAAATTCGATCGTTTCGAGAGGCGGAGTGCTGCCCTGAGTTCGCTCGCGCTCTTCGCGGCGTGTACGTTGGCCGCGGGCAGCAGTAGCTGCAAACTCGAGCTGAGCGACGGCGGCGATTCAGGAAGTGGCGGTGAGCGCTCGGCCACAATCGCTGCCGGAAACGGCGGAGCCACGCCCACCGCCGGTGGCGCGCCGAACGCTAGTGCCGGAGCCGCAAGCACCGGGCAAGGTGCCGCTGGGAACAGTGCAACTGAAGGAGGCTCAGCTGACGCAGGACAATCCGGAAGCTCGAGCCCAGCGTCGACCAACCGCGAAGACTGCACCGATCCCGATCACATTCCAAACGACGATCGCCAGCATGCCGTCAATTTCGGCTCTGGTGCCACGTTGTGCGTCAGCAACGACCAAGATAGTGATTGGTTCTACGTGGACACGCCAAGTGATGGTCGAGCACACGTGATCAAGCTCGACATCAGCGAGACGGACGAGAGCTGGGTAGACATTTATGTAACCGCCGACAAGGACGGCTCGGCGATGGGTCGCATTCACCCATCGCAACGAGGCCTGAAACTCAGCTCGTTCGCAACGGTCGGCCCCGGCACTCGTACCTACTTCCAGGTAGAAGGCTTCACGAACAACACTGACACGACCACGATCGACGTGACCGTGACAGCCGAAGCGGACGAGCACGAGCCGAACAACGACCGCGCTTCAGCAACCCCAATTCAACCGGCGACCGAAATCAGCGCACAACTCATTCTGCCGTACGTGAGCCAGACTGACCAGCAGGTCCAAGACATCTACGAGGTCGACCTCGCGGCGGGCGAACACACATTTGAAATGAAGTCCGTACCGAGCGACCTCTCGCCAGCTGTTCAAGTAAGTGACTCTGCGGATACCATCATTACCACCCATAACCATGGCGCTAATCGGGGAGCGAAATTCAGCTTCGAATTCACGGCGAGCAAGGCTGGAACGTACTACTTCCAGGTCGATAGTTGGATCGATCTGGGAGTCGTTTACAGCGGAACTGAGGCAGCGTCCTTTTTGCAGCCCTACAAGTTCCAGATTGATTGACTGCGCGCTCGCCGAACTACGCGCTCTATCGAATGTGGACCTGCGCCTCCGCACGAGCACGCGGCGCGCGTTCCTCGACCTGACTAACTGGTTCTTGGCACAGTAGCGCACAAACGTATGAGCAGCGAGCTGCGTCCCCGTGCAGGCGCGGCTCGCGCCTTCAACGATTGACACTCGGCCGCGCGCGCGCCTCGAAAATGGCGACGCAACCGACGAGGCGCACGCTGACTGCGTCGAAGTGTTCGGAAAGCGCACGCTCGAGCGCCTCCGGCGTATCTTCCAAATTCGAAAATACTCCTTTGCGGTTCAGGTTCCTCATGACGCGACGAGCGAGCCAATGCATCCGCTGCGGCACGTTCACCACGGTGCAACCGAAGAGCGGCGCGCCCGCGCTCATACAGCGCGCGACGTTGGCGAACGCGCTTGATTTCGTCGCCATGGTGCCAGGCAAGCAATGCAACAGCGCGTTCATGCCGACCGAGTTGAACCGCCCCGCAGTAAACGGAAGCGGCGCGAGAACGTCGCCGCAATGCGCTTCGGGGCGATAGCGCGCGATGCGTGCGGCGGTAAAACCAAGGCTATTCGCGTTCAAATCGAACAGGCAAATCCGCGGCGTTGTGCTGGGGAATCGACAGCGATCGAGGAAGAAGCCCGAGCCGACTCCAACGTCGAGGTGCTCGTTGCTGACCCGGCGATCATAGAGCTCGAGAAGCTCGCTCGGCTTGCAACGCCAGAGCAAACGCGCGTTCACGCCCAGCACGAGCCAATCGTAGACGGCCAAGAGACCAGGCGAGTACGCTTTGGCCCCGGGTACACTCATGGACAATTCGGTCATGGCATCCCTCTCCTTCGTAACTAGAGACTCGTGGCCCACCGCACGCCGATCCCCATCGTGCGTGACAGGTGGGGGAGCGACTCATAGCATGAACGTGAACTCTGCTAGGGCACGAAACACGGTGGCGAAATTTGCCAGTCATCGAGCGACGTGGATGAGCCCATTGCGACGCGTGCACAGTTCCTCATGAGTGACGAACCCCGCCCGCACGTTGCGCAAGCTCGACATGGTTAAATCGATTCTCATTTAGCTCCTGCTGGAGCTAAACCAATCAGCAAAGCTTGACACTATCGCACCCGTCGCTTAGGGTGCATTCAGGGCCGCGGGGCCATGGGCGGTAATTCTCATTCGAGGGACCGCGTCGTGTTGGCAAGAACATAGCCAGTCTACTCTGGCGAGGCAGCGGCATGGTGCGGAATGCACGCTGCTAGGAGGAGCTGATCGGGATGGAGATTCGCGAGCCAGCCAAAGGGAAAATCGGTGCCGAAGTCCGATTGGGTTCAAGACCATTGGACTCAACGGAAGATGCCTGTCGCACGATTAAGGACTTGGTGTATCGGCATCGTTTAGTGGTGCTGCCAGGATTAAACCTCCAAGCCCAAGAATACGTGGCATTTGCGCGCAAATTTGGCACGCCACAGGTCTATTTTCAGGGCCATTATCATCATCCCGAACACCCAGAGATATTCGTCTCCTCCAACGTCCCTTATAAGGGAGAGAAATTCGGTGTCTCGGGCACTGGCCGATATTGGCACACTGATTACCAATTCTTCGAGCAGCCGTTACCACTGACGATGCTTTATCCGCAAGCGTTTGCGCTCAAGTCTCGTGAGACCAGCTATATCGATATGTCCATGGTCTTGCAGCGCTTGCCCGCAGCGCTCCGGCGGGGAGTCGAAGGCGTGCGCGCGCAACACGACGCAAAGCTCCGCTACAAAGTCCAAGCCACCGACATCGACAAGTCGATCGCAGAACTCTTGGCGGAAGTAGCGCAGCTCATTCCGCCGGTCTGGCATCCAGCCATCGTCGAGCATCCTGCCACGGGCGAATCGATTCTGTACATGAGCCCGGGCTTTACGACGGCGTTGGAGGGCCTCGACTACGAAACGAATCGAACATTCTTGGCTGATTTGTTCGAATTCGTAACGAGGCCTGAACACATCCACACCCAATACTGGAAGGACGGGGACATCCTGCTGTGGGACAACCGCAGCCTCATTCACAAGGCAAGCCCGAACCCTGCTGGCGAGCCGAGTGTCAGCTTTCGCATCGGCATCTATGATCAGTTGCCGTTTTATCGCGGGCTGCAGCCGTCGGATGGAATCAAGTCATGACCTCCAGCCGTACGACCACTGCGGTCAGTCCGGAGTACTTGGCTCAGACGCTGGACTGCTATTTCCCGCACGTGCGCTATCTGCAAAACGCTCGCGTCGAATGTGGTGCGCTCGGTGAACCGTTCGAGACCGAGCTGGGTGATTGCGTCGCATTGGCGCGAGGTGAATTCACCAGCCCGCCCGCCTGGTACATCCGCGATACCGGTCACTTCAACTCGATTGAGTTCAACCTCTGTTATAACCAGCTTGCCTTCGTACTGGTCGGGCAATGTATCGAGCGTGGGGTCGTGAGCGCTCTCAGCGCGCAACTGCCGCGGCACGAGTTTCGCGAGCGAATGCTGCCCGATCTCGTCATCTCTCGGTACTCCGTAAACTTCGAACGCCCCATGCAAGCGCCCAGCTTCTGCGCCAGCCTCGGCATCGTGAAGGTGATAAGCAAGATGGGGCGGCTATTTCTGCAAACTCGGTGCCAGGTTGGCCCCGTACACGGTCGCTGGTGTGCACGCGGAGATGTGATGCTCGCGGTCGTGCACTCTTCGGTCGCAACGGGCGCCTCGGCCGATGAGCATCATCGGCGAGAAATGAGCGTTCAGTGACGGCGAACGAAGCCGTTGGTCGTGGCCGCGAGCCAAAGACCGCAGCAAGCGTCAATGTTCAAGAACGGTCCTCGCCGTCGGCGGCAACCGATGGCGAATGGCTCTCTGAGCTCTCTCGATCCTCGAGCGCGCGCGCGACTAGGCACCTTCAGCGCTTGTTACAGACTGAGCTGTCACACACGCTCGGGCTTGACGTGGGCACTGCGGTTGGCCTTCGCGAACGGTTCATCGACTTGGGCCTCGAGTCACTGCGGGCGGTCGAAGTTCGTGACGTGCTCGAGAAGAAGCTTCTCTGCAAGCTCAATAGCACTCTGCTCTTCGACTACCCAACCGTAGAATCCTTGGCCGAATATTTGGTCCGAGAGGTGCTCGGCCTCGAATCACCAACCGTTGGCGAAGCGAATCTCGAAGAGTCCGAGGTCGACTCGAACAATCAAGCGGCGGAGGGTGGCGCCTATGCGGGCCTCTCGGAGGAACAGCTCAGGTTGTTGCTCTCGCGGGTGGAGCGCAAGTTGCAGCAGCGCGAGCGCCAGGCCCAGATGCCAATCGCAGTGGTCGGCATGGCATGTCGCCTTCCGGTCGGCATTGCTACCCCCGATCAGTTTTGGGAATTCCTGAAACGCCAGGGCGACGGCATCACCGAGGTGCCCAAAGACCGCTGGGATGCCGAAGAGCTCTACGACCCAGAGCCAGGCGTGCCGGGCAAAGTTTGTACGCGCAGCGCAGGGTTCATCACTGACATCGACAAGTTCGACGCCGATCTATTTGGGATCTCTCCGCGCGAGGCCGAGCAAATCGATCCGCAACAACGGTTGCTACTTGAGGTCTCGCGCGAAGCTTTGGAAGACGCAGGCGTCCCCGTGGGCGAGCTGCACGGCTCCCGAACAGGCGTGTTTGTCGGCATGCGCGGCTCGGAGTATCACACGGCCTGCCTCGGTCGGGCGCCGGAGGGCATGAGCCCGCACACGGGGACCGGCGGTGCCCCGAGCGCGGGGGCCGGGCGCATCTCGTACACGTTCGGACTGTGTGGTCCGTCCATCTCGATCGATACGGCCTGCTCCTCCTCACTGGTCGCCGTGCATCAAGCCGTTCAAAGCCTGCGTCTCGGCGAGTGCGACGCAGCGTTGGTTGCGTCCGTGAATCTTCTCTTGGACCCGCTAGGCATGGTCGCGCTTTCGCAGGCCCGCATGCTCTCACCGCACGGACGCTGTCGAACGTTCGACGCGAGCGCGGACGGCTACGTGCGCGCCGAAGGCTGCATCGCGTTGTTGCTCAAGCCGCTCGATCTGGCGGAAAAAGCGGGCGACCGCATCTACGCAGTCGTGCGTGGCAGCGCGGTGAATCAGGATGGCGCGAGCGGTGGCCTGACCGTTCCGAGCGGTCCAGCGCAAGAAGCGGTCATACGCGCCGCGCTACGTGCGGCACAAGTCCAGCCCTATCAAGTCGCGTACGTCGAGGCACACGGAACTGGCACGTTGCTCGGCGATCCCATCGAGGTCCAAGCACTCAACAACGTATTTTCGGCCGATCGCTACCACGGCTTACCGTTGTTCATTGGCTCGGTAAAAACCAATATCGGTCACCTGGAGATCGCCGCCGGTCTCGCCGGGCTGATGAAAGTCGTCCTGGCGTTGCACAAGGAAGCCATCGTGCCTCAGCGCGCGCTGGAACGACCGAACCCGTTGATTGATTGGGCTGCGGGCGTGTCAGAGGTTTTGACCGAAGGCCATGAGTGGCCCCGGTCGGATGTCGAACGTCTCGCAGGCATCAGCTCGTTCGGTTTTGCCGGAACCAACGCGCACGTAGTCGTCGCTGAAGCGCCGCAACAGAGCGTGCACGCTGGCTCGGCGTCGACCACTTCGGATTCCGAACCCCGATTCCGCGTCCTACCGGTCTCCGCCCACACGCCCGCTGCACTCAAGGCTTTGCTCGAACGCTATCGCGACTACTTCGAAAGCGATCCTCAGGTTTCCCTCGCTGACGTGTGCAGCGCGGCCGCGCTTTCGCGGGAGCACCTCGGTTGTCGAAGGGCGTTCATCGTCGACTCACGGGAGAGCGCGCAACGAGCCGTGGCGAGCGCCGCGGCGAGCGATGTGACGCGCAAGCGGCGATCGTCTGAGAGCCAGAGAGTTGCGTTCCTTTTCACGGGCCAGGGCTCTCAATACCCGGGCATGGGAAAGGAGCTCTATCAGCGCTATTCAACCTTCAAGCAGGCGATCGACGCTTGCTCCGCAGTGATGGCGGCCGGACTTGGCTGCGCACTTCCCGAGCTGATGTGGGGTTCACGCGCGAGCGACCTGAACCAAACGCGCTATGCTCAGCCTGCCATCTTTTCGGTCGAGTATGCACTCTCGAAGTGGTGGGAAAGCCTCGGAGTCTTGCCGGACGTAGTGCTCGGGCACAGCGTCGGTGAGTTTGCCGCCGCGTGCTCGGCCGGGATCCTATCGCTCAAAGACGCGGCTCGGCTCATCGCTGAGCGGGGCCGCTTGATGAGCGATGGCACCAGGCCCGGCGCCATGCTGAGCGTGTCCGCTGATCTGCATCAACTCCGCGACGCAATCGGGGGGCAGGCCATCGCGATCGCAGCCATCAACGGTGAGCGCAGCATCGTGGTTTCAGGTGGTGTTCGCGAGATTGAAGGGCTCAGTCAGCGATTGGGCGAGCGAGGCGTGCAGGTTCAACGACTTCAGGCTTCGCACGCTTTTCATTCTCCCTTGATGGAGCCGATTCAAGAGCAGTTCTTCCGCCTTGCAGAGAGCATGCACTTCGAGGCGCCCGGCTGCACCGTGGTCTCGAGCGTGACGGGCTCCGTGGTCCGCACCGAGATGAGCGACCCGCGCTATTGGAGCCGGCAGATCCGCGAAACGGTGCGCTTCAGTGAGGCCATCGAAACGCTCGCCGGCATCGGCTCCGATCTCCTCATCGTCGAAGTTGGACCGAACGCTACCTTGACGTCACTGGCGCGCGCTCACCTGGGTTCATCCAGCAGCGCCGTGTGGGCAACTAGCCTCCGTCCTCCCAGGAACGAGTTGGAACAGTCTCTGTCAGCGGTGGGCACGGTCTACGAAGCAGGCCTCAAGCTCGATTGGCGAGCGCTCTATCCCGGCTCCCGCAGCCAGCCGCATGCGCGCATCCCCACCTATCCGTACGAACGGCAGCGCTTTTGGTTCGCAAAGCAGCTGCCCTCACCTTCGCGGGAACCCAGCCACGAGTTGCTCGGACGCCAAGTCCCACTCGCGCCGTTCGAGGACGGCCTCGTGGTGTACGAAGCGATCGCGGACTTCAGTGCACAAGAGTGGCTAAACGACCATCGAATCGGAAACGAACCCCTCTACCCGGCAATGGCTTACGTCGTCGCCGCCCAGATGGCCGCTCGAACGGAACTGGCGGAAGCCAGCGTCGAACTCTGTGGCTTGGCGATTCGCGCCCCGCTGTTCTTGCAAGACGGCGGCGACCGCCTGCAATGCACCATCAAGGCGCAGAACGACGAGTGGAGCTTCGCGTTTCACAGCACGCCGCTTGCCACGCAAAACGCGCCGCTCGCCTGGACGCAGCACGTGCAAGGCAAGCTTCGCCGTACCGAGCGCGGCGCTGGCCCGCAAGGCGCCTTCGATCTCGCCTCAATTCGGGAGCGCTGCCCTGAGTCGGTCGAGATAGAGTCTTTCTATCAAGAGCTGGCAGCCGCTGGCCTGATCTACGGCCCGTCATTCCGACTGATCACCGAGATGCGCCGCGGCGGTCTCACCGATCGCGAAGTGCTGGTCGCCATCGCGCTCGAAACCGATGACCCAGCGCGAGCGCCGGGGGCCTCGGACGTTCGCCTGTTGGATTCGTTGGTTCAAGGCGTATTCGCACTTCTGCCGAAGCCAGAGAGGGGCCGCGTTTTCCTGCCATTCAGCATCGAACGCGTTCGCCTCGAGGCAGACTTCCAGTCGGCGCGGCTCGCGCACGGCGTACTGAAGGCCGGCGGCCCGAGCGCGGAGATTCAAATCGCCGACGTGACCTTGCTTGCTGTCGACGGGCGCGTCGTCGGACGGGTGGACGGGATCAGCGCACGCGCGGTCAACCCTGCCGCACTACAAGCTGCGCGGCTCGATCCCTCGCGCATCAGCTATCACCTCGAATGGCTCGAACGTCCGCTCATGCAGCAGACCACGCACGAGTCCAGAGGAACCTGGCTTCTCATTTGCGACGGCTCAGCAGCCGATTCGAAAGCAGTCTCGCGAGTGGGTCAGGATCTGGCTTGGGATCTGGAACAATCCGGCTCCAGAGCGGAATTGGTGCAAGCTCAATCGCTGCTGAGCGGGGATGATGCAGACGTCAGCGCACTGATCGCTGAATGCCCCGACGACGTGTGCGGCGTGATCTTCTTGGCTGGGCTCGACGAAGCAGACAGCGCGGAAGCTTTCTCCAGCGGCGAACGAGAGTCGCACGCGCGCGCGCATCGCTTGCTGCGCGCAGCCATCCTCTTGGTTCAACGCTTGAGGTCGCGAGCATTACCCAACTTGTCAGAGCTGTGGCTCGTCACCCGTGGCGCGCAGGAGGTCGAGCCCGAAGCTGTCCAGAATCCCAGTCAAGCGACTCTCTGGGGCTTCGGCGGAACGCTCGCGCTCGAGTGGCCAGAGCTCCGGACGGTTCTGATCGATCTGGATCCGAACGCCCCTGAGCACGACGCGCGCGTTCTATATCGTGAGACTGCCATTCCCATCAGTGAAGCGCGGCTCGCCTACCGCGGCGGGCGCCGGTTCGCGGCTCGTCTGACCAGTGGAGTGCAGCGCACGAGCAAGAGCAGCGCTTTGGAACTCCCCGACTCAGAAGAGTTTCAGCTGCAGATTGCTGACTACGGCTCGCTCGCCAACCTATCACTCGCGGCTCGAGCGCGACCCACCCCAGCACCCGACGAGGTTCGACTCCGACCGCGTGCGGCTGGGATCAACTTCAAGGACGTGCTCTACACGCTCGGCCTATTGCAAAGCTACAGTGAAGCGCACAACGTCACCACCTCGCGACAGATCCGCCTCGGGTTCGAAGCGGCCGGCGTGGTGGATGCGGTCGGCGAAAACGTGACGGACATTGCACCCGGGCAAGAGGTGATCGCCCTCGGTGAAGGTCTGCTGGGTAGCACGGCCTGCGTGGCTCGCTCAGGCGTGGTGCGCAAGCCGGCGCACTTATCGTTCGAGCAAGCGGCCACGTTGCCCACTGCCTTCCTGACGGTCATGTACGGCCTCGAAGAACTGGCGCGGTTGAGCTCTGACGACACCGTGCTCATCCACGCGGCAGCAGGTGGCGTAGGCCAGGCTGCTCTGCAGATCGCGAGCCGCGCTGGCGCCCGAGTGTTCGCAACGGCGAGCCGAGCGAAGTGGGGCCATTTGCGCGCCCAAGGCGTGCTACACGTATTCGATTCTCGTTCGCTCGATTTCGCCGAGGAGATCATGCGTCTCACGGACGGTCAGGGAGTGAGCGTCGTGCTGAACAGCCTCAAAGGCGCCTTCGCCGAAAGTAGCCTGGAGGTGCTCGGGCAAGGCGGCCGCTTCGTCGAGTTGGGCAAGATCGAGACACTCGGCAGTGAAAGCGTCGCGCGGCGACGGCCGGACGTGAGCTACTACGAGTTCGACCTCGGCGACGTGTTTCGCGAAGATCCGGCGCTGCAAGTGAGGCTGCTCGCCGAGCTCTCGCGAAGGTTGGAACGGGCCGAGCTCGAACCCCTACCGCTGACGCGCTTCGAACTCGGCGACGCGCGCTCGGCGTTTCGCTATTTGGCGCAAGGCAAGAACGTCGGCAAGGTCGTGCTCAGTTTGCCTGAGTCGCCCGATCACCGACGCCCTTCGGCGCCGATTCGCCCGGATTCCGCGTACCTCATCAGCGGCGGGCTCGGCGGCCTCGGGCTGCTGACGGCGGAGTGGCTCGTCGCACAGGGCGCACGTACGCTGGCGCTGCTCTCCCGTCGTGCACCGAGTGAAACGGCACTCGCTCAAATCGAGCAGCTGCGTAGTCAGGGTGCCGAAGTCACGGTGATTTGCGCGGATGTGGCGGACGCGACGGCCGTCGAACGAATCTGTAACGAACTCGACGCTGGAGCTGGGCGCCTGAAAGGGGTCGTACACGCCGCGGGCGTCGTCACCGACGCACTCATCGGAGGTGTCGAGGTCGACCAGCTCGAACGTTCCTTGGCGGCAAAGACCCAGGGCGCCATCAATCTCCATCGCGCGACGCTGGGCATGAAGCTGGATTTTTGGCTCGCCTACTCGTCTGCAGCCGCACAATTGGGCTCGGAGGGGCAAGCCACCTACGCTTCAGCCAACGCATTCCTCGATGCTCTGTGCTCATTTCGGCGCGGCCTTGCGTTGCCCGCAATGAGCATCAACTGGGGTCCTTGGGCGGAGGTCGGCATGGCCGCGCGGCTAGAGCCCGTGATTGTCGCGCGGTATGCGGAGCGCGGTGTCACGCCGCTCAGACCTGAAATGGGCTTGCGTGCGCTCGAGTTTGCGTTGCGATCGAATGCACCCCAGCTCACCATTCTACAGCTCGATTGGGCGCGCTATCTCGGCGGCTTTCGCGGTCAACCGCCGACATTGCTCGAAAGGTTCGGCAAGCACCAAAAGGAACGGCTCGTTCGCCGAGGAAAACTGGCCGAAGAATTGAAGACACTCGACGCCGAGGCTCGGCGGACCCGACTCACAGCGTTCGTCCTCGGCGAATTCGCGCGGGTCTCGGGGCTGCCAGGTCCAGATGCCGTCGACACGGGTCGCGCGTTTTCGGAGATGGGGCTCGACTCCTTGCTGGCGCTCGACTTCAGGAATTGTTTGGAGACAGAGCTCGACTGCTCACTCTCCCCTACCCTCCTTTTCGAACACCCGAACGTCGTTTCGGTGGTCGAGCATTTGCTCGTCACCCTGTTCGCTCGAGCGCGCGAGGAGTTCTCGAAGTGAGCCGCGCGGGCAATATTCTCATCGAGAGCCTAGGCGCGGCAATCCCGCAAGCGAGCACCAGTGCACTCAGCTTGGTGGCTGGTTGCCGCACGCCCATCGCCTTCGAGATGGAGGCGATTACCGGTATCGCGTCCACACCGACCGCCGGGGAAGGCGAATACGCGCTCGATCTAGCGGAAATGGCGATTCGCGACTGCCTGTCTCGCTCACGATATTCGGCGACCGACGTCGATGTTCTAATCAGCGGCACACTCATCAATTCCAATCGGCCAGGTGAAGTCACGCTCGAGCCGGGGATGGCTTCGACCATCAAGCGGCGCATGGGCTTCGAGCATGCCCTGACCTTCGATGTGAGCTCGGCCTGCGCGGGGATATTCGTCGGGCTCTGGCTCGCGGAATCTTTTCTCAAGAGTGGTGCCGCGCGCCGCGTCCTGCTTTTTTCCGGCGAGTTCGTGACTCACGCCGCGCGCACTGCACAAGCAGAAATCGAATCAGCCAATGACCCGAGGATGCCATGCCTGACGGTAGGTGACTCGGGTATCGCGCTCTTGCTCGAGCTCGGGGAGCGTTCCGATGTCGGGTTTACGGAGCTGCATTTGTTCACGCTAGGCCGCTACAGCGGCCACTGCGTTGCCAAGCCGACGGAGCGCGCGCCCGGCGGCGTATTGATGAAGACTGATACGGTGCGGCTAGCACTCATCACCGGCAAAGAAGGCATGCGGCACTTCGAGCGCGTGCAAGAAGAGCGCGGCTCGGCCGTGCAGTTCGACTTTTTCGTCCCGCATCAAGCATCGTCGGCGACGCTTGCAGGCGTCATGCGCGACGCCAACAAGCGAGCAGGCACCGCGTTTCTCAGCGATGCGAACGTGATCAACAACCTCGCGCGACGCGGCAACACCGTCACGACCACCCATTTTCTGGCAATCTACGACGCCATCCGCTCGTCGCGCATCCAGAGCGGTCATCGGTTGTTGCTCTCCACCGTCGCGTCCGGCGTAATGATCGGCAGTGCCGCGTATCATCTCGATGAGCTCCCGCTTCGACTCAACGCCGCTCCGACACGGGTCGTCACGAATCCAGCGCAGCCTCCAGAGATATCGAGCTTTTTCCGACCGCTCGAGCGACGCATTCGGCTCGGCGCGCTCGGCTTTGCCGACGGGAGTAACAGCGTTTCGTCGGCAACGCTAAACCTCGCCAAAAACGCGGTTCGCGCGTGTCTCGCTCGCGAAGGCGTCGATCGCAATTTGATCGAACTCTTGCTCTTCGCGGGAGTCTACCGGAGCGATTTCGTGATCGAACCCGCGATCGCGGCCTTCCTGGCGGGCGAACTCCGCATCAACGACACTTCCCGCGACGCCGAGCGGCGCACGCTAGCGTTCGACGTGAATGACGGCGCGAACGGTTTCCTCTCGGCATGCCACATCACAGCGCGCGCCTTGAACCACGGAACAATCGCCACGGGTTTGGTGGTCGTGGCCGAGGGTGATGTGCCGTACGAGTCCGACGCTCCGCGTGTCAGCCCCGGCGCGAGTGCAGCGTTACTAACGATCAGCCCCGACGAAACGGGGTTCAGCGCCTTTGGCAGCTACGAGTTTTCGGCGCTCTCGCACTTGGCCGAAAGTCGCATCAGACTGAAACCTGAAGGCGGCGCGGTACTCGATCGGCGCGTTGCTCCAGAGTACGCGCGCGAGCGCGAGCGTGCCCTGATGCTCGCCCTCGAACAATACTTGGCGGCGCAGCCAGGTCTCGCGGACAGTCTCGATCTTCTCGTCTGTCCCGAGTTGAATTCGGCTGGGGCCTCCGCCCTGACTGACCGGTTGCGACTGCCGCCGCAAGCTCAGGTCTGCTCGGTGCCAGCGGGCTCGGATTGGTTTACGTCAGCCTTACCGCGATGCGTCGGCGAGCTGCAAGGCCGGCAGCCCGAGGAGCTGCGCGGCAAACACGCGGTATTCGTCAGCGTGGGCTCAGGGTTGAAGGTGGCCTGCGCCACTTACCATTTCTAGCATGAGCACTGAATCAGCACTTCAAACAGAGACTCTCGTCGAGCTGATCGAGGCGCTCGCACACGAGCGGCCCCATTCGGTAGCGCTCTGGTGGGGAGGGCGTGCCATCACGTTCCGAGATTTGGACGCGCGCGCCAATCAACTGGCGCACGCACTGCTCGCAAGCCCGCGGCGCACGCGCGTCGCCGTACTTGGGCGTGATTCGGAGCATTCGTTCGTCATTTTGTTCGGCGCCGCCAAAGCTGGCATGCCGGTAACGTTCGTCAATTGGCGGCTCACGCCTTCGGAAACCCAAATCATCCTCGATGATTGCCAGATTTCGCATCTGTTCGTCGAGGCGTCCCAGTCCGCAACGGCGCGCGAAACACTCGCGGGTTTGGCAAACTCAGAGATAGAGATCGTCAACTTCGGGGCATTGAGCGGTTTGGGCGTCAACCTTTCCACCTGGCTCCGCGAACGTCCCACGACTGCACCGAGTGCTCGTCCGGCAGCCGACGCGATCGCCGTCGTACTCTACACCAGTGGCACGACCGGGCTGCCCAAGGGCGTGCTCTTACCGCATCGCGCATTTTTGGCTGTCGCCCGCGAGCTCTCGCGAGCCGGTCAAGATTGGTGGGGCTTCGCAGCAGACGACGTCGCACTCCATTCGCTGCCACTATTCCACGTGGGCGGCCTGTGGTGGGCGATGAACGTGTTCGCTGCTGGCGCCAGCTTGGTCGTCACCTCTCACTTCGACCCTGACTCGGCACTGCGACTGGTCGACAGCCACCGCGTCACGCTGGCATGTTGGGTCCCTGCCATGCTCCGAATGGTCCTGACTCGCCGCGCGCTCGGCAAGTACGGTCGTTCGCTGCGTTCGATCTTCTACGGTGGGGCGCCAATCGACGCCGAGCTCTTGGCGGCGGCGCGCAGCACCTTTGGCTGTCGATTGACCCAGTTTTACGGCCTAACGGAGACTGGCAATACCGCGATCTGTTTACGCGACGCAGACCACGTCGTTCAGGGCGAGCGACTCGCTGCGGCGGGTTTGCCCTATCCTGGAGTCGGGCTCCGCTGTGTGAACGCCGCTGGCAAAGATTGCAAGCCCCACGAGGTTGGCGAAGTTTGGTTGCGTTCGCCGGCCAACATGCTCGGCTATTGGCAGCGGCCTGAAGAGACTGCGAAGACTTTGCAGGACGGCTGGGTCCACACCGGCGACGCGGGCTACGTCGACGCCGAGGGCTACCTCTACATTTGTGATCGCATCAAGGACATGATCATCTCCGCTGGCGAAAATATTTATCCCGCGGAGATCGAGCGCGCGATCTTGCAGCACCCAGCGGTGGTCGAGGCTGCCGTCATTGGCGTACCAGACGAGCGTTGGGGCGAAGCGGTGAAAGCCCTCGTCGTCGTCAACGCGCCGGTCGGCGCGAAAACGTTGTTGGAATTTCTACGAGGTCGTATCGCGGAATTCAAGCTTCCGCGTTCGGTCGACTTTCTCGAAGCGTTGCCGCGAACGCCGAGTGGGAAAGTAAAAAAGCACGAACTCAGGGCGCCGCATTGGGCCGGCAGAGCGCGGCAA
>Ga0164241_10003031_pt1 | contig 17418 bp, 20 predicted proteins | sample OricomyardsoilBY_FD_108780 | JGI IMG/M metagenome (GOLD analysis project Ga0164241, IMG submission 108780) | Backyard soil microbial communities from Emeryville, California, USA - Original compost - Back yard soil (BY) | ecosystem: Environmental > Terrestrial > Soil > Unclassified | place: USA...
ATCCAAACCGCGGTCAAATCACCGAAACGATTTGAGGCACGTCATGAAGGTCCGACCCAGCGTCAAGAAAATCTGTGAGAAGTGCAAGATCGTGAAGCGCCGCGGTGTGCTGCGCATCATCTGTGACAATCCTCGTCACAAGCAGCGTCAAGGTTAAGGAATAGAAGATGGCCCGTATCGCAGGTGTAGACCTTCCCCGCCGCAAGGCGATTGCTTACGCCCTCCCGTACATCTACGGCATCGGCCCCTCGACCGCGCGCGCCCTGTGCAAAGCGGCGAACGTGCCCGAGTCGCGCAAGGTCGACGAGCTGACCGAAAGCGACGTCAAAGCGATCCGCGACGCCATCGAAGCCACCGTCAAGGTCGAAGGCGACGCGCGTCGCGAGGTTCAGCAGAGCATCAAGCGCTTGATGGATCTCGGCTGCTACCGCGGCCTCCGTCATCGTCGTTCTCTTCCGGTGCGCGGTCAGCGTACCCGCACCAACGCTCGCACTCGCAAGGGTCCGCGCAAGAACCTTGGGCGTCGGTCCTAAGGGGAGCCCCAGCTAAATGGCAACAGCATCGACAGGTACGACCAAGGGCCGCCCCGCCAAGAAGGTCGTTAAAAAGAACATCTACACGGGCATCGTCCACATCCAGTCGACCTTCAACAACACCATCGTGACCATCACCGACGTAAACGGTGCGGTCATCTCTTGGGCCAGCGCCGGTTCGCGCGGCTTCAAGGGCTCGCGCAAGAGCACGCCGTTCGCGGCTCAGCTCGCGGCCGAAGAAGCGTCGCGTCGCGCGCAAGAGCACGGGCTCCGCTCGGTGGCCGTGTTCGTGAAGGGTCCCGGCTCGGGCCGTGAGTCCGCCCTGCGTGCTCTTCAGCAAGCTGGTTTCAAGGTCACGCTCATTCGCGACGTGACGCCTATCCCCCACAACGGTTGCCGGCCGCCCAAGCGCCGTCGCGTGTAATTAGGACAAGAAGATGGCCCGCTATATTGGAGCAGTCTGCAAGCTTTGCCGTCGTGAAGGTGGAAAGCTGTACCTCAAGGGTGAGCGTTGTTTCACCGAGAAGTGCGCGGTTAGCCGTCGCCCTTACCCGCCCGGCCAGCACGGTCAGGCCCGCATCAAGCTCAGCGAGTACGGTCTCCGTCTGCGCGAGAAGCAAAAGATGCGTCGCATCTATGGCCTGCTCGAGAAGCAGTTCGCCGGCTACTACGTGCAAGCGACCCACCTCAAGGGCCGCACCGGTGAAGAGATGCTGGGGCTCATCGAGCGCCGTCTCGACAACGTCGTTTTGCGGATGGGCTTGGCTTCCAGCCGCGCCCAGGCTCGCCAGCTCGTGCGCCACATGCACGTCAAGGTGAACGGCAAGTACGTCAACATCCCGAGCTTCACCGTTTCCCCGAACGACAAGATCGAGATCGAGGAAGCGGCCAAGAAGATCCCGTTCATCGCCGCCGCCCTGGCCGCCGCTGGCAACCGTCAGCAAGCCAGCTGGCTCGAAGTGGACAAGGAGAACTTCTCCGGCACCTTCAAGGGCATGCCCGTCCGCGAAGAGATGAACGAGCCGTCGGTACGTGAACAATACGTTGTCGAGTATTACTCGCGCTAACCAGCGCTTTGCGGATCCAAAGGGATCCCTATCTTGTCCCGCGGGAGCTCAGCTCCCGCCCCACCGAAGTGAATTCGGTGGGGCCCCACCGTCAGGTTTTGGGTCCCTGCCCAAAACACAGTAGACGCAAAAAGACTTAGACGACTGGTACTTGAAATAGACGGCTCGAGAGAACGAGCCAAGCGGGCAGGCCGCGGAGGCGATGAGTGGAGCTGGATCCCTCACGCCTCGGGACGGTCGCGCAAACCCTGAACCAAAGAAAGAGAGCATTCGCATGGTAACGCAAATGATGAGCCGTAACTGGCGCGACTTGATTCGTCCCAAGGCCATCACGCTCGACCCCGAGTCGAACAACGAGATCTACGGCAAGTTCACCTGCGAACCGCTCGAGCGCGGCTTCGGCATCACGATCGGCAACTCGCTGCGTCGCGTGCTGCTGGCTTCGCTTCAGGGTGCGGCGATCACCGCCGTCAAGCTCGAGGGCGCGCTCCACGAGTTCACCACGATTCCGGACGTCGTCGAGGACGTGACGGACATCATCCTCAACCTCAAAGAGGTCGTGTTCAAGGCCGAGTCGCCCAAGACGTACACCGTGCGTCTCGAGAAAGAGGGCCCCGGCCCCGTTCTCGCTGGTGACATCAAGGTCGTCGACGGCTTGACCGTCCTGAACCCGACCCACCAGATTGCGACGCTCGACAAGAAGGGCCCGTTGTCGATGGAGCTCACGGTCAACGTGGGCCGCGGCTACGTGTCGGCCGAGCGCAACAAGTCGCCGACGATGTCGATCGGCACCATCCCAATCGACGCGCTGTTCTCGCCGATCCGCAAGGTGAACTACACCGTGCAGAACGCGCGCGTCGGCCAGGTCACCGACTACGACAAGCTCGTGCTCGAGGTGTGGACCAACGGCGCCGTGCGCCCGGTCGACGCCGTCGCGTTCGCCGCGAAGATCCTGAAAGAGCAGCTCTCGATCTGGATTAACTTCGAGGAGAGCGAAGAGACGAGCTACCACGTCGCCGGTGGCGACGACGAGCCGCTGAACGAGAACCTGTTCCGCTCGGTCGACGAGCTGGAGCTGTCGGTCCGCTCGGCGAATTGCCTGCAGAACGCCAACATCACGCTCATTGGTGAGTTGGTGCAAAAGACCGAGCAAGACATGCTCAAGACCAAGAATTTTGGTCGCAAGTCGCTCAAAGAAATCAAAGAGATCTTGTCCACGATGGGCCTCGGTCTCGGCATGAAGTTCGACAACTGGCCCGGCATGCTTGAGCGCTGGAAAGCTCAGCAGGCTCAGGGCTAAGGCTCAAGCTCAGGGCTATCGCCCATCGCTTTTTCTTGTCTCCGGGGGCACAGCCCCCGCCCCGCTGAAGTGAATTAAGCGGGGCCCCACCCCCGGTTTCGGGGGCCCTACCCCGAAACACAGCAGATTCAAGACCGAGGAAACAGAGGACACCATGAGGCATCGTAACGCCGGGCGGCAGTTCAGCCGCAACACCAGCCACCGTAAGGCGATGTTTCGCGCGCTAACCGCGAACTTGGTGGCTCACGAGCGCATCGAGACCACCGACGCCAAGGCCAAAGAGCTGAAGCGCGTGGCAGAGCGACTCATCACGCACGCCGTCCGCCTGGGCGACGTGGCCTTCACCCCGCAGGACAAGCTGAGCGACGCCGACAAGGCGAAGCGTCACTCTGCCCAGCAACACATGGCTCGCTTTCTCCGCCGCTTCGCGGTGGTCAAGCAGTCGGGTGAGGACGTGAAGATCGATCTGGTCGAAAAGGTGTTCGTCGATCTGGCGCGCCGCTTCAAGGGCCGTCCCGGCGGCTACACCCGCATCATCAAGCTCGGTCACCGTCGTGGCGACAACGCCCCGATGGCCCTGGTCGAGTTCGTGGTCGAAGCGGGCGAGCCGCACAAGCCCGGCGTCAAAAAGGCGAAAGCCGAAGGCGCCGAGAAGCCGGCCAAGAAGACCGAGAAGCCGGCCAAGAAGGCCGCCAAAGCCGCCGTAGGCTGAAGAGCGCGGCGCTCGCCGAACAGGCGTAGTCGGAGTCATCCGGCTACGCCTGATTCGTTTGTGGCTCTGGCACGCGGCTGTCGGGGCTTCAGTGTCGGGGTGCGGCGAACCGTTCCGGCTCGCAATGCCGCGCGAGCAAAACTACTCGGGGGTCGCTTCGCAGACGAAGAACTCGAAGCTCTCGCACACGCAGCCGGGCTCGCCGCCTTTACACTCGCAGTCTTGGCCGCAGCTGCAGTTGGTGCCGCCGTAGATCGGCGTGCAGTCACTGCGATGCGTGCAAGCGGTCTCGGTCTCGAGCTCGGCGCACGTTTCTTCGGCGGCGGGTAAGCACTCGTGAGCGTCGAGGTCGCAGTTGTAGCCGGCGTCACAATCGCGCTCCTTGTCGCAAGGCCGTGGCGGTGTCACCCCCGGCGACGCTCCGCTGACACCGCCGTCGCCGTCGCCGTCGCCCGCACCGTCCGGGGTCGTGCCGCCGGTCGAGCTGCTGCTTGCAGCGGCGCCGCTGCCGGGCGCGCCGCTATCGCCGGAGCCCCTGCCGCCGCTCGAGGGCTTGCTGGGCACGCTATGGCTGCCGCCGAAGTCGCCCTCGAAGTCATCCTCGCAGCCGTCGTAGTGTTCGACGTTGCACGCCGTCAGGCCAAGCAGAACCACGACCAACCCGCCAATGGACTTTTTCATACCTGTTCTCCCGCGCTGAGCGCGACCCGTAAGCAAAGGAACGCACCCGCCCCATTGCCGCGTCAGCGGAGGAGTCGAAGCGCCCCGGTTTGGTGTTGCGTGAGGGAGTGCCCGCCGCCCTCAGGAATGTTCAAAGGGTCGTGCTCGGACGCCAAAAGAACCGCGAATCGAGGGATTTCTTAAGCTGGGGGCGCGAACGGTCGTTGATCGGGCATGGCCACCGACCCCGTCCGCGCCGCTCGCCCGCCGGCTCTTCCCGCCGAGCACCGCCAGCTTGCCGACGCGGTTCGGGAGCAGCTTTGGTTCGGCGACGACGACCCCGCTCGCTCGAGCCTCGAAGCTTCTCGCTCGATGGCGGCGGCCTTGGCACGAGCGACGGGGTTGAAGCCGTTCCCGGCCGTGGCGCAGCGCGCGATGACTCTACTGAGCAACCCGGACACCCCGCTGCGGGCGATCCGCGATGCGCTCGAGAAGGACCCGGCGATTACGGCCGGCGTGCTTCGGGTCGCCAACTCGGCTGCCTACCGCTCGCGTCAAACCATCAGTAGCGTCGAAGAGGCCGTACAGCGATTGGGCTCACGTCACGTACTGGAAATCGTGACCAGCGTGGCCGCCATGGGGATGTTCAAAGACGCAAAAGGCGTCGGGCTGCAGGTGCGCGATCATTGTGCACGCGTCGCCGCCATGACCCGCGTGCTGGCCAGCGAGTGGCACCAAAAGACCGCCGAGAGCCCGTTCTTGTGCGGGCTGCTGCACGACCTAGGCAAGCTGCTGCTGCTGCAGGTCAGCGGCATCGACTACCAAAAGCTGGACCCCAAAGTGCTGGCGCAGTCGGACGAAGCATTCGTGCACGAGCGCGCTCTGTTGGGCTACGACCACGCGGTCTTGGGTGCCCACGTGTTGGAAGCTTGGAAGCTGCCGAGCCACGTCGCTGAGGTCGTGGCGTGGCACCACCAGCCCGGGCGCGCTTACCAGCACGGCGCCGAGCTGGGTTTGGGGGTGGCGCTGGTGAGGATCGCCAACCGCATCGACTACCAGCTGCGCGTCAAGCCAGAGCTCGACGAAGCGTTCGTGGCGGAGCTGGCCCAGGACGGCGCGGCGCAATACACCGGGTACCAGGAGCAGATCCTCAAAGCAATGTGGCCGAAGCTGCGCGACGGAGCGCAGCAGATGCTCAGCGCTATGGGTTAGGGTTTGGGTTCGGGTTCGGGTTCGGGTTCGGGTTCGGGTTCGGGTTCGGGTTCGGGTTCGGGTTCGGGTTCGGGTTCAGGTTCAGGTTCAGGTTCAGGTTCAGGTTCAGGTTCAGGTTCAGGTTCAGGTTCGGGTTCGGGCTCGGGCTCGGGCTCGGGTTTGGGTTCGGGCTCGGGCTCGGGTTTGGGCTCGGGTTGGGGCTCGGGTTGGGGTTTGGGTTCGGGCTCGGGCTCGGGTTGGGGGGCGGGAGGGGGAGGGGGGGGTTTGCGGAGGAGGATGAAGGCGATAGCGGCGATGGCGGTGGCGAGGATGGCGGCGGCGGCGATGTAGCGGGCGTTTTCGGAGCGTTTGGGCTCGCCGCGTTCGAAGCGGGCTTGAGCCGCTTTGGCGCGTGAGTTCTGCGCGTCGTTTTCGAGGGCGCGCTCCAAAAGGGTCGCGTCGGCGATGCCGGTTTCCTCGAGGGCCTCGGCTTCGAGGGTGAGGCGGAGGCTGGTGGCGTCCTTGAGCGTGGGGTCGAGACGCTCGGCGCGACGCAGGGCCGCGATGGCCTCGGCGCGCGACTTGTCTTGCGTGGCTTTGGCGAACGCCACGTAGCCGGCGGCGAGCTCCGTGCGCTGTTCGAAATTCGGATCGTAGGCCAGCACCTTGTCGAAGCTCTCGCGCATCACCGCGAGATCTCCCTTCGCGAGCGCAGCCTTGCCGTCGTCGAAGAATTTGCCGACCTGGGCAACGCGCAGGCGATCGAACTCGGCGAACAGCTCGCGCGCCGTACGCTCCCAAGCCCAGTCGCGCGGCGGCTTCTTGCCCACGACGTTTTCGTACGAGTCGCGCAGTTGCCAGCTCGCGACCTCACCCATCAACGCTACCGATTGACGTGACGCCTCACGAACTTGGGCGCGCTCGCTGTTGGCGAACGAGACCACGATTCGTACTGCGTCGGGCGTGCGGGTACGGCCGTACGCGCGCAGCACGTCCGCCAGCACGGCCGGGTCGGGCGTCTGCACGGCTTCGCTGGGGATGCCCTTGCCCAGCATGTCGAGCTGCCGCACCGCCCATTTGGCGATTTTTACGGCCGGATGGCGCTGGGCTTCGATCAGCGCGGGCACGGCTTTGTCGCCCAGGCGGCTCAGCGCATTTTGGGTCGTGATGCGCAAGAACTCGCCGAAGCGCGCGTACACGTCGACCAGCCCGCGCACGCTCTCGACGGTGCCAATGCTCTCGAGCATGCGTGACAGCGCCAGCACCGAGACCAGGTTGCGCCACGCCTCCGATTTGGGCTCGGCCTTGTCGGCCAAACGCGCCAAGTAGTCGAGGCCGGCCGAAGCCTTTTCGGACTCGTCGTCGTCTTTCCTGTCGAGCAGCTCGCGCCGCGTCTTCAAGAGCAGGCGCTTCATGGCCTCCTTGTCGGCTGCGTCGGCGATCGCGCTCAGTCGAAAGCGTATTGCCACGACCTGCTTGGCCTTGGCCTCCAAGAGCTCGCGCACGGCGGCTTCGCGATCTTGAGCGTCGTCGGCGACGAGGCGCCCGAGCAGCGCGTCGACCTCCGCCAAATCTGCGACCGCCGGTCGGCCCAGCTCGACGCTCGGCGGCGTCGGTAGCTCGGGCAGCTTGTGGTCGCCAGCGGCTTTGCTGGGCGGTGTGTCCGCGTTCGCCCGCGGGCTCCACGTGAACGCGTTGGTCGTGAGCAGCAGCCCGAGCCCGAGAGCACGCCAGCGCGACATCAGTCGATGATACGAAAATCCGGAAAGTCGCCGGTGAAGCTGCGCCAACGCGTATCGACGCGCTCGACGCGGGCGGCGGTCGGGCCCTTCTGCGCCCAGCCGTACAGCTCGCGGATCGATACCTCTTCGCCCTCGGCGACGATTTCGATGGTGCCGTCAGCGCGGTTCTTCACCCAGCCCGTGATGCCTAGTCGCCGCGCCTCGCGCTGGGTCGACGCGCGAAAGTACACACCTTGTACGCGCCCGCGCACCAGCAATTGGAGCTGCTTCAAAGCCATGGCCTGACCGAAGCTTTCGCAAATCTCACGCCTGACCGCAAGGTCTTCTTCCTGGCTTCGTCCCCGCTCTGGCGCCCCACCGTCGTACGCCCCTCGATTCGTGAACGAATTATGGGGAAAACCGGCCAGGTTTCGTGGTTCGATCAGCGTCGTGACGGGCACTCTGGGCATCGAAGCACGAGCACCATCGGAGCGAGCGCTCTCGGTGCACGAGCTTACCCTCAGGTTGCGCCACGAGGAGCGCGTGTCGCAGGCCCTCCGTGAGGTCGGCATCGCGCTGGGCACGACCTTCGATCTCGACGACTTGCTCGAGCTGATTCTGGGCAAGCTCACGGAGCTGGTGGAGGCCGACCGCGCCACGCTGTATTTGCTCGACGAGGCCAACGACGAGCTCGTCAGTCGCATGGTCGTGGGCGAGCAGGTGCGGTCCATTCGCATGAAGGTGGGCCACGGCATCGCCGGTCTCGTCGCGCAGACGGGCGCGGCGTTGCGCGTGCGGGACGCCTACTCCGATCCGCGCTTCGAGCGAGATTGGGATCTGCTGACCGGCTATCGCACGTCCAGCATCCTCGCGGCGCCGCTCAAGAACCACGTCGGTCGCACCATCGGCGTGATTCAAATTCTGAACAAGAAAGACGCCGACGAGTTCACGACCGAAGACGAAGCCATCTTGTCGGCGTTGTCCACGCAGGCCGCGGTCGCCATCGACAACTCGCGTTTGTTCTTGTCGCTGATCCAGAAGAACAAACAATTGCTCGACACCAAGGGCGAGCTCGAGCGGCGGCTGCGCGATCTTTCGTTGTTGTTCGAGCTCGAGCGCGCGACGGGCCGGGCCACGTCGCTCGAAGAATTGGCGCAAGCGCTGCTCGGCCTGTCGGCTAAGTCCGCGGAGGCGCGCGGCGCGGCCCTGCTGGTCGCCCAGGAAGAATCGGGCGACTTGGTGCAGTACGTCTACGACGCCGAGGCGCCCGAGACGCTCACGCGGATTGGCGTCAAGGCTGGTGAAGGCCTCTTGGCGGCGGCGATGGCGCAGCGCGAAATGCTGCGCGTGACGCCGGGCGCGCGCAGCCCTTTCTGGCACGAGCGGGTCGAAGGCAGCCTGCCGTTCCCGGTCGACGCGGCCTTGGTTTTGCCGCTGGAGGGCGACGGCACGACCCTGGGCGCGGTGGGTCTGTTCGGCACCGCGGGCTCGCGCGCCTTCACCGGTGAGGACGAGAACTTGATGCAGCTGGTCGGCGCCAACGTGTCCACGGCGGTGCGGCTGTTCTTCGCCAGCCAAGCCCGTGAGCGCGGCGAGCGGTTGACGTCCATCGGCCGCCTGCTCTCGCAGGTGATTCACGACTTCAAAACGCCAATGACCGTGATCAGCGGCTACGTGCAGCTGATGGCCGACGCCGCCGACGCCAAGAAGCGCCACGAGTTCTCCGAAGAGGTCCTCAAGCAGTTCGACGTTTTGACGGGCATGCAGCGCGAGGTGCTGGAGTTCGCGCGTGGTGAGCGCACCTTGTTCGTGCGGCGCGTGTACCTGCACAAGTTCTTCGGCGACCTGCGGCGGCAACTCGAGCTTGAGCTGACCGGCATGCCGATCGAGCTCAAGCTGAACGTGGACACCAAGGTGGTGGCCCGCTTCGACGAGGCTCGCGTCGCGCGCGCGGTCCACAACCTGTGCCGCAACGCGATGGAAGCGATGGGCAAGGGCGGCGTGTTGACGCTGAAGAGTAAAATCGAAGGTAAAGATTTACTGATCGCCGTGAGCGACACCGGCCCGGGCATTCCGCCTGAAATCGAGCACCGCATGTTTCAGTCGTTCGTGACCCTGGGTAAAGAGGGGGGTACGGGGCTAGGTTTGGCGATCGTGAAGAAGATCGTCGAAGAGCACGGCGGCACGGTCCGCGTGAAGTCGAGCCCGCGCGGGGCCACCTTCGAGCTGCGGCTGCCGCAGCCAGACCTGCCCGAAAGCAAGCCCGCTTCGCGCAAGGGCGCGAAGGGTCAGCGCTCGAGCCCGTGACAGGCTAGAACTTCTCTCGTCATGGTTTCTCATCGCTTGCCGCTGCTCGCCGAGCGTGAGGACGAGCTCTCGAAGTGCGCCTACTGCCCCAAGCTGTGCCGGGCGACCTGCGTGGTGTCCGACGCCCAGCCACGCGAGGCCCTCACCCCGTGGGGCAAAATGACGAACGCGTTCGACGCGGCGCGCACGGGCGAGCTGTCCCACGAACGCGCGGAGCTGGCCTGGGCTTGCAGCAACTGCTTTCGTTGTCGCGAAGCCTGCGATCACCGCAACCCCGTCACCGAGACCCTGAACGACGCGCGCGCCGACTACGTGGCCCTCGGCCACGCCCCGGCGGCCGTAACCGCGCTGCTGGAGCGGCAAGACGAGCTGACGGCGGAGCACACCGCCGCCGTGGCCGAGCTGGCAAGGACGCCGGGCGTGCGGGCCGACGCCAGGCACGCGCTTTTGCTCGGTTGCCGCTACGCCCGCGTCTTTCCGGACGAAGCGCGCGCCGCCATTCGCCTGGCAAAGGGCTTGGTCGGTCCGGTGCGGTTGCTCGACGATTGCTGCGGAGCGTGGCAACGCGCCGCGGGGGCTCCCGCCGAGGCTGACGCGGCGCGCGCGCGCTTGGCCAGATCGCTTGGCGATGGGACGCGTTTGCTGGTCTCGGACCCGCGTTGCGCGCTCGAGCTGCGTGAGCTCGCGCCGACCTCGCTCGTCGCACTCGCTTCGCGCCATTTGGAGCGCTTTCAGCCCCTGCCTGGGGCCGCGAGGGTCCGCTATCACGACAGCTGCGCGCTCGGCCGTGGCCTCGGCTTGTACGACGAGCCGCGCGCGCTCTTGTCGCGCGTCGTGGGCACCGCGCTCGAGCTCGAAACGGAGCGTGAGCTCTCGCGCTGCTCCGGCGGCGGCGGCATCTTGCCGGTCAGCATGCCGGACGTCGCGAAGGCCGCGGCCCGGCGCCTGACCGCCGAGCATGCGCGCCTCGGCGGCGGCACGCTCGTCACCGGCTGCGCCTCCAGCCTCTCGCAACTCCGCCGCGCCGGCACCCAGGCCGTCGACCTGATCACGCTCCTCGAGTCCGCGCTCTCCCCAACTGCCAACTCCCCCGCAGATGGCTGAGTCACCGCGAAAACGCCGGCCCGTCGCCGCCCGCGTTTTCGCGGCTTTTGCCGTCGTCGTCGTTGCCTTCGCGGCCGCCTCCGGCTTCTGCGTGTTCGCTCAACGCCAAGCCGTCGAGGAAGCAAACCTGATGCGCTCGGGTTATTTCCCGCTCGCGTTGGCGGTGCGCGATCTCGTCGCCAATCAAGATACCTGGAACACGCAGCTCAATCACGTGACGCGCGCGGGTAATCCTGCCGATATTCGGGTTTGGTTCCGCTACGCGCTGAGCGTCGGACGTCCGCGGCTGTTCACCGACGCCCGCCGCGCCGTCTCGCGCGCGTTCCTGGAGGGCAGCAGCGCGGAGGCTCAGCGCATTGGTCGCGAGCTGTTGCGTGGCATCGACGAAACCGAACGCCTCGGCGACGGCGACGGCGAGCGGCTGGATCGGCTGTTCGAAGCGCTCGATCGCCGCGATCCCCAAGCCGAACGGCTCGGCGACGAGCTGGTCACCCGCGGCGTCGAAGAGGGTAAGCGGCTGGCCGGGCTCGAAAAGCGCGTGGAGCACAACGTGGATCGGCTGGTCGCGCAGGCGCAAGCGCGCGAGCGTGTGGCGACATGGCTCTTGGTTTCGCTGACGCTGGCGACGCTGGCGACGGGCGCGGGCATGGCCATTTATGCGCGACGCATGCTGCTGCCGCTGGGCCTGGTGACGGAGCGGGCCAAAGCCGTCGCCTTGGGCGATCTGAAGCCGCGCGTCGCGGTCGTGTCGAACGACGAAATCGGCGAGCTGGCGGCGACCTTCGAGGGCATGGTCAGCGCCATCGCGCGCGCCAACGAGCAGCTGTTGGTTTCCGAGCGTCTGGCCACGATCGGGAAGATGGCCGCCCACGTCACCCACGAGATCCGCAATCCGCTGTCGTCGATCGCTCTCAACCTCGAGCTGCTGGAAGAAGAGCTGCCGGCGTCCGCCGAGGAAGCCAACAACTTATTGCGGGCGATCAAGGCCGAGGTCGAGCGCTTGAGCGGGCTCAGTGAGCAGTACCTGTCGGTCGCGCGCCAACGTCCGCAGCAGAAGCGCCCGGAGAAGCTGGGCGAGATCGTGGAAGAAGCCTGCGAGTTCGTGCGCCGCGAGCTCACCCAGGCGGGCGTCACTCTGCAGCTGAACATCGATCCGGAGGTGGGCGAGCGGTCGCTGCCGGTCGATGAAGCGCAGATCCGCCAAGCGCTGCTCAACTTGCTGCGCAACGCGCGCGAAGCGATGCCGAACGGCGGCCGCGTGACCGTCGAGTTGCTGGAGACGGCGGACGGGCTGGATCTCATCGTCGACGACGAGGGCGTGGGCATGCCTGCGTCCACCCGCGAGCGCCTGTTCGAGCCATTCTTTACGACTAAACAGCACGGCACGGGCCTGGGGCTGGCCATCACGCGCCAGATCGCCGAGGCCCACGGGGGCGGCATTCGCGTCGAAGCGCGCCAGCCGACCGGCACCCGCATCGTGCTGCACCTAGCCGGCTGAGGCCTGCGCTATTTGCGCGACCGAAACAGATCGAAGTGCCCACCGACCGTGAACGTGAACCAGGCGTGGCCGTCGCCCTCGTCGACGTCGCGCGTGAGCGGGAGGGCGTTACCGTTGGCGGCGACTTTCTCTACGCTGCCGAAGCCACCGACGCCGATCGAGAGCAGCGACGACAGCGAGGGCACGCCGTTGAGGCGCAGCTCCGCGCCCAGGCCGAGCCGAGCTTCGAACGGCGCGTCCGTGAACTGGTACTGCACGTCGTTCGCGAAGAACGTGCGCGCGCGCCGATAACCGACGGCGACCTCGGTCAAAAAAGCGAGCTTGTCGGGATTGGAGGACGCGCGTAGCCCGACCGCCCAGAAGTCGCTCTCGGCGCCGTCTTGCTTGCCGTCGGGACCGCTTTCGTTGTCACCCGAGCCCAGCTGCGTGCGCTCCCACAGCCCAAAGACCGTGTACGCTCGCGACAGCCGGACGCCTGCGTCGAGCTCGACCACGGGCCCCGACGAGGCGTAGTCGCTCCACGGCACTCCGCGCAGCACGTAACCGGTGCCGTCGGAGGTTCCTACCGGCTCCGCTCTCGCCCAGACGTTGCCGAACGGCACGAACCAGCCGACGCGCGCTCCGAGCCAAAGCGAGTTGAGCGGTGCGAGGTGGCGCGCCTCGGGCGGGGGCGGCGGCTCGGGAAAAGATAGAGGAGGCGGTGGGGGCTCGAATGGCGGCGGCGCGGGCGCAGCGTTCCCGGGCGGAGCCGACCCGGCGGGGGCCGGTTGCTCGACGAAGTACTCGTCACCGGGCGGCGCCTTGGCCGCTCCCTCGGGTGCGGGGCCGGGCGTCGCCTCGCTCGTCTCAGGTGCGGGTGAGGTAGTAGGGGGCGCCTCGGCGGCAGGAGCCGCTGGTGCAGTCGGTATCTGGGCCTGGGCCACGCTCGGCGCGACCGCGGCCATTCCCAAGAGAACGGCAACGCGCTTCATCCGGGCTGGACCATAGCACGCAGCATGCTAGTGCCCGCCCGCTCGACCCCTGCGTTCATGCCCACCCCCGCCAAGCCCCCCTTGCAGCAAGACTGGAAAGCCCTGGGCAGCTACGGGACTTTGGGCATGGAGATCGCGCTGAGCGTGGTGCTCGGGCTGTTCGGTGGCCAGTGGCTCGACAAGAAGCTCCACACCGGGGGCGTGCTGACTTGGGTTGGCTTCGCTTACGGGCTTGCGGCCGCGGGGCGCGCCATCTATCGAGCGGTGCAGAAATCCAACCGCGAGGCCGAAGCGCACGAACAGCGCGAGCGTGAGGCTCGACGGAAGTACGACGAAGATGCTCAAGACCGATGACGATCAAGGTGTGCGAACCGCGCTGTGGGTGATAGCCCTGTGCGGCGTCGCGCTCACGCTCGGCTCGCCCTTCGTGCTCGGTAACGGCGCCATCGTCGGCGTCGCATTGGGCTCGGCGATCGCCGCGTTCAACTTGTGGTCGCTGGCTCGCATCGTGCGCGCGTTCATGAACGGCGCCGGCTTGCCCTGGGTGCTGCTGGCGGCGCTGAAGCTGATTGGTCTCTTGGCGGTCGTCGCATTGGTGCTCCAGCTCGGCATCACGACCGTGATTCCGCTGACCGTCGGCTACGCCGCGCTACCGGTCGGAATCGTTTTTGCTCAGCTCGGTGCGGCGCGTCCGCGCGTCGCAACTTCTCCCCCAATTCAAGGCGGAATCACTGACGATTCCGGCCCCGAAGGTCGATAGATGCCCGAACATTCTTCTTGGCTTACGCTGATTCTCTCGCACTTCCGCGAAACGCTCGATCACAACGCAGACATGCTGGGTGAGAGCTTCGTGGGCAAGCAGTCGCCGACCTGGCACAGCTTCGAACCGTTGGCGGCTTCGCTGTTCATCGTCGCGCTCATCCTGTTGGTCAGCGTGCGTGTGCGCTCGCGGCTCAATCAGACCGACGAAGCGATCATCCCCGAAGACAAACTGACGCTGCGCACGTTCATGGAAGCGTTCCTGGCCTACTTCTACGACCTGGCCAAGAGCGTGATGGATGCCGAGCGCGCCAAGAAATACTTCCCGCTGATCGGTACAGCGGCCACGTTCGTCTTCTTCGCCAACGTCATGGCGCTGATCCCGGGCATGCCGGTCGCCACCAGCAACCTGAACATCACTTTCGGGAGCGCCGTGGTGGTGTTCGTGCTGTTCAACGCCTACGGCTTGATGACCAACGGCTTCGGCTACATCAAGCACCTGGCCGGCCCGGCGTGGTACCTGGCCCCGCTGATGTTCCCTATCGAAGTCATCTCGCTGTGCGTGCGGCCGGTGACGCTGGCGGTTCGTCTCATGGTGAACATGGCGGCGGATCATTTGCTGCTCAGCTTGTTCTTGTCGCTGGTTGCCCTGTTGGTGCCGGTGCCGCTCATGCTGCTGGGCTGCTTGGTGGTGATGATTCAGACGCTGGTTTTCACGATGTTGACCTGCATCTACATCGGCCTGGCGACCGAGCACGAAGCGCACGGGGCTCATCACTGAGCGTCTCTTCCAACCACCTCGGAACGCTCTTCGTCGAATGCTGCGCGCCCTCAAAAACGAGTGGCACGGCGAACGAAAACGAATTAAGAGCGGGCCCTGAAATTGCCCCTGGCCAAGCACCAGGTCTTCGGCGCGAAAGAAAGCGCCAACGCGGAGTAAAAGGAGTCCTTATGTCTAAGAACAAGCTCAAGCTTGCCAGTGTTGCTCTCACCACTTTCACCGCCGCCCCGGCGTTCGCCCAGGGAACGGAAGCGACTGCGGGTGGCTCGGGCTCCGCTGCCGCGATCGGCGCCGCCATCGCGATCGGCTTGGCAGTGCTCGGTGGTGGTCTCGGTCAGGGTCGCGCTGCCGCGGCCGCTCTCGAGGGCATCAGCCGTAACCCCGGCGCGGCCCCGCGCATTCAGACCCCGATGATTCTCGGTCTGGCGCTGATCGAGTCGTTGGTGCTGTTCGCGTTCATCATCGCGTTCATCCTCACCGGCAAGATCTGAGAGCGTTCGCTCCGCGTTCCCGCGGGCTGAGCCGGTCCGACGAATAACTTACTCGTCGCCAATTTGGCTCAGCCCGGCGGATAGTCGCGAGCGTAGCGCCAGCAAATCGAAAGCGCCGGGCGCCGAGCGCTCTGCGATCCCGCGGACGGCGTTGGCGGCGCGATCGCGTGCCACCGCCGACAGCCCCAGGCGGTCGCCCAGCAGTTGCAGCATGCTCACCTCCGTCGGTGACTGTTGGCCGTCGATCTCGGCCACCCAGCAGCAGGTGGCGTAGGTGAACAAGCGCGTGAGCCGGTTCATGCGCACGGTCTCGACCTCGTCGAGGGTGACCTTCGTCGTCAGCGCGCGTTCGACGCTGGCCAGGTCCTCGCCGGTCGTGAGCAGCTGTTTGGCGGCTTGCCGCAGCGCGTCCGCCTCGCGCGGATCGATCGAGCCGTCGGCCCAAGCAACGGCCGAGATGGCCAACAGCGTATCGCGACCGATTTTGAGCTCCATCATGTCCTCCAGATTCGCGCGCACATTCCGGCGTCTTACTACCGGACCCGCACGAGACTTCCCTGTTCGTAGACTGTAGGCAGCGCCGCTGTCCAGCCGCTAGGCAGGCGTGGGCTGGCCCAGTCGAAGAGCCGTTCGGCGTCAGCCGGGCTCAGGTTCACGCAGCCGTGGCTTTGCACGCGGCCGAAGGCGCGATGCCAGAAGGTGCCGTGCAACCCGTAGCCCTTCTCGAAGTACATGACCCACGGCACCCCCTGGATGGCGTAGCTCTCGTTCGCTTCCAGATTCTCCAGGTTGTCCATGTCGCTGGCGGCGAGCTTGACCCAGATGCGATGGATGCCCTTGGGGGTGGCGAGCACGGTGCCCTGGGCGCCACGCCCGGTCGAAACTAGCGTCGCGAACACGGGGTGGTCCCCGACGTACGCGGTCAACGTCTGCGGGGCGAGCTCGACGTCGAACCAATGTTCGCCGGCTTTCACCTCGGGGGGAGGTGCCGAGCGCGATGGCTGACTCAGCTCGCTCGCCGGCAGCCATTGTCCGTCGCCGATGCGGAGCCATTTCTTGCCCGCTTGCTCGCTCGTCTCGAGCACTTGCAGGCGTGTTTGACGTGGCAGCACGTTTTGCAGCGCGGCGCCGCCGGGAGCCTTTCGCGCGTGCGCCTTGTCCACGTTCACCCACGCCACGTCCAGCGCGTCGCCGACGGCGCCGCCTCGAAACGTCGGCGCCGCGACGCGTCGCAGATCGCGCAGTGGGATCCAAAAGCCGTGGCTGCTCAAGCCGTAGCGCTCGCCGTCAGGCTTTTGCCCTTCGCGCGTGATGGCGACCCCGAAGCCGGGCAAGAGCTGCGTCTCGGGCACGCCGTCCTCGGCGACCAGCAAATCGCGGTAGCCGAACGAGCCGTCCGGCCCGACGAAGTAGTAGGTGGCGGGCAGTCCGTCTGCGCTGCGTTGGCGCTCTTGCTCGGGCGGTGCGCCCGCGGCCGAGGCTTCCGCGCCCTCTTCGCAGATCCAAGCCAGCGGCCCGACCGAGAACCAACGCCCGGTGCAACCTCCGCCGCGTACCAGCTCGAATACCGGCAAGCGCGCGCCGCGCTCGGCCGCGCCACGGCGCGCGGCCCCCTTGTTCGGCTCGGTGAACAGCGGCTCGTCGCGCCGCAGCACCAGCACGCTGCGCACGCCTTCCAGCCGGTCAGGGGCGGCCGCAGTGGCGGCCGCGCTGCTGAGCGTCGTAAGCAGCGTCAGGCAGAGCAGGCCGGGTCGCACGCGGCCTCAGCTGAACGTGAACTTCAGCTCGTGATCGCAGACCCGGAACGAATCACCCTCGGAGATGACCTTACGCTGCACGCGTTGACCGTTGTACTCGACGCCGTTCGTCGAGCCCATGTCGACGATGTAATACTGGCCGCTCGAGAACTCGATCATGGCGTGCTGGCGCGAGACGTTCGGATCTTTGATGGTCAGATCGCTCGATTGCTTGCCGCGGCCGATGATGAAGCGGTCCTTCGTCACCGGGAAAGTCTCACCCTGATAGCTGATGGTGAGCTTGGCCCCAGCGCCACCCGGCGCGGCCATGGCCGGCGCAGCCCGACCGGGCGGGGGCGGCGGCGGCGGCATGCTGCGGGCGCCGCCGCTCGGCATGGGCGGCGGTGGCGGGCCGGGCGCGCGACGCGTGGGCGCCGGCAGGGCGGAGCCCGGCGCGGGTAGCGGAGGCGGCGCGCCAGCGCCGGACGGCATGGGGGGTGGCGGCGGACCGGGCGGGGGAGCGACCGGACGCTTACCGGGCGCGGGCGGCGGAGCCGCCAGCTTGGTCGGCGCGGGCGGCGGCGGCG
>Ga0164241_10003032_pt1 | contig 17412 bp, 14 predicted proteins | sample OricomyardsoilBY_FD_108780 | JGI IMG/M metagenome (GOLD analysis project Ga0164241, IMG submission 108780) | Backyard soil microbial communities from Emeryville, California, USA - Original compost - Back yard soil (BY) | ecosystem: Environmental > Terrestrial > Soil > Unclassified | place: USA...
CGTCATGCTGCACGCCGAGCACCTGATATTTGCGCATCCGGTGAACGGCAAGGTCATGGATCTGCACGCGCCGCTGCCAGAGGATTTCAAACGGTTGCTGGCGGCGCTGCGGAAATTATAGGACTGCCGCTGACGGCAGGCCGGGAACGGCACGAAGACAAACGCCGGCCCGGCAAGAAATCAGTTCTTCGGCGGCACGGGTTTCAGCAGCGCCGTGATCCGGTCGAGCCGGTCGCTGTAGGCGTCGATCGCACGACCCACAATGCCGGCGTATTGCTCGGCCTCGGACCAGCGCCGGCCCTCGATCGCCTCGCGGACGCCGGGCAGGGTCTTCACACCGTAGCCGGTGAACAGGCCGGGGGCATAGATCATATGCTTGAACCAGTCGCGGCCGGGCAGGCCGGCGGAGGCGAGCAGCGACTGTTCCATGCCTTGGAACAGCGACTCGAGCTCGGCCTGCTGGGCGGCGGTCAGCGCGGGGGCCGCGGCGAGGAATTGCGCGCCCGCCTTGTCGCAGGCCGTCGCGCTTTGCTTCAGGCGGAGCGCCGCGTTGTCGAGGGCGGCAAGATTGAGAAAGGGCACCGCAGCCTGCTTTGCGGGTTGCACGTAGGTTTCGGTCGGGTCGGAAGCGAGGATGAAGGCGTTTGCCTCGATCAATTGGTTCATCCGCGCGGTGCTGTCGCGGAGGTTGCCCTCCAGTTCATGGATTTCGCGGACGTAACGGCCGACGGTGTCGGCAAATTCGCCCTGGTGTACCGGCGGCAGGTCCGCCTCGGACGTCCGCAGCACCGCCCGGCCGATAGTCTGGGCGAGAGTAATGCCGTAGTGGTAACCCGGGTCGCCGAAGCGTTCGAAGTGCTCGAGGGTAGCATAGGCCGAATGATATACACCGCTCTGCTGGCACTCGCCGCCGTATTCCAGGCTCAACGTGGCGATGCCGAGGTACTGCAGGAATGGCGTGAAGTCCGACCCGGAACCGAGCGCACCGATGGGCACGGGGCCGCCGGCGGCAATCAGCTTGGCCGTGCTTCGCTCCTCGCTCGAGGCGGTCTTTTGGGCGGCGTTCACCAGCGTGCGGGCGCGCAGGCGTTCCAGCACCGTGACGCCCTTCTGAGGGTCGCGGACGCTGTCGGCGAGCTGGTTGACGAACGCCTCAAGGGCGTGGCTGCCGCCCGCCCGGAGGAAGCCGCGGGTGTTGGTGTCGGAATTGATGTAGAGCACGGCTTTCTTCCGGAGTTCGTCGGCGTGCGTCTCGACCCACTCGGTCGAGCCGAGCAGGCCGGGTTCCTCGCCGTCCCAGCTGCAATAAACGATACTGCGTTTGGGCTGCCAGCCGGCCTTGACGAGCGCACCGATGGACTTGGCCTCGGCCATCATCGCGACATGGCCGGAGAGCGGATCCCACGCGCCAAAGACCCAGGCGTCGCGGTGATTGCCGCGGATGACCCATTCGTCCGGCAACCCGAGGCCCTTGATCGTCGCAATGACGTCGTAAACGGGCTTGAGACTCCAATCGGACTTGATGACGAAGTGGACCTTCGCCGGTCCCGGTCCGATGTGATAGGTGAGGGGCAGACCACCGCGCCAGCCCGCGGGCGCGGCCGGCCCGCCGAGCGCGGCGAGCAAGGGCTGGGCATCGGCATACGAGAGCGGCATTACGGGAATCTTCAGGATGGTCTTGGCGTCCTCGATCTTCAGCCGCCTGGCATCCTTGGTCGCACCGATGCCGGGCGTCAGCGGATCGCCGGAATAAACGGGCATGTCGGCGACGGAGCCGCGCTGCACGCCATCCGCCGGCCGATAGCCGCCCTTGGGATAAACGTCGCCGGCGCCGTAGCCGTCGTCCCGCGGGTCGGAATAAATCAGGCATCCCACGGCGCCATGTTCGTAGGCGAGTTTGGGTTTGAGGCCGCGCCAGCCGCCGCCGTAGCGCACGAGGACGATGCGGCCCTTTACGCTGATGCCGCGCTGATCGAGTTCCTTGTAGTCGTCGGGCATGCCCTGGTTGACGTAAACCAGCTCGGCGGTCACGTCGCCGTCGGCTCCGTAAACGTGATAAGGCGGCAGGGCGGCCTTGGTGTTGCCCGAGGAGCGGTCGCCGGGAATCTCCGTCTCGCGGAGCCTGGCCGTGAAAGTGGTCGGCGCGATCAGTTCGAGCTTTTGCGAGAGCGGCGTCGGGTAGAGCACGTGGAATGTCTCGATGTGCGCGTCCCAGCCCCATTCCTTGAACTTCGCGAGGGTGAACTCGGCGTTGGCCTTGTCGTGCGGCGAGCCCACGTGATTCGGCTCCGAGGCCATCGGTTCGAGCCACGCGCGGAGATCCGCCGGATTCAGTTGGGCGTCGAATTTTTTCTCGAGGTTGAGCTGGTCGTCCGCGCGCGCGGGGCGGAAGCCGAGCAGGTTGGCGGAGCGGCCGGTGGTCAGCAGCACGGTGCCGGTGAGGAACAGGAGGATGAGCAGTTGGCTGGGTTTCATGGGGATGAAAGGATGGACCGGTGAGTTGTCCAGGGTGCATGTCGGAATGTCAATGAGGTCGGGGTCCACGCAGGGTTGGACCACGGGGTTCGTCAATTTTGTTTGATTTGAAAATACGGCTGTGGCCTGTTCTCGGGCTGCTGAAGCTGGTTTTTCACCCCATCACCCCATGTCGCTTCATTCCGTCTCGGTCCCGGCCACAAATTGGTTCGTCGCATCCTCTCGTCGCATCCCGCGCCGGATACTGCAATTGCTCGTCCTGATCACCTGGCCGCTCGGCAACCTTTCGGCCGCCTACCACTGGGAGGCTATTCCCGCTGAACACCAGGCGGCCAAGCCGAAAACCCCCGAAGCCACCGAGGCGGGCGCCGAAGTGTTGCTTTCCAGGCGTCGCCTGTCGTTCAGCGACAGCGGCATCACCAACGAGGATTTTCATCGCACGATCGTTTACGATGAGCGCGCCGCCGAAAACGTGGGTCGCATAAGAATAACCGTCAACCTGCCGGCCGTCCTGACCGATTGCGAGGCCCGGATTACCCGGTCCGATGGCACGGTGCGGGAATATGAGATGAAGGACTTCAGCCGGACCAAGGCGGTGGAGCGTGGACGGGGCGGGGTTGCCCGGAGCGGGTTTGTGGTCGATGACAACGATCACGCGGTGCTCGTGTCCGGCGCCGAGTTGTATCAATTGGCCATTACCGATCTGCGGCCGGGCGACCTCGTTGAATGTTATCAGCGGGTTGAGGAAAATATGGGAGCGCTGAACGGATATGCCGGGGAACGCCTCATCCAGGTTCAGGAACCCTTCCCGATTCGATCCCTGTCCTTTTCCATCGGCAGCGACACTTTTGGCAAAAACTCAGGTTACCAGACCGGCTTGAGTTGGTGCAACCTGCCGAATGCAACGCAGGAAAAGAGCGGGGATTCCCTCATGGTGCGGGCGACCGATATTCCGGCGTATCGCAAGGAGAAGGACGCCCCTCCGGACCAGGATATCCGCGCGTATATCATCATGCGACTGGCTTCCGGAAACTTCACGTTTGGCTTCAAAAACTGGAAGGAGTTCGCCGACTATCTGACGGATGAAGCCCGCAGCATGGAGCGTCCGACGGGCGCGATGAAGAAACTGGCCGCGGAGATCGTCGCCGGAGCCGGGACTCCCGGGGAGAAACTTCGTCGTTTGTACGATTATTGCCAGAGGAACATCACCAACTACGACTTCGAGGACCTGCCGGCCGGCGTCCATCTCAGTGGTGCGGAACGCCGGGCATTGACGCCCGCCAAGGCGCTTGAGCTGCGTTGCGGTTCCGCGACCGTCATCACCCGGATCTTTGTGGCTTTGGCCAAGGCCGCGGGATTGGAGGCGACACTGGCCATCACCACCCGGAGCAATTCCATGCTGCGCGCGGACCGGGCGGCGTACGGTTGGAAGTTCATGAACGAATGGGTGGCCGCCGTGCGATTGGACGACAAATGGAACTATTACGCACCGGGCATGCGCTGGGCGCCATTCGGCCAGGTTTATTGGCAGGATCAGGGCACCGCCGTGCTGCTGGCACAAAAGGGAAAGCCAGCCTGGGCCCTCCGCCCCGTGATAACCGACACGGTCAACGACGTGCGGACCAGGCAGGGAGCATTCAAGCTTTCCGAGCAGGGTGCGCTCACCGGGACTGTCACGGAAACCCTTTCCGGCCAGCACGCCATGGTCTGGAGACACCGGAACAAAGGGAAAAAACCTTCGGAGATCATCGCCTTCATTCGCACCCAGGTGCGGCGGGAGTTGGCGTCGGCGGAACTTTCGGACATCGCGGTCGAGGATGACCGCGACAACACCCATCCCGTCGTGCTGCGGTACGGCCTGCGCGTTCCGGATTTCGCCACCCTGGCGGGCGGTCGGATCATTTTCGCCCACGATGTTTTAAATGCGCGCGCAAGGCCGCGCTACACTTCGACCGAGCCTCGCTTGCAGCCGATCCGGTTCCCCTACGGACTGATCATCCGCGATCGGATGGAAATCGAGTTGCCCGAGGGATATGAACTGGAAGCCGGTGACGCTCCGCACCCCGTCGACCATGCGGAGAACGCCGGGATCAAACGCACGATTGCCCTTCGCTACATTCCCGCGAAAAATCTTATCAGCAGCGACAGTACCCTGAGCATCGGACTCGAGGGCAGAATCCTATTTCCAGCCAAGGCTTACGAAGCGCTTAAAACCATTTTCGAGCAGATCAACAAAGCCGAAACGCACACGCTGGTGCTCAAGCCCAAACCCGGCCACATTCCCGCTCCGGCCATCCCCATGGTGACACCTCCTCCGGTGATCGAGCAGCCCGAGGAGCCAGACAATGATCCCGAGGTTTGAATCGTCGGCGGGGCGACTCAAGATCATCCGCTTCGCCATCGTGGCGGCGGCCTGTTTGCCGGCGGTGACGATGGAGGCTGCGGCTCCTCCCGCCTGGCTGGTGCAGGATGCCTCGGTGGCTCCGCTGCCCGACCAGAATCAGGCCGAAATCCTGCGGGACGAGACGACCATTACGATCAACGGGCAGGGGGAATGGCGCGAGGTGCAGCGCTATGCGGTGCGGGTACGCCATTCCGGCGGTGAGAAACATACCCGGATGCGCGTGGGATTTGTCGATAAATCCGACGAGATCCTCGCTGCCGACGCCTGGCTGTTGCCGGCGACCGGGAAACGTCCGACTGCTTATCGACGGAAGGATTGGGCGAATGTCGCCGACATGAATTCCACGACCCTTTACACCGACATCCGCTGGCTCGCCCATATCGCCGACACTTCGGCGGTCGGTGATGTTTACGGCGGCGAGGTGACGGTGATCCGCCGGCACAATTCAGGGCAGGATCAATTGACCTTCGGCGGCGAGTTGCCGTTGCGGCGCGGGCGGCTGGCGGTGCAGGTCCCGGCCGGTTGGCGACCGGAAATTTTCTGGCTCAAGGGCAGGTCCGTCGAACCCCGGGTTTCTTCCGACGGCTGCGTCTGGACTTGGGAACTCACCGACGTGCCGGCGACCAGGAACGAACTTTGGGCGCCGCGACCGGCCGCACCCTTTTACGTGGCGCTCAAGATCCAGCCGCCGCCCGGCACGAACACGACAATTCCCCGCTTGGAAACCTGGGCGGATTTTGCGCGATGGAACGAGCGCCTGATGCAGCCGCAGTGCGATACCAGCGCGCAGATCAAGGAGACCGCGGCCCGATTGACGGCGGGACTGAAGGATCCGTGGGAAAAACTGGAGGCACTCGCCCGGTTCGCCCAGAAGCAGAATTACATTCAGCAGTATGAAAACACCGGGATCGGCTTTGGCTACCGGCCCCGGCTGGCCAGCGAGGTCCTGCGCGCGGGCTACGGGGACTGCAAGGACAAGGCGAACCTGCTGGAAGCCCTGCTCCGCGAAGCCGGCTTCCGTTCGCATATCGCAATCGTGCTGGTCGGGATCGGGCGCACGGTACAGCCCGATTGGCCCGGTCAACAGTTCAACCATGCAATCACGGCCATTGAATTGCCTGATGGGCTGACCCATCCCGCGGAGATTACGCATCCGGTGTTTGGACGGCTGCTGTTTTTCGATCCCACCCATCCCTGGGTGCCGCTGGGGCAGTTGCCGTGGCAGGAGCACGGAGGGCTTGCGCTGATCATCAGTGGTCGCGAGACCGGTCTGACGCAACTCCCCGGCTTCAAGCCCGAACAGGCCTGGGGGAGCGACACCCGCATCGATCTGACGCTCGTGCCTTCAGGCGGCCTGAAGGGCGTGTTGACCGAGCTGGACTCGGGGGAACCCGCCGCCCAGGACAGAGCCAGGGCGCGCCACGCTTCACCGGCGGCCAAACGCGATTATTGGGTCAAACGGATCGCCCGCTCGCTTCGCGGGATTCAAGTCGCGGATCCCGCGGGGGAAGAGGAGGCCGGTGGACGCTATCGAACCCGTCTGGAATTCTCGGCCCGGGAATTCGGACAGTTCGTGCAGGACAAGTTTCTGTTGGTTCGGCTGGATTTGTTGACGCGCAATACGGTTCCGATGTTTCCCCGCATGGCCCGCGCGCAACCGGTGGTCATCAGGCCGGTATATGACGCCCAGGAAGTTCGCCTGCCTTTGCCTCCGGGCTCGGCCGTACCGGAGTTGCCGAAGGCGAGTTCACTCGTCAGCGAATACGGCCAATACTCCGGCAAATACACCGTCGTGGACGGCTCCCTGGTTTATAAGCGGACACTGGAATTACGCGCCGCGACCATTCCTCCGGAACGCTATGGGCTGCTGCGGACATTCTTGGGGCAGGTGGCCAAGGCCGAGGCGACGACGGTGATGATTCACCTGCATCAAGTTTCAGGCGCCGATCAAGTATCGGGCGAAAAAAGATGAACGATGTCGGTAAATATATTGGTTCAGCTCTTACCGTGATTTTGGTTCCGATCATTCTCGGCTGGTTGTTTCGCGGTGTGATTCGCATGCAATCTTCTCCGCTCATCATCTTCCGTCGTTCAAAATGGCTCACTCCACGCTCGCTCGCGCGGGTCTCTTGTCGGTGCTGTTAAAGCCGGCGGCGGCGGTCGCTGATTAAGCCGGAGCGAGCGTTTCCGCAGCCAAGCCCCAGCGGAGGTTGTGGAGCGAGTGGTGAAAACGGTCGATATGGGCGTAATCCGCCAGGGCCAGCATCGTGATGAGCGCGGCGGGAAAGACGTCGGCGCGGGCGGGCGGCATGCCGGGGATCATTTTGCGCTGTTCCAGCGTCAACGGCGCCAGTTCGTCGAGCAGTTGGCTCAGCGTGTCGATGCCGATGAGCGAAGGGGTGTCCTCAAACGGCACCCCGTGTCTGGCTCCTTTGATGGCGCGAACCGTGCTCATCGTGCCGCCGGTAAATACGGCGGACGGTGCGGTGACGGCAAAACGGAATCCGCTGCGCTTCAATTCGTCGCGGACATGCACGCCAAGCGCATTGGCTTCGCCTTGTTTCAAGGGGGCGCCGGCGTCCGTGACAAAGCGCTCGGTCAGGCGGACGCAGCCGAGTTGCAGGCTGACGGCCTGGTGGATGTGGCGATCGCGAAACGAAAGGCATTCGAGGCTCCCGCCGCCGAGGTCGAAAACATAAAAATCCCTCAGTCCCGCGAGCGCCGGATCGCAGGTGAGGCCGAGTCCGATCAGATTGGCCTCTTCATCACCGGTGAGAATCCGGATTTCATGGCCGGTGGCCGCTCCGATCCGTTCGCGGAACTCCGCGCCGTTGGCGGCGTCGCGCACCGCGCTGGTGGCGACGATAATGATTTTAGCCGGGAAAAAAGGCGCGGCGTCGGCGAGCAATTCCCGGATTGCCGACAAGCCCCGGAGCATGCCGTCCTCGCTCAATTCGGGCCTCGCCTTGCCGAGGCCGGCGCTGATGCGGGCGTCGAGCGTCTTGGTCAGCAGCGCCCCGATCCGTCCGGCATCGGCGCGTTCGGCAACTAACACCTTGATGGAGTTGCTGCCAATGTCGATGATCGCAACGCGAGACATGATTCAGAGCGTGAAGTCCTTCGGCGCGATCAATACGACAAATTCACCTTTCAAGCTTCCCTTCATCAAGCGCGACCGCACGTCGGCGGCGGAGCCGACGAGGAAAGTCTCATGGAGTTTGGTCACTTCCCTGGCGATGCAGACCACGCGTTCGCCGCCGAGGATGTCCACGATCTCCGCCGCAAATTTATCGATGCGATGACAGCTTTCGTAGAGCGCCAGCGTATAATCGAAGTCCCCATATTTCCCCAAAAATGCGATTCGTGCGGCGGTTTTGGGCGGCAGAAACCCGGCGAACAAAAATCCGTTGGTCGGCAATCCCGCGGCGGAGAGCACCGCGATCAGGGCGCACGCGCCCGGTACGGGAACCACCGGAAAGTTTCGCCGCCGGCAGGCGCGGACGATCCGAAAGCCGGGATCGCTCAGGCCGGGTGTCCCCGCATCGCTTACGACGGCCACGGATTTCCCCTGACCGAGGAGTCCGGCCAGCTTTTCCGCAGCTTCAGTTTCGTTGTGGTCATGATACGCGAACAATTCCCGGTGGAGCCCGAAGCGCGTGAGCATGGCCCCGGTGGTGCGGGTATCCTCGCAGGCGACCAGATCAACCCCGCCCAGGATCGCCCGTGCGCGATCGCTCAAATCGGCCAGATTTCCGATCGGCGTGGCAACCACATAGAGGTGCCCGGGCTGCGCCGCGAGGGAGGTGTTTGCGGCGGGCGTGTTCATGGCGTCACCGGGCTCATTGGGCGCCAAATCTTACGGAACGGATTGCCAGACAAAAGCCGCCATGAGCGGGCGATCCTGCGACCGAGCTGTTCCCCGGGAGTCACACGGACTCAACCACCCATGCCGGGGATGCGGCCTTCCCATTCGGCCGGACGGCTCCACGGAATGGACGAATCCTGCTGGGGTACGCTGCAAGCGGAGAAACCCAGGATCACGAGCGCCGACATGATTAACACGAAAAGCGTTTTGCGGAATTGAGGCATGTTTGAAGTTCTGAATACGACTAAATCGTCCGCCTGCAACTGTACATTGTCGGAGGGGTCGTGATTGAAAGGCGAAAGGGCGGTTGGAGGCCGGCCAATTGGAAAGCGAAACGGCCGCGAAGTTCCGTGGCGGACCCTTCAGGCCGGTCGGCTATAAGTGGATTCGAACCAGGGGTTCCCGGCCGTTTTTACGATGCCGCTGCCCGGATTGGCGGCAAGGTGTTCGAGTACCTTGAAAACCGTTTCGGCCTTGGCCGGTTGATCGATCCTGGCCGCAAGGGCTTCGGCGGTGAAGGCGGTTCCAGCGGCGGCTTTGAGGGCGGCGTCGATGGCGAGTTTCAAGGTGATCACTCCTCCCGCGGCTTTTTTGCCGGCTTCGACGCCGGGTTGGTGATAGGCGTTGATGCCAATGAGCGAGGCATACAGGCCGACCGCGCGTTCATAGAGGGCGATTAAAATACCGACGGTCTTGGGCGATACTTCCGGAATGGTGATAGTGAGGGAGTGGCGGTCGCTCTCGCTGAGAGCATCGCGGGTGCCCAGGAGGAAACCCTGCAGGAAGTCGCCGCTGGTCACACCGGGTTCGACCTCGAGGGAGGGTTCGACGGCGCGATCCCGCAATACCTCGATGAATGTCACAAAGAAATTATTCACCCCGTCCCGCAATTGCTGCACATAGGCGTGCTGGTCGGTCGAACCCTTGTTGCCATAGACGGCAATGCCTTGATGGACGATGTTTCCGGCCAGATCCTTTTCCTTGCCGAGCGATTCCATCACCAACTGCTGCAAATAGCGGGAGAACAGCAGCAGGCGGTCCTTGTACGGGAGCACCACCATGTCCTTCGCTCCGCGGCCGCCGGTGGCCCAGTACCACATCAAGGCGACCAGCGCGGCGGGATTGTCCTTCATGGCTTTCCGGCGATTGACGGAGTCCATCGCGGCGGCGCCGGCGAGCATCTGGTCGATCTTGATTCCCTGGAGGGCGGCGGGCAGCAGGCCGACGGCGCATAGTTCCGAAGTGCGTCCACCCACCCAGTCCCACATCGGGAAGCGGGCGAGCCAGCCTTCGTTTTGCGCGATCTGATCGAGTTTTGAACCTTCGCCGGTGACGGCGACGAAGTGTCCGGCATGGTCGAGCCCGGCGGCCTTGAAGGCGGCTTGGGCTTCCAGCATGCCGTTGCGCGTTTCCGCCGTGCCGCCGGATTTGGAAATGACCACGACGAGGGTCTGCTTGAGGCGGGTGCCGATCGTCTTCAGCACGTAATCCATGCCGTCGGGATCCGTATTGTCGAAAAACGACACGCTCATCTTGTCGCGACCGCCCTTCAGGCGTCCGAGCGCATGGCTGACAAATTGGGGGCCGAGCGCCGAACCGCCGATGCCGATGACGAGGACTTCCTTGAACTTACCCGCAGCGGCCGAAATTTCGCCTTTGTGGACCTTGGCCGCGAAGGCTTTGATTGCCGCGAGGGTGGAGGTGATGGCGTCTCGCAGTTCCGGCGTCGGAGCGAGATCGGGGTTGCGCAGCCAATAGTGGCCGACCATGCGGTTTTCGTCGGGATTCGCGATGGCGCCGCCGTCGATCGCGGCGAGGTCGGCGATGGCTCGGCTGATCTTGGGCTCCATGGAGGCCATGAAGTCGTCGGGGAAAGGCATCCGGCTGATATCAACCGACAGGCCGAGCTTGGGGTTCGTGTAATAAAGCGATTTGAAGCGGTCCCAGTTCATAATCCGAGATTAGTAACCCCGGCGGCGGACTGGCGCTAGCAGAAACTAAGCCCGGTTGGAGGCGCCTCCGGCGGAAACCGCATCGGTCGGTCCGCTCCGGTTGCGAGAGGGGAATTTTCGGGGTTGCTTGGGCGGCGCGGACACTCATTCACTGGAAGTCCAAAGCATGGCCTTCGATCTCAAGCGCGTATTAAAAGTGATGCTGTTCGCCTCGAACGGCCCTCTTTCCGTCAAAGACATCCAGACCGCGGTCAACCGCTTTCACGAGCAGGCCGCCGCGTTGCCGCTGGAGGATGAACCGGTGGCGGTCGCCGACGGGACATCGCCGGAGGACGCCGGCGAAATCGTCGCCGAGCCGGCTGACCCGAACGCGCCGGTTGAAGTCGCCGTCCCCCTGCCGGTTGAGGACGAGGAATTTTATCGCGATGTGCCCGCGTTGATCACGACGACGCAGATCCGGGAGGCGATGGAAGGGATTTCCCTCGAACTGCAAGCCGCCGACAGCGAGATCATCCTGACCGAAAGCCACAACGGCTGGCGTCTGGTGACGCATCCCCGGTTTGCGCGCTGGGTCCGCTTGCTGCGCAACGACCCGCCACCGGTCCGGCTGACCGGCTCGGCCTTGGAAACGATGGCCGTGATCGCCTATCGGCAGCCGGTGACGCGCGCCGAGATCGAACAAATCCGCGGTGTATCCGCCGAGGCCGGATTGAACAAGCTGCTCGAGCGGGACTTGGTTTACGTGGTCGGTCGCGCCGATCAACCCGGGCGTCCGATTCAGTATGGGACTACGGACGGATTCCTGGAGTTTATCGGCGTGAAGTCACTCGACGAACTGCCTTCGTCGGACGTTCTGTCCCCCCGCCAGATCGACGCCTGGCTGCAAACGTCCAGCAATCCCCGGCCGGCGGGGGATTCCGACATGGGACTGGACGAGACGGAGGAGCAGCAAATGGCGCTGCAGGAACCCGCCGTCGCCCCCGAGGCGCCGGTCGTCTGAATTTCGGAGATTCACCCATGAAAAATTCCATTCGCATCGGAATCGTCGGCGCGGGTGGCAATACGCGGGCGAAACACATTCCCGGGTTTCAGGCGATTCCGGGCGTCAGTGTGACCGCCGTTTGCAATCGCACGAAAGCCTCGGGCGAAGCGGTCGCGAAGGAGTTTGGCATTCCCACGGTGACGGACAACTGGCGTGACATCGTCGAGTCACCGGACATCGACGCCGTGTGCATCGGCACCTGGCCGAACCTTCATGGGAAATTGGTGATCGCCGCCTTGCGCGCGGGAAAACACGTCCTGACCGAGGCGCGCATGGCCCGCAATCTGGCGGAAGCGGAAATGATGCACGGGGAGGCGCTGTTGCGGCCGAAGTTGGTGGCGCAAATCGTGCCGGCTCCCATGTCACTGCCTTTCGATGCGACGATCGCGGAACTGCTGAACGGCGGCGAATTGGGCGCGTTGCGGGAAGTCCTGCTGACGGCGACGAACGGCGGACTGGCGGATGCTTCCCAGCCTCTGAGCTGGCGGCAGGATTTCACCCTCAGTGGCAAAAACACGCTCTATCTGGGAATCTATTATGAAATGGTCCTGCGCTGGCTTGGGCGCGGGGTAACGAGTCTCCTGGCCGAGGCCGCGATTTTTTCCAAGGAACGCAGGGAGAGGGCGGGTGTTCCGGCGACCACGACGATTCCCGAGAGCCTGACCGTGCTCGGCACCTATGCCGCGTCCGCCGGTCACGTCGCGCGACCGGGGGACGGCGCGCGCTTCGTCGCGCATTTCAGCGGTGTCGAATGCACGCTGCCGCGCAACGAGATCAGGCTTAACGGCAGCAAGGCGGGGCTGCGGCTCGACCTCGGGCGAAATGAACTCTGGCTGGCCAAGGTGGGTGCGCCGGAAAAGCCGGTGGAGATTCCGCCGGAAAAGCGCGGCGGCTGGCGCGTGGAGGCGGATTTTATCGACAGCATCCGCGACGGGAAACCCGTCCGGCTGACCGATTTCGCCACGGGGGTGGAATACATGCGCTTTACCGAGGCGGTTTGGGAATCCTGGAACGCCGGCGGACTCCGTGTGACGCTCTGAGTCCGGCTACCGGGTCTTGATCAGATACCAGGCGAAGACGACCAGCACGAGCAGGCCCAGGGCCGCGGCAAAATAAATAATGCAGCCACGCTTCACGTCGTTTGGTTGAGGCGGGTTTTCCTTCCGATACCGCTCGATTATTTCATCGGCGGCGATTTCCGCGGCGCTGGCATCCGTCGACGTGGCGCGCGGAGCGGCAGGGATTGAGGGAGACGCGGCGTCTTCCCGCTCGGCGGGCGGAAGCGCCGCCACGGGGATCGGCGCGGGGGTTTTTGCTTCGAGCGCGGCGAGCTCGCGATCGAGCCGGGCGAGCCGTTCGAGAATGAGCGAGCGTTGACGTTGCAGTTCGGTTCGACGATCGGACACGGGGAAAGGGAAAACCGATTGCGGACCCCGTGCAATCCCGGTTCCACCGATGGCCGCGCACGCCCGGGAGCGCGGCGGACCCTCAAACAAAAAGGCGCATCCCGCGGGATGCGCCTGAAATTGATAAAGGACGTTTGCCGGTTCAGACTACGTTCACCTTGCGGTGAGCCTTGTCGAATTCGACCGTGCCGTCGCGAAGCGCAAAGAGCGTCCAATCCCGGCCCACGCCCACGCCCTTGCCGGGATGATGCTTGGAACCGCGCTGACGCACAATGATGCCGCCTGCGAGCACCTTCTGGCCGCCAAATAATTTGATGCCGAGCCGCTTCGATGTGCTATCGCGGCCGTTGCTGGAGGATTTCTGCCCTGTTTTATGTGCCATGGTGGTGGATCCTTAGACGGTAATGGATTCGATTTTGATGACGGACAATTCCTGGCGATGGCCGCGTTTGCGTTTGGAACCTTTGCGCTTGCGCATCTTGAACACAATGACCTTCTTGGCGCGCTTGTTTTCGAGTACCTTGGCGGTGACGGAAGCGCCTGTCAGGAACGGGGTACCGACCTTGAAGCTTTCGCCCTCGCCGGCAGCGAGGACTTCGTTGATCTCGATCGTGGAGCCGGTTTCAGTCTTGGGATAGCGGTTGACGATGAGGATATCGCCCTCGCTGACCGAGAACTGCTTCCCCTGCGTTTTGATAGTGGCTTTCATAAGTTCAAAGGGTCGAAATAAGGTGAGTGTGGCACGGGTAATCAAGGATTTATTTCGATCGGCGGCGGGATTTGCGAACGGGAGGCTTCACGAAGAGATAGTTGACGAAAAAACTCAGCCCCATCACGCCGCTCAAGGTCCGCAGGTTTCTCATCGCGCCAACCACGGTGCTCAATTCGCTGGCGGCTGGCTCGCGCAACCGGATGAGTAGCAAACAACCTATCAGTGCAGCAACGGGTTGCACGACAAAGACAGCGTGGTAAACCGTCAGCGACGCATAGCCTTGGTCCAATCCCCACTGCAGAATCTCGCCCCCGATGATCGGCGAAACGGCGGCAACCGCGGAAATGCACGCGAGATTGAGTCCGAGAGCCAGGTTTTTGGCTTCGGGCGGGATGAGTTTCAGGACGATGGTGAACTGGCCCAAAATGAAACCCGCGCTGACGCAGCCTCCGTACAGCCACATGCCATAAAGGAGCGAACTGTTCCGCGGGGTGATCATGCACCAAAGCAAGTTTTGCACCTGCCAGGCGCCGAGCGCGACGGCCATCACGGCCTTGTTGCCGTAACGATCCAGCAACTGCCCCCATACGGGCAGCGAAAGCACACCGCCGAGGGCGGAGAGCGTTGCCAACATGCCGACCTGGGTGCCGGAAAGTCCGAGTTCCTCGAACATGAAAACGTGGTAGAACGGACCGAAGCTGTTTGCGGCGAACGACCAGATGGCGCCAAAAGCGATAAAGAGCAGCAACGACCTGGCGCGGGAAACGATGCGAATCTGTTCGCCCAGCGGACGCTGGGCGACGACCGCGGGGCGGGCGCTGGGACGCACGCCCGGCATTCGGCTGAAATAATACAACGAGACCACCCGGCAGAGGCATGAGACTCCGATGATGATCTGGAAGATCCGGACCGAGTAGTCGAACCGGGCCAACAACGTGCCCGTGAGCAGCACGAACGCGAGCGTGGCGCCCTGGCAATAGCGGTTGCGCTGGCTGAAATAGCGCCCGCGCAGCCGTGACGGCACAAGATCGTGCATCCAGCCGTTCCAGGCGACGGCCAGGGAGGCGTTGAAAAGGCTTGAAACGAAAAACCACGGCAGCAGCAGTCGGCTTACGGCCACGGGGTCATGGAGCGGAAGCGAGGAAAGTTTCCAGCCGAGCCACGCCCAACAGGCCGTGTGCGCCGCCGCGAGGGCGATGGCGGTGGGCTTGACCGACAGGCGGGCGACGAACGGCGAATAAAAGACCTGCAGGAAATTGCAGACAAAGGGCAGGGAGGTGAGGGAACCGATGGCGGGTTTCGAGAGCTGAAATCCCTTGGTCACCATCGCGGTGATGAAAATATTCACCGGCAGCGACATCGTCACGATCGGGGTCGCCAACATGCCTTCCCGCGTGCTGGCCCGCATGCCGAGGCGCAGACTTTCGCGATGGGTCGAGTGCGATGATCTGGACAGGTTTGCTTCCACGGTATGGGTTGCCTATTCTGATATGGTGGCTCCACGGCTCGTAAATCCCAAAGAATTTATTTCATCCGACACGCTGGCGAACGCCCGTTCGCTGCTCGGGCTTATGTTGGTGCGCACGACCGATCGCGGCCGCCAGTCAATGATGATCACGGAAGTGGAGGCCTACGACGGCGAAAGCGACCTGGCCTGTCACGCGAGCAAGGGACGCACGAAGCGAACGGACGTCCTCTATCGCGCCGGCGGCGTCTGGTATGTTTACCTGTGTTATGGCATTCACGAAATGCTGAATCTCGTGGTGGGGCCGGAGAACTCCCCCGCGGCCGTGCTGATTCGGGGTGTGGGCGGGATCAGCGGACCGGGCCGGCTGACGCAGCGCCTGCAGATCGACCGGAAGCTCAACGGCCTGCCTGCGCAACCGCAAAGCGGACTCCATTTGGAGGACGTCGGCATGAGGATTCCCCGCCGTCGCATTCAGGCCGGTCCCCGAATCGGCGTAGATTACGCGGGCCCGGTGTGGGCGGCAAAACCCTGGAGATTTCAGTTCGATCCAGACGGGCTTTCGCCGGCCGCCGGTCCCTTGTAGTCGCTCAGCAGCAGCGTGGCGGATCCGAAGTTCAACTTGAGCTGCATTTTCACGGGCAGGTTGCTCCGATCCTGGGAAATCCAGACCTTGATTTCCCCGCCTTTCTTGAACAGGCCCTTCGGATCCTTTTCCATGCGCGGCACGAGGACGAGGGTTTGATAAACCCCGAGCGGGGTCCGGACCTCCTCGTAGTTTTTTGCCTCGATCGTCAGCGGATAAAAGTCGCGCCCAAATTGAACCAGCAGGTCGCGCTTGCCGCCGGGCTCCAGGTTCCAGTCGCGCGTCTGCACGAGCGCGCTGATCAAATCCACCGGGTTTCCCTCGGGAATCGGAATCTCCGCCGAGCGCTCGGTCCTGACACGATCGGTGAAGGTGGCGATCCGCGTCTTGTAGTCGAAAACGATATCCGTATCGGTCGCCCGCTTCGGATCCTCGCCGCTTTCCCTGACGTGAAGCATGCGTCCGGTGGCCTTTTCGATCACCACCTCCGCCTTGTTGTCGAAGGAATAAAGCGCGCGAACAAATCCGCGCGACTTGGTGTCGGTCGTGATGCGCATCACCTCCACGCCGTCCCGCTTCTCGTCATGGGCGGCGATGATGATTTCGCCCGCGTGGCTGAAGATCGCAAAACCCACGCGATAGGTGAAGGTTTCCCCGTCGCGGAAGGCCGTGAACGGAGCCGCCCTTCCGAACGTGGCGGCCAGAAGCAGGGCGACCCAAACAGAGCGAAGGGGAAATCTCATCGGCATTCGGACATGAAAATTAACAAAAGGTGCGGCGGCGAGTTTCTTATTGAAGATCACATCCGACGCTCTCGAATCCCGTTTCGCGGACGTTGAGGGCTAGAAATCCAGCTCGGTTTGATTCGTGTGGACCAGCGGTCCGGCCTCGATCCCTCGGGCCCGGAGCGTGGCGGCGAACTGCCTTGCGAAACCATGCAGCGTATAGACACGCTTCGGCCGGACCTTTTCGACCAACGTCAGCAGATCCGGGAAATCCGCGTGGTCGGACAGGGGAAACGCGACGTCGCAGCCCTGGCGGTAACCCGCCCCGCGATCCAACGCCCATCCCGTTGCGACCGCTGTTCGCTTCGGGTGAATCCACGACAGGGGCTCCGTCCGCAACGAATTGGGCGGGCCGATGACGACATGGCCCGCGTAGTTCCGGGGATCGAGCAGGGAGTAGGGTGGGAGTTTCATGCCCAGTTCGGAGTAACGCTGCGTCATCTTGAACCCGTGGGCGTGCAGCATGAGGGGCAAGCCGGCCCGGCCGACGATTTGCAGCAGTTCCTGGGTTTTTCCGAGATTGTAGGCGAGAAGCACGGGCGTGGTGTTCTCCGCCAGCGATTGCCGGCAGAAATCCACAATGCCCCGCTCGACCTCTTCCGCGGGCGGAAAAACATAACGCGGCAATCCGAACGTCGTTTCCATGATCAACACGTCGGCCCGGGGGACGATGCACGGCTCGGCGGCGAGACTCGGCCGCAGCTTGAAATCGCCGGTGTA
>Ga0164241_10003033_pt1 | contig 17410 bp, 20 predicted proteins | sample OricomyardsoilBY_FD_108780 | JGI IMG/M metagenome (GOLD analysis project Ga0164241, IMG submission 108780) | Backyard soil microbial communities from Emeryville, California, USA - Original compost - Back yard soil (BY) | ecosystem: Environmental > Terrestrial > Soil > Unclassified | place: USA...
CACCGGCAGCAAGTCCTCGCTGGCGGCGCCCTGGTTCGACCGCTACACGACGCCGCTGGCGATCCTGCTCGTCCTCTTCACCGGGATCGGGCCGCTGCTCGCCTGGCGCCGGGTCAGCTGGGCCTCGGCCAAACGGGTCTTCCTGGTTCCGTCGCTTGCCGCGGCCGCGGTCGGCATCGCTCTGCTGCTCTTCACCGATGCCGTCCACGAGCCCTGGGCCTTCGCCCTCTTCGTCTTCGCCAGCTTCGCTCTCGTCGGCCTCGCTCAGGAGTTTTGGCGCGGCGCGGCGGCTCGCCGCTCGCTCCGTGGCGGCTCGATGTCGGCGGCGCTGGTCGCGATCGTCTCGCGCAACCGGCGCCGTTACGGCGGCTACATCGTCCACGCCGGTATCGCCGTGCTGCTGATCGGCATCGCCGCCTCCTCCAGCTTTCAGACCAATCGCGACGTCGAGCTGAGGCCAGGCGAGAGCGCCGTGGTCGACGGTCGCACCGTCACCTACGAGCGGCCGACCGTCGGCGTCAGCGAGGAGGCACTCACCTTTGGTGCCGTGATGTCAGTCGAGCAGGACGGCAAGAGCTTCATCGTGCGTCCGAGCCGCCGCTACTTTCGTCCGACCGGCTCCGAAACGGGCCCAATCGCTAACTTCTTCGGCGGCGAGGCGACCAGCGAGGTTGGGCTCAAACCGGGACTGGGCAGCGACTTCTGGACCTCGATGCTGCCCGACATTGCGGCCGTGCAGCGCCGCGTGCGTGCGGCCGACGCCGGCTTCCGCGCTTGCGTCAGCGGCACCCCGGGCACTCCGCCGGAGTGCCGTGCCGTGGCCCAGCTGATGCGGGCGGCGGCCGCGAACCCGGCGCTTCGCCCCAACGCACAGGCGACGATCCAGAACCTCCAATCGGCCACCGCCGAGCGGATTGCCAAGACCTATCTCGCCGACGACTCCGCCGCCACCTTCCGCGTCATCATCGACCCGCTCGTCACCTGGATGTGGATCGGCGGCCTGATCGCCCTCTCTGGAGCGCTGATCGCGCTCTGGCCGGCGCGCCGCAGCCGCCGTCAGCCGGTCGTCGCCGACCCCGAGTTGGAGGCGCTCAAGGAAGCCAAGTACCGCGAGATCCGCGACGCCGAGCTCGACCATGCCGCCGGCAAGCTCTCCGACGAGGACTTCGCCCTGCTCGACGCCGAGCTGCGCAACGAGGCGGTCGAGATCCTCGATCGCGGCTGACCGCGGCTAGATCTTCAGCAGTACGAGGGTGTTAACCACGAAGAGGATCGCGAAGAAGACCGTCGCGCGGTCGAGATTGCGCTCGACCATCGAGCCGCCGCCGAAGGCGCTACCACCGCCGCCGATGCCGAAGGCGCCGGAGAGGCCGGTGTCTTTGCCGGAGTGGAGCAGGATCAGGAAGATCAGGACCCCGGAGATGATCACTTGTAGGAAGCCGAGAAAGGCGTACACAGCTGGGCAGTGTAGCCGTTGTCGGCCCGCTGCAAACCGGCGCATCTCGGCGTCCTCGGTCGCTCGCGTGCAGAGCACGCCACGCTCCCTGCGTCCCTTGACCTGCTTGGTTTTCGCGGGCTGCGATAGACGAAAAAACTGGAGATGTTGCTTAAATTGACAAAGTTCGCTAGTTTGTAAATCAAGGAGACGCAATTTAGTATTTTGACAAGGAGGCATTGCCGCGATGGAGGCTGCGACCCATAGCCATAGCCACGACCACGGCCCGGAAATCGAGCTCAACCCGGCCACCTGGCGCGACGCCAAGCGCTATGCGTGGTTGCTCGGCCTGGTAATTCCCTTCGCCCCCTTCATCGCCTGGGTCAGCGTCGAGGTGACGGGATTCGACTTCTTCTGGTTCTTCGGCCCGCTGCTCGTCTTCGTCGCCTTTCCGATCCTCGACATGGCGATCGGGGTCGACCCGACCAACCCGCCCGACAGCATCCTCAAGTGGCTCGAGCAGGACCGCTACTACCGCTGGTGCACCTACCTCTACATCCCGGTCCAGTACGCCGGCCTCGTCCTTGCCTGCTGGCTCTGGTCGAGCGGCGACCTCTCCGTCTTGGAGAGCCTTGGCCTGGCGCTGACGATGGGAGTCGTCGGCGGCATCGGCATCAACACCGCCCACGAGCTCGGCCACAAGCGCGACGACCTCGAGCGCTGGCTGAGCCGCATCGCCCTCGCCCAGACCGGCTACGGCCACTTCTTCATCGAGCACAACCGCGGCCACCACGTTCGCGTCGCCACCCCGGAGGACCCGGCGAGCTCGCGGCTGGGGGAGAGCTTCTGGGCCTTCCTGCCGCGCACCGTCTCCGGCAGCCTCAGCTCCGCCTGGGGAATCGAGTGCGCTCGGCTCGATCGCATGGGCAAGTCGCACTGGAGCCTGCGCAACGACATCCTCGGCGCCTGGGCGATGACGGTGGCGCTGTTCGCGGCGCTGGCAATCGTCTTCGGGCCGGTCGTTCTGCCCTACCTGCTGCTCCAGGCGGTGCTCGGTTTCTCGCTGCTCGAGGTCGTCAACTACCTCGAGCACTACGGCCTGTTGCGTCAGAAGAAAGAGGACGGTCGCTACGAGCGCTGTCTCCCCGAGCACAGCTGGAACAGCAACAACGTCGCCTCCAACGTGCTGCTCTACCACCTGCAGCGCCACAGCGACCACCACGCCAACCCGACCCGCCGCTACCAGGCCCTGCGCCACGTCGATGAGGCGCCGCAGCTGCCCACCGGCTACGCCGGGATGATCGTGCTGGCCTGGATCCCGCCGCTCTGGCGACGGGTGATGGACCCGCGCCTGGTCGAGCACTACGGCGGCAACGTCAGCCGCGCCAACATCCAGCCGCGCAAGCGCGACCGCCTCCTTGCCCGCTACGGGGCTGCGGCATCGTGAGCCGCTGGCGCTGCCCCGGCTGCGGCTATGTCTACGACGAGCAGCAGGGCCATCCTCGCGAGGGCTTTCCGCCCGGCACTGCCTGGAGCGAGGTTCCCGACGACTGGGCCTGCCCCGACTGCGGGGTCCGCGACAAGGTCGATTTCGAGCCCGACACGGAGGGCGCCGAGTAGTGACCGCCTCCGCTGAGACGATTCCGGCGGTGGCAAGCGCACGCACGCCCTACCCGCAGGCCGCCAAGGAGCTACTGCGGGAAACGCTCTTCGGGGCGGCCCGCGACGAGTTGCAGAGTCGCGCCTGGTCGGAGATCACGATGTCCAACATCGCCAGCGTCGCCGGCGTCAGTCGCCAGACCCTCTACAAGGAGTTCGGCAGCCGCGCCGAGTTTGGCCAGGCCTTCGTCATCCACGAGGGCGAACGCTTCCTCGACGGGGTCGACGAAGCGGTCCGCCAGCACCTCGACGACCCCCGCGCCGCGGTTCGCGCCGCGCTCGACGCCTTCCTGCGCACCGCCGGCGAGGACCCGCTGGTGCGCATCCTGCTCAGCGACGACGGCACCGGCGGCTTGCTGCCCTTCGTCACCACGCAGGGCATGCCGGTGGTCCAGTGGGCCACCGCCCGCCTCACCGCGACGATCGAAGCGGGCTGGCCGCAGGCCCCGGTCGAGAAGGCGCGGCTCTTGGCGGAATCCCTGGTTCGCCTCGCGATCAGCTACATCACCGCCCCGACCAATCCGACTGAGACGACCGCCGCTCAGGCCGGTGAGCTGCTCGGGCCGTTCATCGACGACGCGCTCGGCACGGCCTAGCCGGCGCGCTCCGCGCGGGATTGCGACGACTTGCCGTAGTAGACGGCGAAGCGCCGCGTGAAGCCCTGGCGCTCGTAGAAGCGCTGGGCGTTGACGTTGGTCGCTGTCGTGGTGATCGCCATGGCGTCGACGCCGAGCTCGGCGAGCCGGGCCCAGACCGCCTCGACGAGTGCCTCGCCGACGCCGCCACCGCGGTGCTCGGGCAGGACCGAGAGGGTCTCCAGCTCGGCGAGGCGGTCGCCGGTCTCCCAGCCCGCGTAGGGCGGGCCGAGCGTGACGAAGGCGTAGCCGACCGGCACGCCGTCGGTCTCGGCGAGGACGAAGAAGGTGTCGGGGTCCTGGAGCCAGCGCTCGTACTTCGAGCGCCGGATCCGCCAGGAGTCGGCCAGGGAGCGCTTCGGGGTGCGGGCGCCGAGGTCGGGGGTGATCTCGGTGTGGTGTGTCTGCAGGGCGTTCCAGACCGGCTCGAGGACGGCGAGCTCCTCGACCGTGCCGGCGTAGCGCAGCGATGGGTCAGGGTTTGGCCGAGTGGCTCTCGCCGGTTCGCCGTCACGCTCGAGGCGGCGCTCCAAATTGGCGCGGACCTCGAGCCACTCGGAGTCGATCACGCTGAAGTAGGCGGAGTCGCGCTGGCCGACGTCGGGGACGATCATGTGGTTGCGCATCACGCCCTCGAACTTCGCCGGCAGCGCGGCCAGCGCGGCGCGCGAGCGCTCGTTGCGGGCGTCGGTCTTGAACTCGACCCGCGCGCAGCCGAGCGTCTCGAAGGCGTGGCGCATCATCAGCAGCTTCGCCTCGACGTTGGCGCCGCTGCGCCAGGCGCTCGGGTTGAGCCAGGTCCAGCCGATCTCGACGGACCGGTCGGCGGGGCGCACGTTCAGGTAGCGACTGCTGCCAATGACCTTGCCGCTGCCCACGTCGCGGGTGACGAAGATGCCCTCGCGGCCAGTCTGGGCGGCTTCGAATGACAACTCGATCCACTTGTCGAAGGTCTCGCGCCTATCGAGGTGGGCGAGCCAGGTCCAGATTTCGGGCGCCTGCGCCGCTGCCCAGAGCTCCTCGACGTGCTCCTTGCCGAGCGGCTCGAGTACGACGATCGATCCCTCCAGGCGTTGGGTCAGGTTCTCCACGGCGATCATTCTGGCGCTCCGCCGAGCTCGAGGCGGACCAGGCGCAGACCGATGTCGAGCTCGTCCTGAGTCCGGAGATGGCCGTACTTTTCGTCCCAGCGCCCGCTCGCGAGATCGGCGCGGAGTTGCTCCAGACCCCGCTCGGTTGCCTCGGTGGGCATCCGGTGCCAGATCGAGGCGGCACGGCGGACCTCGGGGTCGAGGACCATCTCGGGACGGTCCCAGAGAGCGATCGTGAAGCCGTCGAGGCAGCCGCGCGGCACGGGCACTGGCTCGATGATCGCGCCCGGCAGCTTGGCGCGAAGCGCTGAGATCGCGGGCAGCGTTTCGCGGTCGAGAACGCCCGCCTCGGGAAAGTAGTCCTCGACGATCCAGCTTTCGCAGACCACCTCGGCATCGATGGTCAGCAGCACGAGGCGCTGACGGGCGACGCGCCGCATCTCGGCGAGGCCGGCGTCGAGGTCCTGCCAGTGGTGGATCGTCAGCACGCCCATCGCCGCGTCGACGCTCGCGTCGTCGAGCGGCAGGGCCTCGGCCACGCCCTCGATGGCCGGCGCCGCCTCCGGTCGCCGCTGGGCAATCATTACCGGCGAGGGCTCGACCGCGACGACCTCGCGATCGGTCGGCTCGTAGGACCCGCTGCCGGCGCCGACGTTGACGACGCTGCGGGCGTCGCCGAGCGCCGCCCAGATCGCCGCCTCGATGCGTGGGTCGGGGCGGCGGTAGTCGCTGTAGTTGAGGCCCATGCGGTTGTAGGCCGGGTCGGTCATGAGGCGTGCTCGCGCAGGAGGGTGACGAGCAGCGCGACGAAGTCGCCATAGAGGTCCTCGCGAACGGCCGCCGGGCTGACGAGCGCTTCGATGCTGAGGCCGATCCCCAGCGCCCGCAGCACCAGCGCGAGGTCGGCGGGGGGGAGGGCCAGCTCGATCCCCTCCTGCTCCTGGTAATGCCCGATGTAGCCGGCGATCGCCTCGCGCAGCGCGGCCGAGCGGGTGCCAAAGCGTTCGGCCAGCTCGGGGTCGCGGCCGGCGTGGGCGATGAACTCCATGTGCAGCAGGAAGGACTCGCGGTCCTTGGCGAAGCGCTCCATCCACTGGTCGGCGAGCGCCCGGGCGCGGACCTCAATCGGCTCGTCCTCGCCGAGCTCGACCTGGGTCGCGGCAAGCTCGCGCGCCCGCTCCGCCATGTACTCCTCGAGCACGGCGAGGAAGAGGTCGGCCTTGCCGTCGAAGTTCGAGTAGACGGCGCCGTGGGAGTAGCCGGCCTCCTCGGCGATCTCCTCCACCGAGGCGCCCTTGTAGCCACGCCGGGCGAAGACCGTGGCCGCAGTGGCGAGCAGCTCGGCGCGGGTTCGGGCCTGCCTCTCGGCGCGCGTCTCTCTCTTTGCCTTGGTGGTCATTCAGATTGCAACTCCAATTCGAATGATGATACTAATTTGACATGGCGCCAAACCCGGAGCTCAGCCTTGCCGAGGCAGGCGGACTGCCTCGCCTCTTCGTCTGGGCCGGCCGGCCTCGCTCACTCTGGATTCTCGCCGCCCTGACGCTCATCTCGGGCGCCGCGATGCTGCCGGCGATGATCACGATGGCCGACCACGGCGCCTCGCTGATCGCCTTCGAGAACGCCGGGACGGTTGCGCGAAGCGAGGAGATCCTCGCCGAATGGGGGGCGGCGGGGAAGGCCGCTGCCTGGTGGCAGCTAGCCCTTGATGTGCCCTTCCTCATCGGCTATGGCCTCTTTGCGGCTGGCGCCTGTGCCGCGGTCGCGCGACGCGCCGCGCGGGTCGGCAAGTCTTGGTTGCGGAGGGCGGCGGCGGTGTTGGCCTGGTTTGGGCCGGTGGCGGCGGTGGCGGACCTGCTTCAGAACATCTCGCTTGCGCTGATCCTGGCCGGCCACGTCGCCCAGCCGTGGTCGCGCATCGCGGCGACCTCGGGTCCCACTGTCAACGGCCTGATGGCGATCGCGCTGATCTTCGCGCTCGCCGGCACGGCTGCGACTCGCGAGCAGCCCGCCGAGGTCACAAGAGCGGAGCTGGACTAGGTGGGCGAGCCGCTCGAGATCCTCGGCCGCTGGCTCGACGAGGCCGCTGAGGCACGGGTTCCGGCGCCGCGCTCGATGACCCTGGTCACGGCGACCGCGGATGGCCGGCCCTCGGCCCGGCTCGTAACGCTCAAGCGGCTGGAGGACGGCGGGCTCGTCTTCACCACGGCGCTGTGGACCCGCAAGGTCGAGGAGCTGCGCGGCAATCCGGCGGTCGCCGCCGTCTTCCACTGGCCGGCGCTGGGCCGCCAGGCGCGGGTCGAGGGGCGTGCAGAGATCGCGGCGCGCGAGCTTGCCGAGCAGCTGTTCGCCGAGCGGCCCCGCGATCACCAGTTGCAGGCGCTGGTCTCCCATCAGGGCGACGAGATCGAAGACCTCGCGCCTCTGCGTGAGCGTCTCGCCCATCTGCGCGACGAGACGGTCGACGCGCCAATCGCCTGCCCGTCCGATTGGGGTGCGGTGCGGATCGTTCCCAATCGGATCGAGCTCTGGGAGGAAGCCCCGGACCGCCTCCACGAGCGGCGGCTTTACGAGTCGGTCGACGGCGAGTGGCGCCTGTCGCGGCTCGCTCCGTAGCTTAGGACTCGAGCAGCAGCGTCACCGGGCCGTCGTTGACCAGAGCCACGCCCATGCAGGCGCCGAAGACGCCCTTGGCGGCGCCGAGCCGCTCGCAGAAACGGTCGTAGAGCGGCTCGGCATCCTCGCCGGGCGCCGCCTCGACATAGCTCGGCCGGTTGCCCTTGCGGGTGCTGCCGTAGAGGGTGAACTGGCTGACGCAGAGCACCTCGCGCTCGCCCAGCGGCTCGTTCATGCGCCCCTCGGCGTCGTCGAAGATGCGCAGTGCCCGCACCTTGTCGGCGAGCCGGTCGGCGTCCTCGGCGCTGTCGCCGCGCCGTACGCCGAGCAGGATCAGCATCCCGGGGCCGATCTGCGCCACTCGCTCGCCCTCGATGTCGACCGCGGCCTGGCTGACCCGCTGAACCAGCGCCCTCATCGCGATCTCCGCCACATGCTGTCCACGCTACTAACGAACTGCATCAACTTTTCTATCTACCAGGTGGAGAAGTTGATGCAGTTCGGGCTTCGGCGCAGGTATAAATAAAAACGAGTCTCATTTTGATTTAATCCGCGCCGTGCTCGAGCCCTTCCAGCTGCCTTTTGTCCAGCGTGGGCTGATCGAGATCCTGATCCTGGCCGTGCCGGCCGGTCTGCTCGGCACCTGGATCGTCCTGCGCGGCCTCGCCTTCTTCTCGCACGCGGTTGGCACCGCGGCCTTCCCGGGGCTGGTCCTCGCTGACGGGCTGGGCTTCGCGGCGCCGCTGGGCGCTTTCGGCGCCGCGGTCGTCTTCGCCGCCGGCGCTTCGCTGCTCACCCGCCGCGACGAGGGGGGGAGGGACAGTGCCGTGGCGATCGTCCTCGTCGGCTGCCTCGCCGCCGGCGTAATCCTCGCCAGCGACGTCTTCGGTTCGGGCTCGAACATCGAGACGCTGCTCTTCGGCAGCCTGCTGCTGGTCGATGACGGCGACATCGTCCTCGCCGCCGTTGCGGCGGTGGCGACCGTCGTCGCCTCGCTGTTGCTCGGGCACCGCTGGCTCGCCGCCGGCTTTGACCCTGCGGGCGGGACACCGACCGGCGGCCGGCTGCTCGACGTCGCTCTGCTCGGCTTGATCGCTCTCGCGACCACGGCGGCGCTCTCGGTGATCGGCGCCCTGCTCGTCGCCGCCCTCTTCGTCGTGCCGGCGCTGACCACTCGCCTCTTCACCGAGCGGATGCGCACCTGGCAGCTCGCCAGCATCGCTCTCGTCGCCCTCGAGGGCACGGTCGGGCTCTGGCTCTCGGTCGAAACCGACGCTCCTCCGGGAGCGACGATCGCGGTTGTCTCCGGTGCGGTCTTCGCCCTCGCCGCGGCGCTGCGGGCGCTCGCTCGCGCTCCACGTGCGCCGCAGCTCGCGGCGGCTGCTTTCGCGGTGGCGGCCCTGCTCGCGGCGGGCTGCGGTAGCGATTCGGGCGCGAGCAACGGGCAGATCGAGGTGGTCGCGACGACGACCCAGGTCGGCGACTTCGTCCGCGAGGTGGGCGGCGACGCGGTCGTCGTCGATCAGATTCTTGAGCCGAACACCGACCCGCACGAGTACGAGCCGCGCCCCAGCGACGTCGTCGCGGCGGCGGGGGCGAAGCTCGTCTTCGCCAGCGGCGACGATCTCGACGGCTGGATCGAGCAGGTCGTCTCCGACAGTGGCAGCGACGCCGAGCTAGTCGACCTCGGCGCGGTGGTGCCCGAGCGGCGACCCGGCGAGTCGAATGGCGACGAGGCTTCGCAGTTCGACCCGCACTGGTGGCACGACCCGCGCAACGCCGAGGTCGCCGTGCGAGAGATCGAGCACCAGCTAATCGCTGCCGATCCCGACCGGCGGCGCGACTTCGAACGCAACGCCGCCGCCTACCTGGCCGAGCTTCGGGCACTCGACGCCGGCGTTGCCCGCTGCATGGGGCGGATCCCGGCTTCGCGCCGCAAGCTGGTCACCGACCACGACGCCTTCGGCTACTTCGCCGACCGCTACGGGATCGACGTCGTCGGCGCCGTCATTCCCTCGCAGACGACCCAGGCGCAGCCCTCGGCAAAGGACCTCGCCGAGCTCGCCGACTTGATCGAGCGCGAAGGGGTCGAGGCGATCTTTCCTGAGAGCTCGCTGAGCTCGAAGGTCGCCGAGACGATCGCCGAGCAGACCGGCGCCACGGCCAGCTACACGCTCTACGGCGACACGCTCGGCCCGCAGGACTCCGACGGCGCCACCTACCTGCGCATGGAGGCGGCCAACGCGGACGCGATGGCGCGCGGCTTCACAGGGGGGAGGTGGGGATGCCGGCTGGGCCACTGATCGAGGCGGCCGGACTCAGCGCCGGCTATGACAGCGCGCCGGCGATCTCGGCGGTCGGCTTCTCGCTTTCCGCTGGCCAGACCCTGGCGCTGCTCGGCCCCAACGGCGGCGGCAAGACGACCCTGCTGCGCGCCGTGCTGGGCGAGCTGCGCCTGATTGAGGGGACCCTGCGCGTCAGGGCGAGGTGCGGCACGGTTCCCCAGACCGAGCGCTCGCGGCTCGACTACCCCGTCTCGGCTCTCGACGTGGCGACGATGGGGACGCTCTCGCGCCTGTCCTGGTGGCGGCGGCCGGGTCGTGCCGAGCGCCGGGCCGCGGCGCAGGCACTCGACCGGGTCGGACTGGGACCGTTCGCCGAGGAGACCTTCGGCCGCCTCTCCGGTGGCCAGCGCCAGCGCGTTCTGATTGCCCGGGCGCTCGTCCAGGACGCCGGTGTGCTCCTGCTCGACGAGCCCTTCTCCGGCCTCGACCGGCCCAGCGCCGAGGGGCTGGAAGCGCTGATCGGCGAGCTGGCCGGGGAGGGGAGGGGCGTCGTCATCGCCACCCACGACCTCGAGCAGGCGCGCGCCTGCGATCTCGTCCTCTGCATCAACAAGCGCCAGATCGCCTGCGGCGAGCCGGAGGCGGTGCTCGCCGACGTCGAGGTGCTGGAAGCGACCTATGGCGGCGCCATCGTCGAGATCCCCGGCGTCGAGGGCCGGGCCATCCTGCCGCCGCATCATCACCACCACTGAGCATGCTCGAGCCGCTCCAGGAACCGTTCATGCAGCGTGCCCTCGCCGAGGTCGTCCTGGTCGGGGTGGCGGGTGGTGCGCTGGGCTGCTGGGTCGTCTTCTACGGCCTCTCCTACGCGGCCGAGTCGCTCGCCCACTCGCTGTTCCCCGGCCTCGTCGCCGCCGCCATCGCCGGTGTCCCGCTGCTGCTCGGCGCGACGCCGGCGATCGTCGTCGCCGCGCTGGCGATCGCGCTTGCCGCCAGGATCGCCGGGGTGAGCAGAGAGGCGGCCGTCGCCGTCGTGGTGACGACGATGTTCGGCCTCGGCGTGCTGCTGGCGCTCTCGCCGCAGTCGCCGCCGGGGGTGGAGGCGCTGCTCTTCGGCGACGTCTTCGGGGTCACCGACGCCGACCTCCTCACTGCCACGGGGCTCGTCGTCGTGGTCCTCGTCGGGCTGCGCCTCCTGCACGGCCGCCTGTTGGTCGCCGGCTTCGACCGCGGCACGGCCCGCTCGCTTGGCGTCTCGCCGGCCTTCGCCGACGCCGCTCTGCTGGTTCTTCTTGCCGCCGGGATAGTTGTCGCCGTGCAGGGGCTCGGCAACCTGCTCGTCGTCGCCGTCTTCGTCGGGCCCGCCGCGACGGCGCGTCAGCTCAGCGATCGCATGCTGCCGATGATGGTCCTCTCCGCGACCATCGCTGCCCTTGCCGGTGTCGCCGGGCTCTACCTCTCCTATTACGCGGGGACGGCCGGGGGCGCCTCGGTGGCGCTGACGATCGTCGCCGTCTACCTACTCTCGCTGCCCGCCGGTCACCTGCGCGCGACGCGGCGCCGGATGTTGCCTGCGGCGAAGGTTACGATCGCCTGATGCCGACCAAAACCAAAGCCGACAGCGCCTGGGCCGAGCACGCCCTTGCCGCTCTCAGCGAGGCCGGCTACCGGCGCGGCGGCGCCCGCACCGCCGTGGTCGAGGCGCTCGCCCGCCACGACTGCGCCGTCACCGCCCTCGACCTCGACGACGAGCTGCGCCGTCGCAAGCCCGCGGTCGGCCGCGCCAGCGTCTACCGGGCGCTCGAGCAGCTCGAGCAGCTCGGCCTCGTGCAGCGCCTCGAGGTCACCCGCGGCACCGCCGGCTACGAGCGCGTCGAGCCCGGCGGCGAGCACCATCACCACGCGATCTGTCGTCGCTGTGGTCGCATGGTCCCCTTCGAGGACCCTTTCCTGGAGCGCGCGATCGCCAAGCTCTCCGACGAGATCAGCTTCGAGGTCACCGACCACGACGTGGTCCTGCGCGGCCTCTGCGAGCGCTGTTCTTGAGCGATTTGCTCCACATCTTCGGTCTGGCACTTGTCGCGATGGCCAACCCGACGCTGCTCGCCGCGGTCACCGTGATGCTGCTGCTGCCGAACCCGAAGCGGCTGATGCTCGGCTACCTGCTCGGCGCCTACACGACCAGCATCAGCACCGGCCTGGCGATCGTCTTCGTCCTGCACGACTCGGGCGCGGTCGACACCGGCAAGAGCACGATCGGCCCCGGCGAGGACATCGTCGTCGGCCTCCTCCTACTCCTTGTCGCCTTCGTCCTCGGCAGCGATCGCGATCAGCGCCTGCGCGAGCGCAAAGCTCGGCGCAAGCACGAGAAGCAAGCCGAGAATGGCGGCGAGGAAAAGGAATCGCTGCCGATCCGCCTGCTCGGCCGCGGTTCGCCCCGGGTCGCCTTCGTCGTCGGGCTGCTGCTCAGCTTCCCCGGCGTCTCCTACCTGGTCGCCCTCGGCCGCATCGACGGGCTCGACGCCGGCGTCGCCCCGACAGCGCTGCTGGTCGTCGCCTTCTGCCTGATCCAGCAGATGCTGCTCGAGGTGCCGCTGATCGGCTACGCCCTGGCGCCCGAGCGGACCCAGGGCGCCGTCGACGGCTTTCGCGACTGGCTCGCCCGCAACGGCCGCCGTGCCGGGATAATGGTTGCCGCTGTGCTCGGTGCCCTGCTGATAATCCGTGGCCTCGCCGGGCTGGTGAGCTGAGATGGGCAAGTGGGGAGTCCTCGTCGTCCTCAGCGCCGCCCAGTTCCTGATGGTTCTGGACCAGGCGGTGATGAACGTCGCGATCTCCCAGTTGGTCGACGACTTCGACACCACCGTGACCACGATCCAGGCCGTGATCGCCTTCTACGCGCTGGTCATGGCAAGTCTGATGCTGACCGGTGGCAAGCTCGGCGACATCTGGGGACGGCGCCGAGCTTTCACGATCGGCATCTGCATCTACGCCGTCGGTTCGGCGCTGACCGCTGTCTCCTGGAGCGTGCCGACGCTGATGCTCGGCTGGTCGGTCCTCGAGGGCGTTGGCGCTGCCCTCGTCATCCCAGCCCTGATCGCCTTGGTCGCCGGCAACTACAAAGGCGCCGATCGCGCCATCGCCTACGGCGTTCTGGGCGGGGTCGCCGGTGCCGGCATCGCGGTCGGCCCGATCCTCGGCGGCTGGGCGACGACCGAGCTGAGCTGGCGGGTGGTCTTCGTCGGCGAGGTGGTCGTCGCGGCGGGCATCCTGCTCGGCACGCGGCTGATCCGCGAGCCCGAGCGCGAGGGGAGTCCGCCCAGCCTCGACTGGGTCGGCGGCGTCCTCTCCGCCGTGGGGCTGTCGGTGATCGTGCTCGGCATCCTGCAGGCGAGTAACTGGGGCTGGCTGGCGCCGCGCAACTCGCCGATCGAGCCCTTTGGCTTCTCGCTGACCCCGTTCGTGATCGCGGCCGGGGCGCTGATCCTCGCCGGCTTCGTCGCCTGGGAGCGCCGCCGCGAGGAACACGGCCAGGAACCTCTGGTCCACCTGGGCATGCTGCGCATTCCGCAGCTGCGCGGCGGGGTGGCGATGTTCCTCGCCCAGAACCTGATCCTGATGGGCGTCTTCTTCACGATCCCGCTCTACCTCCAGGTCGTCCTCGGCCTCGATGCGCTCGAGACCGGGGTGCGGATGCTGCCCGCCTCGGCCGGGCTGTTCGTCGCCGCGATCGGCGGCTCGGCCCTGGCCAAGCGCTTCGCCCCGAAGCCGCTGGTCCGCACCGGGCTCGGGATCGTCTTCGCCTCGATCCTGATGCTGCTGACGACGATTGAGCCCGAGCTCGACAACGGCCCCTTCCTCGTCGCGATGGGGGTGCTTGGGATCGGCATGGGTCTGATCGTCTCCCAGCTCGGCAACGTCGTCCAGTCCGCTGTCGGCGATGACGACCGCAGTGAGGCTGGCGGCCTGCAGAGCACGTCGCAGCAGCTCGGGTCGTCGCTGGGCACAGCGCTGCTCGGCGCGATCGTGATCAGCGGCCTGATCTATGCCTTCACCGCCAACGTCATCGATGACCCGCGAGTCTCGAGCGAGGTCAGCCAGCAGGTTGAGACGAGGCTGGCTTCCGGTGGCAGCTTCGTGACTTCCGACCAGGTCAGGGCTGCCGCCGCCGAGGAGGGGATCGACCCGGCGACCACCGATGCGCTGGTCGAGAACTACGAAGACGCGCAGCTCGCCGCGCTGAAGACCGCCTTCCTCTTCGCCGCCCTCCTCACCCTCGCCTCGCTGTGGTCGACGCGCCGCCTGCCGTCGCAGCGTTTCGACGAGATGCAGGCCGGCCCCGATCCGCCGCTGCTGGCTTGACGCCGATCAGCAGCGCCATCTCGAGCCACTTCCAGTAGCAGTCGACATCGTCGAAGCCGAGCTCACGCAGCCAGGCCAGTTGGGTCTCGACGTCGAGTAGCCGGTCGGAGGGGTCCTCGTTTTCGATCGGCTCGTCGATCGCTTCGAAGAAGGCCAGGTGCAGGCGATGGCTCGGCGAGGCGACGTGCTCGAAGTTCGCGAAGACGCCGCCTGGCTCGAGTAGCTCGAACACTTCGCCGTAGAGCGCACGCTTGCGCTCATGCTCGAGGTGGTGGATGGCGAAAGACGAGACCACAGCATCGAAGGTCTCCAGCGCCGGAAGCGGCTCAGCGAGATCGTGCTCGACGAGCTCGACCCGCTCGTCGCCGGCAAAGCGCTCCCGCGCGGCTCCGAGCATCAGCTCGGAGAAGTCGACACCCACCCCCAACATTTCGGGCCGATCGACGAGCAGACGGGCGAGCAGCCGCCCGTCGCCGGTGCCGAGGTCGAGAACCCGCCTCACATCCCGCGGCACGTGCTCGCGGAAGACGTTCTCTCCCTCCATCCGGTGCGGAAACTCATCCGCGCGATCCAGGTAGCGACCGACTTTCTGTTCGTCCGCCGTCCACTCTTCGCCTCGCATCGCCGCCATTATCGACCGTCCAACTCCAGGCTGGGTTCTGCTGAGTGTCGGGCGGCTGCCTATGTAGCTGCTAAATTGCTTGTATGACGCTACATCAGCCCCAGAGCGAGGTCGGAGTCCGCGAGCTCCATGATCGCCTCAGCGAGTATCTGGAGCGAGTGGAGGGGGGAGGCGAGGTGGTCGTCACCCGGCGTGGGCGACGTATTGCTCGCCTCAGCGGGCTCGACGCCGAGCGGCCGCTCGAGGACCTCGCGCGTCGCGGGCTGGTGCGGATGCCGCAGGCACCGCGATCTTCTCGTACGGCAAAGGTCAAAGGCACCGGTTCGGTATCGGACCTCGTCTCTGAGCAGCGGGCCTGATTCTCTACTTCGACACCTCGGCGCTGATCAAGCTCATCGTCGTCGAGGACGGCTCCGATTTGGCAGCCGAGCTCTGGAGCAGCGCCTACCCAGCGGCATCGAGCATCCTCTCTTACCCAGAGGGACGCGCGGCTTTGGCGGCGGCGCGGCGTCAGAGCCGCCTGGGGAAGGATGAGCACGCAGATGCGTTGGCGGCCTTCGAGGAGCTACAAGAGGATCTGATCACCATTGGCGTCGATCCGGTTCTTGCTCACCGCGCCGGCGAGTACGCCGAAGATCTTGGCCTTCGCGGCTACGACGCGGTTCACCTCGCCACTGCGCTCGAGCTCGGCGACGAGGAAGTCGTCCTTGTGACTTGGGACCGAGATCTCGCGCGCGCGACTGAGCAAGTGGGCTTGAGCGCTGGCGGACTGAGTTGGTGAAGCCAGAAAGCGAAAACCCCCGATTTACGGGGGTTTTCGATGCGGCTGAATGGAGTCGAACCATCACGTCCCGTTAGGGACACAAGGCCCTCAACCTTGCGCGTCTACCAGTTCCGCCACAGCCGCTTGAGGGGGCGACGATTCTAGATGTTTGGGGCCGGGGGGCGGGTTTGGTTGCGATCGTCCGGGTGGCCCGGTACGCTTGCGAACAAGTGTTCGGACGTATCGAGACCATCGACCTGTGCCCAGGAGGGTGAGCGTGGAGCTGGATCTGACCAAGCGGCAGAAGGAGATCTTCGACTTCATCGGCAAGTACGCCGCCAAGACCGGCTACCCGCCGACCGTGCGTGAGATCGGCAAAGCGGTTGGCCTGCATTCGTCCTCGACCGTGCACGCGCATCTCGCCAACCTGGAGAAGATCGGCCTGCTGCGCCGCGATCCTTCGAAGCCGCGGGCGATCGAGCTGCTCTTCGACAAGGCCAAGCGGACGATCCGGCCCGCTAACGGGCTGCCATTGCTCGGCCAGGTCGCCGCTGGCGAGCCGATCCTCGCCGAGGAGAACGTCGAGGAGTACATCGAAGTCCCCGACGTGATCGGCGGCGAGGATGGCGACTACATCCTCAAGGTGCGTGGCGAAAGCATGGTCGAAGCCGGCATCTTCGAGGGCGACTATGTCGTCGTGCGGCCCGCTGCCGACGCTGTCAACAACGAGATCGTCGTTGCTCTGGTCGGCGAGGAGGAGGCCACGGTCAAGCGCTTCTTCCGCGAGGACGACCACATCCGACTGCAGCCCGAGAACGAGACGATGGAGCCGATCCGTACGACCGATGCGACAGTCCTCGGCAAGGTCGTAGGGGTCTTTCGCAAGATCTAGCGGTTACTTCGGCCACTTCCCGGCCTGAATGAGCTTCTTGTAGCGCCGTTGTCTACGCCTGGCGTCTTTCATCACGAATGGCAGGAGGCGCAGGGCGAGGCGGGGGAAGAGGTCGAAGAGGCGCAGCATCGGGCCGCGCCAGCGGGGCAGTATGAGGATGGGGCGGGGGTTGGCGGTCAGCTTGCCGACCTCGGCCGCCACTTGCTCAGGAGTGAGCAGGTGGCCGGAGAAGGAGCCGGCGGCCTCGGGGTCGTCGAGCTTGTCCTCCAGCATCGGCGTCCAGATGCCGTCCGGGCAGACCGCCGAGAGCTCGATGCCGTCAATCCCGGAGCGGCGCAGGTCGAAGAGGGTGCCGAGCGTGAAGGCCATGGCGGCATGCTTGCTGGCCGAGTAGTTGATCTCGCCTGGCGCGGCGACGATGCCGGCCAGCGAGATCACGTTGATCACGTGACCGCGGCCGGCGGCGATCATCGGCTCCAGCGCGGCGACGGTGCCATTCATCGTCCCCAGCGCGTTGACCTCGAGCATCGTCCGGCGTGTCGCCTCGTCCTGGGTCCATGAAGGCCCGGTGGCCAGCACACCGGCGTTGTTGACCCAGACGTCGAGCGAGCCGCTGGATGACGCCTTCTCGGCGACCGCCCGGCAGGCCGCCTCGTCGCGCACGTCAAGGCCGGAGGATTGAGCCTCGTCGCCGATCTCAGCCGCCGTGCGCATTGCCGCCTCGGCGTCGATGTCGGTGACGTGGACGCGGAAGCCGCGGCTCGCAAGCTCGAGGGCGATCGCGCGACCGAGGCCGCCTCCCGCTCCGGTGACGACGGCTACCGGCATGGCCGCGAGGATATCGATGCAATGCCGCAAGCCTGGCGGACAGCGGCATCACGCGCGGTACCATCGAAGTGCGGGCCGAACGGCTGCGGGGGGAGAGACAACCCCTCGAGGAAAGTCCGGACACCAAAGGGCGAGGCGGTGGGTAACGCCCACCCGGGGAAACCCGCGGGACAGTGCCACAGAAATACACAGCCGATGGCGCGGCCACACGTGAGTCGCGTA
>Ga0164241_10003034_pt1 | contig 17407 bp, 11 predicted proteins | sample OricomyardsoilBY_FD_108780 | JGI IMG/M metagenome (GOLD analysis project Ga0164241, IMG submission 108780) | Backyard soil microbial communities from Emeryville, California, USA - Original compost - Back yard soil (BY) | ecosystem: Environmental > Terrestrial > Soil > Unclassified | place: USA...
CAAACTATTTTGATTTTAATTTTTAAATAAAAACCATTTACTGCTTTCAGGGCTGTGAGTGGTAAGCCTCCCCTTCGGGGAGGTTTGGAGGGTTTCTTATGGAGCTGAATATTCTCACACTTTGTTATCTTATCGGGTCTGTAACATTTATTATCGGTTTAAAAATGTTATCCAACCCGGCTACTGCACGAAAAGGAAACCTCGTAGCAGCAGGTGGCATGACCATCGCCATTCTTGGTACTATCTTTTTATATACAGATGAAGCGGGTAACAAACTGCATAATTATCCCTGGATATTTGGTGCTATCCTCATCGGTGGTATTGTAGGTACATTGGCGGCAAAAAAAGTGAAGATGACGGCTATGCCTGAGATGGTAAGTATGTTTAATGGAATGGGAGGGGCTTGTGCGGCATTGATAAGTATTGTAGAATTTAATCATCTTGTTCATGCTGATTATACAATAGTAGAAGCATATGTACCCGGAGAATTTGGAGGTGAAATTGTAAGAGTAGTACCGGGTGGTTTTGTTTTAATTATTTTGTTAGGATTAATTATCGGTTCCGTTTCTTTTGCAGGCAGTATGATTGCATGGGGAAAGTTGAACGGTAAGATTAAAGATTTTTCATTCAGTGGCCAGCATATTTTCAATATTGTTTTACTACTCGTTGTTGTGGGACTGGCTGCTTATATAGTAGGATGGCTGCCCGGCAATTCTCAACTATTATTTTATATATTGTTGGCATTAGCATTAGTATACGGTATATTCTTTGTGTTGCCGATCGGTGGTGCTGATATGCCGGTTGTAATTTCTTTATTGAATTCATTTACCGGAGTAGCTGCGGCTTGCGGTGGTTTTATGTATGATAATAAAGTCATGCTGACAGGTGGTATCCTTGTGGGTGCAGCAGGTACATTACTTACAATACTGATGTGTAAAGCGATGAACCGTTCATTGGCGAATGTATTGATTGGTTCATTCGGGGGTGGTGCAAAAGCAGGGCCTGCCGGACAAAAAGAGCAGGGCGCTTACAAAGAAATTTCATTGAGTGATACGGCAGTAGTAATGAGTTATGCCAGTAAAGTAATGATTGTTCCTGGTTATGGCCTGGCTGTAGCGCAGGCACAACATGCTTGTCATGAGTTAGAAAAAATATTAGAAGAAAAGGGAGTAGAAGTAAAATATGCTATTCATCCGGTAGCGGGCCGTATGCCCGGGCACATGAATGTATTATTAGCAGAAGCCGATGTGAGTTATGATAAATTATTGGAAATGGAACACGCAAATGATGAGTTTCCTACAACAGATGTAGTGTTGATATTAGGCGCTAACGATGTTGTAAACCCTGCAGCTAAAACAGATCCTTCTTCCCCGATATACGGTATGCCAATACTTGATGTTGAATTAGCGAAGAATGTAATTGTGAATAAGCGAAGCATGAAGCCAGGGTATGCTGGTATTGAAAATGATTTATTCTTTCAGCCCAAAACATCTATGTTGTTTGGTGATGCGAAAAAAGTATTGCAGGAATTAATTAGCGAGATAAAAAGCTTATAAACAGTTTAGCGTTTTTGGTTTGTTGTTTATAGTTTTGCCCTGTGCAATTACCCCAACAATTACTAGATTCATTACACGATGTTCCGGGCTTTGATAAAAGCGCATTCGAAGCAGTGCACAATAGTGGTGAACAGATAACTTCGATACGTCTTAATCCTTTCAAATGCAAAGATATTTCCCAACTCCCCCCTTTGGGGGGTGGGGGGGCTGTCTCCTGGTCCCAATACGGCTACTATCTTTCCGAGCGCCCGTCCTTTACATTCGATCCCTTATTTCATGCAGGTTGCTATTATGTGCAGGAGGCAAGTAGTATGTTTCTCGAACAGGCTTTAAAGCAAACCATCGATTTATCAAAAGATATTAAAGTGCTCGACCTATGTGCAGCTCCCGGTGGTAAGTCGACGCATATTCAATCACTCATTTCAAAAAATAGTTTGCTGGTAAGTAATGAAGTGATAAAATCAAGAGCAGCGGTATTAAAAGATAATATCATTAAATGGGGATGTAGCAATGTGATGGTGACGAACAACGATCCTAAAGATTTTTCGAAACTGAAAGGATATTTTGATGTCATTGTCATCGATGCTCCGTGCAGTGGCAGTGGCTTATTCCGCAGGGAACCCGAAGCGATGGAAGAATGGAGTGTCAATAATGTACAGCTATGCAGCCAGCGCCAGCAACGCATACTGGCAGATGTATGGCCTGTCTTAAAAGAAAATGGAATTTTAATTTATTCAACCTGTTCCTATTCTATAGAAGAAGATGAACAAATCATGAACTGGCTTCTATCAGAATTTCAAATTTCGAATCTCAAATTGCAAATTCCTTCTGCTACTGGTATTATCGAATCAAATGGCGGGTACCGTTTCTGGCCCGATAAAGTAAAAGGCGAAGGTTTCTTTATTGCCTGCTTTCAAAAAACAGAAGATGCAGAAACTATTATTCCCAAACTGAAAAATAAAACCGAACCCGTTACAAAAAAGGAAGCAGAAATTATAGGGAAATGGATAGAGAGCGATGAATTTCATTTTATAAAAAATAAAAATATAGTGTACGCATGGCCAAAGCTACTTGCTGATGATTTTGCATTTCTACTCCAACATTTATTTGTTGCGTATTCAGGCATTATTGTTGGGGAATTAATGCGGGATAAATTAGTCCCTGATCATGCATTGGCAATGAGCCCGTTTGTGCATGCTACTATTAAAAGGATCAATGTAGATAAGGAACAGGCTATCAACTATCTTAAGCGAAAAGATGTAAATATTGAGGCGGCTGACAAGGGCTGGCAATTAGCCGCTTACCAGGGATATCCATTAGGATGGATGAATGTTTTAGCCAACAGAATCAATAATTATTACCCGAAAGAATTAAGAATATTAAAAGATAATTAAGGAGCCACATTCGTAAAAATCTGCATCTTTGTATTGGATTTTAGAAGTGGAACGAGTACAAAAAACTTATACATGAAGAAGTTATTTTCAATTATACTTTTATTTTTTGTTGCTGCATCTGTATTTGCACAGGCAGGTGAGTTGGTTGTTAAAAAAGCGGAGAAAGGATTATATCTCGAGCATAAAGTAGCTGCCAAAGAAGGCTTGTATGCTATTGGCCGTTTGTATAATGTAAATCCTAAGTTTATTGCTTCCTTTAATAATATGGGTTTGAATGATGGCTTAAACATCGGGCAGGCAATACGTATTCCCTTAACAGATACCAATTTTATACAAAAAGGAAATTCAGGTGTGCCGGTTTATTATAAAGCCGCCAGTGGAGAAACTGTGCAACGCATAGCCAATACATATGGCAATATTTCTGCCAGCCTGTTGAAAGATTGGAATGATCTATCTTCTGATAATGTACCACAAGGTTCTAAATTGATTGTTGGTTTTCTGCAATCAAAAGAAATGCAATGGACCAATGTAAACAATGCGGTAGCTACCCGCAATGAAACAAAACAGGTAGAACAAGCTGATAAGCCTGCTGTGAAAGAAGTAGAAAAACCTGTTGTAAAAGAAGAGACTAAAACTATAGCAGAAGTAAAACCGCTGCCAGAAGTGAAGCCGGAGAGAAAACCTGAACAGCCTGTTGCTGCTATACAAACCGTAAAAGAAGAAGCAAAACAAGCCGTAACTGCAGAAGGATATTTTAAAACAGATTACTCCAGGCAAAGCAAATCTTCTTCATCTAATAAAAACGTTACATTAAACGGAGGCATTTTTAAAACAACAAGCGGTGTACGCGAAGCGAAATATTATGCCTTGCTTGATGGCGCTACTCCCGGTACTATTATCCAGGTTACAAATCCTGTAAACGGAAAATCTGTTTATGCAAAAGTGCTTGGTGAAATGAGTGGCATACGCCAGAACCAGGGGTATGATGTACGCATCAGTAACTCAGCCGCATCTGCATTACAGCTAAGCGAGACAGAAAAATTTGTGGTGAAAGTGGCGTATTAAATCTGAACCACGATTTTTGGGATTGAAAGGATTGGGAGGATAAAATGGGATACGGGATACTTGATACACGATATCTTACCCATCCGTATCATCTCTATTAAAAAATCTATGTAATCTGTGATCCCATCTGCATTACTACCCTGCCTGTCGGCAGACAGGTATCATCTTCGTTGCCCGCCCGGATGATCCGTTCGGACGGGCGTCGCACACTTGTAATTCTGTAATTCTATTCAGCATATGTCTGAACCAGGATTTTATATGATTAAAAGGATTATGAGGATATATAACTTATTTCTGGAGTTTATTTAAATAAACAATATACCAACTTTCGGAGTCTAAAGCCTCCCCTTTGGGGAGGTTTGGAGGGGCTTATTCTTACAGAAGGTTTGGAGGTGCCACTCTATATCCTCTCAAAAACTCATCCACCATCATTTTCTTTTTCCCTTCCAACTGTAATTCTAAAACATCTATATAACCATTTGTGCAAACATATCGCAGGTATGTTTTCCCATCTGTAATGAAGCTTCCTAAGACCCCTCCTTTGGAGGGGCTTGGGGAGGCTTTACTTCTGTAAATTTTCAGCATCTTATCATTTAAATAAGTAAATGCGCCCGGAAAAGGAGAGAGCCCGCGGATAAGATTATGCACTTCTTCTTTTGTTTTTGTAAAATCAATTTTGCAAGTCTCTGTAAAAATTTTTGGCGCATGCTTTAATGCATGCGTATCTGGTGATGAACTGCTACTTATCTCAAGATTCACGATTGATGATTGCGGCTTTTCTTCCAATGTTCCTTCGCCAATACCTTTTACTGTTTTAACTAGTAACTGCGCACCAATTTCTTTCATACGGTCATGTACTTCACCGGCAGTATCGTCTTCACCGATTGGAAAGCTTTCCTGTAAAAGAATATCACCGGTATCTATTTCATGTTTCAGTTTGAAAGTAGTTACACCCGTTTCTTTTTCTCCATTAATTACCGCCCAATTGATAGGCGCAGCGCCACGATACTGCGGCAATAAAGATCCGTGTAAATTAATAGTTCCTTTCGGTGGCATATTCCATACAGCTTCAGGTAGCATACGAAATGCAACAACAATCTGTAAGTCGGCTTGTAAACTTTGCAGTTCAGTAAGAAACTCAGGGCTTTTTAATTTTTCGGGCTGTAAAACTTTCAATCCTTTTTCAACAGCATATTTTTTTACAGCACTTTCATTCATCTTCATTCCGCGGCCGGCGGGTTTGTCAGGAGCGGTAACTACACCTACAATATTGCAACCGGCCTTTACTAATGCATCTAACGATGCTACTGCAAATTCCGGTGTTCCCATGAATATGATTCGTAAAGCCGCTACTGCAAAATGAAAAGTAGCCGGCCCTTCATTCTTCGATTGTAAGTGATATTCTAACATGGCTGCGAAGGTAGGAAAAAGGGCCTCTCCAAACAGCCCAGAAGAAGCCTCCCCAAACCCCTCCAAAGGAGGGGCTTTAGACTCCGAAAGTTGGTATATTATTTATTTAAATAAACTCCAGAAACAAGTTATATATCCTCATAATCCTTTTAATCACATAAAATCCTGGTTCAGACAAGTGCCGAATAGAATTACAGAAGTACAAGTGTGCGACGCAAGGGACGATGATAGTAGCAATGCAGTTCGAAACAAATTAATAACACGAATTTTAGCAAATTCACGAATAGCAAATACACATTTAGTATCCGGTAGCCATTATCAAGCTTATCCTCCTAATCTTTTTAATCCATCCAAATCCTGGTTCAGACAATTGGCCTCAAATAAAATTTTCTAATCCCCTCAATCAAGCTTATATTTAGAAGAGATTGCATGCCGCTAACCACCAAAAAAATTAATTGTTTATGGCAATACGGGTTGCAATCAGGCACAAGACTACTTACACCTACGACAGGCCAGTTTCCTTATCTCCTCATGTGTTTCGTTTACGCCCTGCTGCACATTCACGCACACCGATAGAAGCGTATTCATTTAAGCTACAGCCAGCTGATCATTTTTTAAACTGGCAGCAAGACCCGTTTGGTAATTTTCAGGCACGCGTAGTATTTCCGGAGAAGACGACAGAGATGGTTGTAGATGTAGAAGTCATCGCCAATTTGCAGGTGATAAACCCTTTTGATTTTTTTATAGAAGAGTATGCTGATTATTATCCATTTAAATATTCGCCAGTACTGGAAAAAGAATTAGCCCCTTATCTCGAGCATAAAGAAGAGGGAAAGCTGTTGAATGCATGGATAAAAAAAAATGTAGACGCTATAGGCAAAACACCCATTGTTGATTTTTTGGTTCACCTGAATCAGCAACTGAATAAAGATATTGCGTATACTATCCGTATGGAACCGGGAGTGCAAACACCGGAAACTACTTTGAAAAAAGCATTGGGTTCTTGCAGGGATTCAGGATGGTTACTCGTTCATATATTACGCCAGTCAGGTTTAGCAGCACGTTTTGTATCAGGCTATCTTGTACAATTAACAGCAGATGAAAAATCATTGGATGGCCCATCAGGCCCTGAGAAAGATTTTACAGACCTGCATGCATGGGCAGAAGTATATATTCCCGGAGCAGGATGGATAGGGCTCGATCCTACATCAGGTTTGTTTGCAGGGGAAGGGCATATTCCATTAGCCTGTACAGCGGATTATGCGAGTGCAGCACCTGTTGTCGGCTCTTCTGATAAATGCGAAGTAAGTTTTGCATTTGAAAATACAGTCACACGTATTTATGAAGACCCACGTGTAACCAAACCATTTACAGATGAACAATGGAATAGTATAAACGCAATAGGTGAGCAGGTAGATAAAGAGTTTGAACAAAATGATGTGCGCATGACGATGGGAGGCGAGCCTACATTTGTTTCGATTGATGATATGGAATCTGCACAATGGAATACTGCTGCAGATGGATATGAAAAAAGAATACTTTCTCATGATCTGATATTCCGGTTACGCGAACAGTTTGGCCCGGGTGGATTGATTCATTATGGACAAGGGAAATGGTATCCCGGTGAGCCTTTACCACGTTGGCAATATGGTCTGTATTGGAGAAAAGATGGATACCCGGTATGGAAAGATGTAAAACTCATCGCGCATGAACGTATCGATAAAAAATTTACACAAAAAGATGCTGGTTTATTCATGACCGAACTGGCAAAGCATCTGGCAGTAAGCAAAGACAATATAAGCGAAGCGTATGAAGATGTTTTTTATTTTTTATGGACTGAAGGAAAAAACCCGGTAAATGTAGATCCGCGCAAAGCAAACCTAAAAGATTCATTAGAAAGAAAAACATTAGCGAGATTATTGAATGATGGATTAGGCGAACCAGTTGGATATGTATTGCCTTTGCAATGGAACTACTGGAATAATAAATGGTTAAGTTGTAAATGGATTTTTAACCGCGAACATTTATATCTCATTCCGGGTAACTCACCGTTAGGATTGCGCTTGCCTCTTGATTCATTGCCAGTGATTACGAAAGCAAAAATGCCGCAAGAGGTAGAGCAAAGTTTGTTTGATGAACTGCTTCCGTTGGAACGCTTTCACGATACAATTCAATCACGATATGGCTCTATTACCATGCATGATGAACCGCCGCAACGGGTACGCATGCAGGAACTCTCTACAGAAACACTGACGAAAGAAAAAAAGAAACCTGTAAAAAAAGAAGAGGAAGAAGAGCCAGAAGAATTATTATTTGAAGTAACTACTATTAAAACTGCATTGAGTGTAGAAGTGCGCAATGGTATATTGTATGTGTTTATACCACCTATGCAATATCTTGAGCATTATCTTGATTTGATGGCATCGATTGAGTCAACCGCTGCGCATCTAAATATGCCGGTACGCATAGAAGGGTATGAACCTCCCCGTGATTATCGTTTGGAAAGATTAGTAGTGTCGCCAGATCCCGGTGTTATCGAAGTAAATATTCATCCATCAAAAAACTGGAAAGAACTCTGTCATAATACAGATGTGTTGTATGAACAGGCACGCTTATCCCGTTTAGGTACAGAAAAATTTATGCTGGATGGCCGGCATACAGGTACCGGTGGAGGTAACCACATTACTATCGGTGGTAGCCGCCCGGCTGATAGTCCTTTATTAAGAAGGCCGGATTTATTGCGAAGCCTTATTACTTTCTGGCAACATCATCCTGGATTATCGTATTTATTTTCCAGTGCGTTTGTTGGCCCTACAAGCCAGGCACCACGTTTTGATGAAGGCCTGGAAGACCGCTTATATGAAATGGAAATTGCATTCAGCCAGGTTCCTGAAAAAGGGTTTATTCCATTTTGGATAACAGATAGAATATTCCGGCATCTATTAACTGATATTACCGGTAATACGCACCGTGCAGAATTTTGTATCGATAAATTATATTCACCGGATTCATCATCAGGCCGATTAGGTATTCTTGAGTTTCGGGGTTTTGATATGCCACCACATAAGCATATGAGCTTATTGCAGATGGTATTGATCCGCGCATTGATAGCTGCATTCTGGAAAAAACCATATAAACATAAATTAGTAAGATGGGGCACGGCTTTATATGATAAATATTTATTGCCTCATTTTGTAAAACAGGATTTAACAGACGTAGTAGAATATCTGAACAATGCTGGGTATGCTTTTGATATCAATTGGTTCAATTCTTTCTTTGAGTTTCGCTTTCCTCATTATGGTTCAGTAAACATCCGTGATATAAACATGGAGATACGCATGGGTATAGAACCATGGCATGTATTAGGTGAAGAAATGTCGAATACAGGAACTGCACGTTTTGTTGATTCATCATTAGAAAGAGTGCAGGTGAAATTACAAGGCATTAATGATACACGGTATGCATTGTTGTGCAATGGCTATCCTGTGCCGCTTACATATACCGGTGTAAAAGGGGAGTATGTTTGTGGCATACGTTACCGTGCATGGCAGCCTCCAAGCGCATTGCATCCTACTATTGGTGTAGATACACCTTTAACTTTTGATATTATTGATAGCTGGAATGGCCGTTCGATAGGAGGTTGTACGTATTATGTATCACATCCGGGTGGAAGAAGTTATGATACATTCCCTGTGAATAGCTACGAAGCGGAAGGAAGGCGTATCAGCCGCTTTGGAAAAGCCAGCCATACACAAGGGCAACAGTTTATTAAAAACAATTTATCAATAACGCAGCATTATGTACGCAACGACCGCGAACCATTTATATATGATACACCCGTACCTGATATAAACAGCGAATTTCCGTGTACACTTGATCTCCGATTAAAAAAATGGAATATATGACGATGGGTTATTTCCGGTTATGGCCGCAGGCGTAAATATTTTCAAATATCTTTGAACGAGAGAGAGAACATACATGAAACTATTTAAATGCGGACATTGCGGCCAACTGGTTTACTTTGAGAATTCTTATTGTATATCTTGTAATGCTACATTGGGTTTTGATCCAAAGGCAATGGATATGCTGGCATTACAAAAAGCAGAAGATGGAACTTTTGTAGATTTAAAAAAGCCGGCTGTTTCTTTTTTCAAATACTGTTTTAATAAACAATATAATGTTTGCAACTGGCTGATCCCTGCTCATGAGTCATCTCAGTTTTGTACTGCATGTAATTTAAACAGAACCATTCCTGATCTTACACAAGCAGATCATCTTTCCAAATGGACAAGGATAGAAATAGCTAAACATCGTTTGGTATATTCTCTTTTGCGTTTCCGACTGCCGGTTGTCAGTAAGTTTATCAATAAAGAAAAAGGGATTGCTTTTGATTTCATGGCGGATACACAGGAAGATGGTGAGCGTTTACTTACCGGACATGACCATGGAGCCATAACATTGAATATTGAAGAAGCGGATGATGCTATTCGTGAAATGGCAAGGAACCAGATGGATGAAGTATACAGAACATTACTTGGGCATTTTCGCCATGAAATAGGCCATTACTATTGGGACCAGTTGATTTTACCAGATAAAAAAAGATTGCAATCCTTCCGCAATTTGTTTGGTGATGACAGGGCAGATTATGGAGAAGCTTTAAAAGAACATTATGCAAATGGCAGCCCTGCTGATTGGCAGATGCATTTTATAAGTGCCTATGCAAGCGCGCATCCATGGGAAGATTGGGCGGAAACATGGGCACATTACCTGCATATTGTTGATACACTCGAAACAGGTTATTCCTTTGGTGTAAGTGTGAACCCAAAAGTAGCAGGGCCGGATAGTGAGATGAGTGCGCGCCTGAATATTGATCCCTATGTCACACAAAGCTTTGAAGAAATAATAGACAGATGGATACCCCTTTCATTCGCAATGAACAGCCTGAACAGGAGTATGGGGCACAAAGATTCTTATCCGTTTGTTATTTCTGAGAAAGTAAAAGAAAAGCTTCATTACATTCATACGACTATCAGAGAACGATTGCAGAAATAATTATTCTCCCAATCTTTTTACGTCTACAGATACTTTTAGTTCATGCGCATTACTGCTCATGATCACTCCTTTGAGTGGGACAATATCAAAGTAATTGCGTCCCCATCCGATGGTGATATATTGATCGTCCGGAATTTTATTATTCGTAGGGTCGAAGTCAACCCAACCTGCTTCAGGAATAAAAACGGATAGCCACGCATGCGAAGCATCCACACCTGCTAATTTTTCTTTTCCTTCAGGGGCAATGGTTTCTATATACCCGCTTACATAGCGGGCAGGCAAACCCATAGCTTGTATACATGCAATCGCTAAGTGTGCAAAGTCCTGGCATACACCTTTTCGTTCTTTCATTACTACAGAGACGGGAGTAGAAGTGGTTGTGAAACCTGAAAAGAATTTGAAGTCTTTATAAATACGTTTAATTAAATCAAACGAAGCCTCAAAAACAGAACGGCCTTTTGTAAAAGACAATTCAGCATATCTTTTTATTTCAGGTGTTGCCGCAGTTATTTCTGTAGCATGTATAAACTGCCGTTCACTACTGAACTCTCCCAATGAATTACGTATGAGGTCTCTTACTGTTTCCCAACTTTCAGAAGGATATTTTTCTAAGGTTTTGGTTTTTATCTTTTCTATCTGCGACTTGACTGTAACTGTTAACGATTCATGTTCCTGCTCAATGACAAAATAGTAAAGCTTGTTGCCATAAAAATCTTCATACTCTTCAAGTATATCAGGCAGAGGGGATATGATGAGATTAAATGATTTACATACCTGGCCATCTGTATTACGTGGTGATAATGCAGCGATATTGTGGCAGAGGCTTACCTGCTCGTGGTAATTATATTGTGTAATATGTTCTACCGAATACAGCATATATTAAATCAGGTTGGCAGTAAATAATTGCTTTTGCATCTGGCTATGCCGGAAATATGTTTTAGAAACTAATGTAGAAGTATCTGCAATCAGCTGATATACTTTGTCCAGAAACTGGTGGAGCTTTTTATATTCTTTATCAACGCCTTCTGTTTGTGAAAGACTCTGCACATCTGCCAATTTCAATAAGAGGTCTGCTTCTTCAATTAATTTTTGCTGCGCACTTAGAGGTAATTCTTTTCCTTCTTTTGGTAGCTCAGCCACATAGCGCTTTATTTTTTTAACCAGGTAGGCCAACGATTTGGGATAGTTATTATCAAGCATTAATAGTTCCAGCGTGAGAGGAACCTGCAGGTGGTCCCTGTATGTATAGCGGTATGTAATCAGGCTCTGGCTGGCTGTAAGTAATGATTCCAATAATTCGTATTCTGTCTTGTCATTTTGCTTAGTATCAAAAATACTTTTGAGAAGTACGATCATATGTAAAGACTGTTCAATCTTTCTGCCAAGGTCCATTATATTCCAGCCTTGCTCACGGCGAACACTTTCACGGTTCATACCCAGGAATGCAAACATGGATGTATTGAGTGAATCAATCATGCTTAACATATTCAACGGTTCCGTTTGCTTTTTTGCTGTATCTGTTTTCCATGTTTCATCCATTTGCAACAATACTCTCCACGTATCTGTCGCCCAGAAGTTCCGTACACTATACACTGCATTTTTTAATAAGGAGATATTATTGCTAAGGCTCCCGTTTCTTTTTTCATTAATCAAAACATCCGTTAATTCTTTCCAGGGATGAGTATATAGTTCTTTTACTTTTACCGCATCTTTTTCTTCAAAAAATCCGGGGTAAGTATAAGTGCATTGCGTCAATGCTTTCAATAATATAATATCTGAACCTTCATTTGTAAGAGAAGCTTTGCTTTGTAAAATTTTTTGCATGACAGTTCGCTGCATACGTGCATTACTGATTACCCTTTCTGTATAACGGCCTACCCAGAATAAATTTTCAGCCGTATGGCTGGGCAGCGAACGCTTCAGGTATTTACCCGGCGAACCATCCGTATGCAATTGCACATGCACAGGCTGTTCTGTTTCTTCATTTGATGATATTACCCAGGTGTCTTTACTGATACCACCTAGTTGATTTGATATTAAGAAATTGTTTTTTGTAGAACGTGTCAACCCGCCCGGCATCAGCATATACGAATTGTTATAGCTGACTAAAAAACTTCTGAATAAAGAATGGCTGGATAAAATTTTTCCGTTTGAAAAAGAAGGGGCAGATGAGAAGTCTATTTTTTCCTGTCCGGTAAATAAATATGGATTTTCCTGTATTCGTTTTTTTAATTCTTCTTTTTCTTTTGCTGATAATGACGTGCCATCAAAAGTAGAACGTGTGCCGGATGTATCACGGAAAGTTTTACGTACGACAAGTTTATCAATATTCTCTATCACATATTTCATTTCCTTTGGCTGCCCGCACCACCATGTAGCAATAGAAGGCATAATAAGGTCCTTATTAAAAAAATATTTTGAAATAGCAGGAAGAAAAGGAACGAGCCCTGTGTTTTCAACAATGCTGCTTCCTAATGGATTGGCGATTGCTACATTCCCTTTGCGTACAGCTTGTAATAAGCCCGGCACGCCAAGGAGTGAATCGCTTTTTAATTCTAAAGGATCGCAGTATATATCATCAATCCTTCGAAGAATAACATCTACTTTCTCAAGGCCGTCTATTGTTTTTAACCATACATAATTATCTTTTACCATCAGGTCATTTCCCTGTACTAATGTTAAGCCGAGATATGCAGCGAGATAAGAGTGTTCAAAATAGGTTTCATTATCAGGGCCGGGTGTTAAAATAACAATGCGTGGATTATCAGTATTGTGCGGCGCCATACTCATCAATGCATATTGCAAAGCATCGAAATAAGGCGATAAACGTTTGATGTGTTGGTTGGTAAATAGTTCCGGCAATACACTTGACATAGCAAACCTGTTTTCCAATGCATAGCCGGATCCCGAAGGGGCTTGCGTTCTATCGCTGATAATCCAGAACTGGCCATCATGCCCGCGCGCTATGTCGGCTGCGTATAAGGTAAGATGCCTTGCGCGCATAGGCATGTTTACGCATTGACGGATAAATCCCGGATGCAGGTAAACAAGTTCCTGCGGAATAATTCCATCTTTGATTAATTTCTGTTCGCCATAAATATCTTTTAATATCAGGTCAAATAATTCTGCGCGTTGAATAAGCCCTGCATTAATCGATTCCCACTCCTGTGGATTTATAATAAATGGAACAGGATCCAGTTCCCAGGGGCGGCTCTGTCCGGAAGGGTCATTGTAAATATTATAGGCTACGCCATTTTCTTTTAATAAGCGGAGTATATCAGATGTCCTGTTTTGCAGTTCATTAAATCCTAACTGATGAAGTGAAGTAAAAAAAGCTTCCCATTCAGGCCGCAATTTTTTTCCATCAAGAAATAGTTCATTATAAGCGTTAAGGGTAGGAGTAATTTGTTGAATTAATGATTGAATTGCCGTTTTCTCAGCCATGTGTTTCTTTAAGCAGTTTGAATTTTTAAAAATACATAACAACAGCTTAGCTCAGGGAATGGAGCAAAAAATATTACTCACAATTTTTTATATAACAAGCGAAAGTTACGGCTTCAGGTCAGTAACCTATATTCAAACAGGTGTCCTATGTTAAAAGCCGGGGATGTCATTAAAGATAATAATTAAAAAGAAAAAAAGAGAGAACAACCTGCTGTTTATTCAAAATCTTCATAGAACAAATATTTTTTACGGATCGCTTTGAAAGTTGTGAGGCCGGGTTCCCAACTTTTACGTATTTCTTCTTCTGATTTACCGGCTTTGATTTGTTCCCGTAATGATAATGTACCGGAACGTAATTCAAATGCATCGCCGGCTAAAAAGAAACTATCTTTTTTTGGAAAAAGTTTATATGCTTCTATCAGCCATTTTAATTGCAGTTGTCCGTTTACTTCTTTCAATATTTCTTGCGGGCTGCCACTGATATACCAGCCATAACATTTCTTTCCAAAATTCTTTGAGCTTTTAGAAGCTGCATTTGGATTGGGAGTAAATGAATATAAATTTTTCGGTAAATCCGGATGGCCGAATACCTGGAACTGTTTATCGGTTCCTCTTCCTTCACTCAGGCTTGTTCCTTCAAACAAACAGATAGAAGGATACAGATAGATGGACTGCATATTCGGAAGATTCGGAGAAGGTTTTACGGGCAATTCATATTTGCTTTTATGTGTATAGTTAGCACACTTAATAAACTGTACATGAAAGGGGGTATCGATTGTCGATTGTGTGGTAATATTGTACGCATTAATAGCATTCGCTTTTGCTGACAACCATTTTTCTCCCAGTAATAAATTCGCATACTCTGCCATCGTCATACCATATACAATCGGGATAGGCTGCATGCCGATAAAACTTTTGTATTTGCTATCGAGCAACGGGCCATCTACATAAAAGCCATTGGGATTAGGGCGGTCAAGAATAATTAAAGGTTTATGATTTTCCAGCGCACATTCTAAAAAATCCTGCATAGAGGAAATATAAGTATAGAAGCGTGCACCTACATCCTGGATATCGAAAATCAATACATCTACTTTTTTCAGGTCATCTGCCGAAGGCACTTTTTTAGCACCATATAATGAAACGACAGTGATACCAGTTTTATAATCTTTTGTATCACTGATTTCAATGCCGTCGGGAGTATCGCCACGGAAACCGTGTTCGGGGCTAAAAATGAGTTGAATATTTACACCTCTTTTTAATAATGTATCTACAAGATGAGTGTGGCCCACAACAGTCGTCTGGTTCGCAAAAATTCCTACCCTTTTTCCTTTTAATAATGGCAGGTATACATCTAATCTTTCTGCGCCGGCAAGTATCCTGCCCTCATTTTTTGCAGAAGCATTACCTGTTTGCTGGGCTTTACAGCCTGCTGTCATTACAAGTAGTATTGTATATGTAAAAAATAACTTCATAGATTGTTGATTCATCGTCTCAAAAGTAGACAATTTACGAAGCAGAGATTATGTAAATATTTAAACAGTTGCATGGGTAAAAATAGCTACCTTGCACCCTCATTATTTTATTCAAAAAAAAGTACACAAATGCAACAGGCAAAAAGCGGTGATAAAGTAAAAGTGCATTACCATGGTAAATTAACAAATGGTGAAACATTCGATTCTTCGAATGGCCGTGAACCGCTTGAGTTTGAAATAGGTAGCGGAATGGTGATAAAAGGGTTTGATGATGGTGTGACAGGCATGGCAGTCGGCGATAAAAAAACAGTGACTATCCCTTTTCTAGAAGCATATGGAGCGATCAATCCTGAGATGATTGTTGATATGCCGAAAGACCGTTTTCCAGAAGATATGCAATTGGAAATTGGTATGCCATTGATGATGAGTAATGGCGCTCAGAATTTCCAGGTGGTTGTAAAAGAAATTAAAGAAGATACTGTGATATTGGATGCCAATCATCCTCTGGCTGGTAAAGATTTAGTGTTTGATTTAGAACTCGTAGAAATCGTCAATAAGCCTTTGATCATAATGCCTTAATTTAAAGTTTTTGAGTTTTTAGTTTTTTAGTTTCGTAACAGATATGGCAACATTAACGAAGTTTGAAGACATAATAGCCTGGCAGAAAGCCAGGCATTTTTGTAAAGAAGTTTATCATATCATTGAAAACACGGCTCTTTCTAAGGATTATAAATTAAAAGAACAAATCAATAGTTCCTGCGGTTCTATAATGGATAATATAGCTGAAGGTTTTGGCAGAGGCGGTTCATTAGAGTTTATTCAATTTCTTGAAATAAGCCATGCGAGTACTTGTGAAAGCCAGTCGCAATTGTATCGTATGCTCGATCGGAGTTATATTAAAGAAGACAAGTTTAATGAGCTTTATGATTTAGCGGAAGAAATTAAAAGAATGATTCTGGCATTAATAAGATATTTATCAAAGACCCCTTTCAGAGGGATAAAATATAAATTGCGCCACAAAGAGGATCCTAAACTTTAAAACTAAGAACTAAAAAACTATAAAACGAATGCTTTCATCCTACCAATTTACCGCCGCAGAGAGGTTTATAAGATATGTGCAAATAGATACGCAAAGTGATCCACAATCGAATACATTTCCTACAACTCCTAAGCAAAAAAACTTAAGTGAATTACTTGTAAAGGAATTGAAGCAGATGGGCATTACTGATGCGCATATGGATGAGTGGGGATATGTGTATGCTACTATTCCATCTAACACAAATAAAAAAGTGCCGGTACTTTGTTTCTGTGCGCATGTGGATACAGCACCTGACTGTAGTGGTACGGATGTAAAACCCATTGTACATAAAAATTATACAGGAGAAGATATCGTATTGCCAGATGATACAACACAGGTATTGCGCATGAGCGAATATCCACATCTGCAACATAAGATCGGGCATGATATCATTACCGCTTCAGGCAAAACATTATTAGGAGCCGATGATAAAGCGGGAGTAGCAGAGATTATGGATTTTGCTCATTACCTTATTACTCATCCGGAGGTAAAGCATGGGGAAATAAAAATTCTTTTTACTCCAGATGAAGAAGTCGGAAAGGGCACAGCCAAAGTGGATATGCAAAAGCTTGGTTCTGATTATGGGTATACATTAGATGGAGGAGAAGTAGGCAGCCTTGAAGATGAAACATTCAGTGCAGATGGAGTTGAGTTAATAATACATGGGGTGAGCGCACATCCCGGTTATGCAAAAGGAAAGATGATTAATGCAATGAAAATAGCAGGGCATATTTTAGATGCATTACCAAAAGACAGATTGTCGCCTGAAAGTACTGAAGCTAAAAGAGGGTTTATTCATCCTGTACGAATAGAAGGGATGGCGGAAAAATGTACAATTGATTTTATCATTCGAGATTTTGAAACGCCGGGCTTAAAAAAGAAAGAAGATTTTTTAAGGACTTTAGTAGAAGAAGCGTTGCGTATTTATCCCAATGC
>Ga0164241_10003035_pt1 | contig 17404 bp, 2 predicted proteins | sample OricomyardsoilBY_FD_108780 | JGI IMG/M metagenome (GOLD analysis project Ga0164241, IMG submission 108780) | Backyard soil microbial communities from Emeryville, California, USA - Original compost - Back yard soil (BY) | ecosystem: Environmental > Terrestrial > Soil > Unclassified | place: USA...
CGTGAACTTCCAGCTGTTGCCGCTGGGCTCCGAGGCGACCAGGCGGGCGTTGCCCGACGTGACCTCGATGCCCGGCGCCACGGCGTGGTGGCCGGCCGAGACGGGGATCGTGAAGTCGTAGCGACCCGGCGACAGCGTCCCCGTGTTGAGCGTCTTCAGCGGCCCGACGTCCAGAGGGTGCGTGTTGGTGTCCGGGTCCGTGTTCTGCGGCAGGCACGTCACGTGCGGGCGGATCTGGGCCTGACCGGTCGTGTTGTTCTTGACCACGAACCGGTAGGTGCCCAGCGCCGTCGAGCTCGCCTGCAGGACCTGGACGTCGACGGGTGAATTGCCCTGGTCAACACTGACGACCTGGACCTCGCCGTCGGCGGCGATCCCGTTGTTGGCGCAGGTCACGTCGATCGTGCGGGTCTCGCCGGGCTGCAGGGAGACGTACTGCTCCTCCTTGGAGACCGTGATCTTGTGCGCGTGCGTCGTCGTCGGGTTGTTGGCCGGCGGCGCGCCCTTGGCCTTCGTGACGATCGTCACCGTGCGCGAGGCGTCCGGGGCAAGCGTGCCCAGGTCGCAGTGCACGTGGGCGGCGACGACCGTGCAGGTCGGGCTCCCCGGCGTGACGGACACGAAGTCCAGGTCGGACGGGATGTCGTCGTCCACCGTGACGTTCGCGGCGCTCGACGGACCGTCGTTGTGGGCCACCAGCGTGTAGGTGACGAGGTCGCCGCCGTTGTAGTTGGTGTGATCGGCGGTCTTGACGATCGACACGTCGGCGACGGGCCGGATCGGGTTGTCCGCGTGGTCGTGGTTGTTGCTCGTGTTCGTCTCGGTGGTCGTCGTGGTGACGTCCACGTCGTTGCGGATCGGCGCCGTGCGGGCCGCGTCGACCTTGGCCGTCACGTGCAGGGTGCGCGTGGCGCCCGGCGTCAGCGTGCCGTACTCGCAGGTGATGACCTGCCCGACGACCGCGCAGTTGGCGGTGTCGTCCAGGGAGACGAAGGTCAGGTAGCTCGGGAGCGTGTCCACGAGCTTGCTGGCCTTCGCGTCGGACGGGCCGTTGTTGGTCGTGACCATCGTGTAGGTCACGTTGCCGCCGGCCAGCACGTCACCGGCGGGCGACGACTTCGTCACCGCCAGGTCGGTCTTGGCCGCCACGTTGAGCGAGCCCTCGTCGGACTTGTGGTCCGGCGCGTCCTCGGCGTACGTGGTGGCCGTGTTGATCAGGTGCGCGTTGTTCGCGACGTTCGCGTCGACGCCGACCGGGACGGTGATCGTCACCGAGGCGCCGGGCGCCAGGCTCGTGATCTTCCAGTGGATGTCCTGGCCGCTCGCGCCGGTCTCGCTGAAGCCCGTGGCGGGCGACGCGGTCGCGGTGTGCGCCGTGTAGCTCAGCCCGGTCTGCAGCGTGTCGTCCACGACGACGTCGTGCGCCGTGGCGTGCGTGTCGGTGTTGGTGACCTTGATCGTGAAGGACGAGGGCGAGCCCGCGACCGCGTTGCCGTTGTCCGGCGTCTTGACGATCGTCAGGTTCGGCACCGCGACGTTGAGCGTCACCGTGTCGTCCGGACCCGTGTAGGTGCGGTAGGTGAAACCGTCGGTCTCCCGCGTCAGCGCCGGCACGCCGAAGTACTTCTCGATCGCGGCGGTGTTGACGATGGTGTCCGTGCTGTGCAGCGTCGCGCCCGGCTTGACGTCGGCCGTGTAGGTGAACGTGACGGTGTCGCCGACCGCGATGGGGCCGGGGACGGTCCACTTCATCGCGCGGTCGCCCGCGCTCCAGGCCTTCGTGTTGAGCGTGGTCGACACGCCGCTGGAGAGCTGCACGTTGGTCAGCTCGACGTCCGGCGCGTCGTTCACGACGACGTCGTAGGCCGGCGAGGTGCCCGTGTTCTTGACCTTGATCGTGTAGGTGAGGTGGTCCCCGCCCTCCACGTAGGGGAGGGCGGGCGTTCCACTCACAGACTTGTCGATCGTGAGCTTGGGCTCGACGACGTGGTTGACGGCGGTGACGGGCCCGACGGTGTCGTCGAACGTCGACGGCACCGTGGTCGGGTTGGGGCCGACCTTGTTCGTGCGGTCGGTCTTGACGGTGGCCAAGTTGGTCAGCGTCTGACCGTCGAGCACGTTGGCCCCACCGTTGCGGTAGGTGCTGCGCAGGTGGCCGTTGAGGACGAGGTCGTAGACCCGGTCGTTGGCGGACGGGGCCAGGTCACCCAGGAACCAGGCGGCCTGCAGCGTGCCGGCGGAACCGGCGGTGACGGGGCTGAACGCCGTGGCCGTCGGGTCGCCGCCGATGCACCCGCTGACGCAGGTGATCGAGCCGTAGGAGTCGACGTCGAAGCCGTCCGGGACCGTGTCGATCACGGTGGCGTCGTAGTACTGGACGCTCTTGGGCAGCGTCACATGGACGTGCCAGGTGACCTTGTTGCCGATCGTGACCTGATCCGGCGTGACGTCCTTGGTGATCGACGGCAGGATCACGGAGATGACGTCCGTCGCGTGCGCCTTGTAGTCACCCGTCGTGCTCGCCGTGCCGGTCGACGTGCGACCGCCCGGGATCGAGGAGTCGAGGCTGCGCGTCGTCGCGTCGGCGACGTTGGTGTACGTCTGGCCGGAGGCCGGGGTCGTCTCGAGCTTGGCCTTGTAGGTCAGGTTCTTGAACGCGCCAGGGTCGATCGAGGCCAGCGCCGGCGTCGTCGCCTTGGTCCACGTGATGGTGCGGGCCGTGGCGTTCCAGATGCCGCCCTCGGCCGGGACCGCGCCGCCGTCGGCGATCGCGTTGCCGCCGGCGTCCACCGGCTCCGTGCCGGCCGGGACCGAGTCGACCACGACCACGTCGTGGGCGGGCGAGTAGTTGGTGCCCGACGTGTTGCCGGCCTTGATCGTGAAGTCGATGATCTGGCCGGGCGCCACCTTCCCCGAGGGGGTGTGCGACTTGGCCAGCGTGACCTTCGGCTCGACGATCGTCGTGTTGACCGTGCTGCTGTGCGTCACGGTGCGGTTGAGCTCGTCCTTGAACGTCAGCGTCGCCGTGTTCGGCAGGCTGGTGCCGCGCGTGTTGGCGTCGGCGTCCAGCACCTTGGCGCTGAAGTTCAGGACCAGCAGGACGTCGTGGCCGCTGGTGTTGGCGTACGAGGCGGCCGGGAACGCGGCGGCCGGGAAGGTCGCCGTGATCGTGTTGGCCGGGGTCTCGCTGACCGACACGCCCGCGGTGGGCAGCGCCACGCCGTCGAGCGTGCACGCCGTGGCGCACAGGCTGCCGGGCACCAGCGTCTGACGGGCGCCGAGCGCGTCGGTGACCGTCGGGGTGCCGTAGAGCGTCGTCCCCTTGGGGATCGTCGTCGTGACGGTGTAGTTGATCGTCTCGCCGATCGTGGCCTGCGAGGCGGCGTTGTTGCCCGTCTCGGTCACCGAGGTGGTGCGCGTCTTGGCGATCGCCGAGGCCGGCGTGTAGATGTCCGAGACGTCCTGGGCCTTGGCCGTGTTGGCGGCGGGCAGCGACGTGTCCTTGACGACGTCGTTGGCCGGGATCATCTGGTAGTGGCCGCCGTCGTTGGTGTCGTACGTGTACTCCACGACGCCGGCGGTGTTGACGTACGTCTGGTCCGGGCTGACGCCGACCGGGACCTTGACCTTGTAGGTCAGGGTCTTGCTGGCCGCGGCGGCCAGGTCGACGCCCGTCCACTCGATGCGACCGGAGAGCGCGTTGCACGTGCCCCCGTCGGAGATCGTGCCGGCCTGCACGTCGGAGCAGGCGATGCCGGTGGGGAGCAGATCCCACACGCGGGCGTCCTGGGCGTCGGCCGTGCCGTTGTTGGTCACGTCGACGCGGTACTCGACCACGTCGCCGCCCTGGACCTGCTTGTGGTCGGAGTTGGGCCCGAAGACCGTGCCCGTGCCGTTGATCTGGCGGACGCCCTTGACGAGCGCCAGCTCGGGGATCTTCAGCGCGAAGTCGACCTTGTCGCGGAGCGTGAAGGCGGTGCCCGCGGTGTTCTCGTAGGAGAACTTCTGCAGGTTGCCCTCGACGTCACCGGAGTGGTGGCCGAGCGGCGAGCCGACGGTGCTCTTGAACGTGACCTCGAAGACCTGGCCGGGCTGGACGTCGCTGCCGCCCCCGCCGATCGGCCAGCGCAGACGGCCCGCGCTCGACGTGTCGATCGCGCCGACCGTCACGTTGTTGGCGGCCGTGACCGCCCACGTGCCGGGCACGTAGGTGAGGCCGGCGGGCAGGATGTCGAAGACGTCCTGGCTGTCCGTGTTGAGGTTCTGGGGGAACGTCAGGCGCAGCTTCCAGCAGACCTGGTCGCCGGGGCCGTAGGTCGGCACCGTGGTGCCGTAGTTGGCCTGGGCGAGGTTGCCGCAGTTGCCGGAGCCCGGGTAGGTGGCCGCGACCTGCTTGAGGATGTCGGGGCCGGTCGCGGACTTGCCGGAGCCGGAGACGTCGAAGTCGAGGTCGCCGTCGGCCTCGGTGTGCCAGATCTTCTCCTCGTCGGAGCCGAGGCGGATCCAGTCGTTGCCCTGCGTGGAGATCGTGTTCTCGACGCTGTCCTTGGCGCGGACGGGCTGGCCGTCGTTGAAGTTCGACTGGTAGTGCGTGCGGGTCCGCGTGTAGAACGTGATCTTGCGCGTGGCGTCGGGGGCGAGCGAGCCCAGCGACGCGGTCTGGTCCTTGTCCCACACGATCGCGAACGTGCCATCGGACTGCTCGGTGACGCTCGTGTACGGGCTGCTCGGCAGGTGGGCCGGCTCGGCGGCGCACTCGGAGTCCGAGGCGGAGTTGCCGGTCGTGTAGTTCTGCACGCCGATCGGGCACAGGCCGTTCGGCACCGTGTCGCGGATCACCAGGTCGGTGACCGAGCGGTACTCGGAGACCTGGACGTCGATCGTCCACTTCGTCAGGTCGCCCTGCGTGAGGGTCGCGTTGTCGTTGGACTTCTGGATCGCGATGTCCTCGGCGGTGCGCAGCAGCGTGCCCTCGTCGGAGACGGCCTTGCCGGGCTTCGACGGCGCCTGGTACGTGCCGGAGGCGATGGCGCCGTTCAGCAGCGGCTGCTCGTCGTAGGTCTCGGGACCGTTGTTGTTGTCGAGGTTGACGGCCTGCGCGCCCGTGGTGGCGGGGGCGGTGCCGTCGACGGCCGGGGTGGCCGGGTTCCAGTCCAGCGTGTTCTCGCGGATCGGGATCGCCGCGCCGTAGGTCAGCTTCTTGACGCCGCTGGCCGGGAAGTTGCCGATGCTGTTCCACTTGACGTGCGTGTAGACGCCGGTGGGCAGCGGGCCGGTCGGGCCGTCGGGATCGCCGTCGATCGTCTCGACGAGATCGGGGGCGACGCAGTCCTCGGCGGCCGTCGGGTGGTCGACCGTGATGGCGCCCGAGCCCTTGTACTCCTGCGCGCTGCCCGGGTTGGTCGACGTGTTCGTCGTGTGGTCGGGCGTGTTGGCGCAGCCCAGGAACTCCAGGCCCGCCGGGAGGTAGTCCTCGACCGACACGCCGTTGGTGGGGTTGACACCGTTGTTGGTGACCGTGAGCGTGTAGACCGTCTGGTGGTCGTGCACGCCGCGCGGGATCTCGCCCTCGGGGTGCGGCTCGGACTTGACGATCTTGATCGCCGTCAGCTGCGTGTTCGTCGACTGCTCGGCCTTGCCGGTGTAGGTGCCGGCGCCGGGGCCGACGGGCACGCCCGCGCCGCTGAAGTCGGTCTCGTCGCGGGGATCCGTCGAGATGTAGGCGCCGGTGTCGATCGGCAGGGGATCGCCGACGTCGTACTTCGGCGTGCCGGAGGAGGAGGTCGTGTTGTAGGTGACCTTGAAGCTCAGGGTGTGGCCGGAGTTGGCCACGAGGTCGTCGACGTTGGGCCAGATCAGCGTCGTCTTGCCCGTCGTGCCGTCCACGATGACCGTCGGCTCGCCGTCGTCGCCGGCGGAGCCCGCCTTGTAGGTGACGCCCTTGGGCAGCACCGCGCGGAACGCGAGGTTGTAGCCCTTGGGGCTGCCCGCGGGCAGCGAGGCGGTGAGATCGACCGGGACGTCGTCCCCGTACATGACCGAGGCGGCCGGGCCGCCGGTCAGCTGCACGTTCGGCAGGTTGGCCGCCGAGGCGGGCCCGGCGAACAGCAGCGCGAAGAGCGCAGCGAGCAGGAACGGGACGGCGCGCACGCCGACGGACAGTCGAGTCGTCATCAAGACAGGCTTTCTAGTTATTGGTCGAGCATTCCGTTGCCGTGCTCCGCCCTGCGTCCCCACGCCGGCGGAGCGTTTCTGCCCAGGTTCCTCCATGAACCCGGGACACAAGCTAGCGAGTCGATGCGGCCGGCGTCTACGGATGACGGGCGGGTCACACCGTTCTCATCCCTTCCGCCATCGAGAATCGCCCCCGAGCGGTTCGCGAACAGGCACGTCACGACGTCCGTCCTCGGCCGCGGCTGCGAAACCTGCTGCAAACGGGGCGAAAACGGGACGTCGGTGCGGCACCGAGCAGGAATCCGCGCGACGTCCGTGAGGACGGGCGTCGCGCGGACGCACCCGACGCCCCTTGGGCGGCGTCGGCGGCGTGGATGTGGAGTGTTGCTCGGCATCGTTTCCTGGTCCTGCGGCGAGCGCCTCCGCACGAGGCGCTCATCCCAATGTCGTAGGAAACGCCGGAGTTCCCCCCTCGCACTTACGTGCCAGGTTCGCGAGACGACGCGCCGCGATGTCGCAGGTATGCACGCTGTACGTGCATACCTGCGACATCGTCGGGGGGGGGTCAGGGGGCGGCGGGCTCCGCGTCCGGCACCGTGGTGGCGGGCACGCTGGGGCGGTCGGGCTTCTCGGACGCGTCCGCGGGGTCGGGCTTCGGCGCCGGGGCGGGCTTCGGCGACGGGGCGGGCTTCGGCGACGGGGCGGGCTTCGGCGACGGGGCGGGCCTGTCCGGTGCCTTGGGCGTGTCCCCCGGCTTCTCCCGGCTCTCCGGCGCCGCCTCGACCCCGAACTCCTGCCGTCCGTCGGTGCGCGGCGGCGCAGGCTTGGGCTTGGGCGCGGGTTCCTCGGCCGGGGCCGGCTCGGGCACGGACGCCGGGTCCGGCGCCGCGGCGGGCTCCGGCGGGGGCGCGGGCGCCGCGACGGGCACGACCGCGGGCGCCGCCGCCGTCGTCCGCGCGGGCTTGGCCCTCCGCTTGGCCTTCTTGGCCTTCCGCTTCGCCTTCGCCTTGGGCTTGGCCGGGGTGGCCGCCCGGCGCGACGCCGCGCCCGACGAGGCCGCACCGCCCGACCCGCCGCCCGCTCCCGCACCGCCGCCGCCCGCGGCTCCGCCCGTTCCGGCGCTCGCCTGCTCGGCCGGCGGGTCGTCCTGGAAGCCGCCCGTCGCCGCGATCACGCCGCCTGCCGCGATGGCCACGACCGCCGCCGCGGCGGCCACCGCCCCCGCGGTACGCGCGCCGCGACCGGCCTGTCGGCCGCTCCCCGCGGCGCCCTTGCCGCTGGCGCCCTTGCCGGCGGCGCCGGCGGCCGTTCCCCCGCCGCCCAGCACTCCGGCGCTCGCCAGGGCGATCGGGAGCAGCGCGGGCGGCGTCGCCGCGGCCAGGCCGCGCAGCGCCAGCACGTAGCGCCGGCAGGCCGAGCACTCAGCCAGGTGGGCGCTGGCCATCCGGTGGCGCTCGCCCTCCGGGTCGAGGATGCCGAGCGCGTACGCCTTGATCAGCGACTCGCGGGACTTGCACCAGGCGCCCGCCTTGATCTCCTCGACGATCGACCCGATCTTCTTGGACGCGGCGTCCATCAGTCGCTGGATCTGACGATCGTTGACGCCCAGGGCCTCGGCGGCCTCGGCCCGGCTGTAGCCGTGGAAGTAGCAGAGGGTCGCGGCGGCCGCCTCGGGCGGCGTGAGCCGGTCCTCCATGCCCTCGCGGACCTCCCGCAGCGCGCGCGAGTCGTCCAGCAGCGCGTCGACGTCCTCACCGGTGGTGATGCCCTCGAGCCCCTCGAGCCCCTCGCCGCTGAGGTACTCGGCGTCGGCGTGGTCGGAGACGTGGAGGCGGCGGTACTCGTCGACCGCGCGGAAGAACGCGACCTGGACGAGGAAGCCCGGGATCTGCTCGACCCGCTCCCCGCCCTGGACCTTGGTGTAGAGCGCGTGCCAGGCCTGGTTGTAGAACCCCTCCATGTCGGCGGAGTCGAAGTGCATCCGCCGGGACCGCAGCTTGGCCCGCAGCGCGCGCAGCGTCGGCCCCTTGAGCTTCTCGTAGTCCCGCTCCAGCAGGTACTCGGCCTTGCCCAGGTCGTAGGACGAGGGGGCGGCCCCGGGCTTGGGCCGGTGGCGGCTGCGCATCATCATGGCCGCGCGCGCCTCACGGATCGACCCGGACCGAGACGCGGGCGCTGGTGACCGTCTTCCACGGCAGCCCGGCCTGCGCCGGCACCTTCAGCCGGAAGCGGTAGATCGCGGCCTCGGTGGTGTGGCGGAAGCGGTAGCGCCAGGTCACCGTGCCGTTCACCGTGGGCTGGGTCGACGCCACGTCCTGCCAGCGGCCGTCGACCATCGCCTGCACGACGGTGGTCCGCCGGCGGGCGTCGGCGCCCGCCCCGGCGAGGCGGCCGCGCAGCGTGATCCGGGCGCCGTTCCGCACCCGGGCGCGCGGCCTGGCGAGCTTGACGCTGAGGGGCCGCACGAGCGTGAGGTCGATGGGGTCGGCGCTCACCTCGGCGCCGGCCGGGGTGAGGCGCAGCATCCGCGAGACGCTGCCGGCGGCGATCCGGAACGTACCGTCGGCCCCGGTGGTGACCGAGCCGGCGTCCTTCCACTTGCGGCCGTTGGCGTCGAGCCCGGCCTCGCGCAGCGTGAGCTTGAGCCCGGCGACGGGGGTGCCGTCCGTGCGCTTGACGCTGCCGACGATCGGGCCCTTGCTCGGCAGGGCGATGCGCGCCGACGTGGACGCCAGGCGCACGTTCACCGGCAGCGGGCCGGCGGGCCGAACGACCGGCGGGTCCACCGGCGGGTCGACGGGCGGGTCGATCGGCGGCTGGTCGGGCGCCGGGGCGAGCACGAAGGTCGTCGTCGCGGAGTCGGTCGCGTTGCCCGCGGCGTCGGTGACCCGCACGAGGGCGTCGTGGGTGCCCGGCGCCAAGGCCTTGCTGCTGACGTCGAAGATCCAGTGACCCTTGGTCGGGCAGGGCGCGGCCGCCGCGTAGGGCTCCCGGCAGTCCCCCGTCCCCGCCTGCGTGGCGAACGGCTGGCCGTCGATCACGAGGGTCGTCTGGGCGATGCCGCCGCCGACGTCGCCGGCCCCGGCGTCCAGCGCGGTCCGCCCGGCGGTGGCCTCCCGCACGACCGGCGCGTCGGCCACCGGGGGCGCGGGATCGGCCAGCTCGACGGCGCTGCGGTAGAGCGCGGCCGAGGCCGGCGGGCTCATCGCCGTCTGCGGGAAGCAGCTGGCGCTCTGCGTGCAGCGCACGACGAAGGCGAGGCCGTCGGCGGGGCCGGCCACCGACACGAGGTTGGCGGCGCCCAGGCGATCGAGCTCGTCGCCGAACGCGCAGCCGAAGCTGGGAGCGCGTGGGCAGCCCCCGACCACCGGGCCCACGCTGACGCCGCGGTCGATGGCCGGCCCCGCGGCGTAGCCGTAGCCGTCGCCCCCGGTGTAGGTCATGCGGGCGGACATCCAGATCCGGGCGGACGAGACGGTCACGCCGGCGGGCAGGGGGAAGCGGAAGCCGCTCACGTCGTCGGCGCCGTTGTCGGCCGCCCCGAGCGCGGCGCTCAGCGCGCCGGCCGCTCCGCAGGTGTCGGCGCGGGTCCCCGCGGTACCGGCGGCGCGCCACGCGGCGCTGGAGATGAGCTCGCCCTGGGGGCCGCGGCACGACCACACCGTGTAGGTGCCCGCAGCCGCCGCGGTCTCCGCAGAGACCGACGCCAACGCAAGAGCCATCGCGATTCCGACCAGCATCCGACGAGCCATCCTTGGACACCTCCGAGCGTCCCGCCCGCCGCAACCCCTTGCCCGGCGAGCCGCACGACCTTAGCGAGCGGGAGGCCCCGGCGACGAGCTTCGCAGTGGCAACGCGCCGGAAAGTGGACCGAACGCCACCGTTCTGCCGTGCAACGACGCGTGCACGCGACGGAACTGCCCGGGGGGATGTCATCGGCTGGCGACGACTACGTCCTAACCCAAGGAGATCGAAAAGATGCATCGTGACGTCGCAGTACTCGCTCCCCGTCTCGGGAAGCGGGCGGTCCAGCTGCTCAGCGTTGTCGCCGTCCTCTTCGCCGTGCCCGCCAGCGCCGTGGCGGCCCCCGCCATCGGCCTCGACAAGGACGCGCCCGCGACCGTCCTGATCGGCGACACGAGCCCCGTCACGCTCACCGCGTCCAATCCCCGCGCCGAGCCCGTCGGCTACAACCTCTCCTTCCGCGACGTGCTCCCCGCCGGGGTCTCCTACGTCCCCGGCTCGGCCGGCGGCACCGCGGGCTCCCCCGGCGAGCCGCAGATCATCCCCAACGCCCCCGCCGCGGGCCAGACCACGCTGATCTGGACCAACGTGGCCGACCTCACCCCCGGCTCCCAGTACGTCCTCTCCTACGAGGTCTCCCCGTCGGGCGCCGTCCCCAACGCGACGTACGCCAACACCGCGGGCGCCTACGTCAACGACTACCCGCGCAACGTCCCGGACTTCGACCCGGTCACCGGCCAGCCCACGACCGACATCACCGGCTCCGCCACCGACAGCGCCACGACCCAGCTCCTGGCCATCGAGATCACCAAGTCCGAGCCCAGCCCCGAGGGCGAGATCCTGCGCGGCCTGCACGACCACCAGACCGTCTACACGCTGCAGCTGCAGAACAACTACCTGCACCCGACGGGCAACCTCGCGGTCGACGACTACGTGCCGGCCGGCCTGGAGTTCCTCGGCTGCCCCACCGCAGGCTCCGACCCGTCCAGCCCGTGGAACGACAACACGACGACGGACAACCCGGTCAACCCCGGCTCGACGCAGGAGTACGCCGGCTCCGGCCCGATCAACCCGGGCAACCGCCCGGCCGCGCCCGACTGCCTGGCCCCCAGCCTGGTCGAGACCGTCCAGCTCGATCCCGACGGCCCGCTGCCCGGCGGCCCCCTCCCCTTCGGCGTCTACACCCACGTGCGCTGGACCGGACTGGGCACGCTGGCGACGGGCGCCGCCCGCACGCTGCAGTACGTGGTCGCGGTGCCCGAGCGGGCCAACGCGCTCGCCTGGGGCGCCTCCGGCCTGGCGCTGGCCCCCGACCCCGCCTCGGGCCGGCAGGCCGCCAACCTCGACAACAACGCCGGCGCCCCGACCACCGACGAGCAGGACCTCCACAACGGCGCGATGGTCGGCGGCCGCTACAACGGCACCACCGACGTCACCGACTGGGACGACATCCACCGGACCGCCGAGGACATGGCGATCCAGAAGTCCGTCGACCAGGACACGATCGCCATCGGCGAGGTGTCGTGGTGGAACCTCGACATCGAGATCGGCGAGTACTCCGCGGTGGACGACATCGTCGCCGTCGACACGGTGCCGGACGGCCTGTGCCCGCTGAACGGCGCGAGCCCGCTGCAGGCAAGCACCAGCTGCACCGCGCCCGACCCCGCCACGGACGTGCCCTCCTCCCCGTACGCCGGTGGCGCGGACGCCCCGGTCGAGAACGCCGACGGCACGTGGACGCTGACCTGGAAGGCCCCCACCACGCCCCGGCTGGCGTCGATGCCGTCGTCGCACACGGACCGGCCGAACTCGACGTTCACGATCCGCTTCCCCACCCGCACCCGCACCACCTACCGCGAGAACGGCGCCGACGCCGGCCCGGTCCTGGCCAACGACGCGTGGACCAACCACGTCGACCTCGACGGCACCCGCGTCGTGGGCAACCTGCCGATCGTCGACGAGTCCGACGCCGACCAGAAGGCGGCCGGCCCGACCCTCGACAAGACGGTCGCGCCCTACGACTACACGCTCGGCGCCCAGCCCTGCGGCGCGCTCGACGCCGGCGACGGCCACGGCGTGGACGGCGACTACGGCGACGTGCCGCCCGTCATCGGCGCGGGCGACCGCGTCTGCTGGAAGCTGCGGATGAACTTCCCGGCCGACCTGGACACCGGCGGCGTGGTGGTGAGCGACTTCCTGCCCACCAACATCGCGTCGATCTTCCCGGGCAGCATGCAGGCGACGGCCAACAACAGCGTCAACATCGCCGCGTTCGACCCGACGACCGTCCCCGGCGTCCCGACGTGGACCCTCGGCACGAGCACGATCGTCGGCCAGCAGCAGGTGTTCGAGGTCGTGTTCGCCACCCAGGTCGACGAGCCGGGCGCCGCCCGGCCGGGCGACCTCGTGGGCAACCTCATGAAGGCCTCGAGCGTCAACACCGACAGCGACTCGTTCCCCCTGCGCAGCCAGGCCGACTACGAGTGGACGCAGCCCGTCACCCTGCTCAAGGGCGTCGAGCAGGTCGTCCGCGGCGGGAACGACGTGTTCTCCCCCGCCAACGGCCCCAACGTCACCGACGTGCCGATCCAGGGCGCCGACACCGTCACCTACCGGGTCGACCTCAGCAACGGCGCGCCCGCCGACGCCGTGAACAGCACGGTGTGGGACACCCTGCCCACGGGCGTGGACTGCTCCATGGTCTCCGCGATCTCCGACGCCGGCACGTGCCCGGGCGGCGCCGGCGGGACGCCGGTGCGGTGGACCGGCATCGGCGTGCCCGGCCACGGCACGAAGAAGCTGCACTACGCCGTCCTCTACCCGACGTCGCTCACCACGATCGGCAGCCAGTTCGTCAACACGGCGGGCATCCGCAGCTACGACCTCGAGAACAACACCGGGCCCGGGGACACGTTCACCTACTACCCCCAGGACAACATCGACCCGTCGGTCCCGGTCGGGGACCGCAACGCCCCGCCGGCCAAGGACACCGCCCGCGTCTTCGTGGCCCAGCCGTCGCTGACCAAGACGCGGACCACCGAGGTCAACGAGCCCGGCAACAACCTCGCCTCCGAGGCCACGATCGGCGAGCGGGTCGACTACACCGTCACGCTGACCGTGAAGGCCGGCACGACGATGACGAACGGGGCGATCGGCGATCCCCTGAACGCCCGTCAGCAGCTCGTCGCGCTCGGCGCCCACGCGCCCGCCGTCGCCTTCGCGGACGGCGCGAGCACCACGCTGCCCGCCGGCACGACCCTGAACGCGGTGGGCAACACGCTCACGCTCACGCTGCCCGCCTCCTACACCGCCAACCCGACCGACGCCCCGGCCGGCACCCACGACGCCGTGTTCACCGTCACCTACAGCGCGATCGTGCGCAACGTGGCGGGCAACAGCAGCACCGGCACCGCGCTGGCGAACACCGCCACGCTGACCGCCGACGCCCTCACGCCCATCGCGCGGAGCACGTCGACGACGATCGTCGAGCCGAAGGTCTCGATCACGAAGGCCCACGCGCCGGCGGCCACCACCGTGCACCCCGGGGACGACATCACCTACACGCTGACCGCGGCCAACGCGCCCGATCCGGTCGGCGCGACCGTCTCGACCGCCCACGACGTCACGGTCACCGACGTCGTGCCGGCGGACATGACCTACACGACCGGCTCGGCCAGCCCGGCCCCCACGTCGGTCCAGCTCAACACGCCCACCGCCGGCAAGACGACCATCACCTGGGTCCTGCCCGGGTCGATGAGCCCCGGCGCGTCCACCCCGATCACCTACCACGCCACGGTGGACGACCCGGCCGTGGCCGGCGCCCCGCTGACCAACGTCGCCGCGGTCACCGCCGCGAGCCTGGTGGACACCGGGGGCGACCCCCATCCCGAGCGCCGCGACGCGACGAACGTGCCCGCCGGCCCGCCCGCCGTGGGCGGCGTGTACGCCGACGACGACAGCCAGACCCTGCGCCTGGCCCTGCCGACGATCGTCAAGACCGTCTCCCCCGTCTCCGGGCCCGTCGGCACCGTCCTGGACTACACGGTGCGCGTGACGATCCCCGCCAGCACCCGCATCTACAACGGCACGGTGCTCGACGTCCTGGACGACGGCCTGGCCTTCGACGGCTACGTCTCCGCGACGTGCGCCGGCTGCGCGCCCGGCGTCACCGCCACGCCGCTCACCCCGGCGGTGACCGATCCGCTCACCGGCAGGACGAAGATCGCCTGGTACCTGGGCGACGACTCCGGCACGAGCGCCGCCGCCCGCGTGGTCGAGCTGCACTACGCCGCCCACGTGGCGGAGGCGTACACGGTGGGCGGCGGCGACGTCGACCCCGGCGCCGTCCTGCCCAACCAGGCGTCGATCCTCTCCAACGAGACGCTCGACCCGACCCCGCCGACCACCCCCGCCGGCGTGGATCCGGACGACTACGACCAGCACGCCGAGGACCCGGCCTCGGTCACCGTCACCGCGCCCCAGCTCGCGCTGGACAAGCGCGTCGCCGGCCAGTCGGGCGACAGCGACCAGCTCGACGTGCAGCCCGGCGACGGACCGTTCGCCTACACGGTGACGGTGACGAACACCGGCAACGCCCCCGCCTACGACGCCACGGTCACCGACGTGCTGCCGGTCGGCCTGCAGGCCCCGACCGCGATCAGCGACGGCGGGACGTACGTGGCGGGCACGCGGACGATCACCTGGCAGGTGCCGGGTCCGATCGCCGTCGGGACGCCCAAGGCGCTGACCTACTCGGCCGCGCTGTCGGCCTCCTCCACCCTGTCGGCCGGCTCCTCGCTCACCAACACCGCCGACGTGCCCTCCTACTGGGAGGTGCCGGCGAACGAACGCGACGACCACCCGACATTCGGCTACGTCGAGCACGACGACGTGCCCGCCGACACGGTGACGCTCAACCCCTACTTCCCGGAGCTGACGACGTCGAAGTCCACGCCCGACGGCCCGGACGCCGAGATCGGCGAGCCCTTCCGCTGGCAGGTCCGGGTCAGCAACGTCTCCACGCACGGCGCGGACGCCCAGGACGTCGACGTGACCGACGTGCTGCCGCCCGACTGGGCCTACGTCCCCGGAAGCGCCCAGATCGACACCGGCAGCGGCTTCGTCGCGCTGGCCGACCCGACCGGCACGTCCACCCTCCTGTGGGCGAACGTGGCCGACCTGAACGCGGGCGACCACCTCGACGTGCGCTTCGCCGCCCGGCCGCTGGCCGCGGCCGCCGCGCACGCGAACCCGCACGTGAACACCACGCGCTCCACCGGCGACGACGCCTCGGGCGCGCCGGGCAACGCGAACGGCCCGTACAAGACGACCGACGCGACCGCCCCGGCCACGCTGCTGGTGCCGGACGACGCGATCGTCAAGACGCCGGACGGCGCGCACGTCGACGCGGACACGACCGCGCCGTTCCACGTCGTGGTCTCCGAGACCACGGGCGACGCGCCACTGCGCGACGTGCAGGTCGTCGACGTGCTGCCGGTCGGCACCACGTACACGGCGGGCACGGCCACGGCCTCCCCCGCCACCGGGTTCGCGGAGGCCAGCGTGCAGGCGAACACGCCGAGCGCCGGCCGCACGACGATCACCTGGACGATCGCCGAGATCCCCGCCGGCGGCTCGGTCGACCTCACCGTGCCCGTCGGGATCGCCAACGGCCTGGCCGACGGCACGACGCTGACCAACACGGCGAGCGTGACGACCCGCGAGGTGCCCACGCCCAAGAGCGACCCCGGCTCGGTGGTAGTCGACTCCGAGACGGACCTGGCCGCGATCAAGTCCTCGACGCCGGCCAGTGGCACCACGGTGGCCCCGGGCGACGACGTCGCCTATGCGATCTCGTTCGCCAACACCGGGAACGAGGACGCGACCGCCGTCACGCTCGAGGACGAGATCCCCGCGCACACGACCTACGTGCTGGGCTCGGCCACGCTGTCCCCCACCGCCACGGTCGCGTACCGCGTCGGCGGCGTCTACCAGGCCGCCGAGCCGGCCTCCGGGTCGCTCGTGGAGGCGCTGCGCTGGACGATCGGCGACGTCCCGGCCGACGGTCCGGGCGGCACCGTCGGGTTCACCGCGAAGGTCGACGACCCGCTGCCCAACGGCACGCAGGTCGACAACGTGGCCACGCTCGACGCCGACCAGATCCCGCCGGAGCCGACCAACCAGACCACGCACACGGTCGAATCGGCACCGCGCCTGGACCTGGTCAAGACGGTCGACCGCACGGTGCTCGACGTCCCGGTCGACGGGTCGACGATCGCCTACGGCCTGACCCTGACCAACACCGGGAACGAGGACGCCACCGACGTGACGATCACCGACGCCCCGCCCGCGGGGACGGCGATCGCGGCGATCGCCACGCCGCCGGCCGGCGTGACGGTGGAATGCGACGCGGGCACGGGCTTCGCCGCCTGCCCCACCGACCTCGGCCCCGTGGAGCGCGTCCGCTGGAGCACGGCGACGGTCACCACGACCCTGCCGCTCACCGTCGGCTTCTCGGTGACGCTCACGCCCCCCACGGCCAACGAGACGGTCATCCCCAACACGGCGGCCTACGACAGCGCCGAGACCCCGGAGGGCTCCTCCAACGAGGTCCAGACGCGGATCCTCAGCTCGGGCGTCCTCGCCATCGCCAAGACGGGCCCGGCGACCGCGCTGGCCGGGAGCGACCTCCCCTATGCGATCACCGTGGCCAACACCGGCCCGGCGACGGCGACCGGCGTGGTCGTGACCGACCCGCTGCCGGGCGGCACGACGTTCGTGGCCGACGGCTCGACGGCGGGCTGCGCCGAGGCCGCCGGCACCGTCACCTGCCCGATCGGCACCCTCGCCGCCGGGAAGGAGGCCACGGTGACGATCGTGGTGCGCACCACGGACGCCCAGACCGGCACGACGGTGGTCAACACCGCGGCGGCCACGTCGACCGAGCGGCCCGACCCCGTCACGGCGACGGCCGAGACCGTCCTGACCGGCGCCTCGGCCCTCGCCCTTGACAAGGAGCTGCTGACCGACGCGCCGCTGGCCGACCGCTCGATGACCTACCGCGTCACGGTGACGAGCACCGGCACCCTGGCCGCGCAGGACGTCAAGGTCGTCGACACGATGACCGGGAACGTGAAGGTCAAGAGCGCCAAGCCCGGCCAGGGCACCTGCGCGATCGCCGGCAGGACGATCACCTGCGCGCTGGGCACCCTGGCCCCCGCCCAGGTCGTGACGATCACCGTCGTGGCCACGCCGCAGGACGCCGGCACGGTCAAGAACACGGCCGTGGCCACCGGCGCCGGCATCGCCACGCCGAGCCAGGACACGGTCAGCGCCAAGGTGAAGCTGCCCAAGGCGGCCGCGACGCTGCGCAAGCGGCTCGTGCGCCCCGGCTCGGGCACCGTCGACGTCGGCCAGACCGTCCGCTACGCCCTGACCTACCGGGTGACCAGCGCGGCGGCGGTGCGGAACGCGCGCATCTGCGACA